>Ga0209990_10003471_pt1 | contig 11541 bp, 19 predicted proteins | sample NOAtaG_6_FD_187304 | JGI IMG/M metagenome (GOLD analysis project Ga0209990, IMG submission 187304) | Freshwater lake microbial communities from Lake Erie, under a cyanobacterial bloom - NOAA_Erie_Diel5S_2200h metaG (SPAdes) (version 2) | ecosystem: Environmental > Aquatic > Freshwater > Lake ...
CTTCATGAATACTCAAAGTCCCTAGACGACAAGTTTAAATGCAAGGATTGCATTAAAATAACCGACAGTCTGTGCGAATGTCATTTTGAAAAGTAGGATGGAATCATGAATAGTCGATTTAGATTACATCACGGAGGAAAGTAATGCCTGATACTAAACCGCTTGTAATCAAGTTTAGCAACGGCATTTACGATGATGTTGAATGGGTGCTCAAAAGCGATGGCTTTGAAAGTTGTCGATATTACCTGCAATGCAAATCATTAACCGCATCAGTGACGACAGAGCAAGCGAAACTATATAATTGGACGGTATTTAATAGCAGTATGTGCTACATGGGCATAAATAATGGCATTGTTGCGCAAGGTCAAGAGCCATCAATACGCTTAGCCATGCAAATGTGCATGAATGTACTCACGTCAATTTATGATTTTTCGGAGATTCAATCATGCTCGAAACAGTCTTAGTCTGCAAAGTAGGATGGAATCATGAATAGTCGATTTACATTACATCACGGCGATAATCGAGAAGTACTCAAAACGTTTGAAGATAACTCGGTTGATAGTATTGTGTGCGACCCACCATACGAACTTGGCTTCATGGGAAAGAAGTGGGACAGCACAGGAATTGCCTACGACGTATCGTTGTGGGCAGAGTGTCTGCGTGTGCTTAAGCCAGGTGGTCATTTAATTGCATTCGGTGGTACACGAACATACCACCGTATGACATGCGCTATTGAGGATGCAGGATTTGAGATTCGGGATAGCGTTATTTGGATGTATGGCAGTGGATTCCCGAAGTCGCACAATGTCAGCAAGGCGATTGATGCAACTATTCAATTAGGAGGCAGTAATTCTAGGAAATTAAGACAAACAGAGCAAGATACGGGAGGTAAATCATATAAATTAAAAGGTCGAAATAATGGTATTTTAGGCGAAGAAAGAACATATGACAGAAAAGAATGGAGTCCCGTTACGCCCGAAGCACAGCAATGGAGTGGTTGGGGCACTGCGCTCAAACCTGCCATTGAGCCAGCTGTTCTTGCTCGCAAACCACTTATTGGCACTGTAGCAGACAACGTTCTTGCATGGAGCGTTGGTGGAATAAACATTGATGGGTGTCGAATTGCGACGGATGACAACCTGAATGGCGGAGCATACGCATCATCAGGCACGGAGCGAAATGACGGATGGGGCATGCAACGTGGTGGTGCTGGCGAGTATGTGCAACCAAGCGGTCGATGGCCTGCCAACATCATCCTTGATGAGGAATCCGCCAAAATGATTGATGAACAGAGTGGAGAAAGAAAAGGAATGAGTGGAGGTGGGCATAGAAAACAAAAGTCTAATATAATGCCATCTATTCAAGTAGGCAAAGTGTCGGAACATAATCATTTGTTAAGAAACGACATCGGTGGCGCATCACGATTCTTCTACGTTGCGAAAGCGTCAAAATCTGAACGTGAGGCAGGGCTAGACGAAATGGAGTTGAAAATCAAGCACACGCAAATGCGAAGCGCAAATGGAACTGGTGAGAAAAACTTTGAGGGTGGATTCACTGACTCAATTCGAGCTAATACTCATCCAACGGTCAAACCTATTACTCTCATGCGATACCTTGTGCGTCTTGTCACTCCCAAAGATGGCGTGGTACTTGACCCATTCATGGGCAGTGGTTCAACAGGGTGTGCCTCTATGCTTGAAGGGATGCGATTTATCGGTATCGAGATTAATGAAGAGTACATGGATATTGCACAACGTCGCATTGAACATTGGCTCAATCAAAATCCAATGGGATTGTAATACGTGATGAAATCGTATAAACGATACATGTATAAGATTGATTTTGTCCATATCAATCGAGTATGCCACTACTTGATGGGTACTTGATGAAAAGCGTATTTGATATGCAGGGTATATTGTTTTATAATGTAACGGTGTGATAACACAATCATGAAAGGAATGTCCATGAAGGTAACTATTTTATCCCAGCACGACTTCAAGCGAGCATTGTCAGCAGTGTCACGATTTGTGCCAACCAAGACAACGATTCCATCTGCGATGAACATCAAGATTGATGTAGAAGGCGAAACGCTTCGCTTGCAAGCAACCGACTTGACCATGGCGATGACCTACGAGATGCGTTGTACATCCGAAAAGGATGGCACTACCACACTGCCATCAAAACTACTGAACGACTTGGTAAGCAATTTGCCACCAAATCAAATCGAGTTGGAGTGCAATAACGATATTGCAACGATTGCGTGTGGTAAGTTTTCAAGCACTATCAATGGCATCTCATCAGAGCAATTTCCAGAGATTCCATCGTTGAATGACAACGTGGTTGGGACTATCTCTGCATCATTGTTGCGAGAAGCATTGAATCAAGTTACTCCTGCATCAGCAGATGCAAAAGGTGGTAGACCAATCTTGGAAGGTGTGTTTGTACAGCTTCCTGCAAGCACCGATGAAGAAGACAACTTGAATGTAACATTTTCCGCAGCTGATGGATTTCGATTGGCGACAAAGAATACCAAGATGTCATCTCGCACGAATAAGAACGCATTTGACGTGGTTATCCCTGCACAATCACTGACCGAATTGACGTATGTACTTGCACATGCAACCGAGGATGTTGTGATTACATTGAATGACAATCTGGTGGGATTTCGTGTCACAATGGAAAACAACTCAACCGCAAGCGTAGTGTCACGTACTATTGACGGAAAGTATCCTGACATCGCACGAGTAATCCCAACGGTGTACCTTGCACAAGTCACGGTAAGCAAGCAAGAATTACAAAAGGCTGTACGTGTGTCGAAGTTGTTTGCCACAGGCAACATCTTGCGGTTCAAGGTCAATGCGTTGCTTGGTATTCAACTGAGTGCCAATGACAGTCAAAAGGGCAACAACGCATCAGTCGTTGAGGCAGATATTGTCGGTCCTGAAGTCGAGATTGCGCTTAACATCAACTATGTTGATGATGCACTGAGCACTATTCCAACTGATAAAGTGGTCGTAGAGTTTCAATCAGGACAACAACCTGCGGTGTTTATTCCCAACGAAGACACCACGTTTAAACACATTGTCATGCCAATGATGGTGCGTTAAATACAAAAATTACTCGCACCGATGGTGCGTGAAACACAAAAAAACACCCCCTGCTCGGATTTATACCGAACAGGGGGTGTTTTTACTTGATGGAAATGGCGTTGCGTTTTTCGTCAATCCATTGTTCGCAGAGCAAACATGTTACTCGCACCAATGAACGACCCTGAATATATCCAGCAAGCCAGATTAAGCACTCTTTGGCAGTGCCAGTGAAGTGCCCGTTACCATCATGAAATCCCGTAGGATTTTTTGTGGCATCAAAGATGCGATACTGCTTATTGTGATAAAGCACAACAAGTGCCCACTCCTTTGCCATCTTCTCAAGTTCTTGTTTACTTGTCATCTTTCTCTCCCACGATGTTATAGACCTTATACAACGACGACTGTAATTCTTCAAGCGCAGTCATCAATTCTGCATTCTCTGCGTGACGAGAAATTGCTCGCACACGCATCAAAAATCGGTCGATATTTTGAAACCGACCAATTGGTGATGTGATGTAGCAATCCTCAAACGCATCGTCAATTTCCGCAAGGATTCCTTGCTTCCAGAACCGATGGTCGTCGTAGACTTCTTTGATGCAATCTTTCACGTACTGCACCATTTCCTCGTGTTCTTGAGGTTCTTGTTTCCGATTGATGACAAGAGCAGAAATTTCTTCCTGCGAATCATCATCAACGTATTGCACTTCCACACTGTGAATCTCGTACCGCTTTTCAAGGCGAGTACGCAACCCACGTTGAAAACCTTTGACGGCGTATTCAGCCGTCGATGGGAGTTGACCATTCTCTCGTGGCGCAAAGCCAGAGAGTTTTGCATAAACAAAAATTTTGTCCATGTTTGTTCCTTTCTATGAACAACAATAGTATAGCAAAATATATATAGTATGTCAACTAAAAAAATAGTGTATATGACGTATACTATGAATAGGTTTCGAATATTTATGTAGTGACGTGTATGGAAAAATGGAAAAAACAACAAATTAATGGTGCATCAAGAGAAATGAAAGGGTACACATTAACTGTACAACCAATATTTGTCCCATCAATGCACAAAAACACTGATGACGACGAGGAAGTGTGGAAGTGGACAGTGAGTGATGGCAAAAAGTTGATTGAAATGGGACACGATGTTTCGTATGACGAGGCGTGTCGCAGTGCTGAATATTGTGTAAAAGAAATTACTCGAGAGGAGGAATGATGTGGACATTGTTATTGCAATACTGGTTGGTATTATCACTTCGTTGACGATAACCTTAAGCATGTCGTATATGCGCAAACAATCAGAGTGGGAAATGGGGTATTTATCTGGATGGAGCGACGCTAAACGATTTCTGACCAATAAGCAAGAAACGGAAAACAACAATGAGCAATAAGACAGAGATTTTTTCAACAGAACATATCATCGAAACCGACGTTTCAATGACTGCTGCGATTCATAAAGTATCGAAGTCGTATCAATGGTCTGTTGGATTTGGAATTTCGAAAGACTCGGAAGAAATGATTTCGTTTCGAGGGAATGCGGAATCAGTCAAAGAAAGCATGGTTCGCATTCGTGCGCTACTGTTAAGTCTTGATGATGCATTGCAAGATACTTTGGTAGACGTAAAACACTTTGTTTTGGATGAATACACCGATGATTTAGGAGAAAAAAATGAGTTCGAATAATGACAAAATTCACGACTATCAGGAGTTTGTCAAATATACACAAAAGTTTCCTCAAAACGTTGCACAAGAGTATTTAATTGCAGGACTAATGAGCGAAGCAGGTGAAGTTGCTGGCGTGTATAAGCGAATGCTTCGTCAAGACGCTGGTGCTGACGAAGCAAATACTCGTGCTAAAATGCTTGATGAATTAGGTGATGTACTTTGGTATATCACATCATTGTGCATGTATCATAACAGTTCACTTGACGAACTTGTTGCTCGCAACACTGCCAAGTTGGCAAAACGGTTAGCTGACAACACAATTAAAGGGCAAGGAGATGAAAGATAATGGATAAAAAGACACAACATCGCACGACAATTGTACTTCCGCTTGAAGTGCAAAACAAATTACATCAACTGTGCTTGCTGTATCACCTATCAAAATCTTCAGTATTGTCAATGTTGGTGGACAAAGAAGTAGAACGTCGTGAATCTGATTTAAAAAAACTTCAACAAAAACACGAACGTGGTTATTGTGAAGTCATTGATTAAATGATACACTACCCATGAATACACATTCATGGGTAAGTGCAAAAAATCATGGCAAATATTAGAACATATGACATTAAATTTACATATTTGTCTGAATATTCATCGCCTATATCGGTATATTCAAGTTCCTTATTGCAACCATTAAGTATTAATGTTGGATATTGGTTTGCTACTGGTTCGGGAAACGTAACTGTACTGACATCGTATGATAATCAAACATACAATCCTGTGTACACAACAACTGCCACCAATAATTCAGTAATTTATCTTTCTTTTCCAAGTTTTATTGGTGCATTTATAAAAATACAACGGTCGCTAACTACATTGACGCTTTCAGGCGCATCAGTAAATAATGCCACGGTAACATCATCAACTGAAAGCAATGCAGTTATTTTTTCCTACCCACAATCAACTGTTCCTAACGATGAAATTTATGCACTTCCAACATTAGAATCGCCTGTTCAATTAGGTGTTACACAACAAACATGTGTAAATGAAATCAAATGTTTTTTAACAAGCACTGCGTGGTCAACACAAAGTCAACCACTTGCCATTGTGAGAAAAACTCCAGTTGCATCAGGATTGCTTGTGTGTTCATTTATTCAACAGTCTGTTGTATCAATTGATATTAATTATAATACAAATACTTAAGGAGGTTGTATGACATCAGTATTTTTACCAACAAAACATCCAGTGGTTGGTTGGGCAATCACTGGTCACTTATCACAAGTGCAAACAGTAAAAATTTCAAGTGGTCAATCAATTAGTTCATATCTTGATTTTAAAAGTCCTGAATTATTGGGTTATACACCGTTTGGTGTTATTACGCCATCAGCATGGGATACTGCAAAGTTGTCTATTCAGGTATCTGTTGATGCAAGCACATGGGTTGATTTTTACTTGTGGAATTCAGACTTTGAAACGCATCACAATGTAAGCCCAAGTCAAATTCACGTCATCACAGACTATCCACTTATTGGTATGCCATATGTTCGTTTTCGTTCTGGCACTGCAAGTGCCCCTGTAAATCAAACCGCAGACCGCACACTACAAATTGTATGTGGTACATTTTAGAAAAGAGGAAAAATGTATTATGACCAATCCGCCACAGTCAACATCAACAAACAACTTGTCTGACCGACTTATCAAAATTGAAGTGCTTCTCGAGCAGGTATTGATGGAACTGAAAAAAGGTGACATCAAATTTGAGAAGATGGAAAACCGTATTATGCAGTTGGAAAAACAACAGTCATATTGGCAAGGTGGTCTAGCACTTCTTGCCATTATCTGGACAGCAGTATTGAAGTGGCTACCGTAATAGGAGAAATATCATGCAAAATCAAGTAACAAAAAACTGGTGGGAAAGTAAGACGCTTTGGGTCAACGTGTTGACGCTTTTTGCCATGGTAATCAGCCAAGTAATGGGATGGGATGACATGCAACAGTATGCTCCACAATTGTTGGTTATTAGCAACGTCATCAACATGGCACTGCGATTTTTGACCACAATGCCAATCAAGTAAAGAGGTGACCCATGGCTCCTCCAAAAATACTGCGTAAAAAAATTGGCAATCGAAAAAGTATTACGAACCGTGCACGATTGCAAGTGGGGAGTGCGTACCGACTAACGCCAACAGAGTACGAACAATACAAAAAAAACTCCCCAGAAACATTACAACGGGCATTAGCAGCTGGAACACTACTTCCACCTGAAGGAATTGATGTTCCTAAATCAAACAGAAACACTTCTTCAGTTATTCCACCTGGCGCAAGACCAGTTGATGGTGAACCCCCAAGAGATTCTGAGCGATTAAGCGAACGTCAACGTGCAAGACAATCGTTAAACAACATACTGCGAGATAATCCTGAACTCACATCTCCTGACAGTGTTATGCTTCCCAATGGTCGCATTATTCAAAGACCAGTTCCTGATATTAGTGTAGAGGAAGCACGACGTCGTATATCTGAACAGATGAGTGGCGGTCGTCCTGCAACAGATTATGAACGAGCATTGGCATTTAATGAGATATTGACAAGAAGAGAGCAAGAAGGTGCACAACAAGACTTGCAAAACTTCTTGACGGATTCGCTTATTAACACAAATTCAATACCTAACAACATCTCGCAAAATAGATTACGCCGCGCTGCTGGTGCAACCAACACTATTGGCGTCGTAAATATTAAGCGAAACAATAACCAACCTGAAAATACACGTCCTGATTCCGTAGTTCCAGAGGGTGCTAAACCAGTAAATCCACCTAGCTCACCTTCTCCAAAAACAGGGACATCATCTGGTAAAATATATGAAGGTAGATTTAGTGAAGTGCAACGTCAAATCATTGCTGATGCAGGTACAAATCCTGGCGTAATTGCCAATGCACGTAGCAGGGCAAATCGTGAAGATAATCCAATCGAAGCATTTAAGGGAATTCTTGCTTCAAAAGGCGTATCGAAAGACAATATCACTAACATTATCAACTCGCTTTCATCGTAAAGGAATGGTAAGTCATGACAACAGTAAGACGAAAATTTGGTCGCAAAACTGACAAAGTACTTATGGGTCGATATGCACTCAACCCTAAAGTAACCTTTCAAAGTGATGACGCAAAAGTAATTGATGATTTGGCAAACGATTTGACATCGTTACCTAAAGTGTATGATGACAATCGAGAACAAGTCACGCAATCAAGTTCAACAAAAACACCAAAAGTGATGAATAGACTAGATGCTGACATCGAATTAATCAATGCATCAGACGACCAATTTCGCAATTCAGGAATGTTGTTAATGTCAGACCCACGGTTAACAAATCTACCAAACAAGAAAACGTACTCTTCTATTGCACGTGAAGTTGGAAGATTGTTGTACTATCCAGGTGTTGACAGAGCTGCAGTGAGCAGACTTGGCGCACTTATGGTCATGAAAGCAAAGTTGAGTGACGCAGGAATCGCATCAACGTTACGCAACGAACCATTGAAATACAACTCTCGTGATGTTAATCAACGAATCAACAACGAAATTGACAGAATTATCGACCAAGTCAATCTTCTTAGTAGACCAGAAATTATTCGACGATTTGAGCAATTAAACACAAGTATTGGCATTCGTGCTACTACAATTCGAGAGCAAGCAAAGGCATTTGAAGCAGCGAAAACTCAACGTGAGCGATTTTCTGCCATTCGAGACATTGCCAATGAAGGACTTCCAAAAATTTCTTCAGACAATGAGTAAGTAATAAACAAAAATATGTAGGGGTGTAACAACCCCTACATATTGTATATTTTTCAAAACAAACCCACTAAATGTTCGTGATACAATACGAACACATTTTTATTTTCGTTTCCGTTCAAGGAGATAGTCATGACAGCCAACACGATTGGGCACAACTCTATTCCATTAGAAGTAAAACAAGCGTTTGACGAAAGCAATCAATACTTTCCAACGCCAATTCAAAAGTTTCAATTTTTCGATAAGTATTCTCGATTTAACTACGATTTGGGTCGGCGAGAAACGTGGATGGAAACCGTTGACCGCTCAGTAAAGTTCATGTACGACCTTGCTGGCGACCGTGTAACACCAGAAATGTATGCAGACATTCGCAAGGCTATTCTTGAAATGCGTGTTATGCCATCCATGCGATTGCTTGCCATGGCAGGTGAAGCTGCACATCGAAACAATATTGCTATCTACAATTGCAGTTATCAGCCCGTGGAAAGTATTGATTCGTTTGTCGAGGCGTTAATTATTTCAATGTCAGGATGTGGCGTAGGTTTTTCTGTTGAGCAAAAGTATGTCAACAACTTACCTCGCATTGCATCTCATCGCACTTCGGCTTTAGTTAAGTATGTTATTGAAGATACAACTGAAGGTTGGGCACGAGCGTTGAAATACGGGTTAGAAACGTGGGTTGATGGTGGCGATGTCGTGTTTGACTATTCACAAATCCGTCCTGCTGGCGTGCCACTGAAGGTTAAAGGTGGTCGTGCATCAGGACCTCAACCGTTACGCATTTTGCTCGATTTTATGCGTGAAAAGATTCTTTCACGCCAAGGCGGTCGATTAACATCACTTGATGCGCACGACATGATGTGTATGGTTGGTAGTGCTGCGGTTTCAGGTGGCGTGCGTCGCACCGCAATGATTTCATTGTTCGACCCAAATGACCATGCTATGCTTCAAGCAAAAAGCGGTGACTTTGAATCGCACAGCAGTTTCCGTTGGAATGCTAATAATTCAGCAGTATGGCCAAGCGAAGGCATTACGCAAGCGGATTTTATTGCACAGTTCATGGAAATGGTAAACACGGGTCGTGGCGAGCCAGGCATCTTTAACCGTGCAGGTGCAAATGCGTTGAAGCCAGCACGTCGTCAGGCGTCAGACTTTGGCACAAACCCCTGCGGCGAAATTAATCTACGACCATGGCAGTTTTGCAACCTTACCGCAGCTGTGGCACGACATGACGACACAATGGACTCATTGAAAGAAAAAGTGCGTATTGCAACTATTATTGGTTCAATTCAATCAATGGCAACGCACTTTCCAGGATTGCGACCAATGTGGAAGTATAACTGCGAAGAAGAGCGATTGCTCGGCGTAGACATCACAGGTCAAATGGACAGCAAGGTGGCACAAGATGCGGAAGTCAAATCGCAGTTGCGTGACTTTGCAGTTGAAGTAAACAAAGAACTTTCATCACAGTTGGGCATCAATCAGTCTGCATCAATTACGTGTGTCAAGCCAAGCGGTAACTCATCGCAGTTATTGAACTGCGCAAGCGGACTGCATCCACGTTGGGCACCGTACTACGTGCGAAATGTGCGTGTGTCATCACACTCCCCACTGTACTTTGTCATGCGTGATGCTGGCGTACCAATGTCGCCCGAAAACGGTCAAGCACCTGACACTGCAACCACATGGGTTATTCACTTCCCAATGAAGTCACCCGAGGGCGCAATTACTCGTGGCGATGTCAGTGCCATTCAACAGTGTGAGTTCTGGAAAAGCAACAAGTTGCATTGGACGGAGCACAATCCATCAGTTACTATCACGTACAAGCCAGAAGAGGTTATTGATGTGATGCACTGGGTTTGGCACAATCGTGAGATTGTCGGCGGTATGTCATTCTTGCCATCGTTTGATGCCAAATATGCACAAATGCCATACGAGGAAATTACTAAAGAAGAATACGAGAACCTTTCATCGCAGTTCCCAGACATAGACTTTAGTCGTGTTTGGTTGTACGAAGAAAGCGACCTCACCAACGCGGCACAAGAACTTGCATGTGTTGGCGGTGCGTGCGATATTACTCTTTCGTAAACAAAAAAAGAAATGGGCAACCATTTTCGTGAAGCCACGAAAATGGTTGCCCATTTCTTTGTTATGACTGCTGTTTGTGTTCCTGAATCACTTTCTCTATTTGCAAGTCGTCACCGTACTCGACAGTGACATAGCGAACAGTTGTGTGCAAAACCTTGCTGTTGCAAGTGTAAATGATAGTTGTGTCAATTATTGGCTTGTAATTTGGAATACGAATAACTTCATGAAAGTGAATATACACAATATTCCACTCTTTTGGTAAAAACTTGCAAACGCTACGACTGATGGATAAGTGGTTCATCTTGTATGCAAACGAAGTTTGACCTTCACAAGTAAATACTATTGGTTGATTGCTCATAATCACTTCCACAACTCTTCATAATTAAACTCAAAACGGTCTTTCATGCGTTGCACTGCATCGTCAGAACATCCATGAATATTCTGATATTCACCACGACATGTAATAATGTCTAGTGGCGAATTTAATTGTTTCGTCAACAACACATATGGTTTCATCTCCCACATGCGAGTAAACGTGTTGGCAACAATTACACGCTTTCCGTCTTTCAACGCATTTTCAGCGTTTTGCAAACATTGCTTGTGTGCATCTTGCAATCGTTCAGGCTGAAACACGTAGTTTCCATGAATGTCAGTAAAAAAATCATCTGCTTCAAACATAACATCGTATTTGCCCTGCAAAATCATGTTCATGGCAAGCGTGCTTTTCCCACTTCCTGGCAATCCTCGAATCAATAACAACATATGTTGCTCCTTTCTTATTCATATTATAACACAAAAAATTTGACATTGTATATATAAATTGATATAATTTTGTTATAACACAACAAATAAACGATTGTGTTATATCGTGCATAGAAAGGAATAATCAAATGCACACAAAAGATTGGTTGATGAGCCACGT
>Ga0209990_10003486_pt1 | contig 11520 bp, 7 predicted proteins | sample NOAtaG_6_FD_187304 | JGI IMG/M metagenome (GOLD analysis project Ga0209990, IMG submission 187304) | Freshwater lake microbial communities from Lake Erie, under a cyanobacterial bloom - NOAA_Erie_Diel5S_2200h metaG (SPAdes) (version 2) | ecosystem: Environmental > Aquatic > Freshwater > Lake ...
CCCGCGCTGCTTCTCCTGCGCTCCGGCGCCCGTGCCATCGCGCTCCAATTGAAGTACGAGCACCGCCGGTCCACGCGGTTCGCCCCATCCGCCTGCAGGAGCCCCTTGTGAAGCTTCGTCCATCGTCGCTCGCTGCCGTTGCTTTGGCTCTGACCGTCGCCGGTGTCGTGGCGGCGCAGCCGTCTGCCGAGCGCCCGGGCGCGCCAGCCGCCTGGCCCGACGCGCAGGCGAGCGACCCCGCCCGGCTGGGGTGGATGGTGGGCTCGCCGCCGCCGCCGGACCGCATCATCCGGATCGACGACGGTTCGTACTGGCGCTTCCCGGCCCTGCGCTGGACGGTGTCCAACTTCCGCCAGCTCATGCCGACGGTCGGGGTGCCGCGCGGGCTGGGGCCGGTGGCGCCGCTGCCCGTGGCGCTGCGCGACGACATCGACCGCGTGCGCTTCACGCCGCTGGGCTCGGACCGCAGCATGACCTGGCGCGAGTCGCTGGACGCCAATTACACCGACGGCATCGTCGTGCTGCACCGGGGCCGCATCGTCTACGAGCGCTACTTCGGCGTGCTCAAGCGAGAAGGCCAGCACGGCGCCATGTCGGTGACCAAGACCTTCATCGGCACGCTCGCCGCGCTGCTGGCGGCCGAGGGCCGGCTCGACTCCGCCCGGCGCGTGGACCACTACGTGCCGGAGCTGGCCGCATCGGCCTTCGGCAGCGCCACGGTGCGGCAGGTCATGGACATGACCACGGGCATCCGGTTCAGCGAGGACTACGCCGACCCCAACGCCGAGGTGTGGGCCCATGCCGCCGCCGGCAACCCGCTGCCCAAGGCCAGGGACTACACCGGCCCGCGCACGTACTTCGAGTTCCTGCAGACCGTGAAGCCCGAGGGGGCGCACGGCGAGGCGTTTCACTACCGCACCGCCAACACCGACGTGCTGGGCTGGGTGCTGGCGCGGGTGACGGGTAAGTCGGTGGCCCAGTTGCTGTCCGAGCGCATCTGGATCCCGATGGGCGCCGAGCAGGACGCCTACATGGCGGTGGACTCGATCGGCACGCCGTTTGCCGGCGGCGGCCTGAGCGCGGGGCTGCGCGACCTCGCACGCTTCGGCGAGATGATCCGCAACAACGGCTCGTTCAACGGCCGGCAGGTCGTGCCGGCGGCGGCGGTGGTAGACATTCGCCGCGGCGGCGGCCGGGCCGAGTTCGCCAAGGCCGGCTACGCGCTGCTGCCGGGCTGGAGCTACCGCAACATGTGGTGGGTCACGCACAACGAGCACGGCGCCTTTGCTGCGCGCGGCGTGCACGGCCAAGCGATCTACGTCGATCCCAAGGCCGAGATGGTGATCGCGCGCTTTGCGTCGCACCCGGTGGCTGGCAACGCCGCGCTCGATCCGACCTCGCTGCCGGCCTTCCATGCGCTGGCCAGGCACCTGATCGCCGCGGCGCGGTGAACGCCTAGGCGGCGCGCGCCGGCAGCGCGATCACCTGTGCCGTCTGCTGGCCGCGGAACCGGGCCAGCAGCTCGCTCCACTTCTGGCGCGCGGCGGCCAGATGGCGCTCCTTCACGTGGCCGTAGCCGCGGATGTCCTCCGGGATGCTCGCCAGTTGCACGGCCAGCGCATGGTTGTCGGCGTTCAGGCGCGCCAGCAGTTCATCGACCAGTTGCTCGTACTCGCCAATGAGCGCGCGCTCGGTGCGCCGCTCGTCCGTGCGGCCAAAGACGTCGAGAGCGGTGCCGCGCAGGAACTTGAGTTTGGCCAGCACGCCGAAGGCCGTCATCATCCACGGTCCGAAGCGCATCTTGCGGATCTTGCCGGTGACCGGGTCGGGCCGGGCCAGCAGCGGCGGCGCGAGGTAGAAGTTCAGCTTGAAGGGCTTGCCATCGATGCCCTCGAACTGCGCGGCGATCCTGGCGCGAAACGCCGGGTCACTGTGCAGGCGCGCCACCTCGTACTCATCCTTGTAGGCCATGAGCTTAAAGTAGTAGCGCGCCACGGCCTCGGCCAGCCGGGTGCTGCCGTTGAGCCGGTCGCCTTCAACCTTGCGCACGCACTCCACCAGGTCGGCATAGCGCCTGGCGTAGGCGGCGTTCTGGTAGCCGGTCAGGAACTCGACGCGGCGGCCGACCCGCTCTTCCAGCGTGGACGCGCGCTTCAGCTCGATGACCTGGGCCGGCTGCATGATGCGGCGCACGGCCTCGGCGTCGTGGGCGGTGGCGCGGCCCCATTCGAAGGCGCGCTGGTTGGCCTCGATCTGCACGCCGTTCAGTTCGATCGCGCGCAGCAGCGTCGCGTGCGACAGCGGGATCCAGCCCTTCTGCCAGGCAAAGCCGAGCATGAAGGGGTTGGCGAAGATGGCGTCGCCGAGCAAGGCGGTGGCGATCGCCTGCGCATCGACGGTCGCCAGCGCCGCCTCGCTGCCGACCGCCTCGCGCAGTTGCTGCAGCATCGAGCTGCCGCCAAACGACCAGTTGGGGTTGTGCACGAAGTCCGCGGTCGGCGACTCGGCGGTGTTGATCACCGCGCGCGTGCGGCCGTGGTGGATCTTCGACAGCGCCTCGTTGCTGGTGCTGACGATGAGGTCGCAGCCCAGCACGAGGTCGGCCTCACCCATCGCGATCCGCGTGGCATGGAGCTGGGACGGCGAGCTGGCCAGGCGCACGTGCGAGTACACGGCGCCGCCCTTCTGGGCGAGGCCGGCCATGTCGAGCACCGACAGGCCGCGGCCCTCCAGGTGCGCGGCCATGCCGAGCAGCTGGCCGATGGTCACCACGCCGGTGCCGCCGACCCCGGTGATGAGGATGCCGTAGTTGTCGGTGTCGGCCAGCGCCGGCACCGCCGGCTCGGGCACCGCCGGCATCTGCGCCGCGGCCGCCTTGCCCTTCTTGAGCCGCCCGCCCTCGACGGTGACGAAGCTCGGGCAGAAGCCCTTGAGGCAGGAGAAGTCCTTGTTGCAGCTCGACTGGTTGATCTGCCGCTTGCGACCGAACTCGGTCTCCAGCGGCTCCACGGAGAGGCAGTTGGACTGCACGCTGCAGTCGCCGCAGCCCTCGCACACCAGCTCGTTGATCACGGTGCGGCGCGGCGGGTCGGGGAAGACGACCTTGTCCGGCTTGTTCTGCTTGCGGCGCCGGCGCTTCTCGCTGGCGCAGGTCTGGTCGTAGACCAGCACGCTCACACCGGGGAACTCGCGCAGCTCGCGCTGGAGGCGGTCCAGATCGTCGCGGTGATGCACCGTCACGCCGTCGGCGAGCTTCCAGGCCTCGCCGGTGGCGCCCTTGGCGTTGGTGGCGCTGTGGTCGAGCTCGACCCCGTGCTTGACGTCGTATTTTTCGGGCTCGTCGGTGACCACGACGATCTTCTGCACGCCCTCGGCCGCCATCTGGCGCGTGATCTGCGGCACGGTGAGCTGGCCGTCGACGGTCTGCCCGCCGGTCATCGCCACCGCGTCGTTGAACAGGATCTTGTAGGTGATGGGCACCTTGGCGGCGACCGCGGCGCGCACCGCCAGGTAGCCCGAGTGAAAGTAGGTGCCGTCGCCCAGATTGGCGAAGATGTGCTTCTCGTGGGTAAATGGCGCCTGGCCGATCCACGGCGTGCCTTCGCCGCCCATCTGGGTGAAGGTCGAGGTGTTGCGGTCCTGCCAGACCACCATGTAGTGGCAGCCGATACCCGCCACCGCGCGCGAGCCCTCGGGCACCACGGTGGAGGTGTTGTGCGGGCAGCCCGAGCAGTAGAACGGCTTGCGCTCGGCCACCACGCGCGGCTGCGCCAGCGCCCGCTCCTTGGCCTCGATCACCGCCAGCCGCGCGGCCATGCGGGCGCGCACGTCCGCCGGCAGCTCGAGCTTGCCGATGCGCTGCGCGATCGCCTTGGCCACGATGGCCGGGCTGAACTCGTAGTGCGCCGGCAGGATCCAGTTGCCCTGCGGCACGGCCCACTCGCCGCCGTCTTTCTCGTCGAACTTGCCGATCACGCGCGGCACGCGCTTGCCGGTGCCGATCCAGCTAAACAGCTCCTCCTTGAACTGGTACTCGATGAACTGGCGCTTTTCCTCGACCACCAGGATCTCTTCCAGCCCCTCGGCAAAGCCGCGGATCGTCTGCGCCTCCAGCGGCCAGACCATGCCGCACTTGAACAGGCGCAGCCCGACGCGCGCGCAGGTGGCCTCGTCCAGTCCGAGGTCGGCCAGCGCCTGGCGCGTGTCGAGGTAGGCCTTGCCGCTGGCGACGATGCCAAAGCGCGCGTTGGGCGAGTCCACCACCGTGTGGTTGAGCTTGTTGGCGCGGCAGTAGGCGAGCGCGGCGTACAGCTTGTAGTCCAGCAGGCGCGCCTCCTGCTCCAGCGGCGTGTCCGGCCAGCGGATGTTCAGTCCGCCGGCGGGCATCTGGAAGTCCGCCGGCAGCACGATGTTCACGCGCTCGGGGTCGACGATCACCGAGGCGCTCGCCTCCACCACCTCGGTCACCGTCTTGACGCCGACCCACACGCCCGCGTAGCGGCTCATGGCGAAGCCGTGCAGGCCGAGGTCGAGGTACTCCTGCACCGTGGCCGGGTACAGCACCGGCATCATGCAGGCCTTGAAGATGTGGTCGCTCTGGTGCGGCAGCGTTGAGCTCTTGGCGCCGTGGTCGTCGCCGGCCAGCGCCAGCACGCCGCCCCGCGGGCTGGTGCCGGCGGCGTTGGCGTGCTTGAACACGTCGCCGCAGCGGTCCACGCCGGGGCCTTTGCCGTACCACATGGAAAACACGCCGTCGTACTTGGCGCCCGCGTACATGTTGACCTGCTGCGTGCCCCATACGCTGGTGGCGGCGAGGTCTTCGTTCAGCCCCGGCTGGAACTTGATGTGATGGCGCTCCAGGTGCCGGGCCGCCTTCCAGGCGGTCTGATCCACGCTGCCCAGCGGCGAGCCGCGGTAGCCGGTGATGAAGCCAGCGGTGTTCAGGCCCTGCATCTGGTCGCGCTGCCGCTGCAGCATGGCCAGGCGGATGAGCGCCTGCGTGCCGCTCATGTAGGCGCGGCCGCGCTCGAGTGTCCATTTGTCGTCGAGCGTGACCTCCGCCAGTGCACGGCGGATAGCCTCGGGAAGGGGCGCGTTCATGCGGGTGACCTCTGCCAAAAATCGTGTCTTTGGGGGCGGCGCGGACCGGTGCATGGCGCACTGTCGGCCGGCGGATGGCTACACCTTGTGGGTGCGTGCATCCATGCGTTGTCGCATCGAACGGGAGCGTAGCAGCGCTCTCCCCCGGGTTTCAACGCAGTAGCGGCACGAATGGGGGCCAGCCCGGACAACGTCACGTCGCTGCGGCGCATGGTGCGTATCCTCGCGCCTGGAAAGGAGTACTAGGCCATGCGAAAACCGCTACTTGCCGCCGTGCTGGCCCTGGCCGTTGCGCCCGTCGTGCAGGCCCAGCCGGGCGCAAACATCCCCGGTCCTTGCGAAGACTTCGAGGCGTACGTCAACAGCGCCTGGGCGGCCGCGACCCCTTTGCCTGCCGATCGGGCCCGGATCGGCAGCTTCGACGATCTGCAGCAGCGCAACCGTACCCTGCTGCTGGCGGCATTGCGCGAGGCCGGGGACCACGCCGCGCTCCTCGACACCCCAGGCAAGCAGAAGGCGCACGCTTTTTTCCTGAGCGGGCTCGACACTGCGGCCATCGAGCGGCGCGGCGTCACCGCGCTGCAGCCGCTGCTCGCAGCGATCGCCGGTTTGCAGCAGCGCGGCGAACTGCCGCGCTTGATGGCCGAGCTGAATCGCGCGGGCATCGCCGCGCCCGTGTCGGTAAGCGTGGCGGCCGATGCACGCGACAAACGACGCCACAGCGTCAGCGTGGGCCCCGGCTGGGGCGGTGGCCCGCTGGGGCTACCCGACCGGGACGACTACTTTCGAGCCGACGAGCGCGCGGTGGCCGTGCGCGCAGCGTATGCCGCGTACACCGAACGGCTGCTCAAGCTGTCGGGCGTGCCGGCCGCCGCCGCGGCCGAGCAGGCGAGCCAGATCCTGGCCCTCGAGAAGCGGCTGGCGGGCGCGATGCTGCCGCGCAGCGAGCTGCGCGACCCGAACCGGCTCTACAACCCGATGACGGTGCAGGCGCTGGCACGCAGCGCCCCCGGGCTGGACTGGCGGCTGTGGCTGGACACGGTTGGCCTTGCCGCGGCCCAGGACATCGTGGTGTCGCAGCCGGCGTACACCGTCGCGGTGGCACAGGCGGCGGCTGAACTGCCTTTGGCGCAGTGGCAGGCGTACCTGCGGATGCGGCTGCTCGATGCCGCTGCGCCGTTCTTGCCGCGCGCCTTTGAGCAGGCGCACTTCGACTTTCGGCAGGGCGCCTTGCGCGGCCTGCAGGCACCACCGCCGCGCGATCAGCACGTGCTCGACCTGCTCGTCGGACCGTTTGGCGGCGCGCCGCTCGCCGAGGGCATCGGCCAGATCTTCGTGGCCAAGGCCTTCTCGCCGGTGGCCAAGGAGCGCGCGACAGCGATGGTCGAAGACATCCGCGCCGCGATGGCGGCCCGGATAGAACGGCTCGACTGGATGACCGAAGCCACCAAGGCGCGGGCGCAGGTCAAGCTCGCGCAGATGAGACTGCAGATCGGCTATCCGGATCGCTGGCGCACCTACGACGGGCTACAGGTCTCGGCCGACGACTTTGCCGGCAACTGGCTGCGCGCAGGGCGCTGGCAGGTGGCCGAACACTTTGCGCGGCTGGGTCGGCCGGTGGATCGCACCGAGTGGCAGACGACGCCCTACATCGTCAATGCCTTTGCGGGCGGGTTCAACAACATTGTCTTCCCCGCCGGCATCCTGCAGCCGCCATTTTTCGATGCCAGCGCCGACGAGGCCACCAACTTCGGCGGCATTGGCACCGTGATCGGGCACGAGATCTCGCACCACTTCGATGACCGCGGACGCCGCTTCGACGAGTTCGGCAACCTGAACGACTGGTGGACGCCGCAGGATGCCAAGGCGTACCAGGAGCGCGCCGATCGGCTGGCCCGGCAGTTCAGTGCTTTCGAGCCGCTGCCCGGGCACTCGATCAATGGGGTGGCTACCCTGGGTGAGAACATTTCGGACCTGGCCGGCATCAAGGCGGCTTTCGACGGCTTGCAGATCGCTCTGGGACGCGGCAAGGCGGTGGCTGACACCACGCCGCAGTCGCGCGGCTTCTTCGTCTCCTACGCCACCATCTGGCGCAGCAAGATGCGCGCTGAGGCGCTCATCACCCAACTGCGCAGTGGTCAGCATTCGCCCGGTCGCTACCGTGTCCTTGGGCCACTCGGCAACATGCCGCAGTTCGCTGCCGTCTTTGCGTGTCCGCCCGACAGTCCCATGGTGCGCCCTTTGCCGGAGCGGGTTGCGATCTGGTGAGTGCATGTTGTTTGGGCGGCGCGCCAGCACCCCGGCAGCCGTCTCGAACGCGTCGATGGGCAGCCTCGGCAGGCGGGCCGATGGCGGGCGCGGCGCCGGGGTCCGACCCGGTCCGACCCGGTCCCCGACCGGGTAGCGGCCTGGCCGGCGGCCGCCTTGCCGCGGAACGCGCAGCGCGGGGTGAGCGGCCGACCGCGCAGCGGCCGCATGCGTGCAAAGCGGCAGTTACTTCGCCCAGCCGATCGCCGTCGGCAGCCAGGTTGCGATGGCGGGAAACAGCAGCACCACGACCGCCGCCACCATCTGGATCCAGATGAACGGCCAGACGCCGCGGTAGATGTCCTGCGTAGCCACGCTGGCCGGCGCCACGCCGCGCAGGAAGAACAGCGACCAGCCCACCGGCGGCGTCAGGAAGGACGTCTGCAGCACGATGCAGATGATCGCCGCCAACCACACCATGTCCACGCCCTGCGCGATGAAGTAGGGAATGAACAGCGGCAGCACGATGTAGCTGATCTCCACCCACTCCAGCAGGATGCCGGCGATGAACAGCACCGCCATGAAGAACAGGATGTCGGTGGTGGTACCGCCGGGAATCAGGGCGAACACGTCCTGGATCAGCCGCTCGCCGCCGAGGCCGCGGAAGGCGAGGCTGAACGCCTGCGCCGTCATGATCACGAAGAAGATCATGGCGCTCGTCTTCAGGGTGTCGATGCAGGTCTCGCGGATCACCCGGCGGTCGAGCTTGCCGCTGGCGGCCACGATGACGAGGCTGCCGAGGGCGCCGATGGCGGCCGCCTCGGTCGGTGCGGCAATGCCGGCCATGATGGAGCCGAGCACCGCCAGCACCAGGCCCAGCGCCGGTGCCACGCCCTTGGCCAGCCGCACCCACAACTGGCGGCGCGACAGCGCGGCGCGTTCGCTCGCCGGGACCGGCGGCGCCTTGTCCGGCCTGAGGAACGCAAAGACCAGGATGTAGACGATGTAGAAGCCGGCCAGCATGAGGCCGGGGACGAGCGCAGCGGCGAACAGGGTGCCCACGCTCTCGTTCATGATCTCGCCCAGCAGGATCAGCACCAGACTCGGCGGGATGATCTGCCCGAGCGTGCCGCTGGCACAGATGGTGCCGCAGGCCAGCCCCTTGTCGTAGTTGTACTTGAGCAGCGTGGGCAGGGCGATCATGCCGAGCAGCACGATGGTCGCGCCGACGATGCCGGTGGTGGCGCCCATGATCACGCCGAACACGATGATGCCGACCGCCATGCCGCCGCGCAGGTTGCCGGCGGCGTGCCCGATCATCTCCAGCATGTCGTTGGCCAGGCGCGACTTCTCCAGCATCACGCCCATGAACACGAACATCGGCAGCGCCAGCAGCGAGTAGTCGGTGGCCACGCCGTAGATGCGTGCCGGCAGCAGGTTGAACAAGCCGGTGCCGAAGCCGATGAAGCCGAACACGATGCCGCTGACGGCCGCCGCATAGGCCACCGGAATGCCGGCCAGCAGCAGGCCGACAAAGCTCACCAGCAGCAGGATGGGGAGCAGTTCACTGCCCATCGCGCGCTCCCGCGGCTGCGCCGGCGCGCGCCGGGCGCAGCAGTTCGTGGCCGCAGCGGATCACCTGGCTCAGCGCCGCCAGCGCCAGCAAGGCGTAACCGGCGATCACGAAGGACTTGACGATCCAGCGCATCGGCAGCCCGCCCGGGTCGGGCGAGACTTCCTTGAGCGCGTAGGAGTGCGCGACGAAGCCCCAGGCAAGCCAGCACACGAACAGCGAGAACGGCAGGATGATGAGCAGCGCCACCGCAAACTCCAGCGCCAGCTTCACCCGCTCCGGGTAGCGCTGGTAAAACATGTCGACCCGCACCGGCAGCGCGCGCAGTTGCATGTACGCCAGACCCCACAGGGCAATGAAGGCGAGCAGGTGCCACTCCAGTTCCTGGGCCCAGATGGCGCTGGTGTTGAACAGGTAGCGCATCAGGGTGTTGCCGCTGATCAGCAGCACCATCAGGAGCACGACCCCGGCGGCCAGCCAGCCAACCCGGTCGACCAGCGCCTCGATGGCGCCGGCCAGTTTCAGCAGTGGGTTCATTCGCGTGAGGGCGCGGTCACGCGCAAGGCGTGCCGCGCTTTGTGCCGGTTGCTTGCGGGCGCCCCGGGCGCATTCGCGTTCCGGGGCGCGGCGGATCAGGTGCGGGCGTTGACGAGGAAGGATTCCTCGCTGATCTCCGACCACTTGTCGTGCTTGCGCTTGAACGCGAAGAACGACTCGTGGACCTTGCGGGTCTGCGGGTCCTTCTTCGCGGCCTCGTTGAGGACATCGGCCGTGGTTGCGCGCAGCGCCTTGACCACGTCGGTCGGCAGCGAGCGGACATTGACCTTGTCGCGGCTGACCAGCGTGTCGAGCGCATCGGCGTTGCGCGCCTCCAGCAGGAACAGGCCCTCCTGGTTGGTGGCGTCGGCCGCGGCACGGACGATGTCCTTCAGGTCGGCCGGCAGCGCCTCCCAGATCTTGCGCTGGATGACGATCTCCGAGACCGTGCTGGGCTCGTGCCAGCCGCTGGCGTAGTAGTTCTTCGCCGCGTTCTGCAGTCCCAGGCGCGCATCGAGGAACGGGCCGACGAACTCGGCTGCGTCGATCACACCGCGCTCCAGTGCCGGGAAGATCTCGCCACCGGGCAACTGGCGCACTTCCACGCCGAGCGCCGAGTAGATGCGCCCCGCCAGCCCCGGAATCCGCATCTTCACGCCCTTCAGGTCCGCCAGGCTGCGGATTTCCTTCTTGAACCAGCCCGTCATCTGCACGCCCGAGCAGCCGGCCGCAAACGGCACCACGTTCAGCGGGCGGTAGGTCTCCTCCCACAGCGCATTGCCGCCGCCGAACTGCAGCCACGCGTAGTGGCCCAGGAAGCTCATGCCGAAGGGCACGGTGGCGAAGTACTGCGCCGCGAAGGTCTTGCCCGACCAGAAGTAGGACACACCGTGGTTCAGCTCGATGGTGCCGTTGCTCACCGCGTCGAAGCCCTCGAAGGCCGGCAGCAGCTCGCCGGCGGCGAACACCTGGATCTTGATGCGGCCGTTGGACATCTTGTCCACGCGCTCGGCAAAGGCGGCCGCACTGCCCGGGCCTACCTGATAGAAGGGCAGGCCGGCCGGCCAGGTGGTGGTCATGCGCCAGCGGAAGTTCTGCTGGGCGCGAGCGATGCCGGGAGCGGCGATCAGGGCGGAGGCGAGCGCGGCGCCGGCCGCGCCCGTGCCGGCGACGAAATTGCGGCGTTTCATGGGAGGTCCTTGATCCGTGAGTGGAGTGCCTTGAAGTCCTGCGACTCCCTCCCTGCCGGCGGTCGTGGCCGCCGGTTCCTTGAACAACTGGATCGATGGGACGCAAGGCCTGTGCCACCTGCCCAGTGGCACTCGGGCGCGCGCCGACCGCGCGCCTTGCGCACTACCCGCGTGCGTGCGCGTGCAGCCGAACGCCGTTCTGGTGCGCGCGCGCCCCGCGGGCGCTCGGTCCGGCCGCCGAGCGCCGGCGCGGCATCACACGGGCAGCGGCTTGCCGTCCTTCAGCGCCAGCCAGCCGCGTGCGATCCGGTAGATCGCCCAGATGCCGAGCACGAACATGCCGAGGAACCAGGTGCCGAACCCGATCAGCACGAGCGCCAGCGGCACCGACACCACGAACACCAGCGCGGCCCACAGCAGCGCGTACCAGAAGGTGCGGATCTGCCAGTTGAAGTGGGACTCGAGCCAGGTGCCGCGGGCGTCGCTGCGCTTCACGTAGTTGATGACCACCGCGATGATCGAGGGCCAGCCGAAGATGAAGGCGCCGATGATGCTGGCCGCGCCGAAGGCGCCGATCACCAGGCTCAGGGCGTGCAGCGCGTAGACGATGTGGGTGGTGGTGACGAGCGACTTGTCGGGGGCGGGCAGGGCGGCGGACATGGCGGCGGCTCCAGCGAGAGACAGGACGCCAGCATAGACACCGGCCGCCCCGCGCGGTGCCGGTGCGACGAAGCGCGCAAGCGGCGGGCTGGAGGGTCGGCTGGAGGGTCGGCCGGAGCGTCGGCCGGAGCGTCGGCAGGAGCGTCGGCTGAAGCGTCAGCTCAAGCGTCGGCTCAAGCGTCGGCTCAAGCGTCGGCTCAAGCATCGGCTGAA
>Ga0209990_10003493_pt1 | contig 11511 bp, 8 predicted proteins | sample NOAtaG_6_FD_187304 | JGI IMG/M metagenome (GOLD analysis project Ga0209990, IMG submission 187304) | Freshwater lake microbial communities from Lake Erie, under a cyanobacterial bloom - NOAA_Erie_Diel5S_2200h metaG (SPAdes) (version 2) | ecosystem: Environmental > Aquatic > Freshwater > Lake ...
GCCGTGCAGCGCGGTGCGGAGGCGCTCTACACCGAGCAAGGGCAGAAGGAAGTCCGCGCGCTCGTCGACTTCTACATGGAGAACGCGCGCATCCTGCGAGAAGGGTGCTCCCGACTCGGATGGAAGACCTGGGGCGGCGAGCACGCACCGTATGTGTGGTGCAAGGTCCCCGACGGCTCGGACAGCTGGGCGTTCTTCGACAGGCTGCTGCGCAGCGCGCGCGTCGTCACCACGCCGGGCGCCGGCTTCGGCCGCTGCGGCGAGGGCTACTTCCGCATCAGCGCCTTCAACTCCCGCGCGAATGTCGAGGAAGTCGTGCGGCGCCTCGGCGCGCTCTGACCGCGGACGCGCGACCCCGGCCGTGAAGCTGCATGGAAGGCTGCATGAAAGGCTGCATGAAAGGCGGTACGAAACGCCGCACGCCGACCTGAGGGTCGGCGTGCGGCAAGAGAGGAGAAGATGCAGGAAGCGACGGCCCGGCGAATCGTCGCGGCGTGACAACACCTGCTTCCGTCAGCAGTCTTGCCCGCCAGCAGCGGCGTGTGCCGGTCCCGATCCTGTCGTGCCTCACGGCGGAGTCCCTGTCGCCGTGAGCAGGATCAATCGTTCCTACGGATGGGTATACGGAAGCGGGCGGGGGCGGTTCTGCGATTCAGCAGGATTCCGAGCGAAATCACCCTGCGGTCGCGAACGCGTGGCGCAGGCCGCCAGGTCTCGGACATGAAATCCGCAGTGTGCCGGGCGCGACGCGAACGCGCGTCGAGACGCCGCGTATATCAGCATCGACCGACGAAGCGCGACGACCGGCACTCTCTCCCGCCAACAGGCTCCGCGTGCCGTCTGCGGAGCCTGTTCATAAGCGGGAGGCCTTCGCCGCGGCGTGCGTCATGGGGAACATTCCGCACGCACGCCCAAAAGTCGAACAGCCCGCGGCTTCCTGCCACGGGCGTGTTCGGCGCACAGGGTGAGGCTCAATTCACGCCTGCGCGGACAGGATGTTCGGAGTCAGCGATGCTGCACCGCTCGGCTTGGGAGCGGAGTAGAGCTCCTGGAGCTGCATCGGCGAGGTGTAGGCAGGAATGGGCAGGAGTCCGCTGAAGGTCTCGAGCCAACGCTTGGCGAACGGTCCGGGCGCGATCTGGTCCGAAGTCTCGAGCGCGCGCTGGTACTCCTCGGTCAGGCCCTTCAGAAGTTCGTTGCGATGCAGCGCGCCGCTGCCATCCGCATCGAAGCGTGCGAAGACCTTGGTGTTGTCCGGGAGGTTCGCTTCGGTCAGCACGCCGTCGCCGTCGGTGTCGAACGCCTTGAAGATGAGATTCGTCAGCCGCTCAAGCATGTCTGCGGGCGAGGTGTCGGGAGGCATGGCACCGATCGCACCGATGAGCTCCGCAGCATCCACCATTCCGATCGAAGGGCTGGTGGGGTCATCCGCTGGGCTGTCGTTCGAGCCGCCGCCGTTCTCGGGCGATTCGGCGTTGAGCTTCATCGCGAGGTCCATCGCGTCGATCGTGCCGTCGCCGTTCAGGTCGCCGCCGACAAGCGAGGACCACTCGTCGCCGGGGCTGTCGTTTCCGCCGCCGGCGTTCTCGGGCGACTCGGCGTTGAGCTTCATCGCGAGGTCCATCGCGTCGATCGTGCCGTCGCCGTTCAGGTCGCCGCCGACAAGCGAGGACCATTCGTCGCCGGGGCTGTCGTTTCCGCCGCCGCCGTTCTCGGGCGACTCGGCGTTGAGCTTCATCGCAAGATCGATCGCGTCGATCGTGCCGTCGCCGTTCAGGTCGCCGCCGACAAGCGAGGACCACTCGTCGCCGGGGCTGTCGTCTCCGCCGCCCGCCGGCGCGTCCTGCGCCGCGTGCAGCACCATGGCGAGGTCCTGCGCGTCGACGATGCCGTCGACATTCAGATCCGCGATGGCGTTGGAAGTGCCCCAGTTCTCGAGGATGGTGTTCGCATCGACGGGCGGCTGCGAGTTGCCCGCCATCATGATGCCGTTCGGCCCCTGGCTTTCACCGGCCTGCTCGATCGCGCGCTGCATCGCAGACGCGTCGGCGCTCGGCATGCGGCCCTTCTGGGACTGGGCGAACAGCATGGGGTTGAAGCTGGAGTTGCCGTTGATCTTCATGAGGTGGTCCCTTGTGCGGCGGAAATGCCGCAACGAGCCATGGCAACTCCCATGCCTCGCCGCGCAACGCCGTCAGGGCGGCCCTGCCCCGTCGGCGCGCGCAGTTCGTGCGCGGACTCCGCAGTTCCTGCCCTCCAACCCCGGAGTCACCATCCTGTCGTGGCGTTACGACCAGCCCTTGGAGGGCTTTCGCTTCGGGAGGAGCGCATCCTCGGCCGTCAGGACGCGGCCATCGTTCCCTCGGTAGCCGAGGCACACGACGAACATCTCGACGCTCTCGGCACGCGATGCGCGGGGCTTGTACCCCTTCGCCTCCTCGAACATGCGGCTCGCGCGCTTGAGGAGCTCGGGATACTCGCCGCCTTCGAAGACCTTCATGGTGAGGTTTCCGCCCGGCCGCAGCCACTCGACGGCGCGGTCGAGCAGGTCGTGGCACAGTCGCGCGGAGCGCATCGCATCGCCCATCGGGTTGCCCGTGGTGTCGGGCGCCATGTCCGACATGATCACATCGAACGGCCGCCCGCCCATCTCATCGAGCGTGAGCTCGCGGAGATCCGCCTGCAGCAGCCGCACATTCGACGGGTATCCGCCACCGTTGATCTGCTTGAGGTCGACCGCGACCACCTCGCCCTTCGGTCCGACGCGCGTCGCGGCGACCTGCGACCAGCTTCCGGGTGCCGCACCGGCGTCGAGCACGCGGTCGCCGCGGCGGATCAGCCGCTTGCGGTCGTCGATGTCGATGAGCTTGTAGGCCGCGCGCGAGCGATAGCCCTCTTCCTTCGCGAGGCGAAACCAGTGGTCTTGAACTTCTTTCACGGTCGTACTGTAGCGGAGAGACTCGTGCGACTTCGCCCAAGGGGATGAGAGACCTGACTGGCGTCAGCCGCATCGTGCACGCGCATGCAGCGCCCTGCGTCGGCCTTGCCTCCGGAGGCGACATGCCGCCGCTCAAACAAGCCGCTCAATCCACGATGTACACGCCGACTTCGGTCGGGTCGGGCACGATCGCCACGCGGATGTTCTTCTCGCTCGTGCGCAGCACCACGGGATTCGTGCCGTCGTTCAGCACCGCGAGGAAGCGGTCATGGTCGTTGCCGCTGTCGAGCGCCATCCACTTGCCGAACTCGGCGCGCTGGCGAACCTGGCCGCCGTGCGACTCGCAGTCGAAGATCCCCTTCGACTCGCCGCGCACGCGGTAGTCGATCGAGCCTTCGCTCGTGACGATCGTCATCGGGCCGGTCATCGGCCACGGCGTCATCATGCGCACATCGCCGCGGGTCGTCTCGATGTCGACCGATCCACGGTTCTCGATGACGGTGACATTGCCGTTGGTGGAGCGCACCTTGACGCTGTCGAGCGCGGGCGTCACCACGAGGATCTCCATGTGGTGGAAGTACTTCTCGGGATTCGGCGTGTCGGTGCGGATCACCAGCGTCTCGCCGCCGCCTTCGCGCGCCTCGAGGGTCGCCGTCCAGCTTGCGTCGTCGAGCGCGTCCTTCGACTCGACCCAGCGGCCAAGTCCGTGCGTCGACACGCGGCGCACCTCGACGAAGGTCCGCTCGACCTTGCGGTCGGCGCGGATCGTGACATCGCCCGCGAAGTTGTCGACATCGACGGCGATGGCACCGGCCGTCTTCAGCTCGATGGGTTCGTCGGTGCTGAAGGTTCGCCACGACGCCGCATCGCGCAGCGAGGTGTTGGTGCGGTAGACCTCGTCCTCGAAGGTCCGATGGGGTGCGCACGAGGCGAGCGCGGCCGCGAGCGCGGCGGCGAGCATTCCTCGGCAGGTTCGGGCGGCTAGGCGGGACTCCGGTCGTTGAGACATGTCTTGGGCTCCGAATCGCAATCCGAACCATCGCATCCGCGGTTCGGCTACGGTGTATCGGCTCGTGAGAAGGGTCTCAATCAGCACAGGAACCCGAACCGCACAGGCATGACCGTACGACGGCCGACCACAGACACCCCCCATCGCCTCCGAGGCTGGACGCCGAGGGTGCCGGGCACCGCCTGCATGGCGCTGTCGGCCCTGCTTGCCTTCGCGCCCGCGTTCGGGCAGAGCGATGCTCCCCCTCCGCCAGCGAAGAAGGACCGATATCTCGTCAGGCTGGGGGCTCCCGCTTCCGAGGGCGCCACGCCGCAACTCCTGAACGGTCGTCTGATCCTCTTCTTCCTGCCCGACACCAGGCGCTGGGACGGCATCGCGCCCGCGGGCGGCCCGTTCCTGACGGCCCCGCAGCCGATCGCCTCGATCGCCGTCAAGGACGCGTCGGAGGGGAGCGAGGTCGCGATCGAGGTCGACCCGCTGACGACGGCCTCGGCTGAGTCCACCGCCGTTGCCAGCCTCGCCGAACTCGATGGGGCGTGGAAGGTGCAGGCCGTGTTCGACTCCGACTTCACCGAAGCCGGCCACCTCGGACCGGGCAACCTTGTCTCCGAACCCGTTGCGATCGAGCTCGCGCGCGATGCGACCGACGAAGTCGCCATCGCGCTCGAGACGCGTATCGCGGCGCCGGCCGCCGAGGACGCGGCCGTCCGCGGCGTCGAGCGCTTCGAACGCGCAAGCACGATGCTGGGCGCGGCGCTGCGCCGGTCCGCGTCGATCCGCGCGACCGTCGTCCTTCCCTTCGGCTACGACGACCTCGCCTATCCGCGCCGCATGTGGCCGACCATCTATGTGCTCGGCGACTTCGGTTCAAAGGGCGCGGAGGCCTTCGAGTCGGCGTCGGTGCTCCGCGACCCCGGGGCCCGCGCCGCTGTGCCGCAGGCCGTGTGGGTCTTCCTCGACAGCTCGAGCCCGTGGGGGCATCGCGCGTTCTGCGATTCGGACGCACACGGACCGGTGGCGCGCGCGCTCGTCGAGGAGTTCATTCCCGCGCTCGAGGAGCGGTTCCGCCTGATTTCAGAGCCCGGCGCGCGCGTCCTGCTCGGCCACGGTTTCGGCGGCTGGAACGCGATCCATCTCGCCCTCACGGCGCCCGGCACCTTCGGGTCATGCTTCGCAAGCGCGCCCGACTTCGTCGACTTCAGCGCGGTCGGACGGATCGACCTCTACCGCGACGCGAGCATGTTCACGGCCCGCGACGGCACCGACGCGCCGGCCGTGCGCAGCATCCTCGGCCCGAACGACGACCGTCTCCATCTCACGCTGCGCGAGCAGATGCTCGCCGAGCGCGCGGTCGATCCGATGGGCCGCAGCGGGCAGCGCTGGGCCGCACGCGACGCGATGTGGTCGCCGTGGGACGCCGAGCGCAACGCGCCGCGCGCGATCTGCGACGCGTCGACCGGCGCGCCCGACCCGATCGCAGGCGAGGCGTGGTCGCGGTTCGACATCGCCAAGCGCCTCGAGCGCGAGCCTGCAGCGATCGGTCCGCTGCTCTCCGAGCGCGTGAGCATCCTCGCGAGCACGCGCGACTCCTTCTATCGCAACGAAGCGGTTGCGCGGCTGAAGGCGAAGCTCGACGCATGGCGCGCCGAGGAGACGGCGGCAGGACGCGTTCCCTCCGACCGTGGACGGATCGAAGTGGTCGACGACCTCGACGACGAGTCGCTGCGCCAGCTCGCGGTGCTGCGGTTCCATCGCGACATCGCGGCGGCGTTGCGGGCGACCGGCCACGCCGACCCCATTCGGCTCGACGAGGCGAACCGCGCGAACCGTCCATCGGGCGAATCGCGCCCCGTTCCCGCCCCTCGACCGGGCGGCTGAGCGCGCCATTGGCAACGATTTTTCGCGTCGTCGCCGACGGTTCGACTCCGCTGCGGCATCATGCGCGAATCCCTGCGCGGTACTCCTATGCCCACACTGCTCTCATCGCTCCGTCGCTCGCTCGCCACGATCCTGCTCACCGCCGCGCTCGCCACACCGCTGCTTGGCGCGGCGTCCGAGGCGCAGGCGCAGTTCGGGCCGCGGCTTCCGTCGCCGGTCGCGGCCACCGAGCTCGAGTCGATGCTGAAGGACGCGGGCGTCGATCAGGCCGCGATCGCGCGCGCGCTGCCCCTGCACGAGGCGTACTTCCAGTCGTTCCGCGAGTTCGAGGAGCGCGAGGTCGATGCGTCGCTGAAGCGCGCGGAGACGGGTGCGTTCGGCCAGCCCATGACGGTCGAGGAGGCGCGGCAGAACGCCGATCTCCGCCGGCGCATCTTCGCGCGCGCCGCGCAGATCGACGCACAGTTGGTCGAGCAGCTCGCGGCGACGCTGCCTGCGGATGCGGCCGCGCAGGTCGACGCGCTCCGCAACGCGCTCGCACGCCGGCGCGCGATCGCGGCGATTCCCACGGCCGGCTTCGGCAGGGGCGCGCATGCGTTCGACCTCCGCAGCGCACCGGCGATCGCATCGCTCGACGCCCAGACGCGCGCCACGATCGCGCCGCTCTTCGCGAACTACGAGCAGGAACTCACGCGCCAGCTCGACCGACTCGCGGAGGCGTCGTTCGTGCGCCGCGTGCGTGCGGCCGAAGCGCGCATCGAGCTCGGCGTGGGCGCGGCGCCCGACGCCAGCGGCGAGGGCGATCCCGAGGCGGCTCCGGGCGCGGAGGAGGCGGAGTGGTTCCGCAAGATGCAGGAAGTGCAGCGCATCGCGGGCGAGGAGTCGGCCCAGATCGACGCGCGCATCCGCAAGCTCCATCGCGATACGCTCGAGACCGTGTCGGCCTCGCTGCCGCCGGTGGCGTCCGCGGGCCTGCGTTCCCACCTGGTGCGCGAGGTCTACCCGTCGGCGATGCTTGCGGGCGAGTTCGACGCGGCGCGCAAGGAGGCCGAAGCGCTGCGCGCAAAGGGTTCGCTCGACGAGGCGCGCTGGAGCGAGATCGCCGCGATCGTCGAGGCGCACGACGCTGCGCTGCGCGCGGACCTCGACACGCTGCTCACGAAGCTCGATGCCAAGGCCGCGCAGGGAGCGGGCGAGTTCGTCGTGGTCGGCGAAACGGATCCGGCCGCCGCGGAAGTCGAGTCGGCGCGCGAACGCTGCAACCAGATGATCGTCCGCGACGCCGCGACGCTGCGTGCGGCGCTCGGTCAGACGCCCGCGGAACCAAGGGAAGTCGCCGCAGGCCGCGCCATCGACCTCGGCGAGATGGCCGTGACCGGCGGCGTGCAGATCGCCGTGATGGGTGGCGACGGCGAAGCGATCACGCTCGGGGCCGACGACCTCACCGACGGCGGGATCGTGCTCGGCGGGATGTTCGGCGGCGGAAGCGACGCGGTCGTGAAGCCCATGTCGGGCGACGAACTCGACCGGCTCGCGCAGCGCCTCGGCTTCGACGAGAACACGCGCGTCGTGTTCGACGAGATCGTGGCGCGGTGCGCGGAAGCTCGCAACGAGGCGGAGAAGGCAGACGATGCGAAGAAGCCGCCCGCGCCTGCGCCCGAGGAGGGCGGCGCGATGGCGATCACGCTCACGATCGGCGAAGACGGCGCGTTCGCGGTCGGCGGCACCGGTCCTTCCGACCCACGCGCGCTCGCGCAGGCGGTCGAGGCCGCCGAAGAGCGCATGTTCGACGACCTGAAGGCCGTCGCCGACCCGTCGAAGTCCGAGGAAGCGGAGGCCGCGCGGCGCGCCCGCGCACGAACGCGCCTGCTCGTCGGCGAGCGTGGCGCGCAGACGGCGGACATCGTCGCGATCGTCGATGGCGCGGGGCTCGACGCCACGCAGCGCGCGGGCATCGCCGAAGATGTGCGCGGCTGGGACGAGTCGTCGGTCGCGGCGCTGCGCACCATGCGCGAGGAAGTCGTGCGCGCGATGGACGAGCGCGAGGAACTCATGCAGCAGGCGATGAAGACGGAGACCGTCGAGTCGAACGGCGGCAACACCACGATCGGCCGCGCCATGCAGATCGACGCCGAGATCATGTCGCAGCTGCAGCGTCTCGATCAGGCCACCCGCGACGCACGGGACAGGATCATCACCCGGAACCGCGGCGCGATCGACTCGCTCACCGCGAAGCTCGAGTCGAATCCGTCGGCCGCGAAGGCCGTTCGCCGCGGCTTCTACCGCGTGCTCGAGCCCGGGGCGTACCGCGTCGCACGCGACCTCGAGCCCTTCTTCGCGAAGGCGTCGGAGATCGACACGCTCAAGCCCGAGGCGCGCACGAAGATCGACGCGCTGCGCGCCGAGTGGATCGAATCACGCGAGGCGCTGTGCGAGGCTTTCGCAGCCGAGCGCGAGAAGGAACGCGCCGCGCAGCAAGGCGGCGGCGCTGCAGGCGTGGTTGGCCTCGGCTCGATCGGTGCGACCCAGCAGGCGCGCAAGCGGCTCTCGGCCGACCTCGAGCAGCTCGAGACGACGACCTTCCGCAAGCTGCGGGACACGCTCGCCACGGAGGTCGGCGAAGAGAAGGCCGCGTCGATCGGCGAACTGCCCGCGAAGAAGAAGCGCGGCGCGCCCGCGATCCAGTTCGGCGGTTGATGCGCCGCGCGGGTTCAGGCCTCCAGCTTCGTCATCCAGCACGCAGGCACTTCGCCCGCGGTGGCGACGATGCGCGAGCGGATGCCGCCGCGGCCCTTCCACACGGTGATGACCTGCATCCAGGCAGGGCTCATCGACTGCGCGAGATCGTCGCGCAGACGGTTCGTCACCGCTTCGTAGAAGATGCCCGCGTTGCGGAAGCTCTGGTAGTAGAGCTTGAGGCTCTTCAGCTCGACGCAGACGGCGGCCGGCTGGTAGCGCAGGATGATGTGCGCGAAGTCGGGGTGGCCGGTCTTCGGGCAGACCGAGGTGAACTCCTCGCTCACATGCTCGATCACGAAGGGCGTGTCGGTGGGCGAATCGAAGAACTCAAGAAGCGTCGGATCGACTGGGCTCGCGTCTGGCATAGACGCCAATGGTAGGCGTTTCCGCCCCGCTCTTGCAGATCAAAGCCGGTACTTGAGGAGCAGCGCCGCGACCTTCGGCTGGTCGGGATTCGCGCGCAGCGAGCGCTGCAGCATCAGCCGCGCCTCGTCGCGCAGCGGGTCGTTCGGGTCCTTGCCGTTCTGGATCCACACATTGAGCGCGTTGACGCCGACGCCGTTGAGCGCGGGCCAGTACTCGGGATCGAGCTCGATCGACTTGCGGTAGGCCTCGTCCGACTTGGCGAAGTCGCTCACTCGGAAGAGCGACCAGCCGAGCCGCTCGAACGCCGCCGCACTCGGCGAGGTGCGCGTGAGCGCTTCGGCCGCGTTCGCGGCCTCCTGGTAGCGCTTCTCCGCCGCATAGGCGTTGACGAGCGCGAGCATCACATCGGCGGGCGGATCGATCAGTTCGCAGGCGATCTCGTACTCGCGGATCGCCTCCTTCCCGCGGCCGGCCTTCGAGTAGGCCCGCGCGAGCGAGAGGTGGGCGTAGCCGTTGGTCGGCTCGAGTCGCGTCGCGCGCTCTGCGAAGGCGACCGCGGCGTCGGCCTGGCCGGTCGCGAGCAGGAGGCGCGCCATCGCGATGTTCGCGTCGAGATCGGCGGGGCGGATGACGAGCGCGCGCTGGAAGGCGCGGATCGCCTGCTTCGCCTGTCCGAGCGCTTCGAGCACGCGGCCGTGGCCGGACGCTGCGCCGAAGTCCTGCGGATCGAGCTTGCCTGCGCGGCTGTAGGCGGATTCGGCGAGCTCGAGATCGCCCTTCTCCTCGAGCACGGAGCCCATGCCGGTGTAGGCGTCGACAAGCGTCGGGTTCTCGTGCAGGAGATCCTTGAAGATGCGGAGCGCGGTGTCGTAGTCCTCGGTCTCGACGGCCTGCTGCGCCTCTTCGAGCCGGATCTCCTCGATCTCGTTGGGCTCGAGCCGCAGCACGATCGACCGCTGCACGGGCGCCGATGCGGCAGCACCCTGACGCTGCCCCGCCGTGCGGGACGGCGCGCACGCCGAGGCGAACGCGAGCGAGGCGACGAAGGCTCCGAGCGCCGCGTGCCGAAGCACGAAGGACGACCCGGGTTTGCGATTGAGGGAGAGTGCCGGACGACGCGACCGCATGGAACTCATGGTTACCTTCTAGACGGATCCGACTCGGCGGGTCGCGATCGTGGTTCGAGATCCAGACGCTGCCGCCAAGGCGAGACACGGTAGCCGCGTGGCATCGAGCCAGCGGCAGACATGCCGTGCCCCTTTCTTCGGGCATCGCGATCATGTTCCTGTAATGCAGGATGCGGATTGGCGGGAGTCATCCGCGACCACGATGAAACAGCGGCTTCAGGTCGATCCGACTCTTCTCAGCGTCGCGGCGCAAGCGCAGCAAGGCGCTCGGCATTCACCGCGTCCCACAGTCGCCCATCGGGCGCATCGCCCTTCTCCGTCTCGAGCACCTTGGGCACCTCGGCCAGTTCAGGCGCTGCCAGCACCGCCTTGAACCATGCGCCGCCGCACTGACCCGCGCCGATGTGCGCGTGCCGGTCCTTGCGCGAGGCAAACGCGGCTTCGGAGTCGTTCACATGGACCGCGATCACATGCGCGAGGCCCGCCTCGCGGTCGAAGCGCTCGAGCGTGGCGCGCGCCTTCGCGGGTGTCGAGACCTCGTATCCGGCCGCGAAGACATGGCAGGTGTCGATGCAGAAGCCGACGCGCTCGGGCGCCTTCACCAGGTCGCGGATGCGGCCGAGGTGGTGGAACGCGTAGCCGAGGTTCGTGCCCGAACCGGTCGTCGTCTCGAGCGCGATCTTCACGCGGTAGCCCTTGAGGTCGGCGTGCAGCCGGTCGATCGCCTTCGCGATGCGCTTGAGGCCGGCGAGTTCGTCGGCGCTCGGCTCGCCGTCGAGGTCGTTCGGGTCGGCCGGCTTGCGCGGGGCGCCGCCCTCGCCGTTCATGTGGGCGCCGGGATGCGCGACCGACACCGCGACGCCGAGCGCCTCGCAACGCTCGAGCTCGGCGCGCTCGCAGGCGAGCGACTTCGCGAGCGCCTCGTCGTCCGGAGACGCGAGGTTCACGAGGTAGCTGTTGTGGCTGACAATCCGCGAGGCGTCCTCGAAGACCGTGCCCTTGCGCGCGGCGGCGAAGTCGGCGATCTCGCCCTTCTCGAGCGGCTTGGCGACCCACTGCCGCTGGTTGCGCGTGAAGATCTGCACGGCGCCGAAGCGGTAGCCGACCGCCTCGTCGATGGCGGCGCGCAGCGAACCTGCGGTCGAGAGATGCGAGCCGATGCGCAGCCGCTCGCAGGCGGAGAGGGTGTCGGACGCACGCGCCGTGCGCGCGGCCGGGCTCACGCGCAGCCTCCGATCGCGCCGCGTGGTGCCGCATCGGGCGCGCCGCCGAACGCGCGTCGGTCGACCGAGCCGCAGCCGAGTTCCTGCGACAGCGACTCCGCCGCGACGGCGGCCTGCGCGCGAAGCTCCGGCACGGCGGTCGACTCCCAGAGTTCGCCGCGTCGCAGCGCCCCGACGAGCCGGACGCGCGGCTGCACCGCTCCGTCCGCGCCGACCAGGCGGCCTTCGCGA
>Ga0209990_10003495_pt1 | contig 11506 bp, 20 predicted proteins | sample NOAtaG_6_FD_187304 | JGI IMG/M metagenome (GOLD analysis project Ga0209990, IMG submission 187304) | Freshwater lake microbial communities from Lake Erie, under a cyanobacterial bloom - NOAA_Erie_Diel5S_2200h metaG (SPAdes) (version 2) | ecosystem: Environmental > Aquatic > Freshwater > Lake ...
GTGGTGGTTCTCGCGTAGGATTCGGCACAGGTGGTTCAGCTACAAGTGGTCAAGGTTTCCGAGGGGGTAATCAAACAGGCACAGGCGGCACAGGCGGCGGCGGTGCAGGTGCAACTGGTCAAGATTTAAGCGGATCAAACGGAACTGGTGGTAATGGATCTTCTGCTTTTTCAGCATGGGGATCTGCAACTTCTTCTGGTCAAAACATTTCTGGCACTTATTGGTTTGCTGGTGGCGGCGGTGGACAAGCTGGTGCAGGTGGTAATGGTGGCGGCGGTCAGAATGTAACGGGTCTTGATACCTATGATTCATCTGGAACTGCTAATACAGGCGGTGGAGCTGGTGGCGACTCAACTGTAGGTCAAGGCGGATCTGGAATTGTAATTGTCCGATATACAACAGGGACAATGACAGCCACAGGCGGAACTACTTATACTAATGGCGGATTCACTTATCATAAGTTTAATGCTAATGGCACATTCCAGAGGACGGCATAATGGCACATTGGGCAGAGATCGACGATAACAATAAAGTAATTCGCGTACTCGTTGGCGATAACAACGATCCCTCAGGCGATGAAGGTTATCAATGGCTTATCGATAATCTCGGTGGCACATGGATTAAGACTTCGTATAATCACAGAGTTAGATATAACTTTGCCGGGCTCAATTTTACCTACGATCCAATCGATGACGCATTTATAGCACCTATGCCTGAGTGTGGACATGAAGAACTATTACTTAACGATCTCAAGCGATGGGAGTGTGCTACCTGTGAAGCCTATTCTTTGCAAAGCCGGGCAACAGCTTAGAGAGCAATTCGATGACACCTTCCCAGATCGTGATAGGCGTTCCGATGGCTGGATCGGCGATCTCCGTCATTCAGCGCGTCCTAGTGATCATAACCCTGATTCAGAATCAGGGGTGGTTCGCGCCATCGATGTCGATCGAGATGTACATAAGTCAGGCAAGCCCGACCTCATGCCCGATATTGCAGATCAGCTTCGACTCGCGGCCAAGCGTGGCGAGAAGCGAATCTCTTACATCATCTTCGCAGGACGAATTGCATCGTCTCGCATGGGCTGGCGCTGGCGCAAGTATTCTGGAAGTAATCCACATAACGCGCATTGCCATATCTCTTTCACTAAGCAAGGCGATCAAGACAGCTCTTTCTTTAATATCCCGTTACTAGGAGGCAAAGCATGAACATGAAACATCCAGCAGTAATCGCAGTAGGCGCATTCCTAGCAGTATGGGGAACTACTTCTAACTTCGATCTCAACTATCGTTCAATCCTCGGCGCAGTAGTGGCAGGAGTATTTGGATACGCGAGCCCCAAAAAGTGACACAGGAAAACTTCTTCACTCTTTACTTCGCTAGCCTTGCCATCATTGGTGGTCTTGCAGGTTATGTGATCACTCACTTGCTATCCGAAATTAAGCGACTCAACTCGCGTGTCGATGAGATCTACAACATACTGTTAGAGCGATAATTTTTACATGGCTAAGAAGAAGGTCATCGACCTAGACACTTACAATGCGCTCGACGCATACGCTATATCTATGCATGAGTTTTATAAGTCTCTACGCCGTGCCGGGTTCGCTGTTGATCTCTGTCTAGCAATTATCGTAGAGAGATCGGCTTATCCTGATTGGCTTCTTCCATCGATCCCCGACCGAGTGGATCGCCTACCCTATGAGGATGACGAAGAGGACTAATGAAGCGCATAGTCATAGTGAGCGACCTACAGGTTCCGTTCCACGATAGACACGCAGTTAAGAATCTAGCCAGTTTTATCAGTAAGTTTAAGCCGCACGAAGTAGTCACGATCGGAGATGAGATTGATTTTAACACCATCTCAAAATGGTCAGAAGGCACACCCGAAGCCTATGAGCAGACGCTTGGAGATGATCGCGATGAGGCTGTTCAAGTACTTTACGATCTACAGGTAACACAGACGATTCGCTCTAACCACACAGACCGACTTTACAATCAGATCATGAGGAAGATTCCCTCATTCCTATCCTTGCCCGAACTTCGGTTTGAGAAGTTCATGAGATTTGATGAGCTAGGGATAACCTTTCATAAGAAGCCATACAATATCGCGCCGGGCTGGATTGCAGTTCATGGCGATCACACCCCTATCAAGTCACAGGGCGGTCTCTCAGCCCTTGAGGCGGCTCGTAGGCACGGAAAGAGCGTTATCTCAGGGCATACTCACAGGGCAGGCAGATCGTCCTTCTCAGAGGCTTCTGGAGGCCGTATAGGGCGCATTCTGCATGGCGTCGAGGTTGGGAACTTAATGGACTTTTCTAAGGCAGGCTACACAAAGGGCTCGGCTAACTGGCAACAGGCATTCGCCATCATGTACGTCGAGGGTAAGAATGTACAGGTTGATCTGATCTACTTTGAGAAGGATGGAACCTTCGTAGTCGCTGGAAAACGCTATGGACGATCTCGATAACGATCTAGCGAGGTCGATTGATGACCAGATAGATGACGCAGAATTGTTACCATTTCGTTATCTGAATATCTAGATTTTCCCCTTTGGGGTATGAGATGGTTAAGCCACGGATGAAGGGCATCCAAAGAAAGGCTTAACAATGTTTGACACAGTTACGCAAGACGTTATAGCTCTTATTACTATCTCGGCGCTATGGTTTCACTTTGGTCGATCGATCGGGATTCGTGTAGGTTATCTCAAAGGCCGTAAAGCGGTCAGAGATTACTACGAAGCCAAGGATAAGGTGAGAGTGTGAAGGCGAATGATTTCCTCAACGAAGCAAAAGCAGTTATTCAAGATCGTGGAATGGACTACGGACACCCGTCAGACAATATGTCCCGAACCGCATGCCTCTGGTCTGCATTCCTCCAAATGCCTGTTACTGACTATCAAGTGGCGTCATGCATGGCATTGGTCAAGCTCGCACGAAGTATGGAGTCAGCGAAAGTCGATACATACATCGACGCTGCGGCATATATGGCAATAGCAGGGCAACTACACACAGAGGAGAACGAACTTTATGTTTAACTTAGAAGATTATGAGACAGTAGAAGAGCGCTTGATAAAGTTTTGGAAGGATCATCCAGATGGCCAGATACATACAAAGCTCATGGAACACACTACTGGCCGATTCATTGTCGAGGCTTCGATATATCGAACAGAAGCTGATACTAGGCCATGGACAACAGGGTTGGCAGAAGAGACAGTACAAGGCCGAGGGGTTAATGCTACTTCTGCGCTTGAGAACTGCGAGACATCTGCTATTGGTCGTGCGTTGGCTAACGCTGGATATGCCACTAAAGGTAAGCGAGCATCTAGAGAAGAGATGGTCAAAGTAGAGACCGCTTCTAAGGTAAAGGCTAATATCGATGAAGTAAAGGCTAAGATGGCTAGCACATCTGGCGAATACATCCCAGTAGTGAAGGAAGAGGATCCATGGACTATCAAGCCAGCGACTATGCCGCCCACAATGGGGGAAGCTGTATCGATGGTGAAAGAGATCATTGGCGGCCAGACAGAGAAGGATATTCCTCGTTGCCCTCATGGCGACATGATCTGGAAGACTGGTCAATCGGGAACAGGTAAGCAATGGGGACATTTTAAGTGTTCTGCATGGGTAACTGGTGAACTGACTAGATGCCCTAAGGGTGAAGATGTAATCTGGTATGAGATCAACAAAGAAGGCGCATGGCAACGCCAGAAGGCGAGAGCATAATGGGATCACTACAGTTTATGAATCAAGATGGAGAATGGGAGTCATTTCCTACAGAAGATGAGATACATCGATCTAAAGAGGTCATTGCTATCTTAGAAGAGTTTACATTCACGACTAGATGTTGCTTATGTAATGAGGCGATACCTTACAGAGATATTAAGGTTAATCTTAAGAATAAGAGCTGGTCATGCGCTAAGTGTCACGCTGTCAATGGCCTCACAAAGCCGTAAATACCGGGGATTCTCGACTGAGCGTGTGGTCGCTAGGTTCCTATCGGAATGGTGGCCACATGCAGACATCGGTCGAGGGGCTGGAAAAGACATAACCCATGTTCCGTTCGACATGGAGGTTAAGGCTAGATCGGCGTTCCAGCCAAAGGCGTGGATCGATCAGGTCACCAAAAGAGCTAGCAAGTCCCATGACTTGCCAATCGTGGTGTGTCGCTTGAATGGCCAAGGAGAAGCTAATCCTCAGGATTATCTGGCTTTCATGCGGCTTGGTGATCTGGTCGATCTATTGCTCAAGTCAGGTTACGGGGATTTCAAGGGTGATCGAGATACACTAGAGCCTATGCGTTGCAAGATGTGCGGCGCTTGGGCGTTCACGCCTACATGTAAGACGTGTGAGGTTGATCCAGATGCCGACTTATGAGTTCGAGTGTGACAATGAGCAATGCGAATCTAATGCCAGAATCGAGCAATGGATGAGTATCAATGAGCCTCATGATCTGGAATGCCCATTCTGTCATTCATCTATGCATAAGGTCTATTCAAGCGTAGGCGTATCGTTTAAGGGCTCAGGCTTCTACTCAACAGACAATAGATAATGTGATGCAATTCACATTCCACATAGTGAGATTATGGGAAAGGCTAAGCATGAACCTATTTGACAGACATGTTACTCTCAGCGCTAGAGCCCATCAGGGGCTCAAGGCGAGCCCGAAAGGGCTAGCTCGCCTGGTAGCACTCGCTATTGGGATATCTCTATCTATAGCAATGCCCCTAGATGCACAGGCGTCAAATAAGCAAATACAATGGGCAAAACAATTAGCCAAAGAACAATTAACTGATAAGCAAGAGCTATGCCATCATGAGATAGTCTTTCGTGAGAGTACTTGGAATTATAGAGCCATAGGTAATAAGGGCGGCACTAAGCAGACCTATGGGCTATATCAGATGAAGAGCGATAGCCTTAAGCATGCTAATAGTATTAAGCAGTTCTGGATGTACTATCACTATGTAGGGTATCGCTATGGATGGACTGAGTATGAAGATCCTAACTATTGTAAGGCACTTAATCACCTCAGAACCAAGGGATGGCAATAATGCCAAGAAACAATCTAACAGAAAAACAAAAAGCCTTTATTCGTGAAAATGCCATTGAAGGCGGTAACTGGTTAGCAGAACAGTTAAACGTCGATCGAGCAGCTATTTACCAATATGCAACAGATATAAAGATAAGCGTGAAAAAGGGTGGAGTAGGACACCCCAAGGACGTTGATATAAGAAAGATGGCCAAGAAGTGCAGACCTTGGCCTAAGAACTATCGGCACTATAAGAAGCTGTTGGTAGAGCGCGATGGCCTAAGGTGCCATTACTGCGATGTAGTAATGACCTATAAAGATGCACAGATAGACCATATAGTAGCTAAGGCTAGGGGTGGTACAGATGCACCTTCTAACCTAGTGCTAGCATGTGCTACATGTAACCATGTTAAGAGTACATTGTGCTACACATGCCCAGAGTTTAGAGATACCATTGCCAAAAGATCCTAGAGATAGCAGAGCCTATCGAGCAAGACGCCTTGAGGTGTTAGCTCGTGATCAATGGACGTGCTTCTACTGCATGCAACCTGCGACTACAGTCGATCACGTGATTCCGATCAAAGACGGCGGCGATCCGCTTGCATACGATAATTTGGTGAGCTGTTGTACTACCTGCAACTCACGCAAGGGATCACGCTCACAAGGCTCTTTTTTAGCACGCACGTTCACCCCCCCTGTCTTTTCTGGCAATATGTACCCGATGCAGTCCAGACTGATGCCAGACTCACCCTTTTCTGCCCGACCGATCCCGATCGATGGTGAATGATGGGAGCTCGTAAACAGCCGCTGCGAGGGGCAACCAAGGCAAGGCTTCACAGCCCACTTCTCAAGGGCAAAACTAGAGCCGATGAGGTTGCTAAGATGGCCGAGGATTTAGGCACGCCTTTATTACCCTGGCAACGCTGGCTACTTGATGACATGATGCGAGTTGACGCTAAAGGGATGTACATTCGCAAGACTTCACTCGTCCTAGTGGCTCGCCAGAACGGCAAGTCTCATCTAGGACGCATGCGTGTTATCTGGGGGCTCTTCTATGGAGGCGAGCATAAGCACTTGATCATGTCCTCCAACCGAGCCACAGCCCTCATGACCTTTCGAGAGATCGCGTGGATCATCGAGAACGCACCTCACCTTAAGGCAGGCACTAAGGCGATCAGATACGCTAACGGAGGAGAACGAATAGAGCTACTCAACGGAGCAACGCTTGACCTCGTATCCGATACGCGAGACTCATCTCGTGGTCGCACCGCTGACTTTCTCTGGATCGATGAAGTCCGAGAGATTAGCAAGGACGGATACACCGCCGCGATCCCTACTACTCGCGCAAGACCTAACGCGCAGACGCTACTGACATCGAATGCCGGGGACGCCTTCTCCGAGACCCTTAACACGCTAAGAGAGCGAGCCTTATCTGCCCCTCCTAAGTCTTTCGGATTCTATGAATACAGCGCACCGCAGTACAGCAAGATCACAGACCGCAACGGCTGGGCAATGGCTAACCCTGCGCTTGGCTACACGATAACGGAGGAATCACTTGAGGAAGCTGTTGCTACTAATAAGATCGAAGACACTAGAACTGAGCTTCTATGCCAATGGATTGATTCTCTGCAAAGTCCGTGGCCTCATGGCGTACTTGAGGCAACCTCCGACTCCGCGCTCCAAATTCCGATCGGTGGCTATACAGTCTTTGGCTTCGATGTATCTCCATCTCGCCGTAATGCAAGCCTCGTTGCTGGTCAGATTATGGGTGACGGAAGAATCGGAGTCGGTATCCTCCAGACGTGGGAGTCGCAAGTCTCGGTCGATGATCTAAAGATTGCAGCCGAGATCAAAGCGTGGGCTGATCAGTACCGGCCGAAGATGATCTGTTATGACAAGTATGCAACGCAATCAATTGCCGAGCGTCTTGCCAATGCAGGCCAGATCATTCAAGACGTGTCTGGCCAGCAGTTTTATCAAGCATGCTCAGACTTACTAGACGGACTCGTGAACAGTCGAGTAGTTCATAACGGCCAAGAAGAGCTAATTAAACAGATGAATAACTGCGCCGCTAAAGTCAATGACTCAGCGTGGCGAATCGTAAAGCGTAAGAGCGCTGGCGATATCTCTGCACCAATCGGCTTAGCGATGGTGGTCTCAATGCTATTAAAGCCACAACAGGTAGCGCGTATATACACAGAATGACCTACATGTAGTGTATAATTGCGACCTATGGGTCTATTCGATCGTAAGCCAAAAATTGTAGAGGCTCAACGTGCGCCGCAGATTATGGGCGATAGCATCAACGCGATTTACAATTTTACGTTCCCAGTTATATCCCGACGCGACGCTATGAGCGTTCCAGCTCTTAAGCGATGCCGGGATCTACTTTGCACAGTCGGAACTATTCCGCTTGAGTATAAGAAGCAGGCTACAGGCGAAGAGATTGCCGCGCCTCGTTGGGTGCATCAACTCTCAAAGTCACAGCCTCAATTCGTCACTCTTTCATGGCTAGTAGATAGCCTCCTTTTCTACGGACAAGCGTTCCTAGAGATCACCGAAGTTTATCTTGAAGACGGCCGAGGCGCGTCCTTTGAGTGGGTCTCTAACACTCGCGTTACTTTCGATTTAGATATACATAACACTTTTGTTACTCAATACTACGTCGATGGATCACCCCGGCCAATGTCAGGACTCGGATCACTCGTTACATTTCAGGCGTTCAATGAAGGCATTCTAAATACAGGATCTCGTACAATTCAGAGCGCAATAGATGTACAGAAAGCCGCCGCAATAGCCGCTGGAACTCCAATGGCTACGGGTTACATCCGCAATTCTGGCGCTGATCTTCCACCTGCCGAAGTACAGGGATTACTAGCCGCATGGAAAGCAGCCCGTCAAAATAGATCGACCGCTTATTTAACTTCTACCCTGCAATACGAGGCAGTTGGATTTAGCCCTAAAGACATGATGTACAACGAAGCGATTCAGAATCTTGCGACTGAAATTAGCCGTCTATGCGGAGTGCCAAGTTATTATCTCTCAGCGGATCAAAATACATCGATGACTTACTCGAACATTCTCGATGAGCGTAAGCAACTCGTAGCTTTAGCGTTCCAGCCGTACATTTCTGCAATCGAAACACGCCTAAGCATGGACGATATATCTACGGCTGGGCACTATGTAAAATTCGATCTCGATGCTTCCTTCCTGCGTGTAGAGCCTATGGAAAGACTTCTCGTACTTGAGAAGATGTTATCCCTAGGACTTATTAGCACAGAGCAAGCCATGGAGATGGAAGATTTAACACCTAACGGAAGTGATGACTAATGGAAACTCTATACATCGAAGCATCCTCTATCGAGTGCAGCGAAGATCGTCGCGAAATATCAGGCAAGATTGTGCCACTAGGTACGGGCGAAATAGGTCAGACTAATCTTGGCGCTTACACCTTTGAGTCTGGATCTATTGAGATCGAAGACGTTAGCAAGATTAAATTATTCAGCCAGCATGACATGAAGAAGCCAATCGGGCGCATGACAGCTAGCGAAACAAAAGAAGACGGCATCTATGCGACCTTCAAGTTATCGCGCTCAAGTGCCGGTACTGACGCTCTCGTCATGGCCAGCGAAGGCCTCGTATCTGGCCTATCAATCGGTGCAGAGATCATCTCATCAAAGCCATCACGCGACGGACACACAGTCGTCACAGCGGCTAAATTAAAAGAAGTTTCTCTAGTAACTGAGCCAGCCTTTAAGTCGGCTCAAGTATTAGAGATCGCAGCGGAAGAAGCGACAGCCGAAGCCGTAGAAGAACCCCTACCTACAGAAAGCGAGACAGTCGTGGAAGACACAACAGTCGAAGCAACACCAGTAGAGGCTGCGGCTGTAGAAGCTGCTCGTCCTACTGTTCAAGCAATGGTGTACACAACACCACGCATCGAAGTTACAAAGCGTAACTACCTTGAAAACACATTGAAGGCTAATCTCTTCGGTGATGATGATTCACGTCAATGGCTCCGCGCTGCTGACAACGATCAGACAACAGGTGCAGGATTCATCCCAACACCACAAAGCACACAGCTACTTAACTTCCTTTCTAACGCAGATCGTCCGTTTATCGATTCGATCAGCCGTGGCACAATGCCGGAATTTGGAAAAACTTTTGAGTTGCCTAAGATCACTGAGGTTCCTCTTGTTGATCAAATCGACGAGAATGGCGCAGTAACAGAGTCACAACTTGAAGCCTCATACATCACAGTCACAAAGAAGTCATTCAAGGGTCGCGCAATCACTACCCTCGAACTTCTAACAAATTCAACACCTGCATTCCTTGACGAGCTTCTTGTCCAGATGGAATACGCTTATGCTAAGGATACTGAAGAATTTGTAACTACCGCTGTCCAAGGCGCAGGAACACTCAACGCAACAGCACAGGCTAACTCAGCGACTGGACTTCTATCCTACGTATCAAGCGCAGCAGCAGCAGTATATTCAGCATCACTTGGTTTTGCTCGCAACATGATCGTTACACCAGAACAATGGGCTAACATCATGAGCTACAACGATGCCGGACGTCCAATCTACATCGCTGCAAATCCACAGAATGCAGGTGGTGCACTTACACCTACATCACTTCGCGGTAACGTTGCAGGTCTTGACCTTCGCGTATCTCGCTACATGAAGGGCTCTGGAGGAGTCGGTACAGCAGATTACTCAATGGCTGTTGTAAATCCAGATGCTTACACATGGTACGAGGGCGCACGTCAGCAACTTCGCACAAATATCAACTCTGACGGAACAGTAGATATCTTGCTATTCGGTCAGGGAGCACTTGCCACTAAGTTAGCGGCTGGCGCAAACTGGTTCAACCTAACCTGATAACACCCTAAGTCGCTGGCCGGGTAGTGCCCTTCTACCCGGCCAGTCTTTAGAAAGGATAAGAGCATGGCATTGACAACAGTTGCAGAGCTTCGCACCGCCCTTGGCGTTGGCACTCTCTATACTGATGCAGTCTTGCAGCAAGTCTGCGACGCCGCAGATAACGTACTCTTGCCCTTTCTATGGAAAAATCAGCAGTACATCATTGCTCACGGCAACACGGGGACAGTAGGAACACTTTATTTTGATCAGGATATCCGCGAGTATTTCTACGTCGGACAATCTGTAACAATCTCAGGTGCAGGTAGTCGCTACAATGGGACTAAGACAATTACAAAAGTCGATACTCGTTCATTTAACGTAACTACAGCTCACACTAGCGACAATCCACGTCACACAGTCGAGCCTTATGGCATAGCCGCGGTCGAGACATATACCGATTATTCAACAATTCCAGCGATCCAAGAAGCCGCGCTAATGATTTCGATCGACATCTGGCAATCTCGACAGGCTCCATCATCTGGCGGAGTTACTATCGATGGCTATCAGCCTTCACCTTATAGAATGGGCAATACACTTCTAGCCCGTGTACGTGGACTTCTAGCACCTTATCTCGATCCGAGATCGATGGTGGGCTAATGGCCGCCATATCAACACTTCGCGCAGGTATCGCAGCAGCTCTAGTCGATAACACTAAGTGGTCGGTCTTTTCATTTCCACCTGCTACCCCTATCGCTAACAGCGTTATTGTTGCCCCAGCAGATCCTTATATTTCGCCGTCTAACGGATGGCATGCCACTATCTCGCCTATGGCGCACTTTACTATTTCCGTCATGGTTCCCCTTCTAGATAACGAAGGCAACCTAAACGGGATCGAGGATAATATCGTGCGAGTATTTAACTTGCTCGCTGCATCCTCATACACCTATAACGTTACAGAAGTATCCGCCCCGGCGGTACTAAGTGCCGTCTCAGGTGATCTACTTACATGCAATATCAATATCTCAGTCCTAACGAGTTGGAGCTAAAATGTCCGAGTGGGAAAAAGAGCAAGAAGCCTTCCTGATCAAGATCGGGCAGGTAGCACCATCAACACCTAAGCCAGCACCTACAAAGAAAGACGAGGAATAATCTCATGGCTGTATTTCTAAATAACAAGGTCGGCGTGAAGATTAACACAGTCGATCTTTCAGACCACGTTACATCTGTAACACTTAACCGTACTTTTGATGAACTCGAAGTAACAGCGATGGGCGATGGCGGACATAAGTTCGTTAAAGGCCTTGAGGCATCATCAATCACAATTGACTTCCTCAATGACACAGCAACATCGAACGTCCTACAGACCTTGCAAGCTGCATGGGGAACAAACGTCACAGTGGTTCTACTACAGGAAAAGGGAACCGCAGTATCTGCGACCAACCCACTCTATACAATGACCTGCCTTATCAACAGCACTACAGATATCAACGGCGCAGTCGGCGATATCGGTATGCAGAGCCTGACATTTAACGTCTCAGGTACTACAGTAGTCGCTACAACAGGCACATTCTAAAACACTAAACAAAGGGGCACAGCATGGCAAAGTTAATAGTCACACTAGCG
>Ga0209990_10003498_pt1 | contig 11498 bp, 14 predicted proteins | sample NOAtaG_6_FD_187304 | JGI IMG/M metagenome (GOLD analysis project Ga0209990, IMG submission 187304) | Freshwater lake microbial communities from Lake Erie, under a cyanobacterial bloom - NOAA_Erie_Diel5S_2200h metaG (SPAdes) (version 2) | ecosystem: Environmental > Aquatic > Freshwater > Lake ...
CGCCGCATTCTTGATGGGCAGGTAGGCCGGGGCCGACGACACGTTCATGCCGTTGAGGGAGGCCGCGACGACCTGGTTCAGGATGAGGGAGCCATCCGTGTCAACGCCGAAGTCGGCGGTGGAGGTGCCAGCCGAGGCGACGACGACAACGGGGAAGGCTTCGCGCGTAAAACGAGACATGTTGCACTCCGTGCTTAGGGGGAAATCTTGTCCCCCGATTCTGACGCCGGGGTGGTATGCCAGTGTAGCATAGCTACCCCGCAAAAGCAAGAGGGCCAGGGTTTCCCCCAGCCCTCCCACCTACCCAGGGGCTACGTATCAGGTAGCGCCCGAGGAGCCGTACCAGCCGCGCCAGTCCGACCAGCCGAACGCATAACGCTCGCGGGCCTTGAAGCGCAGGTTGCCCGTGTCGAAATCCGGCTCCATCTTCGTCTGGAGCGGGACTCGGACGAACATCTTCGAGCCGTTGGGGGCGTCCGTCTTGATGAACCAGGCGTTCGTGTCCGTGAAACGCTGGTTGACGGTGTAGCCGCCCGGAAGCATGCCCATCGACTTCATCGCGTTGATGTCGTTGTCCGTGACACCGACGCGACCCGGGCTCTTCAGGATGCGCTCCGCCACGAACTGGAGCTGCGGCGGAAGATGCAGGCTGACACCCTTGGAGCCGATGAGGATGCCTCGGTCATCTCGGAAGAGCGAGATGTTGATGAGGGCATTCTCGAGGGCCGTCTCCGAGAGGTCCACCGCCACCGTGTTGCTGAAGTTGCCAGCACCGATGGTGGGGTGCGCCGCCGAGAACAGCGGGACGTTGTCACCACCCACGAAGGAGGTGTTGAACCCGTTGTTGTAGACGTTCGCCGCCTTCACCTGCTTCGTGTTGGCCATCGCACGAGCGAGGGCCTTGGCACGAACACGCGCGAAGGTATCATAGAGGTTGTCCTCCATGGCCTCCTCGGTGATCGAGAACGCGAGAGCGATGGTCTCCATCGTGTAGCGAGAGGTCCAGGCCTCCTGCGCGTTGTCGTACTCGACGGCGGCACCCTCATCCTTCGTCGGCGCGCTGCCGAAGCCGGTGAAGAGAACCTCCTCCTCGAACGCACGCTCGGAGTTCTCGATCTCGAACAGCGGGAGATGCTGGTCATCGACCGAGCCATACTCCACCCCGAACACGGCATTGAGGCCGGGGAGAAGCTGCTTGGCGATGTTAGCCCTAGTGATAGCTGCCATGTGTCTTTACTCCTTAGAAGGCAGAGGCCTGGGTGTCGCGATGCTGGACCCAGCGCACTTCCACGATGGGGAAGGCGTCATTCCACGAGTTGTCCGGCGTGTCGTAGAGACCGATGAGACGGACGAGCTTGCTGGCCGTGGTGCGCGTGGAGGCCTTGAGGACCGCCTGCGACTGGCCATACGTGGTGTTGACCGAGGCAATGGCCGAAAGCTCGAAGTTGAGCCCCACGTCGCCCACCGTCACCGAGGCGTCGGCCTGGACGATGAACGTGGCCACGGCATCATCCACGACGTAGGCGTAGATGTTGCTGTCCGCCGAAGACGTGCCCGCCGGAAGGTACGGCGACCAGGTCGGCCTCTTGGTGACCGGGTCCACCCACTTGAAGCCCTTGGCCACGCCGAGGGTGTAGTCGGCGGCAGCCGTGCAGGCCTGGATCTGGCCGCCCGGGATCATCTTGATCGGGTCGCCATTGCCGATGTCCGAGGGACCGGCGGAAGCGCCGACACGGTACGTGGTCAGGGCACCCGTGTTGGGGGCACCGCCACGGATACGCACCGGCTGGAGGCCGAAGGGCCGCTTCGTAGTAGCCATGCTGTATACTCCTTACGCGGCGGCCCTTTGGTTCAGTCTAGAGTAGGGGTGCGGCCACCAGAAAACACCTTGCTACTAGATCCCCTGTTGGAGATCGGCATGGCCCGGTTGAGCTGCCGATTCTCCTGAAGCTGTCGGTCGATGGCGTCGGCCAGGGACCGGGTCCTCTCGGCCATCTGGCGAGTACGAGACTCGCTGATGTCGAGAGGGAGCTTGGCGAGGGCCAGGTCTCCGATGACGATGATGTTCCCGTGGTTGCCGTACTCCAGGGAAGGAGCCTCGGTCCACTCGGGGGCATCGTCCTTTCGGAGGAGTTCGTAGCCCTCACGAAGGCGCGTCATGACGTTGACGGGGTCGGGCTTGCCCTCGAGCATCACCCGGATCCACCTGGTTCCGAACCCCTCGCTCTTGAGGCGCCGGGTCAGGGACTCCGGCACATCCAGCTCGTTGGGCTCCTTCCACTCCCGGCGGCGAGCTTCCTCGTCGCGAGTACGGTGCATCGTCATGTTCACTTCCTTCCGCGCTGAATGTCGATTGTGACGTAGCCGTCGCCCGCATCCTGGATCTTCTCCTGGTAGCGGGCAGTGTCCTCGAGGGAGGCACCCAGGCGCTTGGACGCCCTCACGGTACCCTCATCGAGGCGGACACGCCTTCCGGGAGTGCGCGACTGCCCGGCGACGATTGCCTTGCGAGGCTCTTCCTGGACCTTGCGCCCCAGCTTGGATGCCATGCGGGGGAGTTCAGCCAGGACCCGCTTCTCCACCTCCTCGTAGAACTCTGCCGAGTTGGGGTCGAACCCCTCCTCGATGAGGTCATCGGAGATGGCAACAGCGGTTGCCGTCGCGACCCTGTCGGCATCGGGCCCCCTGCCGAACCAGGAATTGGAATCCATCCAATCCTTGGTGATGGGGGCGAGCTGGGACTGGGGCTGAGGGGGTTGCGGCGCGGGGGTAGGCTCGGGAGCCTTCTGGTTGCGCTGCCATGCCTCAAGGGCCTTGACTTCCAGCTTGGCTTCGATAAGCTCGTGCTGTGCCTGGAGGAGGGCATCCTTGTCCGCCGAATCGTAGGCGTCCTGGAACCTCTTCTCGGCCAGCTTGATCTTGTCAGAAGCCGACTTGCCGTATAGGTCGTAAGCCGTGGACTCCGTTTCCTTCGCCTTCAGCCGGGCCTCCTCGGCCTCCTTGCGGGCAGCCTGCAACTCCTCCTTGAGGCGCTGCTGCTCTGCCTGCAATTCCTTGTTCGAGCCAAGGAGCTTCTTGATGCGCTTCTGGGCTCGGTGGCCCAGCTCTGAAACGTCTTCCTCAGGCTTCTCCGGGGGCGCTTCGACGGGGGTCACGTCGGCCTTCGGAGCTTCGGGGGCGGGGTTGTTCACCTCGACCTCGACCCACTCTTTGTCTTCATTCACAGTTGCGATCCTGCGTTACGCATTCCCAGAATACTTGAAAGGAGTGGGGTTGTCAATACCCTCACTCGTTGATGCGGGCGGGATCCTGGATGACCGCCAGCACTTCATCATCGTTGAGCAGGAGGAACTTGACGCCACCATAGGAGAACTTGGCTCCAGAGTAGCGCGGGTAGAGAATGTAGTCCCCCACCGAACACCAGGGCTCGTCGCCCATATCGGGGCGCGTGTAGGCCATGGGGCCCACCACCTTCACCTGGCCCACGCTGCGAATGAGGTCCATCGTCTCGATGGTCGCGTCGGGGATGATGATCCCGCCCTTCGTCTTGGGGGCGTTGGGGATCGGCCTCACCAGGATGCGCCATCCCCTCACCGTGGGGAGATCGGCGGGATCCTGGATAGTAGGGTCGGTCCACCAAGTAGTGTTACCTGCGCTCTTCGGGGTCGGCATCTGCATCAACGATCTCCTTCAGGAGGGTCAATGCCGCCAACATACCAGCAGAGTAGCCCACATGCCACTGATATTTATCGTAGTTGTCGGCAGCGCCCTCGAGCAATGCCAGCCCGATATCGCGCCGCCGACTCTCTATGGCCCTCTCGAAGTGCTTCAGCACTTGCCGCCCTTCATGTAGCCGCCCTTGGCCATCTTCGTCATGCCACCCTTCTTGAAGGTGCCCATGTCGTCACCCCGGAGGGTGGCCCTCTTGGCGCGGGCAGAGAACTTCTCGGTCGGCAGCTTCGAGGGATCCCCCATCTTGCCGCCCTTCATCATCTTAGCCATGTCGTTTCCTTTCAGTAGTACTTGGCGGGACGGGTGCCCCGCTGCTCGGCGCCCTTGCCCTTGACGCCGCCACCCTTGGAAAAGCCTCGGGTGATGGTGCCCCGGTCTGGGTTGTTGCGGTCACTCCTGGGGGGCGGTGCCTGGCGGCGTCGCTCCTGAATGCCCTTCATCATGTCGTCCATCTTGGCCTTGTTGTTGGCGGCCTCGAGGCGCATCTTGTCCGCGAGGTACTGGCCCGAGCTACGGTACTCCGCCTCGTCCTCAGCACTGACCTGGCTACCCTCTGCAAACTTCTTCACCTTGCCACCCTCCTTGAAGGCGGGACCCTTCGCCCGCATGGCGCTGCCGAGAAAGCCGCTCTTGTCATCGGCCTTGTTGAATTCCTTTGCTACCTTGGGTGGAACGCCCACCTTCTTAGCAAAGACTGGGTCGTGGGCAGCGCCCGCCATCGTGCGAGCCTGCTTGAAAGACTTACTGGGCACCTGTCTGCCTCCCCATTGCGGTGACTGCGGCGACGGCCGCCTTGCGGGTGGAGTCCGCATCCTTCTGCTTGACCTTGAGTCCCTCCACGAAACCCTTCTGGTCCTGGGCCTGCTGGCGCAGGTCAAGCTCCCTGTTGCGCACCGCAAGCTGGGCCGCATTGTTGAGCATCTTGTCCTCATGCTCCTTGGAGCGGAGCTGGAGTTCAGCCATGCCCAGTTGAACCGTGGGATCCTGCTGGCCCTGGGCGGCAGCTTGGGCCTGGGCCTGGGCGCGCTGGATGTTCATGGTGGCAACCTGCTGCACCGCCTGCGCCTGCGCCTGGTCCCCCTGGGCACCCATGGCCATGGCGGCCTCGGCGTACTGGAGGAGCATATGCTCCTGGATGTTGGCCTGGACCATGGGGGCGAGGGCCTGGAAGACGGGGGACGCCCCTGCCATGGGATCCTGCAGGAAGGCCATCTTGGCGGCGATGTGGGCCTGGTGGTCCTGGCCCGGGAACGCCTTGATGGGCTTGCCCTGCGTGAGGGCCATGAGGTCCTCGATGGGGCTGAGGGGCTGCGGGTTCTGCGGCGGCGGCATCACCTTGTCGAGGTTGTCCACCTCCATCGCGGAGTAGACGCGCCTGTAGATTTCCCGCATGTCGTGGAGCTGCGGGGCCTGCTGCGCCATCTGCAGGAGGGTGGTGGCCCTCGTCAGTCGGTGGGCGTTGCTGGGGGTGTTGGGATCAGAGGAGGGGATAATGTCCACCTCGGCCCGGATATCCTCACGGAAGATTTCGCGGGGGGCACCCTGGATCTCGTAGGGGTAGTTGGAGAGGTAGTCGCGGTCGAGCCTGCGCAGGATCTTGAACTCCTGCTTCTGGGCTTCGTGGATTCGCTTGTGGGTAGCGGAGAAGAACTTGGTGCTGGCCTCCAGGAGTGCCAGCGTGGTGCCCACGGGCCCGTAATTGGTGCTATCCGCAATGACCTGCTCCGTAGTGTCAGCGAACTTCTGGCCTGCCTGCACAGTCTTGTCGAAGAGGGCAAGGAGGGTCTGCGAGGGCTCCTTGTAGGGCAGGGGGAAGATGGCCTTGCTGATGTCCTGGATGGTGGCATCAACGTCGCGCCACTCACCGGCCCCGATGGGATCGTTGCCCCCGACGACCCGCATCGACTTCAGCTTGAAGCCGCCCTGCAGGTTGGCGAACATGCCCGCGTCCACGAGGGCCCGCATGGTGAGGGTAGCGGTCTTCGCCAGGGAACCAATGAGGTGGATGAGGCCCAGCCCGTAGAAGCCCATCGAGGGGACGTAGCGGTAGTGGGTGAACCACTCCAGCTTGCGCTTGCGGGAATCGTTGGGATCCCAGTTGCGTCTGATGCTGAGGACGCGGCGCGAGGTGCTGTCGATGGTAACGATGTAGGGCAGGGGTCCCGCCTCCGTCTCCTCCAGCCCATCGAACTTGAAGTAGGCGTGGCACTCATAGAGGACGTAGGCCTTGAAGGTCTCGGGGGCCGTGACGCCCTGCAGCTCATTGACCTTCTGGGCGATGGGGTTGAGTTCCACCATGCCGGGGGCCCCGATGGCCACGTCCCGGTAGAGGCCCGACGCCACGTCGCCCCGGAAATCCTCCTCGTTGCGGAAGATCACGTGGGTGTATCGTTCTGCGCGGCGGAGGTCGGGGGCGTTGTAGGAGACGACGAACTGATCGACGGGCACGTACTCTGCCACAGGGCGACCAAGTCCATTATCAAAGTACAGCTTTCGGAAACAAGATCCCATGAGAGGGAGAGCAAAGAGGAGTCGTTCCGTCTCATCGAAGTACTCCACCATGTCCTCGAGGATCTGCCAATTCATGAACTCCTTGAGGCGGGAGGCCGCAGCCTCCTTGGCGGGGGAGGTCGCACCCCACACCTTGGTGCGCACCGGGCCCGCCGCCGGAAAGAGTTCCTGCGAGGCCTTGCTCTGGAACTTGACGACGTTCTCCAGGAGGAGGGGATGGTGGGCACTGCAGGCCCCCTCGAAGGGCTCCGCCGTCTCCTCTATCTTGAGGCCCAGCTCCTCCATGCCCTTGACGATGAGGGACTCCCACTCCGACCTCGAGTCGAAGTCGCTCTTGACGTTGTCGAGGATGGTGGAGCCCACCCCCATCAGGTCGGCCTCGCTGAGATGCTCCGCCAGGTTGGCGTAGTGGTCCGTGATGTCTACGGACTCCTCCTCCACCTCGAGATCAACGTCAGCCCCTCCATCATCGAGTTCAACGATGGCGGACTTGAGGCCCAGGGCGGGGATCTCGGAGAAAGGATTCTCTATCGGCATCGCTCCATCCTACCAGAGTCGGGGGAAAACATCAAGGCCTCCAGTAGGTCTTGCGCTTCCTGGGGGCCTCCTCGTCGTAGACCTGGTCATCCTGATTGTAGAGGGCGAAGCTATCCCTCAGGTAGAGGAGGGCCATGGTCATGGCGTCCACCTGGTCATCATGCTTGCCCTTGGGGAAGGCGAGGGCCTCCTCCACCAGGTTGTAGGCGAAGTCCTGCTCCTCCGGGAACCACACCCGCCCCGACACAAAGAAGCGCATGATGGCGTGGACGCGAGCCATCTTGTCCTGCCCCTTCCCCGGCACATAGGGTATGACGGGGAGGCCAGCCCTCTGCAGGTCGGGGTAGAGGACCTCCCCTGAGGCCTTCTTCTCCACGATGATCCTGTCCGGGCTATACTTCCTGGCCAGTTGCCGGGCCTGCTCCAGCAGCTCGGGGTACTCCCACTTGCCCCTCCTGTTGGCCAGGAGGAACGCATTGGGCACGTTGAACTCCTTGCCCCTACTATCTTCGAAGCCCGTACTGAAGATGCCCCACACCTGCAACACGCTGTAGTCGTTGGTCTCCTTCTTGCCGAAGGCGGTGTCCGCACTCATGATGATGCTGTCGCAAGTGGGAAGGGGCTTGTCCTTGGGCCACCACCTGATGTTCTCCATCTTGATGAGGTTGCCTTCCTCACCCGTGGGCTCCTGCATGTAGAGGGCATTCCACTGGGAGCGGGGCATCGTGGGGTCATCCCGAAGCCCCCTGAGATGCTCGGCGGGCCACCTCTCCGGCCAGTAAGACTCCTCCTCCTCATCGAGGGCGGGAATGCTGAGGACCCGCCACTGCTCCGCCCGAGGGTCATTCTCCGCGCTGCTGAGGAGCCAGCCCGCCAAATCCTCCTCATGCCACCTCGTGGTGACGATGAGGATGCGCCCATCGGGCTGGAGTCGGGAGCGAAGACCCCCAGGCCACCAGTTCTTGACGAACTCGCGGGAACTCTTGCTCATCGCATCCTGTTCGCTGAGGGGATCATCTATGATGGCCAGATTAGCACCACGACCTGCAATGCCAGCAGTAATACCAGCAGCGACATACCTGCCTCCCTGTTCCGTATCCCACCTGTTGGTTGCCCGCGAGTCGCTGCGCACTTTAGTGGGGAAGATGCGCTGGTAGTCCTCGCCCATGATGATGTTGCGGGTATCCCTGCCAAATGCATTGGCCAGCTCCTGCCCATAACTCACGCCCATCACCTGCCAAGTGGGGTGCCTGCCCAGGATCCACGTGGGGTAGAGGACCGAAGCGTTGACACTCTTCATGCTTCGTGGTGGCATGAAGATCATGGCTCGGGCGCGGGGAGTCTCCTCCACCCACTGAAGAAGCTCGGCAATCTGCCTGATGTGGCGACCATCCACGAAGCCCTCGGGAAGAATCCAAGGTGCCGCATACTGCAGATAGGAGTAGTAGGACTGGCGGCACTTCATCTCCGCCAGGTCCTTCAGCTTCTCGAGGAGTTCCTCACTCAAGCGGGACCCCCGCGATCCTGGCCAGCCGCTGCACCTCCGCCTGCATGGCCTCCGGGTTCTCTATCTTCTTGGTGGCAGTGAAGACGGCCTTCTGGTCCACGAGGTACCCCAGGTGCTTCCCGATGAGTTCCATGGCCCTGTTAGCCCCACTGTAGTCTCCGTCAGCCATGGCCCTCTGGTAGGTATCCTTGAGCATCGCCAGGTAGATGTCGCGGGTCATGTCGGCCTGCGCCTCGTCCCGCGTCTTCAACCTCGCCAGCTTCTTCTGGATGCGGGGCCTCTTGAGCCAGTTGCTGCCGATGACGGAGGGATTCCTCCCCTCGTAGCCGGTAGCCTTGATGGCCTGCGTCGCATTCCCATGCAAGAGGTATTCGCGGCAGAAGAGTTCCTCCTCAGGACTCAGATCCTCCCTGTAACGCTTCTTGAAGAGGATCTTGGGGCGCTCCTTCCGCACCAGTTCCTTGGCCGCTTCCAGCTCCGGTATTTCCTTCATGTCACGCTCGTCAAGATGTGGTTGTTGACATACGCCTTGAGCCGCCGCACCTCGATGCTGCTGCGGCCCGTTCCACCCTCACGCCCATTGCTGCGCCACTCGAGGCCACAGCGGCGCAAGTCCTCGCTGAGACGAACCATCCTGTTGCGCAACTGGAGGGAATTGTTAGGCCAGTACTTGGTGTGGATGGCCACCGGAGAAAGATCATTGAGCAGCTTGCTCCACGACCCGTACCAGACCTCCTTGTCCTTCATGAGGGCCACGAGTGCCTGCGCCACCTCATTATGCTCGATGAAGTGGGCCGACGCCTCCATCTTGTTCTTCGAGTAGGCGTCGAGGAAGCGGCTCCCCGCCTCATGGCCCATCCCCGCATAGGCCCACCGGGCGAAGTTCGCCATGCGGGGACTCTCATTGAGCCGCACGTCGGCAAACCCCTTCTGCGCCTTCGCCACGCACTCGAAGAGCGTACAGAGGAGGTGGGGCAGGTCATCCTCGAAGCGGGCCCAGAAGGTGTCGTCATCCATCCTCTCGGTGGCCGGGATGCTCGGCAGCTCCACATTGATGCTGCGGGACACCAGGTCCTCCCTCTCCGCGAAGGAGGGAATCCCATTGAGGACGATGGGCCTGCAGGCCGTGAAGGCCGCCTCATCGCTATCCGTGTAGAGGGCGCGACCCCCGAGGGCCCCGGTCCCCGTCGAGATGCGGCAGAGGGAATCACTGAGGCCCCCCTGCAGCGAGGACACATTGTCGATGGCCAGCACATACGAATTCTTCACGGCCGCCACGAGATCCCTGTTCCCATTGGGGGGCTCCCGCATATCCCTCGCGTGGGGATCCACCAGCCTCCTGAGGAGCCTCGTGGTAGTACTCTTGCTGCTACCCTGCTCCCCATTGATAATCAGGATGGGGTAGGGGCCCCCCACCTTGAAGGAGCCCACGAGCCACGCCGCAATCAGGTAGAGGTCGTCTTCCCGCGCCCGCACATGCCTCCTCAGTATCTCCACGAGGTCCCCAGCCTCATTCCCCGGAAGGGTCTGGGCCAGCATCCCCGAAGGCCTATAGAAGCGGGGGGCATCCTGCGAGGGCTGCACCACCCCCCACGTACCCCCACTCCACTTGATGCACCTGTGGGTGTCGTCCCCCAGGTCGTACCAGATGGCGCGGTGGTCCCCACCTAGGCGCACGAAGGCCGGAAAGATCCGCTGGGAAGCAAGGGCCGTCCCCACGCAGTAGGCGCGGATCTCATCCACCGCCTTGGCACTCACCATCTTGCCGGGGGCCGCCTGCGCCGCAATGAGGTAGAGGAGACCCGTGAAGGCCTCGCTCTTCACCGCCACGGTGTGGCGCACCGCGTCCACCCACAAATCCACGAATACGTCCCCATTGGGGGTGCGCCAAGGCTTGAGGCGCTCCGAAGCCACCTTGAAGAGGCCAGCGGGCCCCAGGATGGTGGAATCCTTCTTCTCGTCGTCCATAGTCTCTCCTTTTGCACGAGGCCCTCCCGTTGTACCACAGGGCCCCCGCCCAAGCAACCCCTCTCATCATACCCCGGGCGCAGCCCGGCCCCAAAATTCTCCTTGACACCGGGGCCTCCCCCATGCCATACTGCGGTAGACCCCCGGTCCACCCCCCCTAAAGTGTGAAGGTGTGAAGGTTGTGAAGGCAAAATTCCCCAATTACCCCGCCCCCACCCCCTCAGTACTCCTAACTATATTCTTCCCAGGGATTTAAGAAGGGCCTTCACAACCTTCACAACCCTCACAAACCCAACAAAATCAAGGGCTTGACACCTGAAGACAGCCTCCGTCAACCCTCACCAGCCCTCACACCCCCCGAACAAAACCAGAACAACCCCGCAACAATCTGCAACAATTCGTGATGACGGGGGGCTTGACCCCCGCCCAAAATCCCATAAAGTGGCCCCGTTCCATCCCGGAACATGCCTGTGACCCCGCTGGGGCCGGGCACCCACCACGTTTCTTCAGCCTGTCAATCACCTCAACCCCCGCCCAAAACCCTACATTGCGTATGGCTTTGGGTGGGGGCTTTTTCGGGAGACCCCAAATGTCAGAACCCACCAAGTTCGCGAACCTCGATGGGGCCATCGTCGGCGTTGCCAGCGTGTGGCAGCGGCACCCCGATGGTGGGGCAGAGCGCGTCGAAACCCTGATCTACGATGGGGAGATCATCGTCAACCTCCTGGTGGAGCAGGGCATGACCCCCGAGGATGCCCACGAGTTCCTCGAGTTCAACATCAGCGGGGCCTACCTGGGGCTCGACACCCCCATCATCGTGTGGCCCTACGACCCCGAAGTTGAGGAGTCCTAATGGATCTGGTAGAGAAAGTTGCTCGAGCCATCTGCGAGGCAGACGGCGTGGACCCTGAGCAGATCGGGTACGGCATGGGATACGGCATACCCCGGGACGTTAACAACTATAGGATGTGGGAAGCCAGGCAAAAGCAGGCCATTGCCGCAATTGACTGCATCATCACCCACGGTGAAACATCCAAGTGATGGGGGCCCCCTGGCTCCATGCGATAGCCAGACTATCGTGTGGGGCTAGCGGCGGCCGTAGCAGTCCCAGTCCACCATCTTGGCCACGAGCTGCTTGAAGTTCACGTCGGGCTCCCAACCCAAGGTTGCGATCTTGGCGGGGTTGCCCTCCAGCCAATTCACCTCGGCGGGCCTGTAGAATTTGGGGTCACGCAGCACGTAG
>Ga0209990_10003499_pt1 | contig 11496 bp, 15 predicted proteins | sample NOAtaG_6_FD_187304 | JGI IMG/M metagenome (GOLD analysis project Ga0209990, IMG submission 187304) | Freshwater lake microbial communities from Lake Erie, under a cyanobacterial bloom - NOAA_Erie_Diel5S_2200h metaG (SPAdes) (version 2) | ecosystem: Environmental > Aquatic > Freshwater > Lake ...
CAGTTTTTGAAGAGCTGGAGCGCGAAGCGCGTAGAATTGGGGTTTTTCTTTATGCCAATAATAATGGCGATCTGGTCATAAGCGAGATTGGAAACGAAATCACCAGCACAAAACTTGAATGCCCTGGGAATATTTTGCAATTTTCAACGAGCGTAGATCACAGCAATAGATTTAGCGAGTATATAATCAAGGGTCAGCAAACCAGCGCGGCGGATGATTCCTTAAGTGCAGAAGATCAGACAGTAGTCAAATCTAAATGCCAGGATCTAAATATAACTAGATATCGGCCGTTTGTCTTGATCGCTGATAGCGCGGTTAATACATTCCAGGCCAAAAATCGTATCGAGTGGGAAGCGGCCGTAAGAGCGGCGAGATCTGAAAATGTGAATATTACCATCGAGGGCTGGAGCGATCAATCTGGCCAATTATGGGCCATTAATAGGATTGCGAGAGTAATTTTGCAACCAATAAACTTAGATAGATTTTTATTGATTAAATCGGTAAATTTCAAATACGATGAGCTTGGCGGGCAAGTTACAGACTTGGTTTTAGTCGATGAAAAAGCTTACATTCCAGAGCCTACCATCAGCAAAAAAGAGCTGGAAGATACAATACTTTTCAAATGAATCAAGTAATAAACGAACTTAAAAGAAAAATTTTATTATCGGTGGGGATCGGTATTTTGAGAATTATTGACGATACAAAAAAAATTCAAAAATGCCAAATTTCTCTTATGGATAACGAAACTCATTCAAACGTGGATCGGTATCAAGAATACGGCTTTAGCTCCGTTCCTTTGCCAGGCGCGCAAGCGGTAGCGGTTTCGATTGCAGGCTCCAGGGATAATTCAATCATCATAGCGACTGAAGATGGGCGATACAGACCATTAAATTTAAACGCTGGAGAGGTTACAATTTATAACCAATTTGGAGATAAAATTGTTATCAAGCAAAACCGAACAATAGAAATCACGGCTCCGAATATAAAACTTATTGGCAATGTCAGGATTGAGGGCAATCTTGAAACAACTGGCAATATTGATGGCTACGGTTATATTCGCGATTCAGCAACTACAAACACCAAAACTATGGCTGATATGAGAAATATTTACAATGGACATCATCACCATCCAACTAGTCAATCGCCTCCAAATAATTTAATGTAAGTTATAATGAATTTATGGCTGATGTAGGTTTAATTTGGCAGGATGGATGGGCGGATATTTTGCTAAATGAATCTAACAACGATTTACAAACTGGCAAAGATTTAAAAACTGCTATTTTGGTAAGCTTATTTTCTGATTCACGCGCAAACCCAGAAGAGCTTTTGCTAGATGAAGATCCGCGCGGCTGGTGGAGTAGAGATTTAGGATCTTTACTTTGGTTACTAGCTAGGCAAAAAGCAACACTCCAGAATCTTGAAAAAGGGATTCAATACATAAAAGACGCTTTAAATTGGTTAATTGTGCAGAATATAGCTAAATCAATAGATGTAACTGGTACTATTGAAAATAGATCAAAATTCAATTTTATAATTACAATAAAAAAATCAAATGATTATAGATTTCAATATTTATGGGAAAATATAAACTCAGATAGCTATAAATTTGATCGGAGCGAATATTTAATTTTATTTCAATAGGACAAAACAAAAATGCCATTAATCAAACCTACTTTACAGCAAATCATCTCTAGGATAGAAACCGATATCCAAAGTGAATTAAATTCGGCTCCATTTCTGGATGGATCATTTTTAAAAGCAATAGCAAACGCAAATGCTGGAGCTTTTTATGGGCTTTATGGCTATTTAAACACATTGTCAAAAGAAGCACTTCCATCTAATGCTATTGGAGAATTTTTAAATGCTTGGGCGAATGTTTACGGCGTTGCTAGAAACGCTGGTACTTACGCAGCTGGAAATGCTACGTTTACGGGTACAAATGGAACTTTGATTCCATCAGGTACTTTATTAATCAGCGATGATGATATTACTTATAAAACTACTGCTGGCGTAACTATTGCGCTTGGAACAGCTACGGCTCCAATAATTGCATTAGCTCCAGGAATCGCAGGCAATAAAGCGGCTTCCAGCTCATTAAGTCTTTTAAATCCGATTCAATTTATAAATAACTCAGTAACAATAGCGGCGGGCGGGCTTACTGGCGGCTTAGATCAAGAGACAGACGATCAACTCAGGGAGCGGATTATAAACAGAATTCAAACACCTCCACACGGCGGAAACGCAAACGATTACAAACAATGGGCGGAATCGGTTTCAGGCGTGGGCGAAGCTTACGTCATTCCTTTATTAAACGGCGCGGGCACAGTAGGAATTTATTTAACTTCAACCGATGAGAATAATATCGTTCCATCCAGTACAGTGGTAACAAATGTTTTTAATTATATTTCAGATCCAAGCAGGAAGCCAATTACAGCGAGTTTATCCGTAAATGCAGTAGCAACCACAGCGCAAAATTTTACGATAGACATCAACCCAGATACTCCAGAAATCAGGGCTAATATAACAAATGCTTTAAAAGATTTATTAGCACGCGAGCGCAAACCAGCAGATACAGTAAACGGAACTATTGTAGGCTGGACTTTATTAATGTCAAAAATTAGGGAAGCAGTTTCAAACGCGGCGGGTGAAAATGATAACGTGGTATCGGTTCCTAGCGCAAATGTGCAGTACACACTTGGACAGGTTCCGATAATGGGGACAATAACCTGGTTATAAAATGGATTCGACAGCATACAAAAATTTATTAAATGAATTGATCCCACAAGGTTTATCGTGGAATCCAAACCCAGATAGCAATTTGCAAAAGCTTATTTCTGGCGAATCAATAGAATTTGCAAGGCTTGAAGAGGAAGCTTTGAGAGTCTTAAGAGAAATAAATCCTTATACTACTACTGAATTGATTTCGGAATGGGTAGATATTGCGCTTGGTGATCATCGTTGCCAAGGTTTATCATCCAGTGCAGAAGAGCTTAAGCGCGCTATTTTAGCCAGATTGATATCACTCGGTGGATCAGATCGGATCTATTTTCAAGAAGTAGCAAAAGCGGCGGGATTTTTAGTAAAAGTATCGGATGGATTTCAGCAATTTAGAGCGGGCCGCAATCGTTGTCAGGATAGAATTTTAGCAAATGGTTTTGCTTATACCTGGAACGTAAGAGCAAGAACTAATACCCTTAGCTTTTTTAGAGCTGGTTTATCAAGAGCCAGCGACAGACTAATATATTTCTCAAATGCGCTTCTCGAGTGCGTTATGAATCAAGTAAAGCCAGCGCACACTAGTATAATTTTTTCTTATGAAGATGTGGTACAAAACATAGACGGCTCTTTATATGTCGATGTGGCGATGGTAGGCGCAATTTCATTGATTAGATTTATTCAAGGGCAAGCAAACATCACAGCAAACTTAGAACTGGCTGATACTTGGACACCAAGCGGCTTATCGAGTATGTTTTCTTGGTTTGATGGGACAGATTTTACTACTGCTGGAGCTTTAAGCACTTGGACTGATAAAAAAGCAAATAGAAACGCAATTCAAGCAGACGCGGCAAAGCAACCAGAAAAAGTTTTAAATGCTTTTAATGGTAAACCAGTGGCAAGATTTACTACTGGAGAGACTTTATCAGTAAAAAATCTTGCTCAAATGAGCGCGGATAACGGGATTCACGCTTTTGCAGTAATGGATATTACTTCAGGTGGCGGGAAATTATTCGATAGAAATCAATATCAATTAAGCGCGCAATCAAATCAATTAAACAGCGTTTTGTTAAGTGATTTTTACCAAGGTTTTGATTATTCAAGTTTACTAACTTTGGCGGGACAATTTACAATTTATGGAATAGCTTATTTCAATGGCAATTTTTATTTAAGTGCTGATTTTGGACTTTGGCGATTAAACAATAACGGCACTTGGACAGACGTAGCGGCAGGGCTTACGAATCGCGCTCCAAGAGGGCCTTTGATTGTAGCTAATAATAAACTTTATGCAGTTAGTGGAACTGTAAACCAAATTTTAGTTTGGGATGGAACGACAGCAAACGAATATACAAATACCGTAAATGCTTCAGCAGATTTAAGAGATCTGATCTTTAATCCTGGAGATGGTTTTATTTATATTGCTGATGGACATAATGGCAAGCTAATTAGATTTAATACAACCACAAACGTTTTTAGTCAGGTAGGGACAGGCGCGACAAATTGCAATAAACTTGCTTGCGATGGAACAAATGTCTTTATTAACAAACGAGTGGGTGGGGCTGGCGATATTTTTGTTTGGAATGGTTCAACTTTCACCAGCGAGGGCTTATCAGGTTATTCCAATCCTAGCGGATTAACTTGGGCAAATGGCACTTTATGGCTTACGGAAGCTGGTAAGTTAATTAATAAAGCCAATAGTTATAATTTAGCAAATGGTTTATATCTCGAGATTATGGCAAATCTTGGAATAAGTGCTACTTCAATGGTACTTTTTGAAAATCAACTTTTTATAAATGATCCAAATGCAGTAGTCAGATATAAGCTTACAGGAACAACTTTAAACGCTGATAATTGGGTTAAAAACTTTAATGGAACTGTAAATTTAAGTACTAGCGGAAGAGCTGAAATTTTGGTTAATGGTGAATTTTATTATAAAAAACAAATTAGTCAAAATCCAATAAATGCAAGAATCGCAGTTTATAAAAAAGAAAAATCTCTTAGCTATAGCGGAACAGTCAGCAACCAGAATATAGTTTATTTGGGGATTGAAAGTACTAGAACTAGACTAGGCTTAAATGGTCAAATAATTAGTGAATTAACTTATACAACTGGCACAGGGATTACCATTGATCCTTATCGCAACCCAAATATTTTATTAGAACAAATAGCAATTACAAACGGATCTTTAGTTTCTTTTGTAAATGATATAGTTACAATTAATCCAGCGAATGATTTAAGCGCGAATAGTAAGATCAAAGTAAAAGTAGATCCTGGCGCAATTACAGCTTACAGCGGTTTAGAAAATTGGAATTTTGAGGTTACTTAATGGCTTGGTATAATACAAATTGGTTATTTAGAAAAAAAGTTACAATCCCGAACTTAACAACTTTTAACGGGATGACAACTAGCAACCTAACTAATTTCCCAGTTTATGTAAACCTGGCTAATATGGGAGCTGATTTTTTTAGTAAAGTTAGAACGGATGGCGGAGACATAAGGGTTACTTTATCTGATGAGGTTACAGAGGTTCCAAGGGAATTGGTTTCAATAAATACCAGCACACAGACTGGAGAATTTTATTTTAGAGCAAATACTTTAAACGGAAACGCTACAACTGATTTTTATATCTATTTTGGTAATGCAAGCGCAACCAATCCCGCTAAAAGTGCAACTTTTGGGGCTTATAACGTTTGGAATTCTGTTTATCGGCTAGTGCTTCACATGGACGAATATTCACCAGCAGGCGCAATTCAGGCTGGAACTAGCTTTATCAATTCAGCAAATAATACATATTTGCCCTATATTATTGGCACTCCAGGCACAGGGACTCTGTTAGATGGGCCGATAGGCAAAGCGATAAACATGTCAGCTTCAAACTGTTATATGTCAATGAATGATCCCGTGGACATGACAGAATATACTATTTCAACCTATGCAAGACCTCTTGGAGCTGGTGCTTTGGTGGTAAAAAATTTAGGTACAAATAATGCAAGTACTAGCTATTCTGAAAATCTTAGAATTTCTGGAAGTACATTCCAGCACTACTATTTTGATGGTGCGTCAGTAACTTTAAATTCAAATATTGGAGCTTTAAATACTAGTAATTACTTTCATCTTGCAGGGACGGCTAAAAATGGCGGCACAGGCTTTTTGTATCAGCAGGGTTTAATTGGAAGTGCGACAGATCCGACAGGCACTCTATGGACTGGCGGAGACACTTTTAACATGTTTGGCCGCGATGGTTCTTCAGCAAATTGGTTCATTGGCTACGTAGAAGAATTTAGAATTTCACCAATCCAATTATCATACAATTGGATTACTACAGAATCGAGTAATATAAGATTCAATAATATTTTTATTACTGCTGGAACTCTTGAAACAGGCCCTAGTCCAAATTTACAAAGCTTGACACCAGCAATAGATACAACTGGGAACGCGGCAAATACTAATTTAATTTTAGACTTTGATCAAAATGTATCCGTAGGTACTGGAAACGTAACTATTGAAAAAATCCCCAATCTTAATATTGGCGGGACATTTCAAGGGGATCTAGCAGAGCTGATGATGTTAAATACTTTGACGGATTCCGATCGGCAAAAAATCGAGGGCTATCTAGCTTGGAAATGGTTCGGCGGAAATAACAATTTACCTAGCAACCATCCGTATAAACTTTACGCTCCAAGAAATTAGGTTATAATGAAAATATGAAACGCGTTGATAACGGCTCACAAATTGCAGGCAATCTTTATACAGACGGAAACCCATCAACTGGAGTGCTAGGTACAATCGTTGACGCTTCCTGTTTAAATGCAATCCAAGAAGAGATTGTAAATGTGGTTTTAGATCCCGCTTCAGGAATTGGAGCTTTAAGCCAAAATAACGCAAGTTTAAATCAATTAAATACAGCGATAAAAAATATTATCGACAATAGAGTACAAAATTTTGATGGCATAATGGTAAAAAACACAGAAGCTAGTTTAGGCTCCGATTCAACTATTACGGCTACTACAGCGACAGCAAGCGGCTTAGCGGTTTCATATACTCCAATAAGCGGCGCGAATGATCGCTATCTTTTCGGTTATATTGATTGGAACGTAAACGATCCAGATGGCTCAGCGGCCGAGGGGTTTTTGGATCTTCAATATTCAACCGACAACTCAAATTGGACTACTATAAAAACATTCACCAGAAAAGCAGATCTTGGAGCTGGTGCAAAAGAAGTAAAAGTTACAGAAATAGAACTAGCAACTGATGGAAGTACTACTTCAACAACTTATCAACCAAGCGGTTTAAGTATAAGTTATAGCCCTATAAACGGCGCAAATACGCGCTATATAGATATTCAAATAAATCACCAAGCTACGGATACAGACTCTGGAGCTTCAAATCAAATACAACTACAATACTCGACAGATAACAGTACTTGGACAGCTTTATCAAATTATACTATGAATCAAGGCGTAGGCGGCGCAACATCATCAACTCAACTATTGACCCATTATGATTCACACTTACATAATGCAATAACAGCAACACCTTACTATAGAATCGCGCACAGAGCAAACCCTGGTACTGGTGGAGGAACTTCAACTATTTTCGGAGGATCATCTATAAGAGTAAGAGAACTAGCAGAACAATTTGTTACAGACAATAGATCACCAGTAAGCTTTTTAATAAAGCACAATAACAATAATGCGACACCTTACTATAGGATTGCGCACAGGGTTACATCTGGCGATCAATCAATTATTTACACAGGATCAGTTTTGCGTGTAATGGAGTTTAGCTAATGAACAATGATTTAATAGACATAGCAGTTTTTTATAAAGCAGACCACGGCGGGTTTACCATCGCTGATGGCGTTTTAACGTTTGTAGATGGTTTTGAACCTACTAAAAAACAAAAAGATACAGCACTTTTGGAGATGGCAAAAAAACGCAAATACGAAGAAATCGACAATTTTTATTCTAAGCAACGCGCTAAATTGCTTTCCCCAGGCGCGTTTATGGATATGATCTATTTACTCAAAGCGCAAGAAGCAAAGGCATATCTTGGGAATCAACCAGGGCAATATTTATTGCTAAATGCTAGTGTGCAAGCTGGAGAAGCGGCGGATCTAGACGAAGCGGCGGAATTGATTGTTACCAAAGAAACAGAACTTTTGACTAGCGCGGCACAAATGGAAGAGCAAAGACTTACTAAAAAAATAGCAGTAAAAAATGCAAGCACACTTGCAGAACTTGAGGCAATAGAAGTTTAATGTTTGGGCTTGCTGATACTATTATCGGCGTTTTTGGTGAAACTCTAGACAAGTTTTTACCAGACCAAAACGAAAAGCTAAAAGCACACGCAGAAATTAGAGCAAGAATTTTAGAGAACGAATCTAAGATTTTATCAATCGCTGGCGACATCGTAGGGCGTGAAGTATCATCTGAAAAATGGTGGCAAAACGCTTGGCGACCAGCTTTTATGTGGATGATTATTATTATCATCTTCAATAATTTTTTATTAGCTCCGTATGTAAGTTTAATTTTTGGTTTTGATCTAACTTTAAAAATTAATATGGAGACTATTCCAGATCAGCTTTGGCAAGCTATGGATATTGGACTAGGCGGCTATGTCATCGGAAGATCAGCAGAAAAAATAGTTAAGGATCTAAAAAAGAAATGAAAGCAGAAATATTATTATTCGTTCCAAAAAATGAAAATTTGCTAGATAAAATAGTAAAGTTTATAACCAACCAGAATTATCGACATGCTGGGATCTGTTTCCCTAATGAGTTTGGAGATTTAATTTTAGAAGCTTCAGGATGGAAAGGAAAGGTACTTGCAGAGCGCAGAGTATCAGATTTAAAAAATATAATTATTGAAACTTATCCAGTAGATCTAGATTTTTTTTGTTTTTGGAAAGCAAAAGAATTTCTTGGAACTAGATACGACTACAAAGGTTTTTTTCTTTGGGCGTTAAATAGGGAAGCGAAAAAGAAACTTTATTGCTTTGAATATATTTTGGAAATTTTGAAAGCTGATTCCCAAATTGGGCCTTATGCAAAATTAGTAAACGATGGATCTATCTCAGGAAGAGATATAAAAAACCTAGTTACAGGAATTCTCAAATCGGAGCCAATTATAAAGGAGTATTAAACATGTTTACAAAGCCAAAACGTAGAGTAGAAAAAGTTTTTATTCATTGTAGCGACAGCGATTATAAAATCCACGATGATATAAAAGTTATTCGAGAATGGCATGTAAAAGAGAACGGCTGGAAAGATGTCGGCTATCACTATTTTATTAAACAAGATGGTCAAATCCAGGCTGGAAGAGACTTAGAGAAAATACCAGCGGCACAGTTTGGACATAATACTGGATCAATAGCAATTTGTTTAGCTGGCAAAAATAAATTTTATGAAGCGCAATATTTAGCACTTCAGACACTATGCAAAATTATAAATTCAAGCTATGACAAGATCACGTTCCACGGACATTGTGAAGTGGCTCCTGGCCGAACATGCCCAAATTTCCCCTATATCAAAGTTTTAAAATTGGTAAATGGGAAGCTTGGCGTGTTTTAATGGGAATTTTGAGATTATACGCGCAGTTTATGGCTAGAAATCCTGTTTTTAGCGTTTATGCTATTGGCGTAAAAATTATCATGGGACACATGATATATACAGAGATCCGCGATAAAATGCGCGGTACTGGAGAAGCTTTAGCAAAATGAAAATTACAAATCAGCTTCCAGAAAATGCAATTACTTTTTGGTATGACATCAATCAACCACGGCGAAACAATGGAAAGCAAGAAGCACTAGAACGCTGGAAGAGCTGGAAAAAAGATCACCATGAGCCAATGGTAAGAAGCAAAGGAAACCCAAGATCCAAAGGCGACAAGCTCCGCGAGATGTGGCACTCAGTACATCATATAAGCGGGGAACGCTCAAACGGCAAAGCAGACAATCTTTTTATTTGTGAATCAGACAAACAGCACGAAAATTTAGAATTGCAACTTAAACAAATGCAGATCGAGCTAGTTAATTCTGGCGCGATTGGTTTTAGTTTTGGAGATAAAAAATATTTTGTAGCTTGGAAACCCTTAGCGGATTTTATAAAAGATTGGAGAGAAAAAAATGGAAAATCTACTTGAGCGATTCGATAACATCGCTATCAAAATTGCTTTTGAGCGCGGCCGCGTAACTAGAAAAATGCTAATGGAAATTATTCCGATTGGTAGATCCAGAGCGCACAATGTCCTAGAAAATTTAACCAAGAAAGGGCACTTGGTCAAATGTGGCTCAGGCGCGGCAATCCATTATAAACTAAGATTGCATTTTTTTTAGCCAATTATCGACATCTGAAATTTTATAGCGCACAGAACCCTCGATTCTTACAAATGGAGGGCCTAATTCTATTTTTCGATTACGGCGAACGCTTCTCCAATATTCCAAAGTAGAAATAGTAATACTCAGTTTTTCTGAAAGCTCTTTTGTGGTGTAATATTCCTTGTCCATTTTTACGCTTCAAGCAAAAGATCCTCGGCCATAATAAAGCTAGAAATATGCGGAGTTACAGCGCGCGCTAATTTTCCAACTTGGTTAAAAGTTTTCGGATCAAGCTCTTCCAAGCAAGTCATATCAATGTTTAGCCAGGTATTGCCTTTGTGGGTATCTTCAAAAGCATGCAAGCGATATTTATATTTGAAAGCATTAAATCCACGGCTTTTGATTAACGTATTCCATTTTAGGGCCATTTTATGGCGGCTCTTTTGGAATATGATTTTTGCAAAAGTCATATTTTCTAGTAAAACCAAGTAACAAAATGTTTCATAAATCTTATGCTCAAAATCAAAGCTTGGATCCATCCAATAGCTTGATTCTGGTACTTTTTGAGCAGTCTTAGGAAGCTCAAAAATTTTAATTTTGCTTACATCAGAATTATCTTTTGGAATACGAACATCGTAATATTTCGCTATATAAAACGGAATTACGTTCAAAGTAGGCGAAAATGTATTTTCGACATTGTTAAAAAAATCTCCAGGTTTAATTCCAGCTTCCTTAAATTTTTTCAGCAGATGTTTTGAATTGTCTTGGACTAGTAAAATCTCAGGAAATTTTACATCGTCAAAACCAATATTTTCATGGCTCAGATCGCTAAAATCTTGGTACAAACTTGCTGGCGCAAGCTCCGTACTAGTTTGTAAAATTTCAACTGGTGCAAGCTCCGTGCTAGTTTGTAAATCTAAGGCTAATTCGTTTTTCTTATTCATAGTACAAATATATTACACTTTGTAATTTGTGTCAATTTAGTATTTATTGATATTGATTAGTACTAAAAGAAAATAAATTAATTAAATATAATCAAGTATTACGGATACAAAAAAAACAAATTGGGTTTATAGTTTAGGTTACCAAGTACTAAATTGTACTAAATTGCAGAGATGGTCAAACTAAGAGATTATCAAATAAATTTTATAAACGACTTGCGAAAAGCAATACTAGACGGCAATACGTCAATTTGCGCGGTGCTTCCTACTGGAGCTGGTAAAACTATTATTACTGGCGCGATGATAAAAAGCGCACTAGAACAAAAGCAAAAAAAATGCTGGTTTATTGTCCATAGAAATGAACTTATAACGCAAACAGCTAAAAAGTTTGATCTGTTTGATTTAGATTACGGCTTTATTACGGCTGGCGAAAAATATCAACCAGGTAAAAATTTATACCTAGCAATGAATCGCACTTTGCTAAATCGCTTTGATTCAATTCCAGAAGCGGATCTACCAGATT
>Ga0209990_10003505_pt1 | contig 11486 bp, 6 predicted proteins | sample NOAtaG_6_FD_187304 | JGI IMG/M metagenome (GOLD analysis project Ga0209990, IMG submission 187304) | Freshwater lake microbial communities from Lake Erie, under a cyanobacterial bloom - NOAA_Erie_Diel5S_2200h metaG (SPAdes) (version 2) | ecosystem: Environmental > Aquatic > Freshwater > Lake ...
ACCCCAAGCGGAAATGCACGATTTTATCGTTGAATTGCGTTCTTTGACTATGGGTGTCGGTTTCTTCCAGTGGGATGAGGATCACCTGCAAGAAGTGCCGGATAAACTGCGCGATGCGGTTTTAGCTATGCAAGGTAATGGTAACAAGTAAAGTCTTCTTGGCTGTCACTAAAGTAGAGGGATAAATTAGCAAGAGATGGGCTTTTATTGGCTCATCTCTCCCTTTTGTGGCAAAAAATGACAGAAGGGTTCGATGAGATTAGCCTAGTGCTATACTGCCCCAAATTGGTCTCGGAATTCTCAACCTAGGGGGGTTAGAATCTTCTAGGGAAGGGATGAATCAATGGACAATAATCCAAGGAGTGGAAATGGGCAGACCAGGCACAATACAATTAAAGTTTCAGAAAAACAACCGTAAAATTACGGAAGTTTCTGTGGGTGGTGCATCAGTTCTAGTCTGCCAAGGTAAGATGATAATTGCCGATGGGGAAACAAAAAGTGATATAAAAAGGTCATTGTGAGAGCGGTTGCCGAAGTCAGTAAAAAGGAGATGAACAATCTTAAAACATTAAGACCTGCAAGGATCAATCTCGGTTTTGTGGGATGGATAAGAATAAATTTGACAGGGTATATCCAAAAATATAAAATTTCTAGAGGGATAACCAAGGAAAAATACGGCAGTTATCTTAATGACGAGGCAGTAGGCAAAATGAAGTTATACTTTATTTTTCTGAGAAAACCTGTCAGACTAAATCCGTTTTTAATAGTACGATTAACTCCCAAGTTATGGATTGTTTCTCCCTTCTCCCCGCTTCTTGCTCCCCGCTCCCCGCTCCCTGCTTCCCTAGAACTTCTAAAGAGGATTTAGTATCAGAGGCAATGGAATGTCTATAGTTAAAGTCTATTAAAATTAATCATTATGCTCACCTCTTATCAGGAATTACAAAAAGAACTTAGTTTGTCGTTACACGACTTGAATAATTTTGCCGACAAATTCCAGAAAAGTTATGATATTATAATATCTTCAAACGAAATCAATGAGAATCACGGTGTCGGGGTTCTTTTAAAGAGAATTTTCCCTGATACCAGTGGGATAGTCTCCTTACGAACCACTAATCTCTACGAAGGAGAGCAGGATTTTGGCGTTCAGAATTTTTGTCTAGATGTGCGCGGTTGTTCCTACGGGGAAATTTTAGTAAAAATCCAAAATTTATTTGTTTATTTAAAACCGAAAAGAGTCTTAGTAATTCCCTACTTTGTGGAAGATTTTTATGTAGCCACAGCGATTAAATCTCTCTTTCAAGTACCCGTTTGTACCTACCTGATGGATGATCAGAATGTCTATGTCAGGGCTGTGGCCGATGAGATTGTTAAGCAATTAATCGATAATAGTGATCTAGTTTTAGGCATTTCTAAGCCCCTTTGTCAAGCCTATAGCAAAAAATACGAAAGGAAAATTTGGTTTGTACCGCCCCTAGTGGAAAGTTATTTAATGCCACCAGAAATTACCGCCCCCGATTCTATGGCAAGAGGGATTTTGATCGGTAATATCTGGTCTCAGACTTGGTTAGAAAATCTCAGGCAATTATGTCGAGAATCCCAGATCAAATTAGATTGGTATGGCAATCCTAATCGTCAATGGTTGCAATTCCAAGAAGCAGAGTTAGAACAAGATGGTATCTTTTTTAAAGGTTACTGCAGCCAAGATGCTCTCATCTACTACTTACGTCAAGCCCCTTTTGCAATCGTTCCCACTGCCAGTTCTGAAAACGAGCAAGAGCGGCCGGAATTCGCCTGTTTGAGTTTGCCTTCCCGCATTCCCTTTATTACCGCCGTTGCTAATACTCCGATCATCATTGTTGGTCGTAAAGATAGTGCCGCCGCTCAGTTCGTCAAAGAATTCGACCTAGGAACTGTCTGTGATTATAAAGCTCAAAGCTTATTAGCAGAAATAGAGAAACTGCGAATAGAAAGCAATCAACTGCGGCTCCGTTATTCCAGTCAAAAATTAGCCAAAAGCTTAAAAGCCGATCATTTTGATGATTGGCTCTGGAGATCGTTAGAACAAGGAAAACCCATCGATAATCGCTTTGAACAATTCGAGAAAAATAGCCTCAAGTGCCCTGTGATCGTTACCGCTAGTGAAGTCAATCAAAGTCACGGGACAGGAGCCTTGGTCAGAAGAATCTTTCCCGATGATAGCGAGATTATTTCCATCCGTTCCGATAATCACTATGGCGGTGAACAACAATTCGGGGTCTTAAGCTTCCATCTTGACCATAAGAAAATGTCGCGACCGGCGATATTTCAATCAATTCTACAAACTCTCGGACACCATCAAGTCCAAAAAGTTTTTTGTGTCCCTTATTACGCCAGCGATATTCTGACAGCGATCGCTATTAAGGAATTATTTAACGTTCCCCTTGCCACCTACATCATGGACGATCAGAATATCTGCGTTCAGGAGATTCCCGATGCTTTAATGAAAGAGTTTTTAAGCAAATGTTCCGTTCGTTTTGCCACCCATCCCGAACTCCGCAACGCTTACGAGAATAAGTACGGCTACAAATTTTGGCTCCTACCGGCGATCGTTCCCCACCGTCTCATTAATAGTGAAGTTGCCCAAGTTTCTCCCCAACGCTGTCAAGAAAAATGGGGAGCTTTATTAGGAAGCATTTGGAGTCCCCAATGGTTCCAATCTCTTTTAGAGAGTATTCAAGGGGCAGGAATTAAACTAGATTGGTATGGCAATTCTAACTATTATTGGCTCAAAGAATCTGCCGCAGAATTAGAAAAATGGGGACTTTATAGCCAAGGACTTTATCCCGAAGAACAACTAGCACAACAACTACAAGCATATCCCTTTGTTATTGTTCCCACTGGAACCATGGACGAAAGAGATGATCGGACAGAATTATCTCGTCTTAGTTTACCCGGCCGGATTATTTTTAACCTCGCCACCGCTAACACCCCGGTAATTCTTTTAGGCAGTAATAAAACCTCGGCGGCTAACTTTATTAATCGCTTTCAAATCGGTGTGGTTTGTGATTATACACCTGAAAGTTTGGCAGCAGCCGTGGATTACGTTCTTGACCCCGAAAATCAGCAAATAATGCGAGAAAATGCCGTTAAAGTAGCGGCAAAATTCTCCGATCGAGGGATCGATCAATGGGTGTGGCAGTCCCTGGAAAAAGAACAAGCAGCCGATAACAGATTTGAAGCAATTTTACCTCGATCGCCGATCGATGCCGTGCCTTTTATTGAGCCACCCGTTCCCGAAAAGATTTATAAAGACTATGTGCCAGTTTATCAAGTGATGCGTCGTCTGCAAGGCCAGGGTTATCAACCGGATTTCGTTATCGATGTCGGTGCCTCCCACGGCATCTGGTCTTTTACCGTTAGTCAATTATTCCCTGAAGCTCGTTATCTTCTCATCGATCCCTTGACTTCCCAATATGAGCAGTCCGCTAGGGATTATTTTATCGGCAATATCCCCATAGCAGAATTGTTGCAAGTGGCGGTTTCCAATGAAGAAGGACGTTTAAATTTGCAAGTTTCTGCCGATTTTTACTGTAGTTCCCTGCTTAATCCCGCCGATTTGAGAGACTATCAGCCGTTGGAAGTGGTTGTCACTACTATTGATCGGATCGCCGCAGAGCAGCAGATTTCCGGGCGTGGCATTCTCAAAATAGATGTTCAATACGCCGAACATCTTGTCTTAGAAGGGGCGCAAGCATTTCTCCCCCAAGTGGATTTGATTATCGCCGAACTATCCGTGATCCGATACGATCAGGAATCTCTAGTTATTAGTGAAATGATTCATTGGTTAGACCAGTTGGGATTTCGCTATTATGACGAAACGGGAGAATGGCGATCGCCCATAGATGGAACTCTCTTGCAAAAGGAAATCGTCTTTATCCGTCAGGCTCTATTAGTTCCCGAAACTAACCGAGAAATTCATCAATTTCCCTCTAAACCTTAATCCTCTATACCTAAAATATACCCCATGATTAAACAATTATTAGCCAAAAATAAAATAGTTCAGCGAGTTAAAGCAGTCAAAGATTTATTTCTAGAAAAACTTGATTCACTCAGTCATGTCCAACTTGAACAAATCCAAAAACTGGAGAAACTTAATCAGCTTGATCCCTTGGATTTTAAGGTTGAGCAACTCAATAACTCCACGGAGAAAATCCGACAAGAAAATGCAGAAACCAAGCGAAAGGCTGATTTATCACTGGAAAATCAAGCCTTTTTGCTCAAGTTTTCCGTAGATATAATTAAAAATATTCAAGTATTGACGGAAAAACTCCAGACAAATCACAGCCAATCTCAAAAACAGCAGGAATTAACTCTCGACACTTTCCAAAAAATAGCCAGGGATGTGCGACAAGACTCCCAAAAACATAGTGATTTAATTCTCGATTCTTTCCAGAGAATTTATGAAGCTTACCAACAGCAAAGCGATGCTATTTTTGCCACCATACAAAAAATACAAGAAAATCTCCATCAAATCAGCGAAGAGAACCGCCAAATCTTTGAAGATATTCACTCTCAAAAATATAAAGTCATTACCGATCAACAATATTTTCAAGATCTAGACATCGAATTAATGACTTATTTATATTCCTATCTTCCCTATCGTCTTGCAGTAGATATTGGTGCTAATCGTGGCGATGTTTCTAGTCGTCTCCTACAAGCTGGTTATCAAGTTTATGCCTTTGAACCTTTTCCTCCCGTAATCGATAAGCTCAAAAATCGCCTCGGTGATCATCCTAATTTTCAGCTTTTTCCCTTAGCTATCGGTTCCGAAAATCAAACCCAAGAACTGCATATAGCCACCGATGAAACCGCCGACAACACCTATCAAGATGCCAGCTTTTATAACAGTTTAACTAAGCATTCTCTTTCCGAAGGTTTAGTATTTAACGATACTATTACTGTTACTGTTAAAACCCTAGCTAGTCTCCACGATGCCGAGGAATTACCCAAAGATATTGGTTTAGTTAAAATTGACACAGAAGGCTTTGATTTAGAAGTAATCAAAGGTATGGGCAACTATCGTTATCCCGTGGTAGTTGCGGAATTTTGGGATCAAAATTTTCCTTTTGGTCGTTCGGGAGCGATGAATAAATTACCAGATTTAGTCAATGCTATGAAGGAAAGAGATTATCATTGGCATCTAGTTATCTATCGTATTTGGGGCAGTTCCGACGTTAGTTATTACTGTAATTCTGCCTATTCCCTCGATAATTCTTGGGGCAATGTTTTCTTTTTTCAAGATTATCATGTCTTCCATCAAGCTTTACTTTGGTGTGCTTCTGTTATGCCAGCTACTTATTTTTCAGCTTAGAAACTTAGGCATCAATCATTTTTTTCACAAACAAACAAACTAACTAGGTGAGTAATGATTATGAAAAAAAATATATCTTTAACCAGTGAAATTTTGATTCTCGTCGGTTTAGGAATTGCTTTTTTGCTAGTAGGCATATTCTTTGGATCTAGATTACAACCCGTGTGGATAGATGAAGTAATGTTGGCAGAACCAGCAGCTAATCTAGCTTTATACGACAGTTTTACCTCGGCTGCTTGGTGGCATCAAAATGCTCAAGATTTCCATGTTGGCGTTTCTTTTCTTTATACAGTTTTGCTGGCTTTATGGATAAAAGTTTTGGGATTTAGTATTGAAAAAGTTAGGCTTTTTAATTATGTGTTAATGCTTCTTAGCATCACTTTAATCTGGTTAGTCATCAAGAAATTGGCTTTAATTAAGTTTTCTTGGCTAAGAATCATCTTAGTGGTTAGTTGTCTTTTGCCAGCAGGAATTACCTTTATTTATACATCGGGAAGGTACGACACTTCCTGCATTTTCTTATCAGCACTGGTTTGGGGAGCTTTTTTAATAAAAGATGCTAAAATCCGATGTCTTACTATGACAATTATTGGATTTTTCTTTCCCCTTTCTGGATTGTCAGCAGTGGTCTTTGCCATAATTTTTGGCGTTATCCTACTCCTTTTCAACTTTCAGCGATTTTGGCGGGAATTTGTCGCTCTAGGCGGGGGGTTTATTTTAGGAATGTTATTTCTTTATGCACTTTACTCAACTAATGGTGTTTGGGATGATTTTGTTAGTCTGACTTTGGGTCAGAGTGTTGCCAATGCCAACCTTAACAGAAGTGTCATTGATATAATATTTTCCAGAGTGAGCAAACTTTTTGACAAAGATTATATTTGTGGTGGTTGCTTGAGAGATGCGTCTTTTCCCCCACTGTCACTACTGCTGATCATCTTGATATTTTATGAACTATTGACCAAATCTTTCCGGTGGCGTTCTCCTTCCTTTTTTGCCTTGATCAGCGTTATTACCATACCAACTACTATGTGTTTTCTGGGGAAATATCCACTTTATTATAGTTGGATGTTGATGTTTCCCTTGATCATTTGTATTGGCTGGAGTTTTAATAATATTTTAGAAAAAAATACTGGCAAAATTCAGGCGACAATTATTAGTATAGCTTTTTTGGTTTTATTATTTTATGCCAACTTACTAGGACTACCTTCCCTAGCGCAAATTACCTTAGAACAATGGGAAAAGAATGACTATACTAAAGTACAAAACTTTCTCGACAACAAAATTAATCCTCAGGATCACATTTATGCTGATTTTCCAACATTCTACGCCCTCAAGTCTGAGGATAAACGAGTTTATTTCCCCCTTTATAATGGGCAGATGACACCAGAGGATAGGGATAATCTTTCATTAATTGTCATTGATCCTAGGGCCAGTGCTAGAGCACCCTGGAATCCCGGATTAGTAGAAATTGTTGGCGACTCACTCCCCCAGTGGTACGATACAGGAGAACAGTTAGATACAGGCACTTATGTGATGAAATTGTACCGAAAAAGATAAACCCGAAGAAATTCCAAGGATATGAACTCTGAAAAACTGCAATTAAGGTCTGATTATCAAAAAATGCTTGATGACTTAGATCCTCAAGTCCTCCAGTTGGATCGACAGGTATTTAAACGGTTACAAAACCTAGGTTACACCCCAAGGGTGGTCTTTGATGTGGGTGCTTCTAATAGTGGCTGGTCTTATTATATCAAACAGGTGCTGCAGGAAGCTGAATTCTATCTATTTGAACCCCTCATCGACTACAGCAGCGACTATCGAGAATTAATCTCAGAAATCCTGCGAGTCTATCCCTCCTTTCATCTGTATAAATACGCCCTAGGTGAAACCTCCGGCGAGGAGACGATGAATGTTTCCACGGACGTGGTGAGCAGTAGCCTCTTGCAAACCGGTGATGAGAGTCAGCCCACCACCCCCATCTCGGTGCAAATGTTAACAATTGATGACGCAATTGCCCGACTTGGTTTACCCCATCCCCAAGTGATCAAAATTGATACCCAAGGCTCGGAGTTGTCTATACTCAAAGGGGCCGTCAAAACCTTACCTAAAGTCGATGTTCTCTTTCTTGAATGCTGGCTCTATCGAGGCTATGGCAAAAAAACTCCCCTGTTAACCGAAATCGCCGATTGGTTATTATCCTTTAATTTTCGGCTTTGGGATCTGGCCGATGCCTATCGCGATCAAGCGGGAGTGCTAACCACATTAGATTGTATTTTTGTAAATACTCAAGCCGGTATTGCCCCGATTTGGTACTATGAGAACTAGGGAGGCTTGACTTTCCTAACCCGTCTAGTCTTTGCCGTGCGAGGGAAAAGAAGAACAGTCTATTTTCTTCCCAGATAGGCGATAGACCAAGTACCAAGTTGGAGAGCAAGGGACAGGATTTAACAGTCCTTACAATGACCATTTCGGGAAGGGAAAATTAGGACATGGTCGGGAGGGCTTTTCCTATTCCCGATTTTCAGTGCGGGAAAAATTTACGGTCAAGCCTCCATCAGACTATCAAGGAATAACTTTTTTATGTCCACAGGATTTCTACTTGCCCAAACCAGAAAAATTTGTTACACTTTTATCCGAGTAGCCGTTGTGGTCCCCCGACCTCTGGACGGACTCAAATTATCATAACCGTGAGGAGTTGAGATTAAAAACATGGCAATCAGTACAGAAGTATACGCTTCGTTAAATATTCTTTATGCTTCCCAAGCTCCGTCAGCCTCTGACATTAGCTTGTGGCAGACTGACCCTAGCTTGACATCCCTGACTTGGGAAGAAACGGTTCTTGTTTTCGCCAATTCGGCCGCAGCCCAACAAACCTATCCCCTCTTGGCTGCCCCCGGAGCCGCCACCGATGCCACCAGACGGCAGTACGTTCTAGAGGTTTTTAACAATGCCTACGGCCTAGAAGAAGCCGATTTAAATGTCGACGAGATTAACTACTGGGTTGAATGGCTCAGTCTCACCAATCCCGATGGTACGCCCGCCGACAGCGATGGCAACGGCATCCCCAATATTTTAGATTTTCCCATCGTCCTTAACCAGTACCAGCCCGCTGCCATCCAACAGGCCCTGCTCAACCGGGCAGAAGTAGCCCTCGATTTCGCTGCCCAGTTCCAACTGCAAGGTATTTCTAGCTTTACCGAGGAAGACTACAACACCTCTTGGAGCATCCTTGAAACCGTCGATGCCTCTGAGGCTAGTGTTACTGCGGCCTTAGACCTTAATATTTTGGCAGCCCAGGCGGCGGCTGGTGTGGGCAACAGTGCCATCCTCACCGCAGATGTGGACAACCTCACCGCCAATAGCTTCCTCGCTCCGACGGTCAATAACTTCGGTCAGTTTAACGTCACCTTCAACAGTGGGGACAATCTCACCGGCTCCGGCACCAACCCCACCTTGACAGTTCTCAACACCGGTGTAGACACCCTCAATACCGGTCCAGTGCTACCGACGATGACGGGCATCGAGACCCTCAACGTTGTCAACACTGGGGATCCCTTAATTGTACTAGGTGCTAACGTTGTCGATGTTAAAAATGTTGACCTATCAGATAGTACAGATGACTTGTTCCTGAGTAACTTCCAAACCGCAGTGGAGGAAGTCTCGGTGAGCCGCAGTGGCTTAATTTTAGACCTAACACTCGATATCACTATTGCGGGCGAGTCTCTGGCGGGTAGTGAAGATATGGTGGCTGTCACCCTCAATCAGGTGGGTAGCTTCAGCCCCAACACTGGCGCTCCTAACTCTCTCTTATTCTTAGGACTTAATCCGGTATCGGGTAACAATGGTTACGAAAAAATTTCCATCGAAAGCAAGGGTCTAGCCAACGCCGTGGGCGACCTGGACGCCACTGGCTCGCAGGAAATCACCATCACTGGAGATCAGGATCTCCTCATCGTAAACGCTCTCCCCAACACCGCCGTCAAGCTGGACGCTTCTGCCTTTGAAGGTGATCTGGACGTGACTGCGGGCAACGGCACAGTGGATTTCCTCGGCGGCGACGGTGATGACACTTTCCGTTTCAATCCCATTGCTGCTCTTACAGCCGGTACCTTCACCGCTACCGATAAAGTGGACGGCGGCGACGGTGCTAACACTTTGGAAGTAGAGGCGGCAGATGCAGAAACCATTACCGCGGCCGATGCCAACATCAAAAATATCCAAAGCCTGACTTTATCTACTGGTGGCACGGCTACCAAGACTCTCCGGGCTGACCTAATCGGTGATGAGATCACCACGGTAAACCTAACCGCAGCAACTGCCGCTAACTACACGATCCGCTTTGCCGCAGGTGCCAACTCGGTTAACGTCCTCGAAGATACATCTTTTGGTAATACTCTCAACGTAGAAGCTAATGGTGGTGGTAACAACGATTCTTTGACCTTCACCATCGACGGCGATGATCCCGGAACTCCTTTATTCATAGAGAAGGGTAACATTGCTGTCGGCAACCTCAACCTGAATAACACCAACACGCCTAACCGCTCGATCGAGCAACTTAATCTTGTTGTCAATAACTCTGGGGCTGGTACTCACAATATTGGCGCAATAACCCTTCCTCAGGCCGCTGGTGTGGTGGAAACCATCACCATCACTGGTAACTCCAGCCTGAGAATCGATGGTGCAGTGACAGCCGAGAAACTGGATGCTTCTGGTCTGACGGAGGCGACCCAGGGAACCACTGGTTTAACCATGACGAAAGTATCTAACCCGGGATCTACTGTGGGAATTAACCTCACCGGCTCCACTTTCGATGATGCTCTGTTTGGTAGTGCTAATAATGACTTCATCAGTGGTGGTGCTGGGAATGACACAATCACCGGTGGTGCTGGTGCTGACCAAATCAAACTAGGGGATGGGTTCGATACGGTTATCTTCACCGACGGTACAGCAGGGGCTGTAGGCAACCTGAATAAGCAGGAGTCCTACACCACCGTCACCGATTTCCTCACTGGTGCTACAGACCAGATTCAGGTTTCTGCATTCCTTGCTGGTGGTTTCAATTTCGACCAATTTGATGGTGGTATTGTCTTGGCTGGTGATGCTGTGGTTACCAGTGATGTGGCTCAAGGTGCTAGTGTTGACTATTCAACTCTCACTACGAATTTCCTGAGAATTACTGGTAATGGCAATACCGTTGCCGCTAACTCCGCCCAAGCGGGCTTTGATGAGGCCATCGCTGGTGGTATTGTCACTGTTGCCGGCTTCCCCGATATTCTCACCTCCTACTACGATACGGCTAATGGCCAGATGGTACTTGGTCAGGTCTTTGCTGGTTTCAACTTACAGATCGAAGCTGGAGATGCTTTCACCATCATTTCCCGCTTCACCATGACTGCCGCGGATTACAACAACTTCGGCAACGCTCAGTTTGGTACGTTTATCTAATCCTCTGCCCCTCGGCTAGAAAAAACCTCCCCTTATCGGGGGGGGTTTTTGGTTTTTTCTAGTTCCAGGGTTCTACCTTTGCGTCCTGTGAGTAACGCACAGAAAACGGGTTTCTCCGAGAAACCCGTTTTCTACCTTTGCCCCTACTTTTTCAGCTTTTCTGGGGGAAGTAGTAGGGTTAATTCATGAATTAACCCTACCCTTGATAAGGGTGGTAATAGCTTCAATTTCCCTGCGACTTTTCCGGGGGAAATCGCTTTAAGAGTTGCTGCTTGGAACAATGGAGGAGTAAAGGGGTAAATTCTTCCGGAGACAGTTGTAAAATCCGGCTGATAATGGCTTGAATTTCTGGGTCTAACTCACCAAAACGGACTCGGAGCAGGTTTTCCACCACCAGACGTTCCCCCTCTTGCAGACCCCGTTCTAGACCTTGTTCTTCTCCTTCGGCCAGTGCCTCTTGATAGACTCTCGTTTGTTTTAAATCACTTAGTCCAAACATAGCTTCAATTTCCTCGCGACTTTTCTGGGGGAATTTGTAAATAATGATACTTTCGATTAGGTTAATTAACTGCCGTTGACTGGACTGGTCGGTGATTTCTTCTCTGGTCCGCTCGATTAGGGTTTGAGCAGTCCTCACCGCTGCCGTTTCCGACTCTACTACTAATTTAATCACACCGATTCCTAAGGA
>Ga0209990_10003513_pt1 | contig 11471 bp, 7 predicted proteins | sample NOAtaG_6_FD_187304 | JGI IMG/M metagenome (GOLD analysis project Ga0209990, IMG submission 187304) | Freshwater lake microbial communities from Lake Erie, under a cyanobacterial bloom - NOAA_Erie_Diel5S_2200h metaG (SPAdes) (version 2) | ecosystem: Environmental > Aquatic > Freshwater > Lake ...
CTAAGAATACTGAAGGATTGCAACGAGCAGTCACTGTGCAAAGATTAGTTCACAACTGGGTGCGTCCTCATGGGGGCTTAGAGAAGAACAAGACTCCAGCTATGGAGATCGGGTTATATCATCGACCCCTTTCTATGCTGGAGTTGCTTTCATTGTGGGGCTTTCACTGCCTCACGGCTTAACTGACCAGTGCCCAATCGGGCGAACTCCACAATGCCATGAAAGACATTCTTCCTGATGCCCTCTTTATCGGCTTCACAGGCACACCCCTACTCAAAGCCGACAAACAAAAAAGCATCGAAGTCTTCGGGCGCTATATCCACACTTACAAATTTAACGAAGCCGTCAGCGATGGCGTAGTCCTCGATCTCCGTTACGAAGCCCGCGACATCGACCAAATCATCACCTCCCAGCAAAAAATCGATCAATGGTTTGAAGCAAAAACGCAAGGATTAAACGATTTGGCTAAGGCAAAACTTAAACAGCGCTGGGGAACCATGCAGTCAGTTCTCTCCAGTCAATCACGCCTAGAGCAAATCGTTGATGACATTCTCATGGATATGAGTACAAAGCCGCGCCTCATGGATGGACGCGGTAATGCCATGCTCGTTTGTAGCAGCATCTATCAAGCCTGTAAAACCTATGAGATTTTTTCTAGAACCTCTCTCGCTGGTAAATGTGCGATCGTCACCAGCTACAAACCCTCACCCAGCGACCTCAAAGGCGAAACCACTGGTGAAGGCTACACCGAAAAGCTGAACCAGTACGAAATTTACAAAAAAATGTTAGCGGATTGGTTTAACGAAGCCCCTGAAACAGCCATTAATAAAGCCGAACAATTTGAAATCGCCGTCAAGAAAAAATTTATCGAAGAACCTGGGCAGATGAAGCTGTTGATCGTAGTCGATAAGCTCCTCACAGGATTCGATGCTCCATCCGCAACTTATCTCTATATCGACAAGCAAATGCGAGATCATGGACTATTCCAAGCCATCTGTCGCGTCAATCGCCTCGATGGTGAAGACAAAGAATATGGTTACATTGTCGATTACAAAGATCTATTCAAAAGCCTCGAAGGAGCAGTTAGCGACTATACCTCTGGCGCACTTGATGGTTATGACCAAGCCGATGTTGCAGGACTCCTAGAAGATCGTCTCGAAAAAGCCACTGAAAGACTCGACTCCATCCGCGAAGCGATCGCCGCCCTCTGCGAACCCGTCCCCAAGCCCAAAAATGAATCCGATTACTTCCATTATTTCTGTGCCAAGGACTCAGGCAATACCGATGAACTCAAAGCAAACGAACCCAAGCGCCTAGCCCTCTATAAACTGATCGCCTCGCTAATTCGCTCCTATGCCAACATCGCCAACGAATTACCCAAAGCAGGCTATAGCCCTACTGAAATTGTCAAACTGAAGGATGAGGTTGATCGCTACACAAAGCTACGCGATGCCATCAAACTCCACAGTGGTGACTACATCGATCTCAAAAGCTATGAACCAGATATGCGCTACCTCATCGACAGGTATATCCGCGCCGAAGAAAGCGAGAAAATATCGACCTTTGATGATTTTTCCCTAATTCAACTGATCGTTAATCGTGGAGTCAAAGCCATTGATGAGTTACCGAAAGGCATCCGCAATAACAAAGAAGCCGTTGCCGAAACTATCGAGAATAACGTTCGCCGCTTAATTGTCGATGAGAAACCGATTAACCCCAAGTATTACGACAAAATGTCCGAGCTGCTGGATGCTCTAATCAAACAAAGACGAGACAACGCGATCGATTATCAGGAATACTTAGCCAAAATCGCCGAACTTACTAAACAAGCTGCCAATCCACAGGGCAATCAAAACTATCCCGCATCCCTAGACACACCAGCCAAGCGATCGCTATACGATAACCTCAATCAAGATGAGTCGCTTGCCCTAGCGATCGACAAAGCCATCAGAGACAATCGCCAAGATGGTTGGCGTGGCAACAAAATCAAAGCTAAAAAAATCGAACTCGCCATCAAAGCATTGTTAAATGATGCAGATGAAGCTTGGATTAACAGCATCTTAGAAATAGTGAGGGAGCAAAATGAATATTAGTCCTCATCAAATTTCTGTCAGTGGCATTGACATCGAAATCAACCGCAAGCCCATCAAAAACCTCCACCTTGGAGTCTATCCCCCTCACGGAAAGGTGCGCGTCACTGCCCCGATGCACATTTGTGATGAGTCAATCCGCCTCGCAGCGATCGGGAAACTCGCATGGATCAAGCGCCAGCAGTCAAAATTTCAATCCCAGCCGCGCCAGTCCCAACGAGAAATGGTAAGCGGCGAAAGTCATTATTTCTTAGGACAGCGCTACCTCTTACAGGTTGTCGAACATCAAGGCAAGAACCACATAGCCCTAGAAAATAAATCGGTAATGCTTCTTTATGTCAAACCCACAACTATAGCAATGTAAGCTTTGCTTAGGACATAAAACCCAAAAGATGGCAGAGCGAAGCTCTGCCATCTTTTGGGTTTTGAATTGTCCTATCTATCTCTTACGTTGCTATAGCCATGAAAAAAGGCTAGAAATCATCCAACAATGGTATCGCACTCAGCTAAAAGCGATTATCCCCGCACTAATCGATAAATGGAAGGCGATCGTTGGTGTAGAAATCAATGAATGGGGAGTCAAACAAATGAAAACTAAATGGGGAAGTTGCAATATTGAGGATCATCGCATCTGGCTCAATCTCGAACTCATCAAAAAACCTTTACACTGCATTGAGTACATCATCGTTCACGAATTAGTCCATCTCCTCGAAAGACACCATAGCGATCGCTTCAAAGCAGTCATGGATAAAGTAATGCCACACTGGAGGATTTATCGCGACGAGTTAAATCAGTTACCTCTAGGTCACAATGACTGGAGTTAAAATTTTCAGTCTTCTCCCTTAGTTATTACATGTAATCTCAAAATACAAAACGGCTAAACCATTTTGCGTTTTTAAAATCCTTACTGGGTTTAATTTCTAATTCATAAAAGTATGACAACACTTTTGTGAATTGGTATCACTTAGCGTGTAATAACAACATAGGTTGCCTCCCTAATTCTATAAGTTTGATCCACTGACTTACTTATAAAGTCCATCCCTTTGTCAAATAAGATTCTAAAGTGTTGTCCATCTTGTTTTTGAATTTCTAATGAACGCGCATGGATAAAGCGATCGCCAGAACTTACACCTGATATATAGGCTTCTTGGACAACCTGACCTGAAATTATGGCTAATCGTTCTTCAATTTCCTCTAAACGGTCTGGTTTAGAAGGATCTTCAAGGATATTCACAATAAACTCAGTACCTGAGTCTAACCAATCTCCTTGCAATAGGCTAACTATAGCAACGTAAGAGATAGATAGGACAATTCAAAACCCAAAAGATGGCAGAGCGAAGCTCTGCCATCTTTTGGGTTTTATGTCCTAAGCAAAGCTTACATTGCTATAGATATCTTGCTCCTGCAAAATTAAGATAGCGATCGCGATAAGTAACCTTTGCAACTGGGCTAACCATCAAAACTGTCTCTAGTCCTAGTCTTTGACGTAACTCTGCCAAGCTGACACTGCCCCAAGATGGATCTGGGAAGATAACCTGAGTATTTGGATCTTCTAATTCAATCGCTTTTACTTCTCTAGCATTCAATATCAAATCATTTAGCTTTGCTTGAATAGTTTGGACACCTTCTTCACTGCGAGTTTGTAGCCATACCAGTTGATTCTCAGTTTCTTGATGTAATCCAAGGGCGATACGATTTTGGGGTGAGGTTTGGAAATAGAGGGTTGGCAACTTATCTACATCGGTTTGATAGAGATTGACCAATCCTTGATCGATCCATTGTGATAGGCGCTTGCGTAAAACTAGATTTTGGTCAAGATTAGGTTGCGGCAGTTCATGCAAAATAATTGTTAAAGGCTCACATTTTTTGACCATTTCGGTAATTTTCTTTAGCCAAGACATTGGCTCACCTCGATCTAGACAAAAGAGATCGCTTAGGCTCGGTAAGTAAATCATGCTGCCAGTTGTAGCCATGCGACAATGAGAGGCTAAGTCATTAGCGACTATCTCTAACCGCACCCGACTAGAACTAGGGGCAAAATTCTGTAATACTTCGTCAGGTTCCACAATTTCGATAATTGGACGTAGAAACCTGACAACCTCTTTTCGATCTAGTTCGTGGTGAAATATTTGATTAGAGTAGGTTCTCAGGCAGTCATAACAACTACTTTCGCAGCTACAAGAATCAGTTAACCGATAAGCCTCGATCAGGATTTTCTGAAAATCATCAGCAATACGTTGGCTGTAGCCTGCTCCCCCTGGGACATTATCGTAAATGACGATTTCCGCTTGTCCGTTTTCTAATGGTCTGAATAAGCCATCAAGTTCTTCTCGGCGCACATCAATCACTTGAGCAGCTGCGGCAAGTAAGGCATAGGTAAGCGATCGCCAAAAATCAACACGATTATTTGAAGTCTCAGCATCTGAGGCGATTACTCTATCTTCAACCGTATGCATGACAGCATCAGTAACGAATAATCGTGATGGGTTGGTGGCGCGATCAAATTGGATTTTGAGAAAGTCAGTTTTAAATTCATGACCTAAATGAATGGGGTTCTGTGACCAAGATCCTGTGCAATTTTTTCCATTAAGAGGATGATTATGCGTAGGTCTAGCGGGCGGTGTGGTATTAGATCTTCTGCCTGACCTAGGAGTTCTTGAAGCTTCTTGCCATTTACGAACTTTCTCACTCATGTCTAATCCACAACTCTCACAGATGTAGAAGCCTTGATTAGTGAAGCTTCTCTGTCCTTTATTTGCCAAGAAAAAAGTTCCGTTTTGACTTACCGTAAGTTGGCAAATATTTTCTACTGATAGATCTTGTTTTGGATCTCCTGAATGTGCTAGAAAAACTTGTGATGTGAGTTGGCGAATTGGTTTGAGATAAGGCGTGACCTTTGCCGTTGCTGCCCAATCTGTTACAAATGCTTTGGGAACCCAATACTCGTTAATTGCTTTATCAACTGCTAATGTTGGTTTGTGCTTACATTTACGACATTCTTCGACTTGATTGTTTCGAGTGCTAAATGCCTCAAAATAATTGCAATTTTTACAGACCCAGTAGTAATTTCTCTCAGGATCTCTTGGGCGATTAATACCTACGCTTCGATAAACACGATCATCAACCACCACATCTTGACCAGGGGCGTATTCGCCCAATGCTAGACGGCGATCGCGTTCTAGTCGATGTTTACCTTGTGATGATTTATATTCGTTGCTTTCGCCTGTGAGCAAGCGAACAACATCAATGGGAAATCCGTAGATAGGTAAGATACTCGCCTGAACTAATTCATCATGCAATTTACGCTTAGCGATTTTCTCTAACTCAAACTCAAGTCCATCTCGCCGCCGTTCTAATCCTTTACGCTTTTTGCGATCGCTTTCATCGTCAATCTGTCTGTTCGTTTCTTCTAATGGAGATATGAGATCGTTCCAGTCTTGACATTGCTCTTGCTGAAACTCATCAATTTTTTGACAGAAATCATCTAATAAACTCCTAGCAGTTCCAGAAGCTTTTAAGCGCTCAATCCAGTCCTGAGCTAACTCGTTAGCTGGATCTGTATGCAACCATTCTTTTAAAGTACAAACCATTGCAGTTGCTGGTGGTGTAAATACATAGAAGGTTAGAGGTTGTGGTAGTTCTAAAAAGCTTTGAATATCAACTTTTTCAGCGCCTAGAGAATATATGCCCAAAAATGCAGCTAATAACTCAGCGCGAATATGTCGCTGTTGGATTTGCCAGTTGCCAGCATCTACTTTTGGAATTTGATTAGAACCCGCGATCAGTTTATCGGGTTGCTCAAAATAAAAGCGATCGTGGGGGCGGCGCTGTCCATACATCAGCGTAATCGCTACGCCATCAGTACGTCGTCCTGCTAGTCCTGCTCGTTGTTGATAGTTGCTCACATGGGGTGGGAAGTTACGGAGAACTACTGCTTGCAATTCACCGATATCTACACCCATTTCTAGGGTTGTCGAACAACTGAGCAGGTTAATCTGTCCCCGCCGAAATCCATTTTCCCGCTTTGCTAATTCTTCTGTACCAAGTTGGGCAGTATGTTCTTGCGATCGCAATGCCAATGGAGCTTGATCTGGATTTTTTGTAATCATCAAATGTTGTTGATAATGTTCTTTTTTAGCAATATCAAGCTTCACTTTATCATAAGGTTCTAATTTACCTTCACACTTGAAAGCACGACAAGCATAGACATTTAAGCTATGGTTAGGAACTGTAGAATTAAGCTCATTCAAATTTGGGACATGAACAACTTGCTGACAGCGATCGCACTGATGCCAGTTATCTGCTGTCTCAAACACATTGAGCAAATCCCATTTAAGTTGGTAGCCATTTGTAGCCTTGACAAGCAGACTAGCAGTCTCAAGTTGGCGAAATAGCGCAATTAAATTCTCTTGACTAGGTGGTTCCTTAAACATTTGGTAGTAATACCAGCCTAAACGGTTTTGAGCCTTGCTCACCTCACCAGAATTTTTTAATTTAGGAAGAAAAGATGGTGAATCAGGAAAGCTTTTCGTTTCATTAGGATCTTTTTTGAGAAAAAGATAATTTTTTGACCTGCCTTGCACATCTACCATTTCTCGACGACCGCCATCAACACCTCCTGTTTCGGGGAAATATCTTGATGCTCCATCAATGTTGACAATCCCCGTACGGCGAATAATATCTGTAAGTCCAATTAGAAAAATATAGGCTTCTCCATTGGTGATATTGAACAAGTTGGCTACTGAATCAACCAAAGCGCTATTTGGGAATAGTTGGATATGACAAGCAAGAATAGCAAACGCCTCTAATGAATTTCGCCGAGCAAAGGGAATAGCAAATTCTCGTAGTAATAGCTCTTTTGCCCTTTTTTGGGCGCGATCGCTACAGGTTATGGCATTTTGAATTCCATCTATTGGATCGTCTGGACGATAGCTTTTATAATTATCTTTAGACTCTCGATCTGGATGAGGAATAGAACGCTCTAAGAAAACCTGTTTTAGCTGTTCAGTAAGCCCCGTCATGTCGGCAATACCATCGGTGTTTTTGACTGTCTTGAAAGCTTGATAAACCGAGTGACGATAGAGCATCTCAGTATGGGTGCGTTGATAGTCAGAAGCAAAGAAAGCTGCATCTTGACGACCATCTGAGAATGTCAATAGTTTTCGTTTTGATAAACTTTCATCTGATCGCGTAGGTTCAGGTAGTAAATCAAACAAGCTATCTACCATTGCCTCTAGAGGGGCATCTGTATAGGCAACAAAACGGTTAATGGCAAGCGATCGGTTGGGTCTAGCACCACAGGCAGCACATTTAGGTAAATAGCAACCTTCACGCTTTCCTTTCGCTTTTCCTTTATTCCAATGCCACTGAAGTAGAAATTCCTTTTCAGATTTTGGAGTAGTTGAGGAGTTAGCGGTGATCGCATTTTCAGACGGAACACCTAACCACCCATGTTGATTTTTTAAGAATTTAAACGTACCTGATGACTGAGTGTCATCTTCAGTAGTTTCATCATCATCTTCGTCTTCGGTTCCACTTCGCAATGGATCGAGTGTCAGTGTATAAATTTTGGTGTTATCTTTAACTCCTTGATTGCTGCGTGGTAGAGGTTTTAGCTCTCCTGAATTTTTATCCCATTGAGTAAAGGCATAATCTTGACCACACTGAGAGCAGCTACCCAACTCTAAAACAGGTGATTGGCAATCATCGCAAATTTGCTTTTCGTTTAAATAGAGTTTACGACAAGTTGGATTAATACAGCTATAGATTCCTTCTAGACTGCGGAATAACAAATGTAATCTCACGGGAAGTAAGGGCAAATCATCAGGATTTTCACGCGCTAATGTACCCAGTTGCAAAAGACGAGCGAGAGCTTTTTTAGCTTTTTCCACAATATTTACGTCAAGGCTTCCATCTAATGAAGTTGGTAGATCTATTTTCCATAGATGTGCTGATTTGGCAATGTCATCCCAAGGTTGAGGTGCATTTCTGAGAATATTGATCAACCGATGGATAAGTGGATGTCCCTTTAGTGCAAACCAAAGTAAGCGATGAAAATCATTCTGTGCCTGAGATTCAGCAATCTCAAGGTGGTTTGTTGGTACGATTAGCAGCAGACGATCACGCCAGTCAGCGATCGCCTCAGTTTCGGGTAAGTTCATCGTACTTAGATATTCTAAAACGTCAGCATCACTGTGATCGGGAGCTAAATCATAAGGAATTCCCAAACGCTCTAAAGCCGAAACGCGATTACCACGAATGACTTGACTAAATGTTTCGCCAAACAGTTCACCAGCAAAAGTCTTCACCTGTTCATCGATCGCCGCTTCACCTAAACTGGCACTGGTGGCAATGCAACGAATATTGCCATCAGGTATTGACATAGACGCTTTCAAACGTTTGAGAAGCATAGATACTTCTGACCCTGTAGATCCGTTGTAAGTATGCGCTTCATCGAGAACTAACATTTTAAATTTTGCACTCGAAGCCACAAATACCCGATTTCGCTCAGTCGGACGAATCAACATATGCTCAAGCATTGAGTAGTTGGTAACAAGAATATGTGGCGGACAGTCCCAAATATCTCTGCGAGAAATGGCTTGAATAGTTTGGATCTTCTTGACTGCTTCTTCAATCAATCGATCGCGAGTACTCAGATTTACCTTGTCAAAGCTTGTAAACAAATCTTGTAATTCTGAACTCTCATAAGTCTCTAGTTCCTTCCGCAATGATTCTTCTGCGTCTTCATGCTCAGTTTCAGTACGGCTAGTATAGAAACCAAACTTAATCAATGGTTGCTGCGGATTTTGACGACAAAGTAACTGGCGTAAGCGTTTCACCTGATCGTTTACCAGAGCATTCATTGGGTAAAGTATTAACGCCCTAACTCCGCGATCGCGTAAATCATCTCCCTCCTTCAGCAACATATCCAACATGGGAATTAGAAAGCATTCTGTTTTGCCAGAACCAGTTCCCGTCGCTACGATGATATTTTCGCCATTATTGACTGCTTGAATCGCCTTTTGCTGATGCTCATAAAGACGGCGATCGCTTGGCACAGATAGCTCTGTCATCCGAGGATGCAAAATCGATTGTTCGACTAAATCTGTAACACTGCCAGCAGATTGATAAGGCTGTGAACCTTCAAGATAAGGATGTTGCCAGACGATTCCTGGTTCTTCGAGTTTTTCTTTTAGCTTTTCGCGTAGGTTACGATCGCGCAGTGGATAAGCCGTGAGTAAGTAGCGAATAAAGTCTTCACGAGGGTTAGTAATTGCCTTAATGGGGTCGAGGTATTTCATACGAGTTCACATCCTAATTTATTTAAAGCTTTTTTCATGAATGGGCGTTTGATTGGCTCAAAGTATCGAGTGCGATACATATCATCAACTGGTTCTGAAACTCGCCACAACCATCGCGCATAGTCACTGGGGAGATTTATTCCTTGCAAATTCAATCTGCCCTGTGGTTCATCCCAAATAATTTTGAGATTTGCATTTGCTTCTATATCCAAAGCAAACATCGTGAGCATGGCTACATCTGGCTCGATTTCATAAAATTCTGTGCCATCCATCCAGATATATTCTCCTGTTGGCAACTGTATTAATGGTGATAAGTTTTGAGTCAAGATTTGGGCATAGTTGGCAGGTTGCCATCGCGCTGTTTGTTGTGACAAATTGGGACGAGGTATATATTGCTGAATATTTTGATCTGTTCTCCAATTGTCATTTTCAAAAGGATTGCGAGTCAAAGGCGATCGCAAAAACACTTGATCGGGCTTTTGAGGAATTGGTAAGTTTGCTAAGCTATCTGCAACAGTCCATAGCCTCACACCAATTTGTTCTACATGAGATCTAATCCATGAAAGACTCTGTTTTTTAGGGCGAACTCGTAAATTATCAAGATCTGTTGGGTCGCTCTCAAGAGTTTGATGAACTAAAGCTAAATAAGTGCGATCGCCTGTAAATAGCAAACTTGTTAAGTTGTCTTCATCAAGTGCTATTAGCGTGGGAGGCGCTATACAGTATTGATTGCGATCGCCTGCAAAGATTTCACCCATTGCTTCTAGTTCATTCAGATCTTGCCTAAGAGTTTCAGTATTTAGATTGAGATCGGGTGCGATCTTTGATTTAAGCAAAGTGGTAATTTGGCTGACCGTTAAAGCCAAAGGCAGAGCTGAATTTGTAGGCTGTCGATGCTGACTAAGTAGCAGAATAATTGTGTTTTTCATTTCTATTCACGTCCTAACATTTTATTTACTTGAGCCATAGATGGTGGCTTTGGTTCAATTGTTTTAAAACCATTAATCTTTCGTAAATACTCACATCCTTGCTCATAATCATTCAATCGAACAAGTACATAGTCTGGATAGTCTCTGCTGTCAGGAAAACCGACTTCTACAATTAACTCATCTATATCTTCTTGAGTACGAAGAATTTTGAGATGTGCCTGAAAAGTGTTTCTAGCTTTTGGTGATTTGGTCTGAACTAAATACCATTTTGCTGGCTGTTTATTTGTAAAAAGAGTAATAGGTTGAGGTAGAGTTCTTGGCGGTAGTTTTCTTTGAGCAGTTAAGGAAGGTGAAGCAAATTCACTATTATCACTTCGAGAGATTGAAACTGTTTTTTGATCAATTAAGAAAGTTTCTAATTTTTTTAATAGGGAGTCATGACTTAACCATTCAGGAAAGTAATAAGGACTTGTCTTTAAACTAGAAAGCATTGACTCGATTCTTTGACGATTGATTGCTAGTTTTTGGCTAGATGCTATGAAACTTTGAGTAGACTCATTACCAAGAATGGTGTAGCAGTAATTCGCTAAATCGTCATCTTCATTAGCTAAGATAGGCAAATCATTTTGATTGCTGCCACACCAACATCCTAAATCTTGTAGCGATCGTCCTTGAATCTGAATGTGATAAATTCCAGCATTTAAACTCAATGGAACAGCGATTGTATTTTGTTCCTGATTCTGTACTCTAATCCTTTCAGATTCATGATGAGGCGCTAAAAGATTCCAACAAATCAGAGAATAATCTTGATTGGATTGAAGTCCCGAAAGATAAATTGCAGTATTACTCCAATCACAGGTTATTAATTGCGTAGGTGTTAACTCAATCAATCTTTGTGTTTCCATCCCTGAACGCTGAAAATTTAAAGCATACCAATTAGAATCAGACAATTTTCCATAAAGTGTTGATAGGCTAATCGATATAGTTCCAGATTTGTCCGCATAAGCAAGACAAGAGATTGGATGGGAGCATCCCATGTTGGAGATGAGTAATAATACTTACTGTAAACTATAAAAAAATTAAGTTGGAGAAATTATTATGCAGCAACTATCAGAAGAAATACAGACCAAACTAGATGAACATTTGGAAGC
>Ga0209990_10003518_pt1 | contig 11449 bp, 23 predicted proteins | sample NOAtaG_6_FD_187304 | JGI IMG/M metagenome (GOLD analysis project Ga0209990, IMG submission 187304) | Freshwater lake microbial communities from Lake Erie, under a cyanobacterial bloom - NOAA_Erie_Diel5S_2200h metaG (SPAdes) (version 2) | ecosystem: Environmental > Aquatic > Freshwater > Lake ...
TACACCACACAGAAGTCAAAGGTCACAGGAGTAATCACAGAGATTACACCACAAGCCAATGGTAATGTTCGTGTGAAACTTGATGTCAATGGTAAGTCACGCTATACCACTTGGACAGCAAAGTAATCTTAGCAATAACGCTAACCTCTCCTGAGTATGAGAAGGATAAACTGCTCAACTTGATTTTCTAGCATAGAAATGCTAGACTAGATACACCCCACTAATGAAAGGACAGACCCAATGTCAAGAGGCAAAGCCATAAATGTCAAGATTGCCACCACTAAGGTAATCAAGGCACTTGAAACAAAACTAGCCCAACTCCAAAAGGATAAGGCTAACCAAAAAGTCAATGAGGAGAAGTTCTCAAAGGCACAAGAAAAATACAACAAGGAAATTGCTAAGTTAGCACTTGACAAGATTGCTAAAGCAACAGACTTGTCTTCTCATAAGAGATACAACGGAGAAATCTCAGTATCTTTCACTCTACCTGCTGGAAGTATTGAACTACCACAAGAACCTGAAAAGGATTTTGATACTTACCACGATTGGCAGTATAAGGAAATGGTAGAGGAAATTGAGAACGCAATTCGTATTCTCAAGATGACAGATGAGGAAGTAGTTTCTACTTCTACTTACAACGCTATCGCTAGATACTTGTAATAAAACTTTCCTGAGCAAGAAATAAAACTGCTCACCAATAAAACTAAATAGAATTGGGTGGAAGCCTGCGTTCAAGGCAACCTGCGATGCAAAGCCCGAGATTGCATTGATCTTGTTGCGAAAGTCCCCTGGCACTCCCTAACACCTGAGTATGGAGGAAATCCTTTAGTGTCTAAACTGCTCCACCTCAACCCCCCGTGCCGTTATCCACAGGGTTATCCACAGGTGTGAATTTGCTCACATTTACGAGATGTCCGATTTATCCCTTATCTAATTATCCAGATTTGCATTTGTCAGACTAGACTGCTATACTTGAAATATCAACAAACAAAAAGGAGAAAACTGTGGCTCACGATTTAGAATCACAAAATGGCAAAGTTTCTTTTGCGTCATTCAGAGAACCTGCTTGGCACAATTTAGGAACTGTATTTACAGAAGAAAAAACAACTGCAGAAATGTTAGAGGCTGCAAATCTAAATAACTGGAATGTTCGTTTAGAAGATTTGGAAACCCCATCACATCTTACAAGCGATAAATCTTATCAATATGTTATTCGTACCAATCCTACCGATAACTCACAAACCGATATTCTCGGTATTGTTGGCGAACGCTATCACCCATTACAGAATGAAGACCTATTTTCATTCGGTGATAATATTCTTGATGGCGGAGGTCGTTGGGAAACTGCTGGCTCAATCAAGGGTGGTCGTGTTGTATTCGGCTCACTTGCACTAGAGCGTGAAACTGTTCTAGACCCTAGCGGTGTTGCAGATAAGGTAAAAACTTATTTGCTTATCAACACATCACACGATGGCTCAATCGCTATTCAAGCAAGCATAACACCTGTTCGTGTTGTATGCGCTAACACTCTCAATCTTGCACTAGGTGGTCGCAAGAAAAAGAATGGTATCAAGCAATCTTTCAAGATTCGTCATACACAAACTGCCAATGGTAAAGTGCAGATTGCTCGTGAAACTCTTGGTCTTGCTAATGCTTATATGGACGAATTTGATTTGATGGCTAAGGCTATGATTGAGAAAGAAGTCAATGCCAAATCTTTCAATGATATTATTCTCGCTGCTTACCCTAAGCCTGAAAAAGATTCTAAGGGTGCTTTCAAGAAGTGGGAAAACAAGGTTGATGTTATCAATGACATCTATACTGGCGAATTCAATGGTATGATTGCTGGTAATGCTTGGGGTGCTTTCAATGCGCTTACTGAACGCCTTGATTGGTATCGCTCCGCAAGAGGTGGTTCTAACGAATCTATCTTTGCAGCAGCAAGCGGATTTGACCCTGCTATCAATGCAGAAAAAAATCGTTTGCTAAAAGTTGTGCAAAATGTAATGCAGATTGCATAAATAAAAAATTCCTGAGCAAGAATAAAAACTGCTCACCAATTGGTTCCGTAGATTAGTCTGGTTTAAATCGCTACACTGTCACTGTAGAGATCGTGGGTTCAAATCCCATCGGAATCGCAAAGAAAATCGGGACGTGGGGATTCGGACATTTCGGACATAAAAATATCAATCTTAAATTAAATTACGAAGAACGAAATAGATCCCCAAAAATATCAAAACCAAAAACAATTACGATAGAGTTGACATTTCCCTGATTGTCTGCCATAATTAATACATGACCCAAACATACAAACCATACACCATAAACGAACTCGTAATGGCTATTTATGAGGACAACCTATCACACTTTGAATTTGAGGAAAACATGGGTGGAGAGCCCTGTGACTGCTATCTACACAACACTATGAATACTATCATGAAATACTGGGGGGAATAATGGAATCAGAATATATCAATAGAACTAATCATATAAAAGAATATATAAAGATACATATCATCAGTCTAGAGCAGGACTTAGAACAAATCTCTACTGAAATGGAAGCACTTGACCCTGCCTCTAAGGATTTTAATGAGTTGGACTTTGAGTATAATCATATGAGTGGACAACTTCTTTCTGCCCGCCATATTTTGTCAGTGGTAGAGGATATACTGGGATAATGAATACAACACAACTAGAACCAAGACTGCAGAAACTAATCGACCTAGGGGAATCAGGCACTGACATCCTGCATGGTGAACTGAAGAACCTTATGTATGAGGCTGAACAGGAACTGATTGAGGCCCAACGCATTGAAGAAGAGAATGACTATAGCGACGCCATGGAATCTATGGAGCGCAAGTACTGGGAGGGACAGTGTGACGCCCTGTCTCATGTATATGGTTTAACATATGCCCTGGCCTTTGCAATCTCTGACCGAAGAAGCAAACAGCCATAGGCCTAGATCTAAAAGTGTGACCGAAATCACATTAAGAAGGTTTGATTTATTTTCCCGATTCTGCTAGAATTGGATTACGACCACTAGAAAGGACCCCACATGCCAAACTGGGTATATAACTCGTTAGCAATAGAAGCAGTAGAGACTGACCCTAGTCAGATTACTAAACTAGTTTCTCAAGTCAATCAACCATTTCAACGACAGCATGACCAATGGAACTCTGATACACAGCAAATGGAATTGTTAGATGTTGAGTATTCCAATCCTGTCTTTGCATTCTGGAACATTGTCAAACCTACAGACCTAGAAACCTATGCTTTACAGAAAGACCCTAACCATGATGATTCTATTATAGATTTTCAAGGTAACAACTGGTATGACTGGAATGTTCGTAACTGGGGAACCAAATGGGATGTTGCTGTTCATGATAAAGAGCAGTATCCTGAAACTACTATGGAGCAGGGTAATAAGTCAGTTATTTATGGTTTCAATACTGCTTGGTCCCCTCCGATTCCTGCGGTGCTTGCCCTATCAGAGCAGTATCCTGATTTAGTCTTTCATCTGTTCTACCAAGAAGAAACAGGGTGGGGTGGGGATATGCAGATTATGGGTGGTGCCACAATCAGAGAACAACACTATGAGTCACAGTGTAGAGATTGTGATGCAACTGACTGCATGGAGTATTGCGATAACGACTGTGGTGAGATTTGTAATGAGTGTAACTATCTAGGTGAGGCTGACCTTGATGCAGTATCAGAATGTGAGATTCACAAGGCATACCTAGATGAGGAACATGTGCCTGAATACCGCAGACTTGACAAAGCCAACGCATAATGAGATAATTGAACAAACGACCCAAGGAGATAATATGGCAAAAATAGATATGGATAAACTAGAACTAATCGGCAGTTTCGGTGTCGACAGCGGACAAGCAATGGTAGGTGACCCCTGCTATCTTGATGAGTGGAAAACTAATCGTGATGAGGAGTGGGACTTGGCAGGCAAGATAGGCCAATACTCCTATCAAGGTGCTAGTGCCACCACTATCGATAGTTCTGCTGGAGTATTAGGCAACGGTAGGTCAGTAGTATTCAACACAGGCTATGGCGACGGCGTCTACCCTGTTTATGCTGAATTCAATGACGACGGCAGAGTTGCTCGTATTGTTATTGAGTTTGTTAGTGACGAGGAATAATTAATGGAAATCATTCTAGGAGTATTATTTGTAATCTGGTGCCTAGGTGCACTATCAGGTGGCTTAACTGGATACACAGGAGAGGTAAAGAAATAATGGGAGCCCGCTGTAACTTTGTTTTTAAACAATCAGAGGACCTGGCAGTTGCGTTGTACAGCCACTGGGATGAGGACAACATGTACACTGTCCTGGCCCATGCGCTGCAGCATGCTCGTCCTAGGCTGCAAATGGGAGATATCCCATATGCCACAAGAATGGCAATCAGTTACATCATCCAAGACTCAATCCTGGAAGAGACTGGCTACGGAATCTATGCAATGGACCCTAGCGACCAGGCCTTTCTGGACCACCCAATCACAATTGATTTAACTGACATGACAGTAGGCAGCGGTGAAGACTGGCACAATATTGAGGACTTCATTCACTACCACACAGGTTTAATTGCGAAGGTCTAGGTTGGGTCACCTGGATCTTGGGTGGAGGGGGCAGCGTGGGGTTGCCCTTTCCACCAACTTTTGGTACAATGATAATGGAGGAGGACTATGCGTATCAGACGAATACTAACAGCGGAGGAAAAAATTGCTAACAAACTTGGCAATGAGATTTCTGACCTCAGAGTAGATTTAGAACTAGTGGGACAATACTTAGCACAGTCACAGCCTTATGTAGTGTATAATCGTTTACAGGTAATAGCAGAAGCAGCCAAGGAAACCAAGGAGGGCACCAACTATGCCAGAAACAACTTTTGAGAACAAGGCCCTTATATTGGGACAACTCTGGTTAAACTATAAAACAGATGATGAGTTATCAGATTTCTTTGAGTACAATGACTTGGGGCTGCCGCTTGCTTTTGCATTTGCCGAGGGGATAATTAATAGTACTCCTACACTAGAGCAGTATATCAACGAGTCCTGGTTCTTATTGCTAGAGGGACTAGGCATTGAGGATATAGGGTTTGAAGACATCACCGATCTTCTGGAGGAAGAGGCGTAAAACCGCCCGTGCCATACTTTTATCTGTTTGTCAAACCATCAAACCTTATTACGAAAAGACATTACGAACCCCTAAAACTTTCCCCCTGCTGAACATTACGATCCAAACCTTTATATCCCCAAACCTTGTATCACAGATATCCAGGTTTGTCAAACAAGGTGTATAATTTATATATGCCAAGACACTTTGCAAACCTTTATAGCCAGAGATCTCATAGGCATGACTCTAAAAGAGATTACGATCAATTCACTGAAGACATGAATACTATAACAGGTATGTTGTATTCTATTGTTACTCTTAAGGGTTTCTTTCCTTTCTTTAGATCCCCCGCCAAAAACGCCGATCAAGCGGGCAGCCCCGCACCTTATCCGATCCCGCTCGAAAAAGCGGGGGATAAAGAGTAGCAATCCTACCCCCTATAGAATAACAAACCATTTCTCCTGGTTTCCTATATATTTTATAAAGTTTTGTTAAAAAACATTACGATTCTGGCAAATTTTCCCCTATTTTGGCTACATTTTTATGGGCAATTTCATGCATATAAGACACTTGACAAACCACTATTTTGCATGTATAATGCCCAAACCTTATATCTGGATATGATGGTTTGACAATATCGGGCATATGTGGTACAAAGGTTTGAAGGTTTTTGGATATGGAGGTTTTTCGATTTGACATTACGAACGCCTTGTGGTAAAGGGCTCCCTACTCCACTATCCTCCACAATCCTCCACTTTAACCCTATCTAATAATATCATCAGTAACATTTTTCTGTGGATAAACCTGTGGATAACTGCACTAATGGGATACTGTATCTATGCACTAATGGTATAGTAACCTGTGGATAACATACTTGACAAACCATCCAAACCAGATATAATTGATAGATGAACAAACCATTCAGTCCTAAACTATACGCCGATAACGATGATGCCAAGATACTTGTAATAGATTATCTAGAGGCTAATGGATTTTCGGCGGGGATCAATTCAGATGACTACGGGATAGACCTATTGGCCAAACATCTTCAAACCAACAAAGACTATGAACTTGAAGTTGAGGTTAAGCATAACTGGAAAGGCCCTATGTTCCAATATAAAACCTTACACTTTCCTGGCCGTAAACTTAAATTTGTCAAAGATTCCGACCAAACCGTATTCTTTATTCTAAACCATGAGAGAACTCATGCCTATTGGGTAAAAGGCAGTGTATTGGCCAAATGCCCTATAGTAATAAAGGACACCATCTATACCAGAAATGAAAGGTTTATAGAGGTGGCCATAGATAACTGCCATCTCCTAGACCTTAACAAACCCCTATCCCTGATATAGGCACTATAGACGATACTAACCGATAGTGCTCTTATAGAGCATATGAAGGTTTGTTATTCTATTTTCCGCCGAACTTTACATACCGCCGAAATTTAAACCTGTGGATAAACCTGTGGATAACTATGATACAATGGTTATATTATGATTAGAATACTATGCTACAAGTGCGGAGTCGTATTTGAAAAAGATTACGATACCAAGACTTTATGCCCGAACTGCGAAGACAAACTGTTCGAGCAACAGTCCTCTTTTGAAGAATAATACAGTGCTATAATATTTTTGTATATGGATCAAGAAATGCTAGACAGGATAGCCAAGATCATATCTCCCTATCTTAAGACCAAGCACAAAGAAAAAGAGTCACATATCTTGGCAAAACAAATACTTGAGGAGTTGAAAAAAGATTATGACAACACTAGAAATTTTCAATGAATCTCCGTACAAACTTGTAAAAAACTATTTTAAGATAAATACAGATTGGGAGACAGCACTTACTCTTTTGTATAAAAATTCTGACAAATCTCAGCATAGCCCTGGCGTTCTGTGGTTTAAGATTAAAAACCGTAAAATATTTAAAGAAATACCAGACCTCAAAACTTTTTGTGAAAATATAAATAAAGACTCCAACTCAGAGTTTTTTGAAAATTGTTCGTTTAACGACGATTGGTATTCAGGATTTTGTAACTGCTCTGGCTTATGGCATCTAGATGGTCCTGTTTTATCTTTAGATTATCAGGGCATGCAGGCTCACAAAGATGTATTCGATACTGCATATATTCAAATTTTAGGCAATTCTTTTTGGACACTTGGAGGAGAAATAGAAGTAACACTAAATCCAGGCGATCTTCTATATGTATCTAAAAAAATAACTCACGCAGTAAAAGGTGAAGGACCAAGATTTGGTGCTTTAATTGTTGCTCCCAGATACAAGGGCAGTACAAGCCTCAAAAACTCCATGTGATACAAAATGACCGCAAGGGCATGGCTCTGTTTTGCATGTGCAATCTTCTGGCCTAGGCAAATACTGCTTGTCGTTAGCAGTCTCAATAACATTACAAGGCTTATTTGATTGATGTGCAACATATTTACCACATGGACAAAATCCTATTTTACCCCATTGTCCTGTGTGCCCACCACCACCAACCTGAACTACCTGACCATCATCACCAACATTAGCACTTCCAGAACATGTTCTAACATCTTTGCTATATTGCTGGTTGGGGTGTTTATTTCGTTTCATAATCATAGTCTACCATACAGACCAAATGATGGTATAATTAAATCAACATGGAAAATTTCAACAAAGTCTACCTAGAAGAAAATATCTTTTACATAGAAAATTTTATATCAGATCCTGACATAGAAGAGGTTCTTGCTAATGTCGGATCTTGGACTCTCAGAAGACAAGATCATCATGAAAAGATATCATTTTCTATATTTGAGTCAGAAGAGGCGATCAATAAATTTAAAAAACTCGTTGAGGACAAGGTTTCTATTGTAACCAACAATAAAGATCAAAAACTAAGAAAGATATCTATGTTGCAAAAGTATAGCCCTACGGATTCATCTCCATTGGCTTTGGGGTATCACTACGAAAACCACCCAGAATGTGATTACGAATCTAGATGGATTACCCTTGGTGTTGTGCTATATTTAAATGATGGATACACAGGTGGAGAGTTAATATTTGAACACAAACCTATTGAGTTTGCACCTAAAAAGGGAACATTAATAGTGTTTCCAGCAAGTGAAGAATATAGTCATGCTGTAAAACAGGTCACAGGTAAGGATCGTATTGTATATTCTGCATTCGTGTATGCTAAACAATATTGGGACATATTAAATAGAGCAGGGTTTACTGACTTTTAATAGCATTGTTGACTATCCTTATCAAACCTCGTCTAGTTATCTTACTAGCATCAAATGTTTCTGTATAACCACCTTGTGGCATATCGTCTTTATCCAAGAAATGTCCATACCTATCTCTTAGTGTGTTTAGTACTAAGGTTTCTACGGCTCTTGCTTGATCCCGCCGAGAAAAGGCCCAATACTTAATTAATATCCAGCCCTTGGTCCTATGGCTTGCAAACCTTCTACCTGAAACATCTGATATACCCACCTTAACGGCCTTATGTATGGGACTATAGAGTATGTAGAGTAGGGTCATGTCTTTATTATACCCCGCCAAAATCTTCTATTTAAAAAAAACTTCTCTTGTTGAGTCTTTGGTAAACCACATAGGAATAGTATACCTTTCTTCCTGTGTAGCGTTTACTTGATGAACCATATCTACATTCTGCGATGGGAAAATAACTAAGTTGCCTACAATTGGTTTAACAGAAAAATTAAAAGTTGGAAAATATAAGTCTCCTCCATCAATTACTGTATTAAGATATAAAATACAACTATAAGCAAAATGCTGCTGATATCCACTGCCTACATCAGAATGAATGTTGATCCAATCACCTTTTAAATGCTTTGTAAGCCATAGTGATGTCAGGTATTGTGTTTCTTCATTGTATAGTTCTTGTATTTTTAATTTTGCCTTTTCGACTATATCTTTAACCAAGTTCTCTATATCCTCAAGCCTTGTTATGGCTTTCTCTGGTTTATATGATCTCATTTCATCATCTTGTCCAAACCTTCTTTTATAAAATCTATTTTCAAGATAAACAAAGTTTGGACTTGATCCGTCGCTCATCCATGGTTCGGCATTGACAATATTACGATTCATATAATTAATTATTTTATTTGATTCTTCCGTGTTTATAAAATTTTCAATGATTTTTACTTTTTCTACTGGATCTTGAAATACTGTCATTTATCTATTGTATCATAGGGTATAATTAATATATGAATGAACAAAAAATAAAACAAAGCATAAGGGCTTTAACAGTCCTATTTGGAATATTTATTGCCGTAACTATAATTGCAGCCATATTTGCTTGACATATAGTCACAAACCTGTCATACTAGTAGTATGCAAACATTTCTACCATCTCAAGACTTTACCCAGTCTGCCCAAATACTAGACTCAAAGCGCCTTAACAAGCAAATCCTAGAGTGCTACCAGATTCTTAATGTCTTGTCTGGCAAATCACCCACAGGTGGATGGCGTAATCATCCAGCAGTATTGATGTGGCGTGGCTTTGAGCGTGGTCTATGGGCGTATGTCCAGGCTATGATTGTAGAAGCCAAGTCTCGTGGTATCAAGACAGAGAACAACGAGGCAAACCTTAACAGACTCAAAGACCAGTCTTGGGATGATTGGGGTAGCGATGCTCCAGCATTTTGGTTTGACGATGAGAAACTTTCTAGAGTTACTACTACGCACAGAGTTAGTTTGTTTAACAAAGATCCTCTCTATTATGCAAGGTTTCAGCCATATGTTAGTAGTTTTTTTAACTCCCCCTGCTGTCCTGAGCGTAAGTTGCCATGCAAATATTATTGGCCAACACATGAAAAAGTATTGGACAGTAATTTTGTAGTAAATAAATAATTTTTAAAACCTAAAGCATGATATAATCTAGATATGGAAAAATCAAAGTGCCATTTTTGCGATAAAGAAGCACAGTATTACGATGTTGTGCTAAAAAACGCCGAATACATTGTGGGCGATGTCTGCGCCGATCATCTTTCCGTAGAATTTGTATCCTAACAAAGGAAGAAAATGAATAAAAGAATACTGAAAGATGGATCGCAAGTTGATTCATACGATAAGCCTATTGATTTAATTATACACACCAAGGCTCCTGCTAAATGGAAACTAATAGACCTTGAAACAGGACAAGAATACCTTGGCTCTGAAATACCTCATGGCACATTTGCGGAAGTTTTAAGAAACAAAGTTTTAAATGGTACTATCGGCTCTTGGTTCAAAACCAAGGGTAGAGATGTTTGACAAACCAATCACAGTAAGGTATACTTGAAATATGGAGCAATGGGTCAATAACTACGCATCATGGGTGCTTGTTTTAAGTGGTGCTGCTGCCATGTTTGTAATTGGCAGAAAAAAAAGATTTGGTTGGCTTTGGTTCATATTTAATGAATTTATGTGGACTGCATATGCCCTAATTACAAAGCAATATGGGTTTATACTTGGTGCTATCCTGTATGGGGTAGTGGGAGTTAAGTCTTTTATTCATTGGAAAGAAAAAGATAAAACAGAAAGGTTAATGCATTAATTATGATTAGTTTATTTTTCTTAATTCCAGCATTTGTTGCTGGATACATAGTTTGTTACCTAGTTATGACTTGGGGAGTTGATCAAAACTAAGTTTTTATGAAAGACTATTTCTAAATTCACAAATATTTTTAAAAACTTCATCGTTTGGCCAGAATTTTTGTAAATCAGAATAGTCAGTAGGATTTTCTTTTTTTGCAAATCTAAAAAAAATCATTTTTACAAAATCTCCATCATTAAATATTTTGTTAGGTCGCCAGTGTGCAGTTTTATTTGGATTAAAAACTAAGGCAGAATTGTTTTTAATTTCATAAGTTTCAAAATTTACACCAAGATCCCATCTTGTGTTTGAGTCAAATTGATAGTTAATTATTAAGTCGTTATTGTCCCCATCATAATGCGGAGGCAGACTTGGTGTTCCATACCTAGAACTATATTCTACATATGTGATAGAAGAGAGCGTCAGATCAAGACCAGAGATAGAGTTTGCAAGTTTTGTCAATCTTATAGTCAGTAATTTGTCCGCAAGTTCTAAGTTTTTAACAGGAAATAAATCTCCAATATTATTGATATTAAATTGTATTCTTCCAAGATATTTTGAAACAGAAATATATGAATCTTGATCATCAAATATAAAATTTCCATATTCGTCTTTTGGTGCTTCAAGATCTTTTGTTATATTATTAAATATTGAAATTTCTTTTTCAGAAAGTAAATCATCAATAATTTCTGCATCCATCCTGTAATTATATCATGCAGAATTTGACAAAACTACTATTTTGCGATAAAAT
>Ga0209990_10003522_pt1 | contig 11443 bp, 2 predicted proteins | sample NOAtaG_6_FD_187304 | JGI IMG/M metagenome (GOLD analysis project Ga0209990, IMG submission 187304) | Freshwater lake microbial communities from Lake Erie, under a cyanobacterial bloom - NOAA_Erie_Diel5S_2200h metaG (SPAdes) (version 2) | ecosystem: Environmental > Aquatic > Freshwater > Lake ...
CCTTTTCGTCAGTGAGAAAGAAGCCTTTACCCAAGACGATCGACCCTTGGTAACTGAGCTTTTGATTCGCAGTGAGTGGAAGAGGGGCGCCAATTTCACCTTGTTCATCGAGAAATGACGAAATGTGTGGGACATTTTTCGTCCCCAACATCAGCTTTCCCGTCCAGTTGCCCTTGTGAATCACCACGAGCGATACGTTGACTGCTGCTTGGCCCGGCCATCGAATCGATTTAACAGCGAAAACTATTGTGCCGGATCGCAATGTGATTTGTTCGAGACTGCCTTCTCGTGCGGCCCCTTGTGCAATACTGTTGGTGGAGATAAGACCTTGAAATGCACCGTGTCGTAGCAACTCGAAAACCCGTCGATAGAAGTAAGCGACCAAGTCTGCACTGCCAATCGGGGCATATTCGGTTCGCACCCAGTTGCAGAACTGATGCCCGTATCGACCGGTCAACCTTTGTCCCCCGAGAAATGGTGGGTTACCGAGTATCGCATCGAAACCGCCACGCGCAAAGATGGCTGGGAATTCTAAGAACCAATGAAAGAAGCTTTTTCGAAGGGATAGTACCTGTGCATAGCCAGTTGGCTCAGGGTGCGGATTCTCGCCTCGCAGATAACGGCGATACTGGTCGTGAGTCGTGACCTTTCGTTGAGTTTCCTGAGTCTTGGGGATGTAGAACTGAGCAACCTGAATGTCGGCCAGAGTTTTCAGGGTTCGCAGATGAATGCCTCGGCGAAATTCGTCGTAGGCATTCTGCTTTCTGCGAATTTGCTCCGGTGTATTCTCTGGCAGGTTTGCAACCGTCGTGAATTCACCGCGTAGTGCGTCCAGATCCTCGGTGCGTCTTCCAGCGAAGTCCAGCGACTGATACCCCTTGCGTTCTTCCTTGTTTTTCTTCCGCAATTCAGCGGCAACTTCCTTGTCATCATCCGGAAGAGTGTCGAAGGCTTCGTCGGGAATTCCACGCTTCAATTCATCGCGGTGAGCCAGTCCCACGATGGCGTTGCCGCACTTGATGTGGTGGTCGAGAAAGTTCAAGGGCTCACCGGGAATGTGAGCTTCCAGCCAGAGACTGACTTTGCACAGTTCCACCGCCAGGGGGTTCAGGTCGACTCCGTAGATGCAGTTGCGAATGACATCACGAACGGCTGTCCGGAACGCAGACGGCGTTGGTTGATCATCGCCTGTCCGGATGATAGCCAGTGCCGTAGCGATTCTACGGGCGGCATTCAGCAGGATGTGCCCGGATCCACAGGCAACGTCACAGACAGTGATGCTGAGCAGAGCCTTCTCTGGATTTGCCTCCTTCAGCTTTTCTTCGATGATGTAGTCGAGGGAGTGCTTGATGAGCGGCTGGACCAGCTCGTCCGGTGTGTAGTGGGAACCGGAAGAAGCACGGTCGTCTCCCGCAATGAAGGAAAACTCAAACTGTCCTTCTATTTCCAGAATCTGTGGATCGTAGTCCAGCAATCCCTCGTAAACTGATCCAAACTCTTCCACGTTCAGGGCGGCGTAGTTCACACGCATTGACTGCCCAGTAATCGGATTGGTGAACACACTGAGGTTGCGGATGCAGGTGAGCAGGACCTCATTGTCGAGTTCACAATCAGGAAAACTTCCAAGTGCCTTGTGCTCGAAAAGTTCACCCGCCAATGGAGCTATGCCCAGTTTGGCCCCATGACCTCGGTCCTCAAACAGCAGAAATGTATGCCGCAATCCCTTCCATCCGTCCTGATAGCGGCGGTCTGCAAAATGGCGATGCTCAGAAAGTTTTCGCAGGCGGCTGATGCCGTAGTAACTGTAGTAAATGTCGCGATGTCGCCGATCGGACTTGGGGGCAAAGATCAAGTCACGTTCTTCAATCACCATCAGAAACAAAAGTCGATAAATCAGTCGCAGCAGCCATTGATAATACGTTTTGCTGTCGACCTGTTCAGAGCTGATTGACTGACGCAGAGATTCGTTGGCCGGATGTTTCAAAAAGCCATTCGCGAGGGACCTGATGGACTTCTCAACTGCCGCACTGAGTCCTTCGCGAATTCGTGATCCGGAATCCAGTGCATCCTGGTGATAAATCTCAATTGGACTTTCGTTTGCAGAGTCCTGCGACACCGGCATTCGAGACGCATGCAGCAACCGATACATGATGGCGAAGTCGGCAAACAGCTCCTCTTCAAACATCCGGTCCAGATCAAACTCAACGAAACTCAGCTTCACCAGTCGAGTGCTGTCTCTCAGCAGCCGCAGAAGTCTACCGTTACTGACAACAGCGTACAGATGCTCGGTAAGATTCAGATATTCCTGAACCAGTGCGTGCGGTGACATCCGCTTGCTGCCGTCGCCCGGGCGTTTGTCCAGACTCTCATTGCAGCCAACTATGTGAATCGGGAATTCGTCACGTTTGGTGTCCCGATGGCTGATGGGATAGTTCTTGCCATTGATGTCTTCTCCCTTTGTTGCCAGTTCGATGTTGTAGGCCAGAAGTCCGAGCAGAGGTGTCATCCAGAGGTTGCGAGTCTCCGTTGTGCCGGTGGCGTTTTCTTTGAGAGCGTCCGTTTTTCGCGAGAAAATCCGCCATTGATCACGTGCATCCGCCCATGTACTGGCGATTTCGTCCTTGACCCTGGCAGACACATCGAGCCCGAAATCCTTGGGCTTTTGAAAGCCTTTTTCGTCTCGCTCAATGGCATCAAGGATGTCACTGGAGAGGATCGAACCTTCTATCCGGATACTGGGATAACGCATTGTGATGGGTTCTGTCGGTTCTCAGGGGCTGACAGGAAGTTGTGTAGACGGACGCTGGACTAACGGTCTGGCAGCAGCACGTAGATTCCGATGATGTCCATTGGCAGGACTGGGTGTACGACCTGGAAACGCTTTCGATCCATCAGCTTGCTGAATCGCTCGTGAGCATCAACCAAGTGCTGTGACCGTTCTTCAGCGACTTTGTCGAACTGAGGCTGCAGCCGATCGAACAAGGTCAGCTCATTCCTGAGGTAATCCGCTCTTGCCTGTGGTGTCAGGTTGGCGGTCGGTTGAGCCGACATCAGAAGTTCCTTTGCTTCCATTGCTGTCAGGAAGTCTCCATCGATGCCAGCGCCACGATATCCCCAGATCATCATCTCCTCGGCCACGATTTGCTGCTCATGGGTTCGAGACTCAATGACGTTCCGAACCCGAAACAACAGGATTGTTGTCTTGATGGTCACAGAACGAGTGCGAATTACAGCGGAGCGCGCCGCATGTTTGCCTTTGCGATGAAGTGTATTGGCCAGGACGAGCTGACAGGTCTGTTCGACGAACGAGTGATTCCGCCCGATGTACAGGTAGCCGTCTGGCGTTGGGGAATCAAAGCTGAGCAGGATCTGATCCGAGTTTGGCAGCGTCGAACGAATGGCGGGAGGCAGGTTCGTCGTGAATAGCTTGAATCCGTCGCCAGATTCCATCATCTGGGCTCCCAGAAGATCGTTCACGGCCATGAGGAGGAACTCCTGCACTGCCTGTGGATCGCCGATAGCGTCATCGGTCTCTTTGAGGTCTGTTTCAATCTCCTGAGCTTTGATTGCGTTCTGTGCGAAGATCGCCCGTGATGTTTTCTCCTGCTGAGCCATTCGATCCATCTTGTCGGTTGCAGCAAGCTTCGCCTCTTTGGCTTCATCAAACTCATCGAAGTCGAACTTCATCTGATTGTCGACCTTGCTGACGGAAATCCGTCTGTCTGGATTCATCAGCAAAGCCTGAGCGATCGTGTCGATGATGCTCTTGCTGTCTTCCGGGAACGGCACGTTGATCCCGGTGTCCCGTTTGATTTCCCGAACCTTGCGAAGAATCACGTCCAACACAATGCCGTCGATTGGATTGTCGGAACCATACAGCAAGAATGCCTTCACTATCTTCGCTGTTTGGCCGTACCGATCGACTCGCCCTTCCCGCTGCTCCAGCCGGTTTGGGTTCCATGGAAGATCGTAGTGCAGAACCGCTGTGAACAACTTCTGAAGATTGATCCCTTCACTGAGACAGTCTGTGCAGACTAGGATGCGTGGCTTCGGCCCTTCCATCGCATCAACCCGTGATTTGCGAATGTCGTCCGGGTCTTCACTGGTTATCACCTGAAGGTCAACCTTCGAGTACTTCTTCTGTAGCAACGGTCGTAGCTGTTCACCGACGTACTTCGCTGTGGCGATGTACCGACAAAAGACGACGGTATTGAAGCCTTCCTTCAGCCACTCCGTGAGAATGGTGGCTGCAAATGACAACTTCTGGTCGTCTGTTGGGGTTGCAAGTTCTTCCAGCGATTTGGTGAACGATCGCAGTTGCTTCTCCTGATACTCCGACCAGTCAGACTGCTCAACAACCTGAGAGGGAGGAACATCGCTTTCATATCCGTTGTCGATGTCATGAATCGGATCATCAGCCTCGCTGGGGATGACGTCCTCGGCAGCGTCGTCCGAAACCTCGTTCAGATTTGTCAGTCGCTTTTGCAACATAGCAATTCCGGCCGCCGGGCTTGACATGACACCCCTCAAGAGGCCAAGAGCGGTCCAATAGTGAAGCCGCTGTTGGCGTCGGCTGGATTCCTGATCACCGGTGACAAGCTTTCGGGCGAAATCGAGTATTGCATCAAGGGTTTTGGCGTAGGGCTTAGACAGTTTGTAGGCAATCTCACCGGGAATTCGGGTTGGAAATGGAGTGTCTTCCAGCCATTTTTCAACGTCAGCTCGTTTCCGTTGAACAAAGTGGCGAGCGAGTTCACGTCGTGCTGCCTGGCTGGCTGTCGCCACGTCCATCGATTCAAAGTCGCCGTTAAGCAAACCGAGCAATGATTGAAACTCTTCCTGCTTCCCGCTGTGTGGAGTGGCGGTCAACATGACAAGGTGTTGGTCTGGTCGAGCGGCGATGTCCGAAATCAACGCATATCGCTGTTGCTGGCTTCGAGCCGCACCTGACGGTCGCGCACATGAATGGACTTCATCCACAACGACCAGTTCTGGACATTCGTTGATGAAGACTTGTCGTCGACTATCCGATTTGATGAAGTCAATCGAAATGATTTGGTACGGGTAATAGCTGTAAACGCTGACATCACCCTGAATCTCACGGTCAAGCCGGGCCTGCGTGTTCGTTCGAATGATCACTGCTTCGAGGCCAAGCTTGTCCTTGATTTCTGCCTGCCATTGATCGCAAAGATGCGGCAGGCACACGACGGCAAATCGGCGAACCACACGCCTTTCCAGCATCTCCTTTGCGATGAGCAGTGCTTCGATTGTCTTGCCGACACCAACGTCGTCAGCGACCAGCAGTCGAACATTGTCCTGCCGGAGCGCCATGATGAGTGGCACCATCTGGTACGAACGGGGACGAAATGAGAGCTTTGCCAGGCAACGAAACGCTCCCGCACCGTTCCTGAAGGACAGGCGAGCTGCATTGTAGAGCATTCGTGTGGTGGAAAAGTCTCCCAAGTCCTCCACGGTCGGTGAGGGAAATCGAGTTTCTTTCGGTTTGTCAGCAGGAAACGCAAGTGGCAGGTAGATGCCGGTTGTCTCTTCCTCAGATCCGCCAAGCGGCTTTATCAGAAGCAGGTCGGCGTCTTCGCTGGGCATGACAACCCAGTCCCGATCTCTAACGTTGACCAATGAGCCTGGAGTTAACGCCATGACTTACCGCACCTTGCTGAAAATGTCTGAACGTCCTGCGATCTTCTCCGCAAGGTTGTCCTTGTAATGGTACACGAAAACCTGGTCACCTCGGTTGATGATGGCTTGCCGCTTCAGATCGTCGTTTTCGCAAACCTCGAGCAGATCATGTGGTGTCCCATCACAGAAGACCCAGACGTCGGGCTCGTAGTAGAAGTCTGGTTGAACGTAAATGCCGTCAACACACTTCTGAGCCGCATCTGGAAGTCGAAGGTTGTTTTGATAGAGATAGTTCAGGAACTGGGATTCCATCGATGATGTGGGATCAATCTGCCTCAGCAATGACTGATATTGCTCGTCGTAGCTTCGAAAATCCGAGTTCGTTTGCCGCTCCAACTGGCAGTGCAGCAGTTTGTTGAGGGCATCCCGAATCAGGAACCGGTTCAGGATCAGGTGATCCCGTTGATTGTAGTAACTCAATAAGTCGTCATACGACGCTGGATCCAGGTAGAGCGGATCTTCGAAACGCAGAATGCGAATAGCCTCTTCGATGACTCGCCGGAAGACCGATGCATCTTCTGCAAATTGTGAAAGGATACCAAGACTTCCCTCGGCAGCCTCATACAGAAAGATGTTGGGCATATCGGGTCGCCCCATGGAGACGACCGCCAACTCAGAAGATTCAATGTGGAACACGTTCTCGATGGCTCGTTTCAGAGCATATTGCAGCGTGATGACACCCTCTCGCCGCAATCCCAGCGGATCAATGGGTTCGATGTAGAGTGCATCAGCGGTGTCTGTTGTGAAGAGCTTCACGTCTCGAATGTCTTCCGCATCAGGCCCGCGATTGGACAAGTCGCCTGATTTCCAGAAACCGGACATCAGTCCCAGCGTAAACCCATCGCTTTGAGAGTTCTTCCAGCGCCGATTGATCTGGATCAGATTGGCGGCGGGGATAAAATTCAAATGCATGAACTTGTCATCACCGGCTTTCAAGAATGCTTTTCGGATTCGGCTCATATCGCCGTCCTGAACTGAGAAGTAAGTGTCAATCAGGAAGCCCTTACTCAGACGCTCTTCTTCTTCGCAGGAGATTCGTGCCCTCGGCTCTGCACGACTTTCTGTCATTTCGAGCAGATCGTTGAGCTTTTCACAATTGTTGCCGTTGGAAAGATCCACATCTGTGAACGGGCACAACTCCAGGTCCTTTTGGTTGTCCTGCAGAAAGTAGCCGGCATTTGTGCTCACGCGTGCTTCCTTGAGGCGACTTTCTGCATCCTGCACGACAAGCTGCCGAATCTCGTACTTCTGACCGTTGTAATAGATAATGTTTCCCGGTCCGAACTCACGCAATGCCACGAATCGTGGCCGCGAGATATACTCGCCTGCATCACCCATCGGAATGAAGACTCTCAGCGGCAACCGGGTGAAGTTGTACCCCGGCAGGAAGCCCTCAGACGCAAGGTACCGAAACGGATAGAACTCGGAAAGCTGGTTTGCGCTTCCTTTCTGGTCGTTTTTCAGCAGGTCGAGTTGTCTTGTGGCCTGATCCTGATTGCGTTTGGCCTGCTTGTATTCCTTGCTGCCCAGACTGTACGTGCCGCTTTCGATCTCCTGCGTCGCGCGAGACAAAGTAGCTCTTGCTTGTCGGTAGAGTCGCCGCCAACGGTCCATTGACAATTGCAGGTTCTTGCAGATGCTGGCGATCGTTTGGTCGATCCATTCGTCATTGAACCACTTGTGTCCCTTTCGCTTTAGCTCCGGCAATACATCAGCAACAACACGGTAAAATTGTGTCCGAATTGCAGCAAACTTCTGTGGTGAGATCTTCAACTGCTGTTCCACGGATGCCTTCAGAGGCATGCCGTCCGAAAGCTCGTCTACAATTCCAAGCAATGAATTGTCCAGTCCGTTCAGGCCGACTTCTGACAGGAACACTGCGTTCAGGTGAGATGTGAGCAGTTCACGATTACAGAGATCGATACGTGGAGGCAGCACGCTGCCTGCCACCATCTCTTGTTTATGGCGAAAATAATGACGGTCGTGGTTCGAGAAGGTTGAACAATATGTGAACACCAGAGCCGCCTGTCCGCTTCGGCCAGCGCGGCCACTGCGTTGGGCATAGTTCGCCGGATTTGGCGGGGCGTTACGCATGTGGACGATGCTGAGGTTTCGAATGTCGATTCCAAGCTCCATCGTCGGTGAGCAGAACAATGCGCTCACCGACTCTCGCATGACCTTGTCCTGGTCGAGCGTGCCATCACCCGCCTTAAAGCGTTCACCGTCAGCACGGAATCTCTCTTCTCTATCGATTCGCTGTTCGTTGCTGAGTTGCCCTGTATGGTCGCCGCCGATCAGCCGCTTCTTTCGCGAAAAGTCGCTCAGGTAAACACGCTGAAAGAAATCATTCGGTTTCAAAACCACAGGCTTGTATGAACGCTGTTTTACAACATCTGACGTGACAGTCTTCGTGTCTCCAGCCAACCAAACGATTTTGTCGAGTTTGAGTTGATAGACTTTGGCATCGACGTTGTTTGCATTCCGGACAGGTCGCGACTTGAGGTAGTCGGCGGCTTCGAGAGCATCCAGTAACGCAACCAGCAACTGCTGATAGCTGCCGCGATTGATTTGAAACTGTGAATTGATCTGACGTGCCCTCTGTCGGATGAACTTTCCGAGTGCACTCGTCAATCCGAGACTCCTCGTGAACAGTCGCGTTCGTGGAGCAAGCGTGTCGCAACGAAGATGAAATGGTTCGACTCTATCTGTATCTTCGAACTTCCACGGCTGGATCAGCTTCTCTTCAATCTCCTTTTGGTTTTGTCGAATCCGATCTTCTGTCAGGTAATTCTCACTGTAGATTGCGTACTCCAGCCGAAAGAACTCCAGCACAGCGAACAGGAACTCTCGCAATTCGTTTTGAGGCAGCACGCCAAAGACCGGCACTGACTGCCAGCCTTCTTTCCATCCGGCTATCTGGTCAAGATCCAAATAGTCGACCTTGAGCAACGCACATTGTTCAAGATTCGGAAGCACCACGCGCCAGCCGCGGCGCAGATCGTAAAGAGCGAGATACACAAGGTATTTCTTCATGGCCTCGCGGTAGGCCTGCTGAACGGTCGGTGGCGGAGATAAATGAAGATCACTCTTGTAATTCGCGTACTCATGAAAGCTGAGATTCAATGCCGCGAAGATGCAATCACCGAGGTTTTGGTAGGTCAACCTCTTGTCCGGCGCAGTCGCAAGAGCATGGCATATCGCAGACCGCAATCGAACGACCTTGATGAAGTCATTGAAGTGACCTGCCTGCAACGCAGCGTCCTGTCTGTTGTCTGTGAAACTGAGCAGCTTTTGATGTTGCGCATCAAAGCCGTTGTCAGCCAATCGAGTCAAAATGGAGAAGGCTGCAATCGTTGTGGAAGTGCTTCGCCCTTCACTGCCGAGCCGCGTGAGTTTTGTGCCCTCACTTGTCTGCGCGTCAAAAAAACGACCACTGGTTGGATCGAACAGCAATGGTGCGCCCATGAACCAGCCAGTATACGGCAGTGTTGGATTGGTACTGAAGTTTCCGGACTCATCAAACCAAAGCCGTCGAGGAACGCGGTCTTCGTATTTTTTTGCAATCGACACCTCACCAGCCTTGTTGACATTGAACCACGACTCAGGCAGAAGGTCGTACGCATCGGCTGGATTCCATACGTCGGCCCCAGCGATGATGTATCCCGGGAGCATCGTCGGGCTCTCATCGTCAGTGCTGTTGAACTCTCGCGGAATCAATGTTCCACTTGAGATTCCCTTGTAGCAGCAAATGAAGGCATAGCCTGAGGCTCGACTGAAGACATTTGGAAAAATGGGCTTCTTGTCAGAATCATGCCCCTTGAATACGCCTGGCTCCAGCGTAAGGATACGTTCGGGGCCTGAGCCCAGTGACGTGTAAACTGAACCCGTTTGGGCAAAGAACTGATGCAGCTTGAATGGAAGATATGTGTAGCGTGAATCGCGGTTACGCTCATTGACGGCGCTGATCCACTGCATCAGGTCCGTCAGGTGCTTTCCGCATGCTGCTTTGTCTAGTCGTGTTTCATTACTGAGCGATCCAGCAATCTCCGAAAATGTCATTGGCACGTTTCGGACAAGCGACGATTCTTTCCTCGTCAATGCGATTCGACTTTCCAGCCAGATCGCCGTTGGAAATGCCTTCAGTTTGTCTGGAGATTCGACTAGATCAACTTCGCGCATTACGGCCGCTGCGAGTTCAGAATGTTCAGGTACCGCAGAGTCATTGAACGACTTAGTGAGCACTTCATTGACGATTTGGCTTGTATCAAAGCTCTCTCCAAAGAGATCCTGAGCAACCTTCGCAATCTGACGCTTCTGTTGCTCAATAGACTCTTTTCCGGAAACCATCGTCGCAGATGTGCCAATGCAGACTGGCTGATGTTGCGTTCGTGACCGAATTCGCCGCACCAGCAACCCAACGTCCGCGCCTTGACGACCACGGTAGGTGTGCAATTCGTCGAATACGAGGTATTTGAGATTCGCGTAAATGGAGTCTCGTAGTGGATGCTCTCGATGCCGAGTTAGCAGCAATTCCAGCATCATGTAGTTTGTGAGGAGGATGTCTGGCAGGTTCTCGCGTAGCGGTTGACGTTCCTCTTCCCGCAACTGCCCCGTATACGATGCGTATCGAATCGGAAACTGCTTCCCTGTTCTCGCAACGTAGGCTTCGGCGTATTTGTCCAGTTCTTCAATCTGCGAGTTGATCAAGGCGTTCATTGGATAGACGAGAACAGCCTGAATCCCGGAACCTATGGAATTCGACCGGAAGAGATGATTGAAAACCGTTCCGATAAAGGTCAGCGACTTCCCAGATCCTGTTCCGGATGTGACGACAAAAGACTTCCCGATTGAGCCAAGTTTCAACGCTTGCTGCTGATGCTGATAAAGGCGGTAAGGCTCATTCCCGCGAGTGTCCCAGAAGACATCTTTCAGCTCTGGTGCAAGCCAGCCTTCTTCAATGGGCTGGGCGATGTTGCTGACTGTCCGAAACGCCGGGTTGAACTGCAGCAATGGTTCGGGCCAAAGGCGACCATCGGAAAGGGCATTTTTGACCACTGCACAGATTTCATCGTCTTCGATGTTCACGAAGCTCTCGATGTACGAGCGATAGTCACTGATGATCTGCTCGTGCAGGGTAAAGATGTTCATGTGTCCGCTTAAATTCTTGCGATTTCTGATAAATCCGTGTCGATAGCTGAGGAACCAGAGACCCATCCCTGTTCGCACATTCTGGGCATACAAGCCGGTAACTTCAACCTTGAGGCCGTGCTTTTGCCTTGGTCTCCAATTGATCGGTGCCGTCAAAACACATGAGGCAGAACGGTCAAAGTCGTTTTGGGGATCGCTGGGTTCGTTACCCGCAGTTTCACCGATTTGAGGTGGGGAGTATACGGGCGTTCAGTTATGCACAAAGATGCCCGGGCTCGGCGAAGCTGGCTGACGCGCGCGGAGTTTGAGCTGTTTTTATCGCACCAGTGATGTGCCGTGTACACAATACTTCGGGTACAGGAGTGCACTCGGTCTCATCCATTCTCAGCCGCAGCTTCGTTCCACGACTCAAAGCCATGCAATACAAGCAGGTGACCTGCCGCGGATCTGAATGTTCATCCACCGAACTGGGCTGCCGAATGACCGCGTGGCGACATGTGCGCAAGAAATCATCGCGAGAATGCTGATTGCGTCAGATAATCTGCACGCTGCATACGGACTCTCGGACCGCACGTGCAGCAGCTTCAAAATTAAATGG
>Ga0209990_10003524_pt1 | contig 11439 bp, 6 predicted proteins | sample NOAtaG_6_FD_187304 | JGI IMG/M metagenome (GOLD analysis project Ga0209990, IMG submission 187304) | Freshwater lake microbial communities from Lake Erie, under a cyanobacterial bloom - NOAA_Erie_Diel5S_2200h metaG (SPAdes) (version 2) | ecosystem: Environmental > Aquatic > Freshwater > Lake ...
GCACCCGGCTCAACGAGATGGGCTACCGGCCCGACTGGATCGAGCGCCAGCTCGCGCATGTGGAGCCCAACGCGGTGCGGCGCACCTACAACCACGCCGAGTATCTCGCCGACCGCGCGGTGATGATGCAGCGCTGGGCGGATTTGCTGGATGAGTGGGAGAAGACGGCGAGGGAGAAGGTAGCAGGGGCGGTTGGGACGGCGAAGGCGACCGCCGCGGCGTAGCTCGGCCGGGCGCAGCCGATCCATGTAATAGGCTGCCTATCGCATGGAGCGTGGCTCGCGTCATGGGATAGGCAGAACGCGACACAGGCCGGGCAGCGGATCAGCACGCCGCTTCTGTCGCCTCGGACCACGCGATCCGTTACGATGCGTGTAATGACCAGCAGAGCCGGACCTATCCCGGTCGGACTTCTCGACAGTCACCAGAGCCCTCCCATGTCACGCACCCCGACTCACCCAGGCGCGCACCTCGCCGAACGGCTGGCGGAACTGAACATGAGCGCCGCTGAACTCGGCAGGCGTCTGGCCGTGCCCACCAATCGCATCACGGGCATCCTGAATGGGCAGCGCGGTATCACCGGCGACACGGCGCTGCGGCTGGGGCACTTCTTCGGCATGCCTGCAGAGCACTGGTTGAATCTGCAGATGCAGTACGAACTGAAACAGGCCCGAGAGAAGATTGCCGCAGGGATTCGCAGCCTCCCGCGGCTGCACACGGAACCGTCGGGCCGCTACGGTTCCCATTCCGCACACGCCGTTCGCAGTCAATCGACCAGCGCGCCCACCCGGTTCAACAAACCCCGGAGAGCGCATGAAGCTTGAATCGCTCACGCCGGGGTCAGCCGTTCGCGGGCTCATCCCGGATGCCGCAGCGGTGGTCGTCAGCGCGCAATGGTTTGGATCGGAAGCGCTGGAGCTCACCTACAAATCGGCCGACGGCAAGGTCGCCAATGCCCTGCTCTACCGGCATGACAAACCCCGGCTCGAACTGATCGAGCAAGGCAGACCCTGGAGTTTCGACGGTGACGGCGCGATGTTCCGTCTGGTCTCCGAGGCGCAGCGCATCCGGCTGGCGCACCTGTTCGACCCCGTGCTCGCCGTTCACACCTCGGTGGTAGACCCCCTGCCGCACCAGATCACGGCGGTCTATGAAGCCATGCTGCCGCGGCAGCCGCTGCGATTTCTGCTCGCCGACGATCCCGGGGCGGGCAAGACCATCATGGCCGGCCTGCTGATCAAGGAACTGATCGCGCGCGGTGACCTGCAGCGCTGCCTGATCGTCTGCCCGGGCAGCCTGGCCGAGCAATGGCAGGACGAACTGCATCGCCGATTCCAGTTGCCCTTCGAGATCCTCACCAACGACAAGCTCGAAGCCGCCCGCACCGGCAACTGGTTTCTCGAGACCAACCTGATCATCGCCCGCCTCGACAAGCTGGCCCGCAACGAAGACGTGCAGCGCAAGCTCCAGGCGCCAGACTGCCGGTTTGACCTCGTGGTGTGCGACGAAGCCCACAAGATGTCGGCCACCTTGTTCGGCGGCGAGGCCAAGTACACCAAGCGATACCGGCTCGGCCAGATTCTCTCGGCGCTCACGCGGCACTTCCTGCTGATGACCGCCACGCCGCACAACGGCAAGGAAGAGGACTTCCAGCTGTTTATGGCCCTGCTCGATGGCGATCGCTTCGAAGGCCGCTTCCGCGACGGGGTGCACAGCGCCGATGCCTCGGACCTGATGCGTCGCATGGTCAAGGAGCGGCTGCTCAAGTTCGACGGCACGCCCCTGTTTCCGCAGCGTATTGCCTACACCGTGCCGTACAAGCTGTCCGAGGCCGAGGCGCATCTCTACAAGTCGGTCACCGACTACGTCCGCGAGGAATTCAACCGCGCCGAAGCGCTGGAGAACGACAAGCGCGCGGGCACGGTCGGTTTCGCATTGACCATCCTGCAGCGTCGGCTCGCGTCATCGCCGGAGGCGATCCTGCAATCGCTTCGTCGTCGCCGGGAACGGCTCGAGAGCCGATTGCGCGAACTGGAGGTGCTCGAGCGCGGCGGCAAGGCAGCGCCTGTCCTCGCGCCCGGGCTGCCTGCGCTCGACGCCGAGGATGTCGAGGATCTGGACGAAGCCCCCGACAACGAGGTCGAGGAGATCGAGTCGCAGGTCCTCGATCAGGCGACGGCCGCGCGCAGCATTGCCGAGCTCAAGATCGAGATCGGCACGCTGCAGCACCTCGAAGGACTGGCCCTCGGTGTGCGCCGCAGTGGCACCGACACCAAGTGGCGCGAACTGGCGGGCCTGCTCAACGAGATCTTCACCAGCGCGGGCATCGCGCCGGCTGTGGCCGAACCGCAAGCGCCGTACGGATCGGGCCCGATCCCACCGCCGCAACCGTCACCACGCCAGAAGCTGGTGATCTTCACCGAGCATCGTGACACGCTGAACTATCTGCAGTCGAAGATCACGACGCTGCTCGGGCGACAGTCGGCCGTGGTGGCCATCCATGGTGGCATGGGACGGGAAGAGCGCCTGAACGCGCAGGAGGCGTTCAAGTACGACCCCGAGGTGCAGGTTCTGCTCGCCACCGATGCAGCCGGCGAAGGTATCAACCTGCAACGCGCCCACCTGATGGTCAACTACGACCTGCCCTGGAACCCCAACCGCCTGGAACAGCGCTTCGGTCGCATCCACCGCATCGGCCAGACCGAGGTGTGTCATCTCTGGAACCTCGTGGCCGAGGAAACCCGCGAGGGCGACGTCTACCGCAAGCTGCTCGACAAGCTGGAGCTCGCCCGGGCGGCGCTTGGCGGGCAGGTGTTCGATGTGCTCGGCAAGCTGCAGTTCGAAGGCCGGACACTCCGGGATCTGCTGATCGAGGCCATCCGCTACGGCGAGACCGAGGAAGTGAAAGCCCGACTGACCACCGTCGTCGAGCACGCCCTGGACAAGCAGCATCTGCAAGAGCTGCTCGAAGATCACGTGCTGGCACCCGACATCATGGATGCCAGTCGCGTGCAGCGCATCCGTCAGGACATGGAGCGCGCCGAGGCCCGGCGGCTGCAGCCGCACTACATCGAGTCGTTCTTCCTGCAGGCCTTCGCCAGCCAGGGTGGCAGCGTGCGACAGCGTGAGCCGCGCCGCTTCGAGATCGCCCATGTACCGGCCCCGATCCGCAACCGTGATCGCCTGATCGGAACCGGCGAACCCGTGCAGCCCCGCTACGAGCGCATCACCTTCGACAAGGCGCTCGTCGCGCCGCAGGGCCAGCCGCTGGCAGCCTTCATCTGCCCTGGCCACCCCTTGCTGGATTCGCTCATCGACCTGACCCTGGAGCGCCACCGCGATCTGCTCAAGCGAGGCGCGGTGCTGGTCGACGAAAGCGATACGGGTACCGCGCCGCGCGTGCTGTTCTACCTGGAACACGCGATTCAGGACGCGAGCCTCACGCGCAGCGGCGACCGGCGGGTCGTCTCCAAGCGCATGCTCTACGTCGAGATCGACGCCGACGGCTCGGCGCGGCACATGCACTACGCGCCCTACCTCGATTTCCGTCCGCTTCGCCCCGACGAGCCCGATGTCGCTTCCCTGCTGTCTCGGCAGGAGTGCGCGTGGATCGATCGCAACATCGAACGCCTGGCCACCGGACATGCGGTCACGAAGGTCGTCCCCGAACACCTGAAGGAGGTCGGCGATGTGCGCCTGCCGCTGCTCGCCAGGACCGAGGCCGCGGTCAAGGCGCGCCTGACCAAGGAGATCACCTACTGGGACCACCGTGCCGAGCAGCTCAAGCTGCAGGAGCAGGCGGGTAAGCCGAACGCCCGCCTGAATTCCGACGAGGCTCGCAAGCGGGCCGACAACCTGCAGGGCCGGCTGGAGAAACGGTTGGCCGACCTCAAGCTGGAGGCGCAGATCACGCCCCTGCCGCCGGTGGTGCTCGGCGGTGTGCTGGTCGTACCGGCGGGGCTGCTCGCGGCCATCGCGGGTCGACCCTTGCTTCAACCGCAGGCCGTGCGGGATACCCAGGCGGCCGCTGCACGTGCTCGGCAGGTGGTCATGGAGATCGAGCGGCGGCTGGGCTTCGAGCCGGTGGACCGCGAGCTCGACAAGCTGGGGTACGACATCGAGAGCCGGGTGCCGGGCTCGGGCAGGCTGCGTTTCATCGAGGTCAAGGGCCGGGTGAGCGTCGCCGAGACCATCACCGTGACCCGTAACGAGATCCTGTACTCGTTGAACAAGCCCGACGACTTCATCCTCGCCATCGTGGAGTTCATGGACGATGGCTCGCATCGGCCGCACTACCTGCGCCAGCCGTTCCAGCGCGAGCCGGACTTCGGGGCCGCGAGCGTCAACTACAGCTTTGCCGAGCTGTTGACGCGCGCCGAGCATCCCCTGGCGTCAGAGAGCCAGGCGGGGGAGCCGCAAGATGGATGAACACACACTGAACGCGCTGCTTGCGGACCATGAGGCCGACCGGGTCGAGTTCACCGTCTCGACAAAGGACACCGACAAGTTCGCAGAGGCCGTCTGCGCCTTCGCCAACGACCTGCCGGGCCATGGCAAGCCCGGCCTGCTCGTCATCGGCGTGGACAACCGCGGTCAATATGCCGGCCTCACGGTCACCGACGAACTGCTGCGTAACCTCGGCGGGCTGCGCGACGACGGCAACATCCAGCCGCTGCCCTCCATCACGGTCGAGAAGGTCCTCACGCGCCAGGGCGAGGTGGCGGTGGTCACGGTGCAGCCCTCGGCACTGCCGCCGGTGCGCTACAAAGGCCGCGTCTGCATCCGCAATGGCCCCCGGCGCGGCTACGGGACCGAGCAGGACGAGAAGATCCTGATCGAGCGCCGGGTGTCGCAGGCGCGGACCTTCGATGCGCAGCCCTGCCTCGATGCCTCGCTGGACGACCTGGCCACGGGCCTCTTCCTGAACGATTACCGGCAACAGGCGCTCGCCCCCGAAGTCATCGAGGAGAACCATCGCCCCCTCGTGCAGCAGCTCGCGTCGCTGCGCTTCTATGACCTGAAGAACGATTGCCCCACCCATGCCGGAATCCTGATGTTCGGTCTGGATGTCCGCCGCTGGCTGCCCGGGGGCTACATCCAGTTCCTGCGGGTGGACGGCGATTCGCTGGCCGCGCCGGTGCTCAACGAGCGCGAACTGCAGGGGGACATGCTGACGGTGCTGAGGGAGCTCGATGCCCTGACCGATGCGCAGCTCGACCAGTGCCCGGAGCCCGAACGCGACAGCGCCTTGCGCGAGCGCGTGGTATCAACCTATCCGCGCATCGCCGTCCGGGAACTGCTGATGAACGCCGTGCTGCACCGCGACTGGAGCGCCACCTCACCGCTGCGCATTACGTGGATGAACGATCGCGTCGAGATCCAGAGCCCGGGCGGGCTGTATGGCGAGGCATCGGCGCAGAACTTTCCGCAGCAGACGGCCTACCGCAACCCGGTGCTGGCCGAATCGCTCAAGGCACTGGGCTACGTCAACCGCTACGGCCGTGGCGTGTTGCGCGCCCAGCAGGCGCTGGCCGACAACGGCAGTCCGCCGGCCGAGTTCCAGTTGGATCCGGGTTTCGTGCTGGTCACCCTGCGCAGGCGCTCATGAAGACCGTCGCGTTCTTCAACAACAAGGGCGGGGTGGGCAAGACCACGCTGGTCTACCACCTTGCCGCGATGATGGCCGAGCGCGGTCAGACCGTGCTCGCCGTCGACCTCGACCCTCAGGCCAACCTGACCAGCATGTTCCTGAGCGAGGAGGAGCTGGAGCCGTACTGGCCCGAAGGCGAGCACCCGCGAACCATCTTCGGCGCGTTGCGCCCGATCATCCGCGGCCTGGGCGACGTGCTGACGCCGGAAGTGGTGATGATGAATCCGCGCCTGGGGCTGGTGGTGGGCGACCTGGCGCTGTCCACGTTCGAGGACAAGCTCTCGGATGCCTGGCCGCGTTGCCACAATGCCGATGAATCGGCCTTCAGGACGATGACGGCCTTCCACCGGGCGGTGCAGTCGGCGGCCCGGAGCATCGGCGCCGACTGGGTGCTGCTGGACGTCGGGCCGAATCTGGGCGCGACCAACCGCGCGGCGCTGATCGCCAGCGAGCATGTCGTGATCCCGGTCGGCCCGGATCTGTTCTCGCTGCAGGGCCTGCGCAACCTGGGGCCTGCGCTGCGCAGCTGGCGGGCGAGCTGGCGGGAACTGGCCGCCAAGGTGCCGGACCGCACCCTCGAAATGCCCCAGGGCCGCATCGAGCCGCTGGGCTATGTGGTCATGCAGCACGGCCTGCGCGACAACAGGCCGCCGAAGGCCTACCAGCGCTGGATCGAGCGCTTTCCGCGCGAATACCGCCAGGCCGTCCTGGGGGAGGCCGAGCCCGCCGCAGTCCCGGTGGCCGATGACCCCTATTGCCTGGCCATGCTCAAGCACTACCGCAGCCTGATGCCGATGGCCATGCAGGCCCGCACGCCGGTGTTCGCGCTCAAGCCCGCGCACGGCGCCATCGGCGCGCACGGCGTGGCGGTGCGCCGTGCCCACGCCGACTTCCTGACCCTCGCGCAGCGCATCGCGGCGCGGGCCGGTCTGGCCCTGACCTGAATCGAGCCCCATGCCCGTGCGCAAGAAACTCATCGAAGTCGCCCTCCCCCTGGAGGCCATCAACGCCGCCAGCGCACGCGAAAAGTCCATCCGCCACGGGCATCCCAGCACCCTGCACCTGTGGTGGGCGCGGCGCCCGCTCGCGGCGGCGCGAGCGGTGATCTTCGCGCAGATGGTGGACGACCCGTCGTCCTGGCCGGACCTCTTCCCCACGGAGAAGAAGCAGCAGCAGGAGCGCGAGCGCCTGTTCCGCATCATCGAGGATCTGGTGAAGTGGGAGAACACCACCAACGAGCCGGTGCTGCAGGCGGCGCGCGACGAGATCTGGCAGAGCTGGCGCCGGGCCTGCGCGGAGAACGCCGACCACCCCAGGGCGCGGGAGCTCTTCAATCGCAACGTTCTGCCGGCTTTCCATGACCCCTTTGCCGGCGGCGGCGCACTGCCCCTGGAGGCGCAACGCCTGGGTCTGGAGTCGTACGCCAGCGATCTGAACCCCGTGGCCGTCTTGATCAACAAGGCGATGATCGAGATCCCGCCCAGGTTCGCCGGCAAGTCGCCGGTGAACCCCGCATGGCGAGGCAAGCGCGCCGATGAGCAGGCGATGACCACCCAGTGGCGCGGCGCGCAGGGGCTGGCCGAGGATGTGCGCTACTACGGGCAGTGGATGCGCGACGAAGCCGAGAAGCGCATCGGCCACCTCTACCCCAAGGTGGCGGTCACGCCTGAGATGGCGAAGGAGCGTCCCGACCTCAAGCCCTATGTGGGCCAGCAGCTAACTGTGATCGCCTGGCTTTGGGCGCGCACGGTGAAGAGCCCGAACCCGGCCTTTGCCACGGTGGACGTGCCGCTCGCCTCCACGTTCATGCTCTCGACCAAGGCGGGCAAGGAGACGTCAGTCGAGCCGGTGATCGAGGGCGGCAGCTATCGATTCACGGTGAAGGTGGGCAAGCCAAAGGATGCGGAGAAGGCGAAGAGCGGGACAAAGGCGTCTCGCGCGAACTTCAACTGCTTGATGTCGAGCGCTCCGATCTCCGGCGACTACATCAAGGCCGAAGGCAGCGCTGGGCGCATGGGTGCGCGCTTGATGGCGATCGTGGCTGAGGGCACGCGCGGTCGTGTGTATCTCGCGCCCCTCGCCGAGCACGAGGGGGCCGCGCTCAAAGCGAAGCCGGAGTGGAAGCCCGAGGGAGAAATTGCCAAGCGAATGACCGGGGGAAACTGTACGCCCTACGGCCTGACCACATGGGGCGACCTCTTCACTCCGCGGCAGCTGGTGGCCCTGACGACCTTCTCCGACCTCGTGGGCGAGGCGATGCAAGAAATCCGCCGCGACGCCCTCAAAGCCGGCCTCCCCGACGACCCCAGGCCCCTGCGCGAGGGAGGTACAGGTGCGGCAGCTTATGCGGAGGCGGTGGGGGTATATCTGGCGTGCGGCATCAGCCGCTCAGCCGACTTCTGGTCAAGCCTCTGCATCTGGGCTAACCAGCCAAAGAACGAACTGGTTACGCATCTCTTCGGCAGGCAAGCCATTCCGATGGCGTGGGACCATGCGGAGGCAAACCCATTCAGCAACTCTGGCGGCAACTTCATCAAGAACATGAGTTACGTTGCCATGGGAATCGACTTCCTCCCAGGCGCTGCGGGTGGGTTTGCAAGCCAGCACGATGCCCAGACCAACGACGTATCCACCGGCAAGGTCATTTCAACCGACCCTCCCTACTACGACAACATAGGGTACGCCGACCTGTCCGACTACTTTTACGTCTGGCTGCGCCGAAGCCTGCGACAAGTCTTTCCTGAAGTCTTCTCCACGCTTGCTGTGCCGAAGGCAGAAGAGTTGGTCGCGACTCCTTATCGCCACGGTGGTCGAGAGCAGGCCGAACAGTTCTTCCTGGATGGAATGACACATGCGATGCGGCGCCTGGCGAATCAAGCTCACCCAGGGTTCCCGGTCACCATCTACTACGCGTTCAAGCAATCCGAGAGCGACGGCGATTCTGGAACGACCAACACGGGCTGGGATACGTTCCTGGCGGCTGTTATCGAAGCTGGATTCGGAATCAGTGGGACGTGGCCTGTCAGGACGGAACGACAGGGACGCATGATCGGCAACGACACCAATTCCCTCGCCTCCAGCATCGTCCTCGTCTGCCGCCAGCGCGTGGCTACGGCGCCCACCGCCACCCGCCGCGAGTTCGTCGCTGCCCTAAAGACCGAACTGCCCACTGCACTGCGCCACCTGCAGGAAGGCAACATCGCCCCGGTGGACCTCGCACAGGCCGCCATCGGCCCCGGGATGGCGGTCTACACCCGCTACTCGAAAGTGATCGACGCGCAAGGCAACCCCGTGTCCGTCCGCGAGGCGCTCACCCTGATCAACCAGGTCCTCGACGAAACCCTGGCCGAGCAGGAGGGCGACTTCGACACCGACAGCCGCTTTGCGCTGGCCTGGTTCGAACAGCACGGCTTCGACGAAGGCGAATTCGGCGTGGCTAATGTCCTGGCGCAGGCCAAGAACACCGGGATGAACGGGCTGGTGGAGTCCGGCATCCTGGCGTCCAGCCGTGGCCGTGTGCGCCTGTTGCGCGCCGACGAGCTACCGGAAGACTGGGACCCGGCCACCGACCCCCGCCTCACCGCCTGGGAGGTGGTGCATCAGTTGATCCGCGTGCTGGGCAGCGGCGGCGAGCCGGCGGCCGCCGAGCTGCTGGTGAAGCTCGGCGCCAGGGCTGAGCCTGCCCGCGAGCTGTGTTACCGGCTCTACACATTGTGCGAGCGCAAGAAACGTGCGGCGGACGCGCTGAGCTACAACGCGCTGGTGCAAAGCTGGCCGGAGATGCTCCGGTTGGCGGCCGACCCGGGGCGATCGTCCGGTGGGCGATCTGCGGGCCCGGATGGGGACTTGTTCGATCAATAGTCTTCGAACCAGGGCGGCAACCGGTCAGATAGCGCCTCCAAATTGTTCCAAAGTTCATGGTCGACGCTTACAATAAGCGCCATGAACGCTGACAAAACTCCCATTCGGTCAAGAGCGCTTGCGCTGATCGAGGCTGACGGCCACCGGGTCGGCGCCCGTCTGGCGCAGGCTGCCGGGGTATCGAGACAGGTCGCCAATGGCTACCTGCAGGCCATGGTGCGCGACGGTCTGGTGAGTGCCGAGGGCACGACCCGGGCGCGGGTGTACGCGCTGCGCGCGCTGGAGCAGGCAAGGAGGCGCTACCCGCGCGAAGGGCTGCAGGAAGACGTGGTCTGGCGCGAGCTCGTGGCGCCGGTGGTCGCCGCCTGCCCGGACAACGTGCGCAACATCTGGCACTACGCGGCCACCGAGATGATCAACAACGCCATCGATCATTCCGGCTCGGCCGAGGTGACGGTGGAGGTGAGCCGCAACGCGCTGTGGACGGAGCTGAGGGTGATCGATGAGGGCGAGGGCATCTTCCTCAAGATCCAGCGCGCGCTCGGGCTGCTGGATGCGCGCGAGTCGATCCTGGAGCTCGCCAAGGGCAAGCTCACCACGGCGCCCACGCACCACTCTGGCGAGGGGATCTTCTTCACGTCGCGCGCGATGGATGTGTTCGAGATCGAATCGCACCAGTTGCGGTTCAGCCATCGGCCGCGCACGGCCGATGCGATCTTCGAACAGCCGCAGGACACGCCGGGCACCCGCATCCACATGCGGCTGGCCAACGACAGCGCGCGGCTGATGCGCGAGATCTTCGATGCCTACACCGATTCCGAGGAGCACACCTTCGACCGGACCGTGGTGCCACTGCGACTGGCCCAGTACGAGGGCGAGCAGCTGGTCTCGCGATCGCAGGCCAAGCGCGTGGCCAATCGGTTCGAGCGGTTCAAGCGCGTGGAGCTCGACTTCTCCGGCATCCACGACATCGGGCAGGCCTTTGCCGATGAGCTGTTCCGGGTGTTCGCCAACGCGCACCCGGGGATCATCATCACGCCCATGCACACCGAGCCCGCGGTGGCCAGCATGATTCGCCGCGCGGTGGCAGCACGCGAGGCGCAGGCGGGCATGCCGCCAGACAAGCAGGGGTAGACCATGGCCATCACGAACCAGGAACGCATCGGCAAGGCGATGGATCTGCTGCGCCAGGGACTGGCGCCCTTCGTTGACCGCGAATTCAGGGACGCCCACAAGGCGCAGGCGCTGCAGGAGGCCCTGCGCTACATGGGCGATGACCGGCTGTACGCGAAGAAGAACCTGCCCGACTGGGATGTGGCGGGCGTGCTCAAGCTGATGTGGGACGCCTGGAATGACGCCTTCGCGCGCACGCTCGGGCGCGCCGAGCGCTCACTGGTGCAGGAGCTGCGCGACTGGCGCAACAAGTGGGCGCACCAGGAACCCTTCAGCAGCGACGACACCGACCGCGCGCTGGACTCAATGGCCCGGTTGCTGGCGGCCGTCTCGGCCCCCCAGGCCGAGGATGTGAACAGGATGAAGCTCGAGCTGCGCAGGCTCGTCTTCGATGAGCAGGTGCGCGGCGAAAAGCGCAAGGCCGGTGGCTCGCTGATCGAGGTAACGGCCTCCAGCACGCTCAAGCCCTGGCGGGAAGTGGTCACCCCACATGCCGATGTGGCCAGCGGCCGCTATCAGCAGGCCGAGTTCGCCGCCGACCTGTGGCAGGTGCATCTGGGCGAAGGCTCGGACGAATACCGCAAGCCGGCCGAGTTCTTCCGCCGCACCTTCCTGACCCAGAGCCTGAAGCAGCTGCTCGTGTCAGGTGTTCAGCGGCTGGCCGGGCAGGGTGGTGACCCGGTGGTGCAGCTGCAGACGAACTTCGGCGGCGGCAAGACCCACTCGATGCTAGCGCTCTACCACCTGTTCTCGGG
>Ga0209990_10003529_pt1 | contig 11433 bp, 10 predicted proteins | sample NOAtaG_6_FD_187304 | JGI IMG/M metagenome (GOLD analysis project Ga0209990, IMG submission 187304) | Freshwater lake microbial communities from Lake Erie, under a cyanobacterial bloom - NOAA_Erie_Diel5S_2200h metaG (SPAdes) (version 2) | ecosystem: Environmental > Aquatic > Freshwater > Lake ...
GATTCGTAAATGTCTTAATGATCCCTCCGTGGGGAATTCCCCACCGACAAACTCTAAAAAGTTTGTCAGCAGACATGGCACTGTAGGATTAATGCCAGTGCGTAGCTCTGAGCCTGAGCCAGAAAATTTTCCTCAATTGCCTTTTGATCACTCATTAAATGTAGGCGATCAAGTTGTTTCTTCCTATTCCCCAAATTTGAAAGGCGAAATAGTTGATATTGAGTCTGATACTGGATTGGCACAGGTCAAATGGGAAAGCACTGGCACTACCGGAGTAAGTCGTCTCGATGATTTGAAAAAGCCTGAGCCTGAAAAACCCGAAAAAGTATTTGATTTAGATCAGCATCTTCAAGATGCGATCGTTGCCTTTGTATCGAATCTTGACGTTATGAGTCCTCAACAGATCAGGGATGTTTTTGTCAATTCGTTGGAACGGTTGTCAGAAGAGCAAACTAAAGAAATCTTTCAAGCTTGTGTTACACGGCTTGGAGAGTTTAAACAAAAAGTAGCTGTAGCTTAGGAGAAAAAAATGGTAGCCCAAGTCACTCAATTGAATCCCCCCAAAACCTTCAATATGATCCCTCAGTCAATCAATCTTGATTATGATGAAATCAAACGATTAAAAGCCGTTAAACTAATCTCCCTAGAATTATATGTCCGATGGGCATTAATCCTTGCCTACGGACAAAATACAGTCACCTTGTCTGAGGAAAAAATGACGTATTTTTGCGAAGAGTGGAGTTTTTGTCTGGGCGATTTGTTTGAGGGGTCTAAGGGTGAATTTTCCCTTACTCCAGAAGATGTTATGGGGGCAATTGCTAAACTATCCAAAAAAGAAAAGAGTGGCGTTGCCTGCGTCATCCAACTCGAATTAAACTTAGGAGGTTCATGGAACGATTAATTCCAGAAAGCCAATTAAGAGAGGCAATTCGAGAAATTTTAGCGGAAATGTTAGGGGTTAATGGCGTTTCGGAGCGCCAGTTTTATCCCACTTCTCAAGCCACAAAAAAACTCGGGTACGATCACCCCGATCAACTGTTGGGAGCTATTTCCTCTGGATTATTTAGGATCGGAAAAGAAGTTCAAGATCGCCGCAAACCTAACGCCCAAAAAGCTCGGTATTACTTTGATTTAGAAAAGTGCCGAAAGCGATTAGCCGAATTGCCAGAAAAAAGGAAATAAGCTAAAATGTTTTCATAATAGGTTTATGGTAAAAAGTGGTTAAACTCAAGTAATTATTACTTGAGTTTTTGCTTTATATGTATAATCGTTTTTAGATGACCTTTTTATAAAATTCCGGGCAACATTGAAAGTGTTCTTGGTTTGTTTTTTTGTTCATCATTTTTTAAAATAGCCTCAAAAGCTTTTTGGTGAGTACGATCGCTAATAAAATCGTGGTATATCTCGCTGTGAATTGTTAAACTGTGACCCATTTGAGCGGCGGCTAAACTAATATCTAATCCCATCTCTAGCGTTCGGACCGCCCAAGCGTGACGTAAATCGTAGGGATTGCACAATCCTTTTCTTGAAAAATATTTAGTCACCCGGCTGCCAATGTCAGAGTTGTTTTTTCCCGTGCAGTTTGGCAATTCCCCTTCCCAAAGCTTCCATTGTTGCCACCACTCAGGACGAAAAGGCCAGACTTTTCGTCGCCCCGTTTTGCCGTCTAAAACAGTGAGAACGGGGGACTGCTCTAAGGTTGAGCGATCTAAATTGAATACTTCATGATTTCTCAATCCGTAAGCCGCCATTAAAGAAAAAGCTAATTTCCACTCAGGCGACTCGATCGATTCCCTCATGGCGATAATATCTTCGTCGGTCGGTAGTTTTCTCAGCTTATGCTGTTTCGCCTTGTAACGACCGGCATAAGCCGAAGCATCAAAGTCTAACCCTGCAAATTTAGCCAAGGTAGTATAGACCCAACACAATCGCTTCCTAGTTCGGGTATCAGGATTAGAAGATAGTATTGCCTCTAATAATCCCTCTTTACTAATTGGCTTATCCTTATCTAGTTTGGCAAAAGCACTGAGGTATTCTACCTTCCAAGTTGTTTCAGTCTTGGGGGTTCGTTCCCGTTTCGAGAAATAATCTTGTTCAAATGATTCGATCAATTGTCCCACGGTGGTCGCCGACCCCGCCCCGCCGCCGCTTCCCCGGTATTCCTCCCAATCGAATTGATTGAGAGCTAATTTCCCCGACAATATTAAAGCCTCTTTTTCCGCTCGTTTAATCCCCGCAAAATTGGCATACACATCAAGCGCGATCGTTTGTTGTGCCTTTCCTATTTTTGGAGGCTTGCAAGGAAACATCCCCCTTAAACTTAATTTTGCCCCTCGCTTGAAAATAATAATTCCAGTATTGGCAACCTTTAGGCGATCGTTAGCATCTTTAAGCAGTTCGTCTGTATTCATCTAAATTTGATCTAATTGCGGACTTGGTATAAAAGAATAATAAGGGTTTTTAGGGAATTATATATGCTTGCTTATCTTTCAGGATTGACAAAAACCCGTCACTGCAAGCTTTTAAACTTGATTCGTAATCAATTGGTCGTGGGTTCAAATCCCATCATCGGCTTGGGGTTTTACCCCCCCAAAGTTGACTCAGAAATACAGAAGTCCGGCTCAATAAATCCAAAAACCTTGTTGGATAAGACTTTTAGACTTTTTGGCCATCCAAAAGTGCCGGCCATTGGAGTAATCAGGGGGAAAATTCAGGTACTTTTTCCCTGAAAATGGGTAAAACCCCACACCAGGCTCCCACCAACCAACTTTTTCAGCAGCCCCTAGTTACTGAAGAAAAGGTTGAATGATTTCTGCGATCGCTTGACGTTGGCAATCGTCATATCCCCAGCGCTCTAGAAAGGCTTGATATTCTCCTTGTCCCGCGTTTAAACTGGTGGCTAATTGTTGTAATTTTTCCTCCAAGGCAGGCGATAATAACTGCTTAATTAGTTGACCAGTTTTTTCTTGGACTTTCTCAGAACCTTGGGCGTTTTCTTCGTCCCCTTGACCGCGATGATAGATGACCATTGCCGTGGACATAGCCAGATTTTTGACTAATAATTCATTCACCAATATCGGGGAAGTTTTTAAAGCAGTGATTACTTCTAAACTAGGATGTTCCGTATAGGGTAAATCGCTGGTTAAATAAGTAACAAAAAATCCTCTAGCTCCATTTTTTGTGGAGACTAGATCAGTAAGTTTTTCAGTGATTACATTGGCATCTAAAAACTCAATTTGACTTAGTAAATCTTGAGTTTGTTGGATGGCATTTTCAAAAGTTATACTCATAAACATACCTAGCCTTCTGTGAAGTTTAAGAGAAAAATACTAAGCGTCTAAAGCATTTAACCAATTAGTTAAATCCTCCCCTGTCGAAAAATCCAATAAAGCTTCCCCCACTCGTTCTAGATCATCAATATTCAAGGTCATAATCCGACTCTCTATATCCACATCAATAGCTCCTAACTTACGTTTAATCAGACGAATAATTAGATTTCTTTCTCTTGCTAAACCCTGTTCTAAACCCCGTTCTAAACCCCGTTCTAAACCCTGTTCTAAACCCTGTTCTAAACCCTGTTCTAAACCCCGTTCTAAACCCTGTTCTAAACCGCGGCGCATCCAACTGGTGGTAATCTGCATAACTCCCTCCTGTTCGGGTTGAATAAATGTGCTAATCTCCTGTTGAAATTCTATCTCCTCGAACGAGTTGAGATTGAGATAGGTATCGACAAAGCCTGAAATCAATTGCATTCTAGCGGCATCTAATCTTAATGTTACCAATAATCTTAGACATTGTGCCTTAACTTTTGCTCTATCCCGAGGGGCAATTTTCATCTTGGCCATCAAAGCGGCGGCGACGGGATTAGCTTGATTGAGAAAATCTCGCCAATGCAAGCGATTTAACTGGACAACTTGATAGTTAAATTCTAACACTTTTAAGTCAGGAAACTCAATTTTGTATTGACGAATTGCTTCTTTTTGCGGACGCTCATAGGAGAATATGACAATGGGATAAACTGGTAAGGCAAATTTTTGATGCAGACGAGCGAAATAAGTAAACATTCGCCGATTAAATTCCGGTTGAGAGCTAGACTGTGCTTCTAGATGAATTAAGAAAAATGATGATTGTCCTCGAAATTGAACTTGGGCGACTAAATCACTTTCATACTTTTCTCCTTCCGTGACATCGGTAAAGACTTCTTTGTCTAAAAATGTGATCTGATTAGGCTCTAAATAATTGATAATCTCAGGAAAAAACAACTGAATAAATTCAACAAAAAAAGTCGCAATTAATTCCTTAAATAAACGATCATGGTCAATAACATTATTCATACATAATAATTGCAAACGGGGAATCTTTCAGCTTATCTTCATATTCTAGTAATTATAAGGGTTTTACCCAATGATTAGCACTAGGAGGCCAAGAAATTAAATCCTCGATATTACCTTCCATAGTAGCACAAATTTGAGCGAGGGGTAATAGCAAATCCTGTTATCATACTAAATCCGTTGAGTATAGGCTACTTATTAGGACAGGCAAAAGGCAAAAGGCAAGAGGCAACAGGAGGAATAAATAATCAGTCTTTAATAACCGGATTTAGTATCATAAGAAGAGTAAGGACGAGGAGATAAAATGCCCAAAAAAGCCTACTTAGCCGCACATCCAAGTTCAGAGCAAATGAAAGATAGATATAAAGCAAGTCAAGATTCGGTGGCAACAAAAAGATGGCACTGGTTAGGTAAAATATCTTGAGGATCGACAATCAAAAATGCGGCAGTAGCTCTCGGATTAGATCATCAATATAGTTTTAAAATTATGGTTCTTCGTTACTTGGTATGGTTCGATCAGGGGGCAAAAATCGGCTAAATCCTTATCTGGCAAAAGACTTAATTGATTAGCTCGTTCTAGATTGAAAACAATTGGCAAAAATCGAAGCAATGTCTTTCTATATAAGGGTTTCACCCCTTATAACTCCCGTCCATTGCATAACACAAACCGAAGAACCCAAATTATCAAAAGCTTTAACGAATTAGGAAAAGAAGGAGTTAAAATCTCAAGAAAAAGAGTCAGGAACATCCGAGAGGAAAAGAACCTTTATTGAAGGAAGAACAATTCCAAAAAATAAAATTGAATAAATTCAGGGAAATTTACGGTAATTTTGCCGGTTAAATCAATTCCCTGCTATCTCCATCCCAAATTACTGCTAGTACAAAAGTTTTATCTAATTTTCAATTATCGATTGAGAATAGAAATAATTCGATGATTTTGAGTAGTTTTTCCCTGAATTATAGGACGCAGTTGTTGCACCAGTTCCCTAGAGCGTCTTATTCTTGCTTCCGGTAATAAATGCTCATGGGTATCGGCAAATAAACTAGAATCTGTTTGCAGATTAAGAGTTTTTGGATTGTAGATTAAAGGCACTATATTAGACAATTCTTCAATAGTTTTTTTAACATTTTTGACAGTGGTTTCATCGGTCTTAGCATAAACCCAAGAGAGAGAAACTACTAAATCAGCACCTTTAGCTTTTAACTCCTCTTGAAATTGAGCGATGCGTTTGAGGGAGTGTTGCGAAACAGGTCGATCAAATGTTCTAGCCCACCATTTACCTGTACGATGTTTGACTACGGTAGGATCTCCTTTTTCTGTGATTGGATCTGATAAATAACCCCTAGCTTTTCCTGTTTGTATAACATCAACAGCAGTTTTTACTATAGCGCGTAAACTAGGAACTCCCATTAACCAAGTCTCGGAAACTAATTGTTCTAAGGGTATATTTCCTAAACCCGGTTTTCCAATAGCAACACCAAAGGGAACCGAACCAAATAAACCATCACCATAACCAATACCATCATCATCCAGTAACATTAAATACTCAGGAATGAGAACCACTATATCCCCCGGACGTACCTGCTCTAAAATAATTGGGCAGATGACATTTAATCCCAAATCTCCCTGTAAACCAAAGTTAAAAACTGGGATTTTTAGCTCCTGTTCGAGGAATTGAGAGTTAATACTATATTGTACTCCCGACCCCCCCGCAAAAATTATTCGTCTCGGTGCATCTATCTGCTTGGCAAAAGATACTTTTTGTTCGTACATTTGTAGGAGCCACTTTAATTCACCACCGTAGTATACGTTATAAAAAAAACCCAAAGACCAGGCCACCCCAACGGTAGCTAACCAAGGCCAAAAAGTAAACATTTTCTTCATAAGTTTAGCTCCTAGAGTTGAATCAAGAGAATCACTAATTCTAGTTAAAAAAAGAGATAATTGTCTTATCTTTCTTGCCATAATTGCCAAATAGTTGCCACATATTTCCGTCCTTTTGACAAATAATCCCAGAGATTAATTCCAGTTTTACTCTCACCATAAATGCGGGGAACGCAAAGATAAGGAACTTCCACTAACTTATAACCTAAACGATTGGCACGGGTTAATAAATCAATGCAGTATTCTCCATAATCTCCCTTTAAGCGAATTTTTTCTAAAACCTGAGAACGAACGGCAATAAAACCACTGGTATAGTCGTGAACTTGATTGCCTAGCATCACGATGGCCATGCGATTAATAATCCAGCTTAACATCCGGGCCATCAGTCCGTGGGCAACATCATCACCCCCCGGAATCCAACGAGAACCTAGGGCCATATCAGCTTTTTTAGCTCGAATCGCTGTGATTAATTGCGGCACATCTTCTGGAGGCATAGACAAATCACAATCCATCCAAGTAATAATTTTAGCCCCATACAGATTAATCGCGTCGTCAATACCTCTTTGTAGAGCCGAAGTTAACCCTTTCTCGTTGATTCTGCGACACAAAATTACCCCCGATTGGAATTGCGAATCTTGGGGAGGAGTGGGATATTGTTGAGCTAAATCTTCTACTATCTGCCAAGTTTCATCGGGAGAATTATCATCCACCACTAGCACTAAATAAGGACTAGGAACACTAGCTAGTAAACGTTCAATTAATTGACTAATATTATCTCGCTCGTTATAAGTGGGTAAAATCGTACAGACTAAATCATTAGCTGCTGGAGTAATTGTGGGCTTATCCTCAGATTTTTGGGCTAGTAAACCTGTCTCAGAAGCAGATATAACTATTTCATAGAAAGGATACTTACCAATGATTCCAGAGCGATTTATGCCAATTTGAAACTTTTGTCCATCTTGGCTAAATTCCAGTTCTTCCGGTGGGGATTCTAAGAGTTGACAAGGGCGATAGGGATAGCAAACGTAGGGAAAACTAGACAATCCTTGACCGACTAATTCTTGGCATAGTTTAACCATGGCTTGACTATCTTCTACACGGAAGAAAGTTTTTTGTTTCTCCAAACCAAAACCCAAAACTTGTGCCGCATATTGATGAGAAAAGACAACAATAGAATTAGGATTCTCTTCTATGCTTTTGATAGCTGGTGCTATCCCCTGATGGGTTTTATAGAAAAATTCTCCACCTTGATAAATGTTTTTATAGACAGCTATTGCCAGTAAGATTAACAGTAAAACCAAGCTTCCCTTGGCTAGTAAAACTTCTTGGTTCGCTCCTAGAATTTTTACTTGTTCCACCGTTAATAAGGTAACAAAGGGGATAAGAGGCAATAAATATCTCGGTCCCCATTGTTTACCTCCCACCATGACTTCTCCCGGGGCAATATCGACTAAACAAGATACCCCTACTGTGTAGATAAAATAGAGAGCATAGACAAAAAGCATTTGTTTATCTAGAGATATATTGGCGATGTCAAATAGATAACAACTGGCTAAAAGTATCAGGAAGTAAATTATATTGTCCTTGACTAACGCCTTGGTTTTGACCATTCCTTGCTGGCGAAGATTGACGAGAACAGCCAAGATGATAATCGCCGTTACACTAATTAAAGTGACGGGAATATCCTTGGCAAAATTCAATTGTTGACCGCTCCAAGTGAGCAAGTAAGCTAAGGGAATTATACAGATAGGAAAATGCAGCAAAAAAGAGCTATTCAACTGATAAAAACTGGTCAGGGCTTCTTGAATACGTTTTTTCCAAGAAAACTCCTCAAGGACTAACAGAGCGTGAACTCCTAGAAAACGATTATAAATTAACTTATTGCAAAACCACAGTACAAACACACTAACAATCATACCTAGCACAAAAACAAAAGCTATTCGATTGGTTAGCAGAAATTCAGAAAAATTAAGATTTTGCTCGGTTGAATACCAAGCAAAAATTGAGGTTTGTTCTGGAGTTAACCCCAAGAAAACTAATAAAGTTAAAGTTGCCACTAGGGCCAGACATTCGGAGCGGAACCATACCGATAAACCCACTAGAAATCCGCCTAATAAATTGGGCAGCCAGCCACTATTAGCTGTATCGGGTAGAAAAAAAGCGATAACAATTCCCAAAAATCCTAAAGTAACAGCGAGGGTATGTTCACAATATATGGCACTGTATAGAGTTAAGGGAGAAGCAAAAATCAAAATAACTAATCCCAAAAGACTCCCCCAACTGTCTAGGGAAAAAGCGGGAATTGCTCTCGAAAAACTGAGCCACAATACCCAAATTGATAGGAGGGGAATCAAGTAAAACCCCCGATAACCCCAAAATTTATAAAAAAGGGAAGTTAGCAAAGAGAATGAAAAAGGAAAAGAGATATAATAACGTTGATTTAAGTAGTAGACAAAAGGGGGACGATAAGTGTATAAACCCTCTTGCCAAAGACGAGTAACCCAAGCTTCTGCGCGCTCAACTAAGTCAAATCGCCATGGACCATTACTTAGCTGACGAGCTAGTAAAGCTTTCAGCGCTCCATCGCCATTAAAAAAAACATCCTTGGGAACTGAAATACATAGATATAGGGAATAAAAGCAACCGGCGGCAATTACTACCCAAGATAAAAACTCCGTGCCAATTATCATAAAAGTCGGTTTTTATTCAAAAAATTTTTATCAATTTTTCATCCCTACTCAGCCTCAGCAAAAACTTGCCGAACTGCTTGGGCCACTCGCTCAATTTGCTCGTCCGTGAGAGCTAAACCGCTAGGCAGATAAAAACCCCTGCGCGCCAGTCTTTCAGCCACGGGACAGGAAACATTTTGCAATAATCCCATTTTGTGAAATACCGGTTGTTCGTGCATACACCAGAAAAAAGGACGCGTACCAATCTGATGTTCTTTGAGGCGTTTCATCGCTTCCATAGCATCAAAGTTAACCTCATCTTTGAGAACAATACCATAAACCCAATAAATATTTTCGGCATAATCAGTTTGAGGTAGAGGCAATTCTAGACAGGGGATATTTTGCAATAATTCCCTGTAGCGTCTGCCCATTTTTCTCTTGCGCTGGACAAAAGTTTCTAGCTGTTCTAATTGTGCTAAACCCACTGCCGCTTGCAGATTAGTCATCCTCAGATTCCAGCCCAGTTCTTCGTGAATAAAACGTCGTTGGGGCTGAAAATATAAATTTCTCAGGGAACGACAACGCTCAAAAATATCCTCTTGGTTGGTGACAATCATGCCCCCTTCCCCAGTGGTAATATGTTTGTTGGAATAGAAACTAAAGATACTGATATCACCGAAACTACCACAGGGTTTACCTTGATAGGTTTGACCGTGCATTTCCGCCGCATCTTCAATAATTTTTAAACCGTATTTTTGAGCTAATTCTAAAACTGGAGTCATTGCCACCGGTAATCCGTAGATATGAACCACCATTATCGCTTTAGTGCGGGGCGTGATTTTTGCCTCTATCTGACTGATATCCATGTTCCAAGTCTGCGCTTCGCAGTCCACCACCACGGGAATCGCCCCGGCTTTGACAATGGCAGCTCCGCAGGAAATGATGGTAAAAGTGGGGAGAATCACTTCATCCCCCGAACCAATTCCTAAAGCGACGATGGCCGCTTCTAAGGCCATAGAACCATTGCACACGGAAACGGCATACTTTCGCCCAACAGCGAGGGCAAAATTTTCTTCAAACTTCTGAACGAAGGGACCTTCCGAAGAAATCCAACCGCTATCAATACATTCGTTAAGATACTGTTTTTCCTTGCCCGCAAGTAGTGGCTCATTGACGGGAATAAAGCTACTCATGCTATCTCTGCTCCCGCCATTTTAACCACAGTTTCCTCAATTCCTGTAAAGCGAGTTTTATCCTGATTACCAACGTAGGGACCTTGTTTTACTTCAATCATTTCTACTTCTTCTAAGACTTGGAAACCATGACCACCTTGGATCAACAAAACCACATCCCCATCTCTCAATATATGACTTTCTAGATATTGTTGGTCGTCATCATAGAAATCTACCCGCAGTTTTCCTCTTTTGATAATTAAGACTTCCTGGGTAAAAAATACTTCCCGTTGTACTTTGTTATGAACGTGGGGCATAATACTTTTTCCCGTCGGGTGTCTCATATAGGCCAACTGTTGGGAAAAATCATCGGGAGTTAGGAAATGAATCCCCTCTTGGTTAAACTCTCGTCGGAGAATTATCGCTAAAACTTTACCCTCTTTCGTGATTTGAGAAATTGGCAAAGAGTTAAATTGACTTTCTGGCTTATTTTTCTGATTTTGTTGGCGGAGAAAATCTAAAGATAAAAAGTCTGAAGCTAGTTTAAACATGAATTTAACCCCCCTAGGGAATGGTTGTGAGAAAGGCTGAAATTAATTGACAGCAAAGAAGGGGCGAACCAGTGACTAACTTTTGTCACCCCTGGTAGGCTAATTTAATTTAATTAGCTAAAGCTTAATCTAATTAACCTTCTGTTAATTTAGTTAACAGAAGGTTAATCCCGACTAAGGCAAGATGCCTCTACCATACATTTAAGAAAACACGGGAGCATCTAACTTTAGAAATAAGTATAAATACTTAAGGGTAAAAAAATAGAATTAAACAGGGGTCTCATGAAGATAAGCGGAACGATGGCGAAGCACTTGTGGAACATTTAGAACACAAGTCCGAGCATTTGTACTAAAATATCCAAGAGACGGCTAACTGCTATATTTTCTGTTGACATCCTCACCGCCGTAAACGGACGGTGATTCCCAAACCTCACGATTTAGGTTTCTGCTTCTTTCCCTTGCGGGGTTCCGCACCTGCCTTAACAGATTTACTCTGTTCTGGTCTTATGGTCGCTCCACAGACTGACACCGCAAGCCCTGCGGCCAAAATATTTTTACTAGCGTTAATATCTCGGTCATGGTGAGTCCCACAGTCTGGACAGTCCCATTCTCGAACATTTAACGGCATTTTCTCAGCAATATACCCGCAATTACTACACCTTTTAGAGCTAGGAAACCATCTATCTATTTCGATGTAGTTTCTCCCATACCAACGGCATTTATAGGCTAATTGTCGGGTAATTTCTCCCCAGCTTACATCAGATATTGCCTGAGATAATTTCGGGTTTTTGACCATATTCTTGACGGCTAAATTCTCAACCACAA
>Ga0209990_10003530_pt1 | contig 11431 bp, 16 predicted proteins | sample NOAtaG_6_FD_187304 | JGI IMG/M metagenome (GOLD analysis project Ga0209990, IMG submission 187304) | Freshwater lake microbial communities from Lake Erie, under a cyanobacterial bloom - NOAA_Erie_Diel5S_2200h metaG (SPAdes) (version 2) | ecosystem: Environmental > Aquatic > Freshwater > Lake ...
TTTTCCAAAATATATGTGATTTTCATTATCATAAAAAACAACAATAGGATATCCACGTTTATCTGAATATTCTTCAGTGTACACATCTTTTTTATTAAATCTAGGATGCATATAGTTTAAATACTCCCCAACAAGTCTTAAAAACGTATTGGAGTCGTATTCCCTTAATATTCTTTTTATGGATTCTTGTAGGTTCATTTATAATTCACTTTTTACCATGTTATAAAAATATTCACTAACTTTTTCTTGTGAGTCAATATTTTTTCTTCTCATGTCATTTCTATAATTATTTACCATCATGGTTATCTGTTGTATTGGAATGTTTTTGTACATTTGTGGTGGTGTGAATGGTTCAATTAGACCCATTTTTTGAAGTTGTCTTATTTTTCTTGCAGCAAATTCATCAGCAATTTCTTCTGTTTGTTTCATGAACTCAGCGGCTTCTCTTTCTGTGATATCACCCAAATAACAATCATACATAACATCAACACCATATTTTTTAAATTGATACTGATGTGCAACCTCATGAAATATTACAAATAACAAATATGGTAAAGGTCTTCTAATGGTAATTGAATTAATTAACACCCCACTTTCAAGTGCCAATCCTAAAACCCCTATTTTAAAATTTGAAAAGTCAATTCTTTTACATTCTGATTCTTCTATAAATTGTTTAACAAATGACTTTAATTCATCAGACATTGGATGGGTGTTTGATATCTCATCTAAAAAGTCATCAATTCCTTGTGTCTCTTCTTTTAATATTCTTCTTATGGATTGTTGTATAGTCATAATTAATTTTTTACTAAAACGTCATTTTTTGTTTTAAATTTATCAATATATTCATAAAAATATTTTCTTCTTTCTAAATATCCGTTTGGTGGATCTCCTCCATTTACCCATGTACCTATTTTGTCAACCACATCTAAAGATGTACCTTTTAGTGCTTTATTAGTAAAATCCTTCCCATTTAAAGGACCAACAACAGTCCAAAACCAAGCAGACACTTCTCCTGCATATTTACTAGCAACTAATTCAGGGGTTTTTAACACATCAACATTTTCCCCTTTTTCATTTAACCATTTATTGAATTTTTTATAGTTACTCTTTCCAGTTAGCATAATATACCCTCTACCTTTGTATTTAACTCCATCTCCAGGTGATGTGTTACCCAAATCTTCTCTACCTTCATACGCCCTACCACTAGCATATTCTGTAGTGGCATTAAAATTATCACTTTCATGTCTACACTGAGCTAAAAAATGTGCAACATCTAATGGTAATACTATTCCATAATCTTGCATGGCATCAACTAATTGTTGTGGTACCCCTGTTAAGTCTACTTTATATTCTTGTGGTGGTAATGGTTCTAATTTGTCTGGTAAATTATCACTAAAATATGGGATATTTACAGGTAATGTTTTCATTTTTGGTAGTTCTTCACAACATTCTAAACTAGAACTACCGTCAAGACATTTACAATATTTGCAACATTTTTTTCCAACTGTACCGTCTTCACATTCACAACAACATTCTTTAGTATATGTACCATCAGGACAAAGACACTTATCTTTTGTGTCTTCAAATATTAACCCCATCATTTGCCTAATTCTATTTATGTTTTCTTGTAAGTTCATAATTAATTTTTTATAGGTGTCATTACTAACCAATTAGTGTATTTTTTATTTTCACCCAAAATAGAAGTTACTAAAATTTCTTTATCATTATCTTCTGTATTTTTTGCAGTATCTATATTTAATTGGGAAATTAAATCAAAATTAACATAAATATCGTCACCATTTATGATTGAAAAAGTGCTAAATAATTGTGGTATATTTGCTTCTAATGAGTCATTAACATAAAAATTATTTTTTATTTTTTCATATACTTTCATTGATGTTTCACTATCATTTTTCTTATATTTTTTTTTATTTGTGGTGTGTGATTTTAACTTATATTCTTTTGACGTAATTTTATTTGAGTTTACGGCATTTAAAAATTTATCTAGTAATGTTTTTGAGTCATCGTTTGGTTCAGCACCTATTGTTTGTCTTAATACATTTAATCTAGTAAATTGATCTTGATCATTTATTATATAATTTTTTATGTAATCTAAACCAGAAAATTCTTTATGTGTTTTTTTATATAATTTTTCATCATTATTACTAAAAAACCCGTCAATCAAATGTCCAATTTCATGATGTATTATTGTATATAAATCATATTTATACTTACCGTCTTTATATATGTTAAATGCATTAAAAAATATTGTTTTAATATTGTTGTTAGTTAAATCAACCCCAACTGTACCCGCATTAAAAAAAACCCATGCGATTCTTTGATTTTTAATTTTATCATATTTGTCAGGGGCCCAATAACAATATTTTGGGATATCATCTAAAAAAGTAATTAAATTATCTATTAAATTTTCATTTTTAATTTTTTTAATTGTTTCAGGTTTTGAATACCATTCTTTGTAATATTTGGTGGATTTTTTAATCGCTTCATCAATATCTCTTTCTATTTGTTCTTTTGGAAATTCTTGATCTTCTATATCTAAATTTGGTGTTTTAGTAACGTTAAAATTACAGTTTTCACTTGAGTCTTGTTCTTCTTCAGTAAGAAGTCCCATCATTTGTTTAATTCTTGATATGTTTTCTTGTAGGTTCATATTTATATATAAATATAAAAGTATATGTATATTTATGTATATGGGAAAAGAAATTTTATACGAAGAAATATGTAGGATACAAGAATTAATGAATTTAAATTCAAAAAAAACTATGAATGATTTAAATTTATTTGAAGATGTTACAAATCAAACAACTACAAAATGTAAAACCACAGTAAACCCAATTAAATCGAATGAGGTTTCAATCCTTGCGTTTGATGTTAGTAAATTATTACTAAGAGCAGGTATGAAAATTTATTTTGGATCAACAAAAACAGAAGCACAAATAAAAGATTCTTTTGATAAACTATATAACTTGGTTTTAGGATATGAAGGTCTTAATGAAGATGTAAAAAATAAAATCAAAAGTGGTAAATATGTATTAAATATACCTACAGTATTAAATGTAATTGGGTCTGCAAGTAGTTTAAGGGGGGTTGGTGTTATGCCAACAATAACAAACGATAAAGCCGAGGTGGCAATTGGGTCAATTAATACTGATTCTTTTGCAACAAATATTAATAGAAGTGACTCTAAATATAAAAACCTTAAAGATGATGAAACAAATAATGGTTACGCAAGTGGAAGAATAAATACCATTACTGATTTCATAAGAACGGGTAAAATGGCCCAATTACAATCAGGTCAAGATGTTGAAGTTAAAAAAAGCATAGCAGTTATTACCGATACAGGTGCTTGTGATGATGAACATAGAGACACCACAAAATATCCAAATCCAGGTCAGTTTGCATTTTTAGAAATTTATGTAACAATAAAGGAAAAAATGGTTCCTCCACCACTACCTTCGTCTTGTATTAATAAAATTACATTAAAAATTGGTTACGATAAAGATCAAGTTAAAACCGAAGCACAAAAACATAATTGTGATTTTGGTATTTTTAGAGTATATGCTAATGATGTTTTCATTAGGGATATAAATTTAAATAACCACGCATTTGATCTTGGTACAAAAGATACAAAAACAAACACTGAAGGATTAAAAATCACCGATTTTACAGATGGTAGGGTTTCTGATGGTTTAGATGGTGGTACTAGAATGTACACTATAGAAATTAAACAAAACACTCCACTTTGGAATAATATAATGGCAAATGCAACTAAATTTGGTAATCATATAAGAATTTCATATCAAGGTTTTGCAAGTACTTGGTACGCAGGTAAAAAAATATACGCATCTGGTGCAAGAACAGTAAAATTCAATAATCAATTTATAGGGCCAGCAAAAGACTCCAATAATAATGACGTACAATCTCATTCATCAGCAGTTTATTTGGATATTACACTTAATAGAACAGACAATAAACAAGATAATGTTAAAGGTTGGACTAAGAATGGTGCTAGAGGAACTGAAATGGTTACTATTGCTGACTTAATACCTTGTACCGCCGAAAGTAGCCAAAGAATAAACCTTGTTTAATTTATGGTTGTAAAATTAAACATGCGCTTTTAGAACCTATACTAATAGCGCCAACAGTTACCCAATCAGAACTCATTAACAAATTTTTATTATGTGAATCTGAGTCTTTCCATATTTGAACTAAATTTTTTGCAAAATCTTTTTGTTGTGACATAGACAGGTGATCATGTATCAGTATATTTTCCACATATCCGCTGCCACACCCATAATAGTTAAGTCGTTTATCTGGTGTAGAAAATAATGTGTTTTTTTGGGTATGTGAGTAATCTCCCGTTTTATCTATATAGTCAGTTTGATTTTTTGCTGCTTTGTATGTACAATTATCCCAACTTAATTCTAATAAATTATTTTCAACACGGTATTTGTTTATTTCATAAAAAACTAATTTTTCTATTTGGGTTTGTGAAAAACATATTAATGTGTTAACACAAAACATTAATACAATAAGGGGTAACTTTTTCATAATTTTTAAATTTATAATACAAATATACAAAAAATTATTTAATTCGCAATCAGTTGTATTAAAATATTTTAATATGAATAAATTACTTTAGATTAGATTATTTAGATTTATTCCTGTGGTACTATAATAAGATCCATTAACATTACTCAATACCACATCGGTTGTATTTACGTTTATTGGTCTATGAATTATACGTTGTTCAAGTATCTTTTTGTATACATTACCACTGAACGAGTCCATTACCATTAGTTTTCGTTCTGGTTCATTTATAGTTTCTAGTTGTATTTTAAATGAGTCTTTAGAGAAATATCTTGATAGTTTTGATAACGCCTTTTCTCTTTTACCAATAACTTTAAGTTTTGCAATTGCGTCAATAGTTATACTATTTTTAGCATCAATTATATATTTGATAACATACTTACCTTTTTTAAAAGTGATATTTAATTCATCGTCTTCAAGTATGTCTTTGATGTATTCTATTGTCGTAAGGTGCTTTTCCATGATGTTTCAGTTTCTATTTCATAGTCTTCGTGAACTTTCATACCAAATGTGTGAAGTGTTTCAACTATTCTTCTACGTATAAATTGTCCCCATAAACTAGGAACCATGTCTAATGTTTCGTATTTAACATTAATTAATACTACATTATTTTCGTTTAGTGTGAAGTTCAAGGTTTTTTTAAGTTCATCACTAATATTATTTCTAACTAATTCTTCAATATATTCTAACTTTGGGTTTACCATAATGGCAAATATAGGAAAATAATTTGATTAAATAAAATTATTTATTCTTTCTTTTTGTGTACCAATCTTTGGTACTGTTATAAACATCCACTGTCGATGTTCCTGATTTTATGTGCCAAAAAGTGTCTCCGAAATATTCTTTGATTTCTTTTTTTATTTCATTTATTATATCATGCATTCTATCTGAATCGTGTAATTTAAATGGTTTCTCAAATAATATAGTCACTGTACACTCTTTTCTATTATATTCAGTATCAAATATATCAACGGCAACTTTATAAAACTCTTCAGGTAGATCGTATTCGGATAAGTTCATATTAATAAAATCAGCAACTGTCTGCTCTAGTGGTGACATGTCTTCTGTTTCTTCTTTTAATATTTTTCTTATGGATTCTTGCACCATATTTTTCTTGTATCTATTAAATAATCTTTTAATTAATGGTATTTCAAACCAATTATCAACACCTTCAGGTACTTCAGCATCGTAGTGTTTACCATTATAAAATAACCAAACATGATTTATTTCATCGTCAACCAAATTCAAATTAACATTTGGTGGATAACCCCAATAATCTAACAAATTTTTTGACCAAACACCATAATTTGTTTCAATCACATCCCCCCAATTTTCTTTTGCAAATTCAGGGTCTCTTTGGTCAAAAAACATATCGCCCGATAATTCAAATAAATTATCCTCATAACCACCAAGTTTTTCTAATACATTTAACGCAAAATCCTCACAATAACCATTATTAATTTCCCATGTTGAACAATTATATTCTTTTGCTGCTATTTTTATAATGTCGGATATGTTTCTCTCCTCCCTTAATATTCTTCTTATGGATTCTTGTAGGTTCATCTTATTTAATATCTATCATCAAATGGTTCGGGATTATTTTCTCTATCTTCTTGATTCAATCTTTCTTTTTCTTCTCCGTGAAGTATTCCTAAATATGTTTTTTCAATCCAACCTGGATCCTCTTTTTCTTTTTTTTCCATTTCTTTATAAGAATACAAGGTATTTTTTTTAATGTGGTCCATCATTTCTTGCATTGTCACACCTTCAGGTTTTGGTGGTGGTGGAACACATATATCACCTCTTTTTTTACTTTGAAAAACGGTAACATAATCTAAAGATAAGTCATTTCTGTTAAATCCTTGTTGGATCTCATCTAATTTTGTGTCTTCAAACCATTCTTCAATTAGATATAATAAATAGTTTTTTCTAATTGGTATATCTGTAACTAACTCGTTTACCATAATAGGATAAATGTATAACATTACTTCTTTAACACTTCTTTCACTTGTTGGTCTTTTATCTCTTGGACCAAAATTAGGACTTCTATCATCAAATCTAACCCGTAAGTCCGCAATTTCTCTACCGTCTTTACAAAATTCAAATCCATAACTATAGTATTTCCAACTTTCATTTTTATATATTTGTGAACCTTCAAAATAGTTATCTAACCAATTATAAACAAGACTATCTAATTTTTCATTAGGTTTTGAAAACTTCTTGTTAATCTCTTCTTTTAATATCTTTCTAATTAGTTGTTTCATTTCTTTTTGATTTTTACACAGTTTGGATACCTTTTACCAAACATAGTTTTCATTCCTTTTTGAGTGTACCCTTTCCAACATCTTTCAGTTATTTCAGTTTCTTGTCTTAATATTCTTTTAATTGATTCTTTTAATGAGTCTTGTTCTGATTTAAATTCTTCACCTGATATTGCATCAATAATTGTTACTTTACATGGCATCTGTTTTGCCCACTCAACAAATCTAACAAGATGTTCTTGTCTATCATCATACATAATAAACTCTTCAGGTTGTAGTTCATTTATAAGTTTAGCAAATAAATTAGATTTAAACTCAAAGGTATCAATTCCAGGATTTAAATGCATTTCATCAAACTCTAATCCGTAATGGTCTAAAATAATATTAACCTCATCTTTGAGTGGTGCGACTCTTCCTGTAGCAAGTATCACATAGTTATCAGGATCAGATATTGCTTGTTTGTATCTTCTATAAATCTTTTTGTTTAGTGGTATATCAAAAACCTCCATGTCTAAACTTTCAGGTCTTGACCACCATCCTCTATGTGGCCAATCTTCTCCCGTTTTTTCTTTCCATATAACTTTACCTTCCGCTGGCAATGTCGTATGAACCAAGGTGTCATCAAAGTCAAATGATATTAATTTTTTTATCTCCATTTAGATAAATATTTACCAATTTTATTTATTATAAAACCAATTTTAGTTTCTTTTTTTGGTGTTATATTTTTTGGTGTTTCTTTTTTTGGTGTTTCTTTTTTTGGTGTTTCTTTTTTGACTTCTTCTTTATATTCTACAAATTTGTATGTAATTTTTATCTTATATTGATCATTATTTAAAAAATGACTTAGTCTATTATTTATTAAAAGTTTTATTGTTTCTTTAAAATCTTTTTGTGAGTTGGTGTGATCAAGATTAAATTTAATTGGGTGGAAAATTTTTATAATTATCAAGTTTTTTTCAAATTCTATTTTTAGATTTTGATTATTAATATCTTGATGTTCAAAATCAAAAACGTATTTTGAACAACTTATGTAATCAAATAATTCTTTTTTAGTTTCATATAGTAGATCATCTATATAATTTTTTATTTCTTCCATTTAGCTAAAATAGTTAAATTTTACTAAGTACACAACTATTTTGTGCTTTTTTAATTTTAAAAATAGTTATTCAAATATTAAGTAAACATTTATAAAAGACGTGTTATATGATTCAATATTTAATGTGTACTTAAATATTTCTTCTAAATCGTGTCTTATTACATAAGCATATGTTGAATCAGTTATGTCTCCAAGACTAACTCGTCTACTATATCCATACTCATCTTCCCAACCTTCATTGCCAGGGAATTTACTGATGGGATAAGACTCTCTCCATTGATTTGCACCCCATTCTTCATCCACAGTTAGTTCAGCTTCAATTTGTACTTGGCTATTCCAATCAATATAGTTAAGTGTATTAATTTTTATATCTTTCCACCAACCATATTTTTCTTTCATCGTCAAGTTGATGATTTTTTCTAATGAATTATAATCAGAGGACGGAACTTTAAACCAATTTTCATTTAAAAACTCAACCTCATCTTCACACTCTTCAATATACCATGGAGCAAAAATATAATGTCTAATACCCATAGACCTTAAAGTATTCTCTAAGTAACCTAACTCTTCGGCAATTTCGTCATGATCAAAATGTCTTTTCATTGACTTGGATCTGATTTCATATTCTTTGTCATCTTCATTATATTCAACCCATATTTCACATAAACCATCCCAACTTATTTCACTAAGTATTAAATTAATAACCTCTAAATTTCTTTCTATTTCATCTAATTTATTTTCATTTAAAACATTACCTTCGTCATCATATTCCAATAGTATTGCATCAATCAGAATGTCTGGATTATTCCTTAGTGTTCTCATCTTAGGGCCCCAACTTGGATTACATTTTATTTCTCCACTTGTGTAATCCTTTATTGTGTCACAAATTTCGTGAGTAAAAACACTTTCTATGTTTGCTGCCGTGTCGTCAGAATCAAAATATACCGTTAGTAATGGTCTATCATTATAAGTTGATTGTTCAATAAAAGAAACCTCATAAAATAATTGTTGGATTAAACTTTTTGCTAAACTAACTTTATCATTACTAGATTCACTTTCATTGATATTTTCTTTTGGTTTTTCAAATATAAAACCCTCAATATAAAGTTCCTTTGGTTCCTTTTTTTCAGACGCATAACTTTCAAATTCATGTCTTAATTCACTTGGGATCTCGTCATATATTTCTACTAAACTTTTTTGAATTACTTTAAACAGTTCATATTTTTCCTCTTCATTAAGTTCTGTTGATATTTCTAATGCACTAAACGGGTATGCAGTTTTTGCATCCGCATGTTTATATACATTTCTTATTGGGCTATTATAAAATTCAGAAGCTAAATTCATGTCAGCATTTAATACCAAATAAATTGATGATCTATAAGTTTCTGGGTCGTTTTTGTAGTCCCAACCTGTAATAAATGGAAATTCGTGTTTTAAAATGGTAACAGCAATATCAATACCCCTATTAAGGTTCTCTCTACTTTTTTCTTCCATTTCTTTTATTATGTCTTTTTTTAATCTTTCCATTTGTTAAAAATTAACCCATGCTTGTGCTTTGAATTCTAATTCTATTGGTGACCCATACTCCGAAACATCAAAACCAAAATAGTTTGAAAAGATATTTCTTATGTCTACTTTTATTGGTGGATTTATTTTTCTTAGTTCTTGATTGGCATCTAAGTTCTTGAATTTTAATGTAAAAACCATTCTATCAACAACAGGATTTTCCATACCTAACTTCATTGACCCTAATTGTACTTTTTTAATTCTTGTTTCCACTTCAACTAAGTTTGGAAATTCAGAATGAAGGTAATCAATTATTTGATCCTTCATACCTTCTAACCTATCTAACTCAGAATAGTGATGGTCAATAAATTCTTGACCTTGAAGTTCTTCTTTTAATATTTTTCTAATTAATCTATTCATCATCTCTAAAATCGTCTTGAACAATATGAAAACCAATTTCTATGTTATTATCTCTCATACTCCAATTAACGGACTCGGCCATAAACATTAAATATGTGTCACCATCAGGACATCTTTTAATATTACCTTCTTTATTAAATTCATAATCTTGAACTACTCTGTAAATATCATTATCAATTTCTTTTAATATTTTACTAAACTCACCAAGATCTGGATCTTCACAATAACCTTTAACAATTATATTACACTCAATAGTATTATATACGTCATACGTATAAACATTACCTAACTCTATTGATTCAATAAATTTACTTTTTTTATTTACCTCAATAATATGAATTAGAGTTTGCATTGAATCTGCAATTCTTTCTTTTCTATCTTCACTTTCTTTAATTAAACGTCTCATAAATAATAAATATTACTTTAAAAGTATTTATTTCATAAACAAAGTAAAATGGCAAAGGCAAGAAAAAAAGGTAAGAAAGGTAAGTCAAGAAAAAGTATCTTAAAGACACTTAGACTAATTGAAAACAACGATAAATTACTTCAAAAATATAAAGAAGAGTTAGGTAAATAGATTGTTTTTTTGTATCTTTGAGATATGAAAGAACTATTAAAATACCTTGTTATTCGTTGTACTACTCGTCATGCTAAAACAGCACTTGAGGTTTATAACACCTTATACCCTAAACAAAAAGAAATTGTTTATATTGAAACACCTGTAACGTATCAGGTTGAAAACAACATGACCGTATCTTCTGTATCGTCTAAATCTAAAAAGGACGAAATCTTAGAGTCTTTGAATTATCTGAAATCTAAAAAGGTTAAGACCAAACAAGATAAAGATTCTATCTATTCTTTAGAGATGGTTTTGAAAAACCTTTAATAAAAACAAAATAAAAATGGGGGTCATTGACCCCCGTTTCTTTTTATATCATTTCCTCAGCCAACTCCCAAAGTCTTGTGTTCACTTTGTTCAAGGCCATTATGTTTTGTAGACCTCTGAGTTTAGTTCTTCGTCCTTTTGGCGATGACATCTCCACCCCTCCTCTGACAAACTTCTCTTGTACTACATTTAATACTCTCCACAAATCATCACCCTCATCTTCTGTTCTGTTTGGCGATAATAGACCAACCATTTCTAAATCTGTTAACACTCTGTTCTGACCAAATCTTACTTCAGAAGACTTACGTAAAAAGTCAATCTTATCGTCAGTTGATAATTCTTTCTCCATCATACGGTTCACTGACATCTCAATCTTTGGTAATTTAGATGCGAATGACTCTGTCAATCGTTTTACATCATCAAGATCAAATCTTTGATGTTTTACCTTGAACGACTCCGCTGTTGATGTAGGAACAGTAAGTCCGTTTGAACATACCAATCGGTGTAGTCCAGCACTTACACTAAGAGTTGACATACCATTGTGTGAGTTTCTTATAATTGCCTCAACCAATGTGTCCCCTACTTTTGGTAGTTCTCCATTACGTAGTCTAATCTCGTGAACTCCGTATTGAGTTTTACCTGTTTGTCTTG
>Ga0209990_10003531_pt1 | contig 11429 bp, 8 predicted proteins | sample NOAtaG_6_FD_187304 | JGI IMG/M metagenome (GOLD analysis project Ga0209990, IMG submission 187304) | Freshwater lake microbial communities from Lake Erie, under a cyanobacterial bloom - NOAA_Erie_Diel5S_2200h metaG (SPAdes) (version 2) | ecosystem: Environmental > Aquatic > Freshwater > Lake ...
ATTCGTTGGAGACCTTTGCAGGGGTGCTCGGGCTGGAAAGCCCGAGCTGCGATCAGTGGCCTGCCGGAGCTGCACCATCAACCTGCACGGCCTTGTAGCCACCGCGAGCCTTGAAGTACAGGATCAGCAGCAGGTAAAGAACCGCCATCGCAGCCGGGACGAAGGACGTCAGCTTCAAAGCCTGACGACCACCGTACAAGCCGGCTGCATCCACCAGCTTCTTGTCCTCTGCAGCGGTCTTTGATGCGTCCGCCCACCAGCCAGCCAGGGCCGCCGTGTTCTCATCGGTCTTGCCGGATTTCGCAGCCAGTTCCTGGGCTCGAGCCAGTTCCTTGCCACCGTCACCCAGCACACCGACCTTCGCGCCATCCAGACCCTTCACCTTGAAACCGAAAAACGCACTCTCAGTCGCTGCCTGATAACGCTCGTAAACGGCAGCGTCCTTCGCCAGTTCCTGCGATGCATTGTAGTCCTGCTTGAAACCGATGCCGGGACCACCCAGCAAACCGGCCGACAGCATACCCACGCCGCCAATGGCACCGATCGTGATCGCGCCGCCCTTCGGAAACTGCTCGGACACCACCGCCAGCATCGTTGGCCACAGGAAGGTTTTGCCGGCTGCATACACGGTCGCTGCCACAACGCAGATCAAACCGGATTCGGCCACACCCAGCAGGTTCAGACCCGCAAAGCCCAGGATACCGCTGACAAACAGCAGACCCAGCGGAGAAATCCGGTGCACAATCGGACCAGCAAAGAATCGCAGGGCAAACATCAGCGCGGATGTGTACACAAACAGCAGCAGACCCTTCTGAGGAGACGCCATGATGTTGCCGGTGATCTTGGAAATCCACGAGTCGGTACCCAGCTCGACATATCCCACCATCGCATGAATCACCAGCAGCACCAGCATCAGCGGGGCAAACAGCTGGCCGACCATGCTGCCAAGGCTGACGCCCGCCGCACTGGCTTCGGATTTTGGAAACTTCTGACCCAGCAGCATTACTCCGTACAGCACCACCGGAACCATGAACAGCGACATCTGAGTCTGCCAGCCCACCGGTTTGGCACCGTCCGGATTCATGAAGTAGGAGGCCAGTCCGCCGACAATCAGACCGCCTGGCCAGCCAGCGTGCAGGATGTTCAGGTAGTGAGTCTTATTGTCGGGGAACAATGTGGCGACCAGCGGATTCACCACGGCTTCGGCAATTCCGTTGCCAATGGCAAACAGGAACATACCCCAGAACAGGCACTGGTACGCCGCTTCCTTACCACCCGATGCAAATGCCGCACCGGCAGCCAGCGTCAGTACCGCCGACACAAAGTGCGTGGCAAAGGCCAGAAACATCAGACGGCCGTAGCCCAGTGTGTCCGCCAGGAACGAACTGAGCAGAATGATGATGCCGAAGCCGGTCAGACCACCACCGGTGATCTGGCCCAGTTCGGTCATGGTGAAACCGTACTGTTCGGCCCACTGGCCCAGAATGCCGCCGCGGATCGAGAATCCGACGCCGGCCGCAAGAATTGCCATAAAACCCGCCCACAACAGACGCTGAGCGTTTGGTGCGGCGGCAGGTGCTGGTACTGACATCGTGCTGATACCTCAATAACAGGTGGGAAAAAGGAGTGCACTTCAGGGAAGAAACTCAAGGGGCCAGACGCTGAACGCCGCCCCGGCAGACCCACCATACTAGTGGTTTTTGTGCCCGCTTTTCAATCCGCACTGCTGGCCTTTTGGCGGGAAAGCGGGGGGAATCGAGCGATTTTTGTTGAAAACAGGGTTCAGGTTGTTCTCAGAGACCGAATCATACCCGACGCCTTGTGCAGCGTTTCCCGATATTCGTCCAGCGGATCAGAATCCGCCACAATTCCCCCGCCCACAGGAAAATACAGCCAGCCGGCCTGCAGTGTGAACGTCCGGATCAGGATGCTGCTGTCAAAGTCCCCGCCTGGACCATAAGCGAACAGGCTGCCGCAGTAGGCTCCGCGCACCGATCGCTCCAGCTCTGCAATAATCTCCATCGCTCGGATCTTTGGTGCACCGGTGATCGACCCGCCGGGAAAACATCCGCTCAGCAGGTCCCACACATCCCGCCCCGGCTGCAGTTGACCGACCACTGTGGATACCAGATGCAGGACAGTTTCGAAGCGTTCAATTTCGCACAGCCCCGTCACCTGTACCGAACCTGCCGCACAGGCTCGTGAAATGTCATTGCGCAGCAGGTCCACAATCATGACATTTTCTGCGCGGTCCTTCTCACTGGCAGACAGCTCGTTGCCGGCGAACAGGTCGGCAATGGGAGAATTGTGGCGGCGGCGAGTTCCCTTGATGGGGCGAGTTTCCACGAGTCCGTTGCCGGAAACTTTCAGAAATCGTTCGGGCGACGCGCTGATGATCGCCGTGTCCTTATACTGCAGCAGTCCGCAGAACGGAGCCGGGTTTTGCCGTCGGACCCGCTGATACAGATCCACAGCCGACCCGGACCAGGGGGTCAGCAGCCGCTGGGACAGGTTGGCCTGAAAAATGTCGCCCGCCCGAATGTACTCGATCACCCGCGCCACCGTCTGCAGGTATTCATCGCGGGTGAAATCTGAATAGATCTGCGATGTGGGTTCTATCTGATGCAGGCGACCGGACGGCTGACGAACGGTGACGGAGTCGGCCGCCGCGGTGTTCAGCGCGGCCGGCTGCTGCAGCCGCGTCATAATCCAGGCCAGCCGATCATCGACCGGTGGTGTCAGAGTGCTGTCTTCGGGCAGTTCCAGGATGCAGGCCTGCACTGTGCGCTGCAGGTGGTCCCAGACGATGGCCCAGTCGAACAAACCGGCCAGCAGAGCGGGCGTGCTGGTGTCATTGACCGTGGGGCTGGGCAGTTTTTCGAAGGCCTGCCCCAGTTCATAGCTGAGCAGTCCGGCGATACCGCCGCAGAAGGGCGGAGCGGAGGCAGGCAGGGACAGGGCGGACAGCAGCCGCTGCCAGTGTCTGAGCTGAGTAAAAGGCTGGTCTCCGTGCCGTACGGCATCCAGTCGGCAGACAGCGCGGGGGGCTGCTGTCAGGAAACTGTAGCGAGCATCCCGCTGCCGATGTCGTGCGGCACTGTCCAGCAGCAGCAGGAACGGTTCCCCGGCAAAGCAGGGCAGGGCCTGAGCAACCTGCAGGTCCGGATCGAGTGGCAGAATTCGCACGTTCACGGGAGCGGCTGACCTGAGCGAAGGACGGGAAACTCGAGAGATGGTCCGCCGGATTGTAGCCAGCGGGCTGGAAATTTCTTCCCGCTCCGTTTTCCGGAAGTCTGCTTTCGGCAGGGACGAGCGGGATCTACACTGCGGCTGCGGTCGCGGGCAGGAGTACCGGGCTGCAGGTGCGGCGATTGAGTCTGTTGTTTGTGCAGGGACGGTCAGGGCATGGTAAAACGACTGTTTGACATTGTGGCTGCGGCAGTGGGATTGCTGCTGCTGACTCCGGTGTTCGCGGTGGCTGCCTGCAGCGTGTACTGTGCGGATCCCGGGCCGGTGCTGTACCGGGCTCGGCGGAGCGGAGTGGGCGGTCGACTCTTCACGATGTACAAATTTCGCACCATGCGAGTGGCTCCGCAGCAGGGCAGTGTGATCACGGCACATCGGGATCCTCGGGTGTTCTTTGCGGGGCGAGTCCTGCGGGCTCTGAAGATCGACGAGTTGCCTCAGTTGTGGAACGTGCTGCTGGGTGACATGTCGATTGTCGGCCCGCGTCCGGAAGATCCGTCGATCGTGGAGCAGCACTACGGCCTGCTGGGCATGGAGACGCTGCGAGTGCCGCCAGGTCTGAGCAGTCCCGGCAGCCTGTACTATTACACTCACGGCGAACAGCACGTCAGTGCGGACGATCCGGTGCGCGCTTATGTGCAGGGCCTGCTGCCGATCAAGCTGGCGCTGGACCTGCTGTATGTGCGTCGTCACAGTCTGGCCGGGGATTTGGCCGTGATTGTGCGGACTGCGATTGTGATTGCATTGATTGCGGCCGGTCGGCGCCGTTTCGCGGACCCGGCCGATCTGCCTGCCGCGCGACAGCTTGTGGCCAGTCAGCCTGAGGGACTGGTACGCGGGTGATGTCCGTGGGCCGTGGTTCGTGGTCCGTGGTCGGGGGTCCGTGGTCGGGGGGGCCTTCGCTGACGCCTTGTGCTTGTGCCACACCAGGCAGGCGTCGAATCAGGAGTGTTTCACTCACGCGAAGCCGCGAAGGAAGAACACAACACAACCGAAAACTGAAAACTTCATCCTCCCTTGCTCCCGGAACGGGTGAGATGGGGCAGGGGTGAGGCGCTAATACGACCTCAAAACAACCCCGACGAGTAGTCGCTTCCGCGTCATCACTTTGCTCAGACAGCCCTGGCAGCGTCCGTGCGTGGTGTCAGGCATTTGCCGGAGACCCTGCTCGAACACCAAACACCCACCTCTGCTTCCCCCCTTCGCGTCTTCGCGTGAGGCCCACGTTGCGCGAACCCCCTCCTCGCAGCGGCAATCAGCAGTCAGCCGGTGGCAGAGGACAGATCTCGGGCTGGAAAGCCCGATCTACATTCATTTGTGTCCATTCGTGTCCATTCGTGTCCATTCGTGGTTCAAAATCACCCCTGCGTTTCCTTCGCGTCTTCGCGTCTTCGCGTGAGGCCCACGTTGCGCGAACCCCCTCCTCGCAGCGGCAATCAGCAGGCAGCCAGTTGCAGAGGGCAGATCTCGGGCTGGAAAGCCCGATCTACATTCATTTGTGGCCATTCGTGTCCATTCGTGTCCATTCGTGGTTCAAAATTACCCCTGCGTTTCCGGACTCAGCAGATTGCTTTCCTCATGCGAAGCCGCGGAGGGAAATTTGGAGTGCGGCGATTGGGAGCGGTTTGAGGATTTCGTGTCCCATCGCTGTTGCGGGCTGCGACGGTATGGTGCCGGAAGACGCTGCCGCGGAACCGATGAGTGATACTGGGCTTGGCAGTGACAAAAACAGTCGGGCCCGGCAGTGATCGGCAGCAGTTGAACTATTCAGGCGGACTGCGTTCGATGGCCTGGCGCAGTTCGGCCGGTGCCATTTTTCGTTCCAGTTCCACAACCTGTCCCTGGCCGGTACCTGCTGCCTTGAAGGTGTCGCCAATGCGGCCCAGAGATTTGACCGGGTCGGCAGGGTCATATTGCAGACCGGCCGGCTTCGTCCAGATTTCGGCGGTGTCGGGTCCGGCAACGAAGGCGACTAAGTTCTGCATGGGGGCGCTGAGTTCATCCATCGAGTACGTTTCGTCAGCACCGCAGATGGTGTCGGGACCGAGGAACACATGCAGGCTGGTCTTCCCCGGTTCGGTAACTCCCGGCGTGCGAAATGCTGCCGGCATTTCAGGAATCAGCGTTTTGTTGTGGGGGCTGTCCCACGGTTCATCCATGTGAAATCGAATGTACAGATCAGGGTCCAGCACCTGCAGCAGATGGACTCGCCAGCTGAGACCTGCGGTTGATCCTTTAAATTTTTTCCAGTTCGGAAAACAGGCGTTTACGTCGTGAAAAGTTGAAAAGGCCTCAGCGACATCAGCCAGTGCCTGGGCCTGGTTAAACTCGGGTTGCGGCTGTGCGGGACTGCGGAATTCGGCGGCGATGCTCTTAATAATCGTTTGCATGGTGGCCGACGTCAGGCTGGCGGGTCGGGCAATCTGCAGCTGAACCTCGTTCTGCTGCTGCCGGAAAGGCTGTGAACAGAGGTACCGAATGAGTTCCTGGAGCCCGGGTATGTCAGGCATGTCGGGCGATGGGTTTTCGGGAATCAGTTGCTGCATGACAGCAGTAAACTGAAGGAATTGTTCGGCTTTTTTCGTATCAGCGAAGACCACATTCAGTTCGAGAATGTTTTTGGCGGTTCCGGCAGTATCTGCTCGCAGTGTGAAATGTTCGCGGGGCGCAGCAGTGTCTGCGTCGGGCGGATTTTCTTCTGTGGGTTCGCGGAGTACGGTTCGCAGGCGGGTGAGATCACCCACGGCAACGAGGTCCGCGGTCGCCATTTGAGTTTCCAGCTGCTGACGCAGCGGTGAAGCTGTGGCTCGAGGTGCCAGCATCAGTTTCAGGCTGTCGTCACCGGAAATCAGCAGCGTACGATCGTCGGGGAATAGAGCGATGCTTTGTTTGTTGATGCGATACCCCTGCCGATCAGCAACCTGCTGTTCTGTGGCCTGCAGACTGCCAAGAATGCCGGCCAGAACTTTTTGCTGATCGATGGCTTCTGTGAATCGGACGAGCAGGGCCGGGGGAATTTGAGCCTGTTCGGGCAGCCAGGGAGTCGGCAGATGCCAATGGCCGTCATTGTGTCGGATCAGCCAGCGCCAGTGATCCAGGTTGGCATTTGTGTTCAGGCTGGCGACGCCGCCATCGACCATGCAGACCGTGATTGTGTGCTGGTCAGCGGCGAATGAGCGGACGGGGTTCGCCATATCTGTTTTGACGCCGCCGGGTCTGGTCCAGATCTCGGCAGTGCCGGGTTCGGCCAGTACCGCAAGGATTGTTGAATCGGGACTGTCAGTAATGGAATCGAGCGTCGGAGGCTCGTTTCCGCCAAACAGCAGGCCTTCACCGAGCAGCACGTGGATGCTGGTTTTTCCAGCTGCTGCGATATCCGAGACTTTGAATACCTCAGGCATTTTTTCAATCAGGGTTTTGTTGTGTTCACTGTCCCAGGGCTCTTCAAGGCGGAACTGGCTGTACAGTTCCTGCTGCTCCAGATACGGCAGCAGGTGGACTCGCCAGCTAAGCCGACCTTTTGATTTGCCGAAGCCGTCGTCATCGGGGAAGAAGCCGTGTTCGTCATAGAATTCGTTCATGGCTGTCGCGACGGCCTGCATGTGCATGAAGTCATCCACGGTGCTCTGTGCACTGCCGGTCTGCGGCTGGCGGAGCCGGGCAGTGGGCTGATCGAGTACGATCAGGAATTCAGAGATTTTCAGCGGGTCCAGTCCCACGGTTTGGGTGGTGTACTGTGACAGCACTTGCGGCAGGTCCGCAGCATCACTGGCCCGAAACAGTTCCTGCAGCCCGGGGGCAGTCAGCAGACGCTGCGGGCGGCCAGCAGCGGCCAGCAGGATTTCGTCAGGGACGTACCGCAGCAGCGGACTGCTGCTGGCTGCAGCGGGAGCTGTTTGCTGAGCGATTGCGGTGGTAACGCAGGAGAGTGTCGAGGCCAGCGTTACGAGTCGGAAACATGAGCGGAACATGGGAGTACTTTGCAGGGCAGGGCTGAGGGGCTGCAGCCGCGACATCTGCCGGTGTGAGGATGGTGCTGCGGAACGCTGCTGCATCCTACTGCTTTGGTGCCGGGGTGCAATTAGTGGACAGTGGTCGGATTTCGGTTTGGCGAGCCGCAGACGGGAGTCCGCGGGTGTGAGCACTGGCTCGCGGGATTCCACTGATGTTTTCTGTGCCACGGATGAACGCGGATGTTCACGGATAATCGCGAGAAACTTTGTGTTTCGAGTCCGAGGACAGCAGGCTCTGCTTTTAGTTTCAGTTCGTTGCCAGCAGGATGGCGGTGAGCTGCGGCAGTGTGACTGCAGTGATGGCAGTATCCAGTGCAAACGTGTGTTCGCCGGGATGGACGACATACAGGTGATCCAGCATCAGATCCTGCTGGACGACTCGCATTGATTTCGTGGTTGCAGGGCGGTCCGTGAATTTGAATTCGACTCCCAGTCGGCGCCCGTTGTGAGACAGCAGCAGGTCCAGCTCGGCACCGCTGTGTGTGCCCCAGAAGTATGCGTGGCGGTCACTGGATGCCAAAAACGCTTTGGGAAAACCGCCGCGCCACCAGAGCCGGGACAATGACTGGGCACCGGTTTCAGTCAGCGAAAACCCGGTGACATCAATAAACGAGACTCGGCCGGCCAGGCTTTCGCTGCCGGCTTTCAGTAATTCTGGCGAGCGTACTTTTGCCTGCCTGTCGCGGACCCACCAGTGAAACGATGGGATTGTCGCGGAGTCGTTGTTGAATTGTCTGGATGTAGGCTGTTCGCTCGGTGATCATGTCCTTGAAAATAGAATGTGACGGTTTAGGAATACAAGGAAAAATTGCGATTTTGGCGGGTGGCTTTTGGTGTTTTTTTGCAAGGGACGACCGCAGATCGTCGCGGATCAACTCCGGGAGGAAATTTCTCCGGCCTGTCGGGTCAGTGCGAAGTGGCAGTTTTATCAGTTATTTGCAGCGGCCATTTTCGGCAGCAGTTCGGTAAGGATTTCGCAGATGTTCAGGATTTGTGCGAGGCAGAAGTCTTCCCACGAGGCTCCCGGTTTGAGGTGCGGTTGGAGTGCTTTGAGAATTCCGTGTCCCATCGCTGTCGCAGTCTGCGACTGTGTGGTGCCGGGCGGGCGTTGCCCAGTTCTTCGCGATCCGGCAATCTTTCGATAAGTGCTTTGCAGCCGCAGCCGTTTGATCCGGACCGCCCTGAGGCTCGGTCGCTGTTTGGCAGCAAACCGAAAAACGACTCGCGACCGCGAAGACTGCCGACGGCGCCGGTGGATGTTCCAGTGGAAACTGAAGTGGTGTCGGCAGTCGTCGAGTTATTCCGACGGAACGCGTTCAATGGCCTTACGCAGCTCGGCTGGATCCATGTTTCGCTGCAGTTCGATGATGCTTCCGAAGCCTGCCGCGAGGACAGTTTCGCCGATCTGTCCCAGACATCGAACGGGGTCTTCCGGGTCATATTTCAGACCTGCGGGCTTCGTCCAGATTTCTGCCGTGTCCGGTCCGGCAGAGACGGCCAGTACGATTTTGGAAGGATCAGTCACCCCATCGAAAGAGTACGTGTCGTCAGCTCCGCAGATGGTGTCGGGACCGAGGAACACATGCAGGCTGGTCTTTCCCGGTTCGGTGACTGCGGGTGTCCGAAATGCCGTCGGCATTTCCGGAATCAGCGTTTTGTTGTGGGGGCTGTCCCACGGTTCATCCATGTGAAATCGAATGTACAGGTCGGGATCCAGCACCTGCAGCAGATGGACTCGCCAGCTTAACCCCGCTTTTGATCCCTTGAACTGTTTCCAGTTCGGAAAAAAGCCGTTCATGTCGTGAAAGGTTGAGAAGGCTTCCGCCAGGTCTGCCACGGCCTGCTGGTGAGACTGAGGCGAGGGTGTTTCGGGGCTGCAGAATTCACTGGCGAGATTTTTGAGGTCTGGCTGAAGTTTGGCCAACAGGGTATTGATGCTGACGGGGCGGGGTACCGTCAGGCTGACAACTCCATCCTGCCGGGTAAAAGTTGGAGCCTCGAGGAACTTCAGCAGAGTTGCTGCCAGCATTCCTGACCTCAGCGAGGCACCATGCCAGTCGATCTCATCAGGTATTTGCTGCAGGAGCTTCAGGGTTTGGTTGATGAACTGGATGAAGCGATCGGCCTGATCGATGTCGTCGAAGGTGACTTTCAGTTCCAGCAGGTTGGGACTGCTGCCGGTGGCATCCAGCAGCAGGGTGAATTGGTTCTGCTGGATTACATGGGGTGTTGCTGGCTGGTCATCACTGGCGGGTTGTCTGAGTACTGCCTGGATGCCTGAGACATCTCCAACGGCAGCAAGCTCACCGGTGGTCAGCAGTTTTTCGAGTTGCTGTCGCAGCTCCGATGGTTTTGCTCGAGGTTCCAGCATCAGTTGCAGACTGTCTGCGCCGGAGATCAGCAGAGTGCGATTGTCCGGGAACACCGCTGTGCTGTCAGCATTGATGCGATAACCGGTCAGACCGGCAACTGGCTGCTGGGCGGCCTGCAGACTGCCCAGAATTCCGGTCAGAGTTTTCTGTGGATCGATGTCTTCGGTGAATCGGATCAGCAGCCCCGGTGGAATTTGAGATCCTCGGGGAAACCAGCGGAGGGGCAGTGTCCAGTGCCCGTCGGTATGTCGGAGCAGCCAGCGCCAGTATTCCGGTGTCTCGCTTCGGTTCAGGGTGAGCGTGTTGCCACTGGCCATGCAGACTGTGATTGCCAGGGAATCTCCGGCGAAGGAGCGGACCGGATCGTTCATATCTGTTTGCAGTCCGCCCGGTTTCGTCCAGATATCAGCAGTTCCGGGGTCAGCCACCACGGCCAGAATGGTGGATTCCGGGCTGTCAGTGATGGAGTCCAGTGTTGGAGGTTCTGTTCCGCTGAACAGGGTGCCTTCACCCACAGGGATGTGAACGCTGGTTCGACCGGGTTCTTTGATGCCGGTGACTCGGAATACTTCCGGCATCTTTTCAATCAGTGTTTTGTTGTGATCGCTGTCCCACGGTTCTTCCAGGCGGAACTGTTCGTACAGTTCCTGCCGTTCCAGATACGGCAGCAGGTGCACTCGCCAGCTGAGTTTGCCTTTGGATTTGCCGCAGCCGTCTTCATCCGGAAAGTAGCCATGTTCGTCATAAAACGAGATCATGGCCTGTCCGATGGACTGTTTGTCGATGAGTTCTTCCTGGCGGGTGCTGTGCCGGGAATTCTGCCGCTGGAGCAGCCTGACCGTGGGTTGATCGAGCAGGACCAGCAGTTGTTCAATTTTCAGCGGATCGAGTCCTGCTGCTTTGGTCATGGCCTTGCTGATCTGCTGCGGCAGGTCTTCGGCATCGATGGTTTTGAGAGTGGTCTGCAGAGCTTCTGTGGTGAGCAATTGATGAGGGCGGACAGCGATGGCCAGCAGGATCTGGTCTGGGACGTATCGCACAAGTGGTGCAGCGTCGGCAGTGGCCGGCTGATTTGATGAACCGGAGGAATCTGGCTGCTGAGCCCCGACAATTGTGCTGCAGCAGAACGCGGTCATCAGCAGGTGCAGCCGAAGGGGCAGGCGAATCATGGTGAGTACTTTGCCGGGGGGCGGAGGGGACGACAGCAGCATTCTGTCTTTGTTGCCACAGTGCAGCAGGGCGCTGTCGCATCCTACCGGTTTGATGGTGGCGTGCAAGTTGCGGACTGTGTCGGCCGTGACAACGGCAACTGAAGCTGGCATGATTCCAAAGTGTGTTATCGAATGCTGCGCCTGCAAGGGGACCTGAAATGGAATTGACAGACCCGGTGGAGATTTATGTACCGGCCTCCAATATTGAAGCACACCTGATCGAGGATTTGCTGCGGAGCCACAACATTGCTGCTGTGGCGGTTGATGATGTGTCCGCCGTGGGAACCTGGTGGGGTGGCAGTCTGCCGATGATTCATCATCCGGCGATTTTCGTGGATCGTCAGCATGCCGCGCGTTTGTCGACGTGGGCGAGCTGGACTGGCCCGTGGATGTGGGTGAGCCTGAGGATGCTGAACCGGATCAGGATGGTGCGGGTGAGCCGCAGGCGACCGTGATGATCACCTCGTCGTAGCCGCGAATTCCGGCAGCAGTTCACTGAGGATTTCGCGGATGTTCTGCCGGTCTGTGGCGGACAGGTGTGAGTAGCGGGGGGCGGGAGTGGGTTCGGTCAGGACGTTCTGCAGCCT
>Ga0209990_10003535_pt1 | contig 11421 bp, 8 predicted proteins | sample NOAtaG_6_FD_187304 | JGI IMG/M metagenome (GOLD analysis project Ga0209990, IMG submission 187304) | Freshwater lake microbial communities from Lake Erie, under a cyanobacterial bloom - NOAA_Erie_Diel5S_2200h metaG (SPAdes) (version 2) | ecosystem: Environmental > Aquatic > Freshwater > Lake ...
CGGCTCCTCATGGTCGCGGCCGACCGAGAGGAGCCGCGGGTCGCCGAGGATCTGCGCGTTGACCTCGATGGTCTTCGCGTCGTAGCCGCCGAAGAGGCTGTTGATGCCGAGGCCTGCGAGCACGCCCGAGGTGTCGTTGGCGAAACTCAGCTCGTAGCCCGCGTTTGCGTCAAGACGGAGCGTGTTGTCCGCGGTGATCGACGCGGTCGCCGTGCCTGCGGGAACGGCGGCGTTGATGGCGTTCCGGAGGTCGGTGAGCGTGGCCGTCGCCGGATCGACCGCGATCACCACGGTCGTCCGCAATCCCGTCGCGAGGCTCTTCACATGCAGCTCGAAGGCGCCGTTGCGCATCTCGAACGGGATCTCGGTCTGGCTGAGCGCGGTCGTCGAGCTCGTGATGCGGTTGAGGCCGGTGACGCTCGTGATGCCGATCTGGCCCTGGCTCTGCGAGTGCACCTTGTTCACCTGGAACATGAGTTCGCGGGTAAGGGTGTCGAGGCTCTCGATCGCCGGCTCCACGGTGTCGGTGCGCTGGCGCAGCAGCGCGCCGATCTGGCCGCCGTCGGGCGTGAGCAGCGTTCCGTCGTTCTTCACGCGGAAACGCGTGGTGAGTTCGCCGCCCACGGTGTCGACGGTGATCTTGACGCCGCGCGCGAGGCTGCCCTGGACGAGCGGCTGCGATTCGACCGAGATGTCGATCATGCCGTTCGGCTGCTCGAGCGTGCTGATCGGGAGGAACTGCGCGAGTTCGTTGATGAGGCTGTCGCGGCGGTCGCGCAGCTCGTTCGCGGGTCCGGCGGTGCCGCCGAGTTCGTTGCGTCCGATCTGCACATTGAGATCGGCGATCTGCGTGATCAGGTCGTCCGCGGCGCGCACGGCCGACTCGAGCGACCGGTCGATCTCGACGCGGACATCGACCTGGTCCTTGCGGAGGTCGCGGATCGCGCCGGCGAGGCCGCTCGACTGCTGGACGACCACCGAGCGCAGCGCTTCGTCGTTCGGGTTGTTGGCGAGCTCGCTGAACGCGCTGAAGAACGCGTTGAGGCGCGAGGAGAGATTGGCGTCGCCGAGTTCATTGCGCACGCTCTCGACCGCAAGCAGGAACCGCTGGTCGACCGCCGCGCCGTTCTCGTCGCTGAGCGCCGTGCGCATGCGCGACTGGAGCGCGGTGTCGACGGTGCGCGCGATCCGCGTCACCTGGAGGCCGGTTCCGATCGTCTGGTTGTTGCCCCAGTTCTGCGGGATCGTGGTCGCGAAACGGACCGACTGCCGGCTGAATCCCGGCGTCGACGCGTTCGCCATGTTGTTGCCGGCGACCTGCATCGCCGTTTGGCTCGCCATGATGGACGACCGACCGACCTGGAGTGCACCGTTGAGGCTCATGGGAAACGCTTTCCGGGAAGAGGTTCCGCCGACCGGAGGATCAGCTGCGGATGTCGAGGCTGGAGATCACGCCGCCACCGACGGTGGCGATCTGGCCGCCGCTCGAGTAGATGTTGGCGTGGGCGAGTGCGGAGTGGACCGACTGGACGATGCCGGCGATGTGCGCCGAGAGGCGCTCGGCCGCCTGGCGCACGACCGAACTCTCGCGGCGCACCTCGAGGACGAGCGCACGCAGTTCCTCGCGCAAGGCGATGATGCGCGCGCCGGTCTCGGAAGGAAGCTTCGCTGCGATCTCGACGAGCGACGCGTCGGGCGCGAGACCGAGACGCGTGGCGATGGCCTTCGCCTCGCCGACGCGGAGCTGGTCGAGTTCCTCGATCTGCGCGACGATCCGCTTCTCGGGTTCGTCGATCTTCGAGAATCCGGCGAAGTCGCCCGCGCGCAGGGCGGCGCGGCGCGTCCTCGACAGTTCGTGCAGCTGGCGGTAGAGCGTGCGGCTCTTGTCGAGCACGACGAGCAGCCGCTCGGGATTGCCGCGGAACTCGGCCGCGGGCGCCGCGCGCGGCGCCTGGGCGCGGACGGGCGGCACGGTCTCCGGGCGCACGGCGGCGCGAAGCGCGGGGTGCTGCTTCTGCGGCGGCATCTGCTGGGGCTTCGGCTGGCCGTTCACGGGCACGGCGGGCTGCCCCTGGGCGCGGAGCTGGACGGTGGGCTGCGGCTTGCTTGCTGGCTGCTTCACGGCTTCACTCCTGTGGCGGTGTACGCATCGCCCCTGCTGGCTGCGGCGCGGGTACCGAGGGCGCGTTCGAATCGGTCGGCGATGACCTCGACGACGGGGAAGTCCTTCGAGGCCACGACGCGGTCGGCGAGCATGCCGTCGAGAAGCGGGCGGAAGCGCTTCTCGGCGACGCCGGGCTTGAACATGTCGCTCGCCATGCTGCCCTCGCGCAGCTCTGCGAAGACCGGCTTCACAAGGCCTTCTGCGACGAGGGTTCGCGCAGCCTCGAGGGCGAGGCCGCGGGTGTCGCCGCGGCGGGCGTTGGCGGCGAGGCGCGAGTCGGGCGCGAGCAGCGTCCGGTTCGCCGTCATCGAAGAACCGAGTCCGGCAAGGGCGCTCATGACTTGATGATCTCCGCCTTGAGCGCGCCCTGCTTCGACAGGCTTTCGATGATCGAGACCTGCGTCTCGAACGGCACATCGAGCTCGTTGAAGGCGTCGATGAGCGTCTTGAGGCGCATGCTTTGGCTGCGCCCGTCGCCGGTCGCCATGCCGGTCCACGCCACGGTCTCCGAGATCGGCTGGTCGGCCGTCGGCACGATCGGCGGCGTGATGGTGGTGATGCGGAGATCGGAGCTCGTCACGGCTGCCGGCCGGAACTCGACGCGTTCGTCGACGGTGATCACCTTGTTGGCGGTGTCGATCACGATGCGCGCGGGCGTGCGGATCAGGTCGCCCGGCACCGAGAAGGTCAGGAGGCGCGCCACGAAGTCGTTGGCTTCCTGCGGGGTCTCCGCAGGAATGCGCACGCGGATGGTCTGCGCGTCCTCGACCTTGGCCGCGTCGGAGTAGCCGGAGAGCGCGAGTTCCTCGTTGATGAGGTCCGCGATGCTGGCGGCGGTCGGGTAGCCCGCGTACTGGGGGTGCAGGATGAGCGACACGCTGTTCCCCTCGAAGGGGCTCATGACGACATCGCGCACCATGCGCGCGCCGCCGCGGACGGTGCCGGTCGTGGCGGCGTCGGGGTCGATCTCGACCGCACCCTCGGCGACCGCATACGGAACCCACTGGGTGCGGTCGGCGGGAACGACCGGGCTCTTCAGGAAGCTCGTGAGCAGGATGCCGCCCTTGAGGCTGCTGGCGGTGCCGATGCAGCCGACGGTGACATCGAGGCGGTCGTCGAGGCGCGCGCCGTTGCGCGGGATCTCGACCGTCACGATGACGAGCGCGATCGACTTCATCTTGGCCAGGCTCTTGAAGTCCGAGCGGATGTTGCCGAGGTTCGACAGGAGCTGGGCGAACGGCTGCCCGGTCACGGGCGAGTCCTTCAGGCTGTCGCCCGTCTTGTTGAGGCCGTAGACGAGGCCGATGCCGACGAAGCGGTCGCCCTCGAGTCCACGGAGACGGACATACTCCTGCAGCTCGCCCGCATGGGCCTTGGGGGAGGCGACGAGCGCCACCAGCGCGAAGAGGACGGCGAACAGCACGCCGATGAGAACGGGGCGCGCTGCGGACGCCGGGCGCGCAGAATCCGCGCGACCGACGAGCCGCTCCGCGGCCTCGGTGTGCTGGGATTCGGCAAAGGTTGCTGCGTTCATGCCTGAGACGCGTGTCATACGGGTGGACCTCCTGTCCAACCGCTCGGAAGGCAACCGGCGTGCCCGACCGGCATTCGCCCGGTGCGACCCCCCGCGTTCGACCAACACCCCCGCCGCGACCGATACTGCGTGGATGCCCACCCGAACCCTCTCCCTCGCCACCTACGCGGGCGCGTTCCTGCTGACGCTGTTCGTGGTCTGCTCGTGGACGCCCGCCGGCGAGGGGAACCGCTTTGCGACCGCCCTCTGGATCGCGGTCCGCGACGGCGGAGTGGCGCTCCTCTGGTGGGTCGGAGCGGCCGGTCTCGGGCTCTGGCTTGTGCGGACGATGCTCGGCGCCCGTGCGATGACGGCTCCCGAATCGGGGCCCCGCACGACGGTCGACGAACTGGTGCTCGGCATCGCGTGCGGCGCGGCGCTGCTCCTCGCGGCCGCCAACGCGCTTGGCTCGACGGGGCTCCTCACCGCGGCGGGTGGCATCGCCAACTGGCTGTTCATGGCCGGCGGAATCTTCCTGCTGGTTCGAACGCTGCGCGACGCGCCGCTCGTGCGCGACCTTGGGGCAAACGACCGCTGGAGCCGGCTCGTGGGCCCTGGTGCGGCCCTCGCGTTGGTCGCCCTCTACGCCGCGGCTGCGGCAAGCGCTCCCGGCGGCCTCTGGTCGAGCGAGTTCGGCGGCTTCGACGCGCTCAGCTACCACCTCGAGCTGCCGAAGGAGTGGATCATGGGCGGCCAGCCGATCGGGCCGGTCGAGGGCAATGTCTACTCGGCGCTGCCGTCGTTCGTCGAAGGCGCCTTCATGCAGGTGATGCTGATGCGCGGCTCGATCGTGAACGGCGCGCTCGGTGCGCAGTTCTGGGCGCTGTTCGCGGCGGTGGCCACGGCCGCGGTGGTGGCGCGCCTTGCACGGTGCATGGTCGGCGAGGCGAGCGGCCTCATCGCGTTGCTCGTGTTCCTCTCGCTCCCGTGGGCGCTCGTCGTCGGCACGCTCGCCTACAACGACATCGTGCCATGCCTCATGTTCGCCGCGGCTTGGCTCGTCGTCGAGCAGCATGCGCGCGAAGGCCGGGCGCTCGACGCGCGCGGCGCGGCGCTCCTCGCCCTGCTCGCCGCGGCCGCCGTGGGCGCGAAGCCGACCGCGTTCCTGTTCGTCGCGCTGCCGCTCCTTGCCATCGTGGTCATGCGGTGCGGCCCGCGCACGCTGCGGCTCGCGCCGCTCGTGATCGCCGTGGCGCTCGCGGCGCTTGCGCCGTGGCTCGTGCGCAACCAGCTCGCCTACGGAAACGCGCTCTTCCCCTTCGCGCACGCGCTGCTCGGCAACGGCCCGTGGACCGACGAACAGTTCGCGATCTTCGCGAAGGGACACGGCCCCGACCGAGCGTTCGGCGACCGGCTCGCGCTCCTCTGGTCGCAGTGGCTCGCGCACGGAACGGGCGAACCGCCCGCGAAGGACGAACCGTGGTTCCCCCAATGGGGCGCGCTGCCGATCGCGGGCCTCCTCGGGCTCGGGATCGCGGCGATCCGAGACTCGGCCGCGCGCGCCGCGCTCGTCGCCATCGCGATCGCGCTCGTCGGCTGGCTTCTCGCGACGCATCTCAAGAGCCGCTTCCTGCTGCCGACTGCCGTTCCGCTCACGGTCGGCGTCGCGATGCTGCTCGCGCTCATCGCGCGCAGGAGCCAGCCGATCGCGGCTCCCCTGCTGCTGGCGCCGGCGCTGGTGCTCCCGTTCTTCGTCTACTGGCGCGAGCCGTCGCGCGCGGTGCTCGTGGGCGCGACCGACTTCATGACGGGCGAGCGCCTGGCGCGGGCGCTCGCGGACTCGCCGCAGGAGCAGCACGCGGAACTCATGAAGTTCGCGCGCACCGAGTTCATCGTCAACTACCGATTGCCCGCGGACGCACGCGTGCTTGCCGTCGGGTACTCGACGCCCTTCTACCTCGCACGCCGCGTCGCCTGGAACACGGTGTGGGATCGCGGCGTGCTCGACCGCGTGGCCGATGCTTCGCCGGGAACGCCGGGCGTCTGGGGCGCCAAGCTGCGCGAACTCGGGTTCACGCATGTCGTCATCAACCCCACGATGCTCGTCGTTTGGACGAAGAGCGGCTGGATCAATCCGTCGCTCGAGCCGAAGCGCTGGCTGACGGCCTTCCTGCAGGCGAATCCGTCGCTCCAGACGCAGGACAAGTGCTTCATCGTCGAGTTGCAGGCGCCGCCGGCGGCGTCACAACCTGGGCAGGAGGCGACTCCGGCTCCGCCGGCAGATCGACCGCCTTCGACTTCGTGACGGGCTGCGCACGCTCGAAGTCGGCGCGGAGCTCGCGGATCGCTTCCTCGCGCGCATCGGCGAGTTCCTTGACGCGCGCGTCGCGCTGCACGATGTAGGCGCCACCGAGCACGAGCGCGAGCATCGCCGCGAACACGGTGGCGAGGAGCAGGATCTGGTTCGTGCGCTCGAGCCGCCGCACTCGGTCGGCGAGGCTACGGTCGAGCGGCGAGAGGCCGGTGCGGGGCGGCGGTGCCTCGGTGGGATGTGCGGTGGACTGCACGGTGGGCTGCGCGGTGGACTGCACGGCAGGCGGCGGCGGCGCAGGCGGCGGCGCCGGCTCCCGCAGCGCGAGGACCGCGGGCGCCGCGATGCGCACGATCGCGGCGCTCGGCGCCGGGATCGGCGAAGTGCGCACGAAGTAGACGCTCCCCTCGCGCACGAACGCCGTGTCGACGAGCGCCTGCGGCTCGAGCGCCGCGGTGGGCGGCGCGACCGACTCGATGGGCGGAAGCCCGAAGTAGTTGCGGTCCTGCCAGTCGAGCGGGCCGGTGCCACAGGCGCCGCACTCGGGCTTCTCCTGCGTCACCGGGCCGTGGCAGCCATGGCAGCGGCCGAAGAGATGGGCGAGACCCGCCGCGCGGCGCGCGACGGTCCAGAACTGCCGCGTCGACGGACCGCGCACGATCGAGTCGCGCCCGACCTCGCCCGCGCGGATCGCGGCCACGAGCGTCTCGTAGGAGCAACCGACAAAGTGCGGGCGCTTCGAGTCGCGCACGAACCATGCGCCCATGTCGTTCTGGGTCGCGGAGAGGCTCCATCCGTCGAACCTCCCGCCGCAGGCGTCGCACGCCGTGGCGAAGGCCTGGCGGCTTCCGCAGTAGGGACAGAGGATGATGGCGTCGTTCGACATCGGCTTGGACAGGATACGCATCCGCGGCGGGCGCACCCGCCGCGCGGTACCCTCTTCGGCCATGATGGCGACTTCCATCCATTCTCCGATCGCCCTTGGACGCGCGATGCGCGCGGCGATCTCTCTGGCTGCGGTCGGCATGGCCGCCGGGCTTTCCGGCGGCTGCGCCTCGAACTCCGTACCGAGCGGAACCTCACCCTCAACCTCAACCTCAACCTCACCCGCTCCCGCCGCCACGCCTGCCCGCGCGGCGGAGCCACCGGCGCAGCGGGCCGAGCGCCCGCTCGTCGCGATCGTCGACGGGCGGCGCACCATCGAGGTGAGCGCGCTCGAGGCGAGCCTTGTCGAACTCGCCGGGCAGACGGCCTTGCGCGAGGAGATCGTCGACACGCGGCTTGCGCGCAGACTCGAGGCGGCCGGCATCGCCGTCGACAAGGCGCGCATCGAGCGCGAGGAACGCCTCCTCCTCGAGACGCTTTCCGACGACGCCGCGCGCGCGGTCGAACTGCTCGGCGAGATCCGCACGCGGCAAGGTCTCGGCCCGGTGCGCTACGCGGCGCTCCTCAAGCGCAACGCGGGGCTGCGTGCGCTGGTCGAGCGGGAAGTCTCGATCGACGAGGAGGGCCTCGCCAACATGTTCGACATGCTGCACGGACCGAAGCGGGTCGCGCGCATCGCGGTGCTTGCCTCGCTCGGCGACGCGCAGCGGTTCGCGGCCGATGCGGCGGCCGACGGCGGCGGCGCGGGACGCTTCGCGGAACTTGCGGTCGCGCGTTCGCTCGACGAGAGCGCGGCGCGCGGCGGACTGCTGGCGCCCGTCGCGCGACGCGATCCGAGCTACCCGGAGGGGCTGCGCGCGGCGATCTTCTCGACCGAGGTGGGCGCGATCTCGCCACCGGTGCTCGATGGCGCGCGCTTCTATGTGGTGCTCGTCGCCGAGGCGCGGCCGGCGGATGCGATCGGCATGGCCGAGGCGCGCGAGCGCTGCGAGCGCATGCTGCGCCTCTCGCGCGAGCGGCTGCTGATGGACGCGCTGGCGCGCGACCTCGCGAGCTTCGAGGGCGTGACGATCTTCGACCGCGCCTACGACGCGCGGCGTTGAACGATGGGCTTCGAGCGACGCGGATCGTGCCGTGTGGGACTACCACGGCGAAGCGGCCGCCATCACCAGATGGTGTCGCCACACGGTCTTGAGCGGTCTCGCCTGCGGGTTGTCCCTCTGGCTGGGGCCACGCTCCTCGCCAACCTGCTCGCGCTCCGCGCTCGTGGGCGCCGGCGGAACCTTGTGCGCCAACGAAGGCGGAGCGCAGCACGCTTCCGTCCCCCGATTCAAGTTCGCAGTCCGCCGATGCGCCCTGCCGCGATCGGCAGCAGCAGCGCCACCGGCAGGAACACACCGACCGCCGACGGAACGAGCGGCAGGTCGACGGTCATCACGAAGAAGCTCCCGAGCAGGCCAGGCACGGCCACCGCCGCGCACAGCACGCTCGGCTGCAGCATCTTCCTCGGCTCGCGCACCATGAAGAACGGCAGCGTGATCATCAGCATGAGGAGGTTCACGCAGGCGCCGGCGAAGCGCTGGCCGACGAGCCGAGTGGCGTCCGACTGCGAGATGCCGCCTTCCGCCGCGAGTTCGGCGATCTTCTGCGCCGACAAGAGCTGCGCGAAGCCTCGGAAGTACCGCGCGCGGATCGCATCGGGCGAGATGTCGGTGGCGACGAAGTCGATCGGCTCGGAGCGGTCCACGCGCGCCTCGCGTCCGTCGCCGCTTCCGGGCGAACTGCGGCCGGTGACGAATCCCTGCTCGAGCGCCCAGCCGTTGCGTTCGTCGTCCCACGACGCGCGCGCGGCCTCGATGCGGCGCACCGCGGCGCCCGTCTCGCTGCGCTCGATCACGAGCAGGCCGGTGGCGACATCGGCGAGCGGGTCGAAAGTCTCCGCGAGGAGCAGCTTCCCCTGCCCGTCCTGGATCAGCTTCACCGCGAAGGTTCCCGCGGACTCCTGCAGGATCGCCGACTCGTCGCGCGCGAGGCGCGTCGCGAGGCGCGGCAGGAGCACTTCGCCGTTCACAAGCTGCAGCAGGTTGAGCACCACCGCCACCATCCCGATCGAGAGCGCGACCCGCCAGAGGCTGATGCCCGCGGCGAGCATCGCGACGAGTTCGCGCGTGCGCACCATCTGGACGAGCGTGAAGCCGGCGGCCGCGACCGAGCCGAGCCCGACGAGGTAGGCGTAGAACTGGAAGACGCGCGGCGCGTTGAAGTCGACGAGTGCGACGGGCAGCGCGATCCACATGCTGCCGAAGCGGCCCGCCTCGACCGCGGCGCGCGCGGCGTTCGTGTACGAGTCGAGGTTCAGGATCGTCTGGATCGAGACGCCGAACAGGAACATGACCGAGAAGATCAGGACGAAGTTCCCGAGGAAGCGCGCGGCGATGTGTCGGTCGAGGAGGCCCATCGTTGCGTGTTCCCTAGTTTCGCGCGATCTGGCGGTACGCCACCGCGATCATGACGACGAGGCCGATGTTGCCCGACGAGACGACGAAGAGGCCTGTCACCGTCGTCGCTTCCTTCAGCATCTGCTCGCCGCCCGAGATCAGGAGGATGTCGATGATCGCGGGGATGAACGAGAGCAGGTAGACCTGGAGCGGGTTGGTTCCGCGCAGCCGGATCGCGAGCACGGCCCCGAGCAGGATCATGAGCGGCGCGCAGAGCGACTGGTTGATGCGCTGCGCGATGCGCGCCACGATGTCGGCCCGCACGAGGCGGATCGATTCCGACATGCCCTCGGCCGCCGCGATCGCGTCCGCCTTCGCGGCGGCGCGCTGCGTGCCGGCGGGCGCATCGGGAAGACCGCGCGCCTCGTCGATGAGCGCGGGGATCGAGGCTTCGGAGCGGGAGTCGGTCGTGCATGCGCTTGGCTCGAGGCCGATGATGCGCGGCGGCCAGCGTCCGCCGCCGCCGAAACCGCGGAGATCGGCGACCGTGTCGGCGCGCGCGAGAAGCTCGAACCGCACCGCGCTGTCGCGTGCGCGCGCGTCGGGCGCGAGCGTCGCTTCGGCCACCGATGCGCGGCGCGAGGCCACGCCGCGCTCGAGCTCGACGAGTTCGAGCGTGCCGCCCGACGCCGGCAGCAGCTTCGTGCCTTCAAGCCGGGCGTTGCGGATCTCGTAGGTCCGGCGGCCACCTGCGTCGACGAGCCGCAGCACGCCGGCGGTCGCGAGGCCCTCCTCGATGCACTTCCAGCGCTCGACCGACTCGAGCGCGCGCTCGGTGGCGCGCCGTGCGTCGGCGACCTCGTGGTAGGCGTCGACATCGTTCCAGACCTTGAGGAGTCCCTGGAAGTCGAGGTGCTTCGGCTTCAGGCGGATGCCGCGGCCGAGATCGATCGCCTCGGGCTCCGCCTGCGGGACATAGACGAGCGCGTCCTCGCCGTCGCGGAAGGCGGTGGCGTTGCGGAAGAGCAGCTTGATGTAGACGCTGTCGTTCTCGCGGTAGACATCGACGGTCGCGAACTCCGCCGTGAACTCGGTGAGCGGCCGGCCATCGGGCCCGAGCTCCACCGCCGCCACCCCCGCGAGTCCGAGACGCGTCTCGGGCGCGCCAGGCCCGGGCGGCACCTCGAGCACCTTGGCCTCGTCGGCGTAGAGCTGGGTGTTCGTGCCGGGGACGGCCAGCGCCTCGCCGCGGTCGACCGACGAGATGAAGAGGCGGGTCGGATCCTTCGTCTTGAAGCGGTCCATCGAACTCCAGAGCCGCGGGACACCCGAGTCGACGAGGAGCGCCATGACCACGAAGAGGCCGAGGCCGAGGCCCGCCGCGGGGAGAAGGACCTTGCGGTAGGCGAGGCCCGCCGCCGACATCGCCAGCACCTCGTTCTCGGAGGTGAGGCGCGCGTAGACGATCGTGCCTGCGAACGCCCCCGCGAAGGGCAGCGCGAACTGGAGCATCGGCACCGACGCAAGCGCCACGAACTGCAGCAAGTCCTCGGGGCCAAAGAGGTTCTGCATGATCGGACGGATCGCCGCCCCGAACGCGATGACCGTCACAAGGACGCTCGCGGTCAGGAGCATGACGCGGAGGAGATCCGCGACGATGTGCCGGAAGAGGATGCGCGGCATCGGAGCGCTGCATCGTCGCGATTCTCGGTCGATCCCGCAAGCGCGGCGCAGACCGCGGAATCCGCGCATCCCGCGCGGGCGGCGCGGGGCCCACGACCGTCACGACGCGCACAGGCCTCTCAGCTCAACCTGGCTGGATGTGCGCGGACTGCCGTCTGTGCGGCGTCGCGTGGCGCACCGTTTCTGTGAAATCGGCAATACGCTGCTATGACAATTCGCCCCGATGGCCGACAAGACTCGTGGGAATGGCTCGCCCGCGCGTGCCATTCGCCCGCCCGAGCCGGATTCTCGCCGAGGCAACCATGACACGCGACAGCTTCACGGTCCCGACACGACGCCGCTCCGCAGGACTGACCTTCCTCGAGGTCATCATCGCGGCGTCGATCCTCTCGATCGCCGCGATCGCGGTGCTCGAGCTCCTTGCATC
>Ga0209990_10003541_pt1 | contig 11415 bp, 12 predicted proteins | sample NOAtaG_6_FD_187304 | JGI IMG/M metagenome (GOLD analysis project Ga0209990, IMG submission 187304) | Freshwater lake microbial communities from Lake Erie, under a cyanobacterial bloom - NOAA_Erie_Diel5S_2200h metaG (SPAdes) (version 2) | ecosystem: Environmental > Aquatic > Freshwater > Lake ...
CGGATAGCCTGTACGACACGCAGCCAATTTTAGTGAATGGAAATTCGTATGATTGTTTTTTGCTTAACTTTGTTAGGACGAACACTTCACCGAATAACCAAACACTAACACCACTAACATGAAGTTAATTGACATTGGCCTATTTTCCTTGGCTGCTGCGATAATGGCTATGGCCGTTTACATTGCGCGTTGGGAAGGAATGATTTTAGAACCATTGGATAAGTACCTGCGAGCCGCCCTGCCTAAGTATATATACAAGCCCTTGATTGGATGCGTGTATTGCAATGCTTTTTGGTGGGGTGTCCTTGCTGGGTTTGTGCATTGCGTGGGGCAGATGCACGCGATTTTCCAAGATGCTGGGGCTTTGGTGCTGCCGTTTGGAATGGTGGCCATTGTGCTACACGGCTGCGCGGCAATGGTGCTGTCGGCGTTAATGGTTGGAATATCCTCCAAATGATTTTCCGGTTATTGTACAGGGCGTTCCCCCGCGCGTATGCGGCGGCTATGCCAAACCACAACTTCCCGAATTATAAGGACAAGTTGGAGTTAGTATTTAAAGAGGGTGAGCACGGGTACTATAAGTTTCCGGTGGCGCAGGACATACCAAACGAAAGGTACTTAATACTGCAAACGCACATCCAAGAACACCAAGCGCGGTTAAGCGATGAAGACCAGGGGGTGTTTGTGGAGTTGCTGGAAAAGGCTTACGCGGATCTGTTATCCCCAAGGGAGGCAACGCAGGTGCAGGCAAAAAAGGAGATTGGCTACATCATAGACGAGATTAAGTTTCGCCATAAAGAACTGCCTATACATACGCGCGTGCTATGCGACATTGGCGCGGTGTGCCTAATTAGGGATGATGAAGACCCTGCAAAATTCGACAAGCAAATCCATGAGGAGAAGGTGGCGGTGTTACGCGGCCACATCACAGACCATGGTTTTTTTTTGAAGATTGGCTTGGCAGCGTATATTCCCAACTTCGAGCAGTTAGCATCGCATTGGCAAGCATTGGCGGCGGTGGCGGAGCGGATGTTGCAGGAGAGCGACGCAAGGCTAAGCGACTTCAAGATGTTGAAATCAGGGGGCGGATTTTTCGCCAAGAACAATCGTACAAAGAGTTCCTCTTAATACTGGCTGGCGGGGATTTAAGTGCGTACCGCTTATTGCTTGACGGAACTATTGATGACGTGCTGGTGGCGTACAAGCGCAAGGCCAAGGAAAACGAAAAAGCAGAGGCTGAATTAGCGCAGGCGAAGGCTCGGAGTAAACGGCGATAATGGCCGTCTGCCGTTTTGCAGGTAGTGCTTTTCCAAAGTGAACAGCAACTCATTAGCTGTACAAATGTCCGACAATAGATGCGGCTTTTCGGCCAGCGTCTTTCGGAATTTCGCAAGGGTTTTTTTGCATTGGACAATGGTGGTGTATGTTTGCGGCATAACCAATGCGCTGTTTTTGCAGCCAAGGTATCGGTTCATGAGGTGCATGGAAGCCCCTCTAATGTTGTATTGCCTAACGTCCCCACCAAGGGTTCCTGCGGCATCGCACACGGCGTAGTAAATGCGGGTTTTTAAGTCCATGAGAACTTGGTGTATAGTATTGTTTCGTTTATATTGGGTTTGTATGAAAGCCTAAAGAAGCGCACCGCTTTTAATTTTCTCTTTTAAAACTTCTGAATAATCACGTCTTAACATTTCAATGCTTTTGAGCAATGAATTAGCAAACATTTCTAAATCATTCAAATCAGCACAAAACATTAAAGTTTTTTGTTTGTCTTTTCCGTATTCAATCCACAACGAAAATGCGTGAGACTCTTCATCAATTTCCCAGCTTTGTTCATCTTTATAGATATAAATTTGACATCCCTTGTCAAAATCTTCTTGTACTTTTTTTGATAGCCTATTATCATCAAACGATGGGCTAATTAATGGCAATATGATTTTCATGGTTTTCGTTTCTAGTTTAAGCAAAGGTATATGGCAGTGGCTTGCTGTGCAATAGCCCGCGCCCCGTAATGTGTTAAAAATCGTTAAATTTGCTTTATGGCCGTAGATACTATAATAGCGAAGTTTGAACTGCAAACTGCACAAGCCCAAGCCGCATTAGCGGAAATGAACAAGCGGCTGGACGCCACGGAATCCGAGTTGAAGCAGGTTGCAAGCCAAAGTACCAAGACTGGTCAGGCAATCCAAAAGAGCGCACAAGGTGCAGGCGGCGGCTTGTTAGGCCGCCTGTTGGGCTTTTTGGTTTATAGATAGTAATTTTGGGATATTAGTATACTGTTTTTGCGTTTGCAGGTACTTGAATAAAAAATTTTACATCTTCGTTATTCATCATACAACCACTATTTTTATTATGCTTAATAAAGCAAGTGTGATTATCAAGGTTAATCCACTCTACATAATATCTACCTGACTTAGTAAGTGTTTTTATTTTTCTGTTGCCTTTTTGTAAGACATTAAAAGCCGTTTGCGCTGTTGTTTCTATTAACTCCATGTGTAGTTGTTTTTAAGTATGAAGCAAAGGTATGCCGCCGTCCTATTCCGTGCAATACCCCGACCCGTGTATTATCTTAAAAAGTGTTAAATTTGCTTTATGGCCATAGATAATATAATAGCGCGGTTTGAGCTGCAAACCGGACAGGCGCAAACGGAAATACGTGAATTGACCGCGCGGTTAGACGCGATGGACAAGGAGTTGAAGACCACCGCCAAGGATGGTAAAAAAGCCTTTTCCGAAATTCAGCAGGGTGCAAAGCAAACGGGCGGCGCGTTTGGTAGCATGAAGGCGCAGCTGACATCATTTGCAGCAACAATGGGTATAGCGTTTGGGGCGCAGGAAATCATACAATTTACAAAGGCCAGCATTGACGCGGCGGCGGATTTGGGGGAAACGCTTAGTAAGGTTGGGGTTATTTTCGGAAGCAGCGCGGATGAATTGGAGGCATGGGCAGACACGGCAGCGGAAAGGCTTGGACAAAGTAAACAACAGGCTTTAGATGCGGCTTCCACGTTTGCGGTTTTCGGAAAGAGCGCGGGGCTAAGTGGGGATGACTTGTCAGGCTTTAGCATTGGGCTTACTGAATTGGCCGCCGACCTTTCATCGTTTAACAACACTTCGCCGGAGGAGGCGATTAACGCGATAGGTGCAGCCCTACGCGGCGAAACCGAGCCTATACGCGCCTATGGTGTCATGTTGGATGATGCATCATTGAGGCAGGAGGCGTTTAAAATGGGTATTATATCCAGCACCAAAGAAGCCCTTACCCCGCAGAACAAAGTGTTGGCGGCGCAGGCTTTGATTTACAAGCAAACGGGTATTCAACAGGGTGATATGGGTAGAACCATTGACAGCTTGTCAAATAAGCAAAAGGTTTTAAGCGCGCAGTTTGCCAACTTCCAAACCCTGTTAGGCCAAAAACTTGCACCTACCTACGAGAAACTTGTGGATGCGGGTGGTCAGCTTTTAAAAGCGTTTGATTGGGGGGCAATCTTTGAACAGGTAATGCAGATTGCCCGTGATAACTTCAAGCCTTTGATGGACATAGGCGCGGCATTAGGCGATTTATTCAACGCATTTGGAAAATCCGAAGAGGGTGGGCGTAAAATGACTGGGATGTTCACCGTTTTGCGGGCAGTTGGAAACACCTTATTGATACCATTAAAACTCATCGCATGGTGGGTGCGTTTTGTCGTCGACAAGACCTTTATTCCAATGATTCAAACAGGCCAGCGCGTTATAGCGTGGTTTAATGAAATGCGAGAGGGCGGCGGTTTTGTTGCAAAAGTGTTTAACGTCATTGCGGATGCGGCTGGCTGGTTGGGTGAAAAACTCGCATACGTCTTAGACACTATGGGAATTATCGGGAACGATTCCAACGTGGTAGACATTGTCGGCAACCTACGGGAACAGCTTTCCAAGTTGGGCGATGAAGACCAAATCAAACAGCTTGAAGAATGGAAAAAGCAGTTTGCGGGGAACATGCAAATGGTGCAGGTATTTGAGAATGAGATTAAGGCGGTGCGCGCGCGTATGGCTAAGGCGGCGGCGCAGGCTGCCAAAGAGGAAGGCGCGGCGGTGAGTGCGGAAGCTAAAAAAGCCCACGACGAAAGATTAAAAATGCTTGACGATGTAGAGGCGGCAGTAAGGCAGGCCAACATGGATTTATTGGAGGCGTCATTAGGTGAAATGGAGCGCGAATTATTGGCGGTTCAAGAAAAATACAGGAAGGATATTGAACTTGCGCAGCAGCACGCAAACGATATGACCGAGGAGGGTAGGCGTTTTGCGGCGGCACGGCGTGCGCTAATGGAAGCCGAAGGCATGGAGGAGCAGGCCATACGCGACAAGTACGCGGAATTGGCACGGATTAAGCAAGAAGAAGATAACCGAAAGGCGGCTGAAGAAGCCGAAGCGTTTAGAAAGTCGGAGTTTGAAAAAGAACTTGCAGCGATTGAGGCGGCAGACCAAGCGCAAAAAGCATTAGATGAGTCAAGAGAAAGGCAAATACAGGAACGCCAACAACTCATTATCCAAAGCACGCAACTATTCGGCGAAACCCTAACAAACATCATGTCCATAACAGGGCGTAATAGTTCGGCGTTTGTAGAGTTTCAAAAGTTTGTTGGGCTTGCAGAAATTGCCATATCAAAAGGCGTGGCAATTGCAAACGCTATTAAGGCAATAAGCAGCGGGCCTGCGCTATCACCTATCGCTTTGATTGCTCAAATTGCAACTATAACCGCTTCTATAACGTCAATCTTTGCAGGGTTGGCTCAAACCATATCGCAGGCACAAGCTCCCGAAGTTCCAGAAATGGAAAGCTATAACAAAGGTACGCCATATTTGGAACGTGGCGGTAACCCGCGCGGCATAGACACCATACCGATTATGGCAAATGAAGGGGAGGCAATTATACCAACAGACAAGAACGCCAAGTACCCCGGCATGGCGCGCGCATGGATCAACGGAAATTTAGACGACTATATTTTCCGGAACTACGTTATCCCACAGCTGGAGGAACAAGCAGCGAGCGCAGCAGCAGCACGCATGGAAGCCTTTGGTATCACGGGGCAAAGTGTGGCTGGCTTCGATGACTTTAGGTTGTACTCCCAAGCCCGCAGGCAGACGGGCGCGTTGGAGGCAATTGTGGAAAACACCAACCCCAAGCGGCAAAGCAGGAAGCGTTATTATTCGTAACTTAGCGGCTATGAACGTCCGCATAATAATCGACAATCAAGAGTTTACCAATGAAGCGCAGGGGCTTCCAGAATTAGAGGAAAGGATATTCCGAAGTGATGAACTAAAGGGCTTCCTTACCGAAATAACGGGAAGCATAACTCTAATTGGAGATGCACATGATTATGTTAGGCGGTCATATAGAAGCGCACTTTATGTAAGGCTTCCTGTTCAAATTAGCACACAAGACCCCACAACAGGTGTTTGGACGCGGATATTTTCGGGCGAGATAAAAACTGAAAACATCCAGTTTGACATGATTAAGCGCGAGGCTGTATGCGAACTTACGGACCTTGGTTTTTTTGGGTTAATCGAAGCTAACAGAAAGGTGGAAACCCAACTTGGAGTGCAAACCTCTATCAATGGATTTGTGATTCCCGCACTACCTGTAAATAACTTTTCATTTTTTGAGGTAACAAATTACCTTAACACGAATAATAGCTACACTGGCGGACCACTTGGAACGATAACAATACCACCCGCGCAGGGATATTATACCTATGACGTATTAAAGTTTTTAATTGACTTTATGACGGATGGAAGGGTTGGCTTTCGTTCGGATTTTTTCGACTATACGAACCCTGCTAACTTCTTTGCGTTTACTGGTATTTTCTCTGGACACCAAATAAGGCTGCCGGGCGTTGGGCAAAGTCCAAGAATATCTTGGGATGACTTGTTTTCTGACCTCCACAAAATATTTAACATTTGGTTTTCCGTAGAAGATGACGGGGCTAACCCCATTATTAGGATTGAGCCTTATGACTTCTTTGTCCGCCAAGGTCAAAACCCTATTATTGAGGCAGAGGAATTAGTAGAGGGGCTGGACAAATCTATACTTTACAACAAGATTGACGTAGGTTGTAGTAGACAGGACAGGGGATTTATTCCGCAGCAGGGTGCTATATACCACCTTAGGGAAAGTTACACAACCGGAAGCGATGCGAAAGAGGATGTAACATTAGACCTAAGAATGAACACCCTAATAATATCCTCCAACAGTATTAAAAGGGTGCTGCCTATTCAATTAAGAGGCGGGCATGAGTTAAATCCTTTTGCATTAATGCGCGGTAGGCGAACTGGTTTGGCTACGCCTTTTGTTATCGAAGATGATGCAAACAGGGGATTTCCTTCACAGAATGTTGGGCCTAATATGCTGGCTGTAAATTATACTACCGGATTGGCGTGTGCAACAGGTCCGGTGGCTATCCCAGATGACATTATAAACGTAGAGCAAAACATATTCTTTGGTGGTGATAACTACACTATTTTTGAGAATGACGATGAACTTGACCAAGAAGTGTTTTTCGTTTGTTTTGACACGCTAAACGAAGCGAGATACTTTTTAACTGACGCGCCAAACCCAGCAGCAGGATTTCCAAATATTGCGGCATATAATACCGATATTTCAAACATGAAGGTGGTGCAAAGCCACATCATGAGAATACCAAACACGGTGCTAACAATAGGTGCTGCAACGGCGGTGGATTTCAATGTAGGGCTAACTTGGGCAGGAGGCGTAAACAATTACTTAACACCCGACCTGACAGGCGGAGGCCAGCCAGCAGTTAATCCTTTTAATTCTTCGCAGGGTTATTGGCACAACGAAATCATAAAGTTTCCAGAAGACGCACAAACGCCAGCAAGCAACTCGGGGGATTATAACCCAGTCAATGGAAGGTTTACTGTTCCGCCTGCCTCGGGTGGGCTTTATGGATTTAGAGCCGTGCTAAACGTGTATAATCAGGGTCAATTTTCACAAGTAAACCCCGGTTTATTTGGCATAGCAATGCAACAATATGACAGCTCAAATGTTTTCATTAATCAGGTTTCATTAGGGCTTTTTCAAATCCCACCCGGTGCGTTTGTAAGTTTTCCCATTGTCTTAGATGCCACCTTTAATTTGGCCTCTGGGGATTATGTGCAGGTGGTGTTGTGTTCTTATGCGTTTAGCCCAATAACCTATCCCGCTTCGCCACTTACACCTCAAATGAGGTGGAGGCTTTATGATACGCCATACCAACAAGGTCCATATATTTTTAATGATGCTGGGCGTGCTGCAAGTAGAACATTCTTTAGGGTGATGTCTACGCCGGAAAATAATAAGGTTATTGCTACATCAGACCCCAACAATGTTGAAGCTGTTTTAGACGATTTCACCGGACATATTGAGCAAGACCAATGGGATTTAATTAAGTCCAATCCTTATGTTGGTGTGCGCATATCCTTTGGCCCTAACAAGTACATAACCGCGAGGGCAAAGGACATAACGCGGAATATAAGCAGCGGGGATTCATCTGGGGTATTTCAGAGAAATTACAATCAAAGTAACAACTTACTAAACGAATAAGATGCCACGTAGGGACATAAGATTATTGGATTATCAGCCTGTTGTTTTTCGGTTGGTAGAGCCAAGCACGGACAGCATAGCGGACAACTTCACGGATGAGGAAGTAACGCTGTACGATAAGATATTGGGCAAGTGCCGCGTGTTTGGTGCTAACTGGTGTCAGGTGGCGGAGTTGAACGATCCTGTCAACGTGCAATGGAAAGCGAGTGAGGTGGGGAGTAATCGCTTTACGCAGTTTACTTTGGATGGGCTTACCACCAGCACGGCGGCAAATAAGTTAATTGATACGGGGGCAAACTTTACGGGAACTGCTTCCTTGCTGGTTTTCAATAACACCACCGGACAAAGCGCAAGAATTACGGCAGTTGATAGCAGTACCCAAGTAAGTTTAGATGCGGATATTTTTACCGCGGCGGGGCAGTCATATACAATAGTTGTTTTAGTTGCACTAACCGGAGGGTGGTCAATGACACAACCTTATGTTGCAACCTATGCTGGTGGTGGACCAACCACAATAAGGGCTTTTAACGACCCTTTCGGCGTGGACTTATTCCAAAACAATAAATGGAACAGGGTTACATTAAGGGTAAGCCAGTACAACTATGGAAGTTTTGAAGTGGTAGTGCCCGGCCCAAGCGGCCCATTAGCAACCTACACGATTGCGAGCGCGGGCGATTTTGAGTTTTATTTTTGGGGGCAGCCAACTTTCGTGGATAGCCTTGACCTTGTTGTTTCAGTTGATTTTAGCGGAACGATTGACTTCACGCAGTTAGAGGTGTTTGAAGTAAACGATTCCTACTCCCTCGTAGCCCTTGACCTTGCGGGCAACGTGTTAGGCGGCCAAACGATAACCTATGGCGATTCCGCGAGCGACACCGCTATGTTTACGGGGAACGTGGTTTATCAAGGGACATGGGCGGATTTTACAGAGGAATGTGGATGCGTACGTTTGGCTTTAATTGACGAGGGCAACCCGCCAGAATGTGAGGGGGAGTTGATATTTGACCCTAACTTTGAGAACCCCGAAGTAAATTGGAGTGGCAGCGATGGGCTTTTTGACCCGTGCGAGGGTGAGTGTTGTGGGGCTTGTTATACCGAGGCAGTAGGGCCGTTTGCAGGAATGTTTACGCTTTTGGCTTGTCCATTGGAAGTTGGCCGTGAATATTGCGTAAGCATTGATGTTTGCGGAGTTACAACGGGTATTGGAAATTTTGCCGAAATTGGGGTGGGTTTATTTGAGGTATCATACACCCCCATTGGCAACATTCCCGCCAGTAGCAGCAGCGGAACGTACACCTTTACCTTTGTGGCAGACCAAGCATATGATACGTTTTCGGTTTCATTCAACGACCTAAACTTATACGGCTGCATCACTTCGGTGTCCTTGTCGGTTTGCGAGGTGTCTACGCCTTACTACGCCCTTAGCGAGTGTTTCAAGTTATGCCCACAAGGATGTACTACGGAGATTTCCTACCGGAACGATTCCAACGCCTACGGATTAAACTATGAGTTTGACCCGCTATACCGAAACTTCACGCGGAACACGGCGCGGATAATTAACCAAACGCTACGCGACAACAGCTTGTCCGTGTTCAAATCAGGTCGCGGTATCGGAAACAACCCATACCATGACGGCTTAAGAGTGGCGGACTTCAACCAAGGGCCAGCCCCAGCTTACTACCACATGGTGTTAAGCACAGCCTTAGCCCACAGCGACTGCCGAGTTGATGGTGTACGCGTGATGCGGATATCCGAGTATCAACCGGATTGGTCGGACAGCTACGAATTAGCGCGCGCAACAACCGAGGTGCAATTCCGCAATCAAGATAACCTACGTAACACGCGATGACGCGGGAGCAAAACCAAATAATTAAGGACTTGCAGGAAGGTATTGACAACTTTCCTGCTGCCTTGTCCAAGGGCACTATGCGCGTGCAGCGTGAAGCGTTCGACCGCATTATTGGCAGCCTGTCAAGCCTTGCGCTAAACCCAGACGGAAGCGTAATAACCAGCACGGCAAACTTTGGGCAGATTGAAACTATTATCAACGACCTACGCGCGGCCTACCTATCCCCAAAATACCGCGAATTTTTGCGGGAGTACCTTGGAGGATATGACCTCATGGCGGAAATGACCATACGGCTTTTTGACACCTACGGCATAACTCCAAACATTACAGACGCCGCCAACGCTATCTTAGCCAACGCAAAAACAAACGCAACAAGGCTACTTACCCAAGGCGCGGTAGACACAGCATTACCCAGCTTCCGCGAAATCCTAAACAATGCGGTGGCGCGTTCAGAAAAATTCACAGATGTGATCCGAAACGTACGGCAAAACATTGAAGGGAGCGAGGATTTTCAGGGCAGGATGGAGCGCTACGCCAAGCAAAACGCCAAGGACATTTTCGCGGTTGGCCATGCGCAGTACATGACTGCAGTAGGTGATGCAATGGGCTTTGAATTTTATGAGTATGCCGGCGTGAACACTTTGGATTCCCGCGAATTTTGTTTGCACCGCAAGGGGAAAGTTTACCACACCCAAGAAATTAGGCAATGGGCTACTTTGGATTGGGACGGCAAAAACAGAGCCACCACGGCGGACACTATATTTTCGCTGCGAGGTGGCTACAACTGCAACCACTTACTTGTTCCAATTGCTACGGCGTTAGTACCTGATGACGTAATCACCCGCGCGCGCAGGAAGGGATATATTACGGATGACGACCCCGCGCAATAATTGCAATTTGTATCTTAAAAAATGTTAAATTTGTCCTTAGTGTTTAACGTTAATCCTTAAAATCAAAAAAAATGTCTTATTGTCTTAATGCACTCCCAGCCTACAGCGAGAACCAATGTGGTGAATTGCGCGTACGCGGCATCGGTGATGTCTTTGTCTTAGCGCAAGGCGTAACCTTTATTGACCCCACCGACCCCGCAGAATGGGCGGCGAAGTTGGCGGCCAACGATGTTGTTATTATTAAAAACATCAAAGGTCAATATGCCAATCCCGAAGCCGAAAACGCGGCTAACCCACGCGAGCGCGGACCAGAGGAAATTCTTATGAAGCTAAACCACACTTTGGCGTTGACAGATGCCAACGTGAACGCGTCTAACGACAGCTTCTATGAAATCCTAAATACCCAAACCTTCGGCGGTATCGGTTGGCACAACCCTAACGAAAGCGAAATCCGTTTGGCTTACGCTGACGTGCGGGCAATGGCTATGCCAGCGTCTAACATTGACGCGGAGTTTCAGCTTTACAATGTGTCGTTTATGTGGGAGTCAAATCCTAACGATTTCCCCACACTATACAACGCGCCTGCTGGGGTATTCGCCTAATTAGGAATAACGGACACACACGAAGAAGGGGGTTTAATGCCCCCTTTTTTCGTTAAAAAAAGTTAAGGAGTTTGGATGGAGGCGGGGGCGGTGTAACTTTGGGGCATGAAAAAACCCATAACACAATGGCTTTTGGAAATGCCCAAGCCCTACGCGGAACTTGCACTCAAGGAATATGCACCAATATTGGAGGCAAGCGGCGAACCTGATGAAGACGTGGCCACCATGCGCGATGCGTTTGAGTGTTCTGTGCTGTGCATAGACAACCTACAAAAAAGAAAGTTTTGGAATGATGTTCTTTATTTCATGGGCGAAGAAAGCGCATGGCCACCGATTGAAGTATATGGCAGGGCGTTTATATCTCAAAAGGATATGGATGCACCAAAGCGCGAAATGTCAATGTTTTGGAATGAGTAAAATGAGCAATATGGAAAAGACAACCAAAGAATGGTTTGAGGAAATGCCTAATGAGTATCGGGGGAGGGCTTTAAA
>Ga0209990_10003544_pt1 | contig 11407 bp, 10 predicted proteins | sample NOAtaG_6_FD_187304 | JGI IMG/M metagenome (GOLD analysis project Ga0209990, IMG submission 187304) | Freshwater lake microbial communities from Lake Erie, under a cyanobacterial bloom - NOAA_Erie_Diel5S_2200h metaG (SPAdes) (version 2) | ecosystem: Environmental > Aquatic > Freshwater > Lake ...
GCTTTCAATACATTGATGGTACCCAACACATTGGTCCGATAGAAATTACGTAGGTCGGGAGCCCAATGAGTAGCGATTGCGGCAAGATGGAAAACCTCATCCACATTTTTCATGGATTCACACAAGCCATCCAAATCCTGAACATCACCAAACGCCCAACAAATGTTGGGATGCTCATCAAAAAAGGATAATTTCTTTCTCGAAAATGCCAAAACTTGGTGGCCTTCTGCCGCCAATTTGGCCACCAATGCAGCTCCCGTCATCCCGGTGGCTCCCGTAACCAGAACTTTCTTTTTTTGAGCGCCTACTTCCATGTGGCATTTTCAAAAATACGGGGAACCAAAAACCATCTCAAATGAGCCGGAACAGCCCCCAAATGTTGCCAATTTGAAATGGGAACTTCCAAGCAAATCATCCCACAAGTCGGCATCACCACTTCTCCGTCCGACCGAAGCAATAGCTTTCCCAATAGTTCCCAAGTGGGGTTATGGCCGAAAATCATGAGCGTTTCCACTTCTTCTGGAACATCCTGCAGCAGCCCCAATACCATGCCGGGTGTAGTGTCATAAAAACGAGGTTCCAATCGAATGTTATGTTCGGCATATCCCAATTCGGAGGCAACAAGCCTGGCAGTTGTGATGGCCCGATTGGCTGTCGATGATAAGATTAGGTCGGGCATGAACCCATACGACTGTAAAATTTGCCCCATTTTGGGTGCATCTTGTTCCCCGCGGGAGTTCAATGGTCGATCCTTGTCCGGTAGATCATGAGACCAGTCGGACTTGGCATGCCGGCAAATCACTAGGGTTTTCATTCGAATTCGATTGCTTCAAAATTAAGCAAAAAGAAAAGCCCCCGTTGAGTCGAGGGCTTTTCTTGTTACTTGATGTTGATTATTTCACCACAACCTGACGCAAGGTATGCTGATACATTCCTTTGTTATTCGTGAAAACACCCTTGATGAGGTATGCACCTGCAGGGAGTTTGGAGGCATCGAATCCGATTTCTGCAGCGCCACCATTGAAGACCCTTTCGGCAATGAATGCAACGCGGTTGCCTTGGAGATCAAACACTTCAAGATTGACCAAGGTAGAACTGGGCAACTCGAGTTGAATGGTGCTGTTTCCAGAGGTTGGATTGGGGCTGATGTTCATTTTGATGCCGTTGCTGGCTGCAATTGGATCAGGAGTTCCAACCAAATTACGGGATTTGAATGCTCCACGACCGTTGGTGGCAACCAGGATTGTGTTATCTGGGTCGTATTTGTAATTGTCGCCATCGAGCCAAACGATGTTGTTGCGGCGGAACACGATATCAGTTACTTGGACATTACCCATTGGGCCGCTCAAATTGCTCCATGAAAGGGCAGTGGCAGTGTTGGTGTAATCAGAGGAAGTTCCGTAAAGCCCATATTCTGTACCAATCAACATGGCACGTGAGGATGCAACGTTGCTGAACGCTACTGAGTAGGCAGGGATGTCAGAGGCCAAGTTGGCTTGGACCGAACGCCATGTAGGAACTGCATCATTGGCATTGTTGGTCATCCAAACGCGGTCATCTCCAAGTTTGTATCCAGCATAGGTTACCGCCACGATGTTGTTATTGTTTGGGTCGATTGCGATGTCCGAAATCCAACGGCGAGGCATTCCTGCGTCATCCACTTGAGCCACGTCGGTGTCAACGTCCAGATTAATGGGGTCATTCGCACCATTGATACGTACGAGTCTCCCGTTGTTGGTACCTACCCAAACGATGTGATCGGCATCATTTGAGCTAGCAATTGCGGTGTAGAATTCTTTACGGTTACCACCGAGGTTATTGACCGTCATGTCACGGGTAATCCTGTTCCAGTGCGGGATGCTGTCGATTCCACCGAATGGATTCGTACAAACCCAAACAAAACTTTTGGAGCACATGTAAAGGTAAGCTGGGGTCTCCTGAATGGAGGTATCATTCCCAAGAGCGGTAGGGGTGATATATTCATCGAAGCACCAAGGCGTGATGGGAGCACCACCAAAGTCGAACAAAGTGCCACCGGCCGAATTGCCATCTGCGCGGTCGATCCACAGAGAGTCTTCAGATGCAATGGAAGGGTGGATGGGTTCAAGAGGTGTGCCATAAAACGGATCGAAAGCTTCCCCTCCATTGAGGGACCTGATTAAACCACCATCTGTACCTTGGCTGACAATGTGGTGACGAAGTGTAGGGCTCCAACGTGCGATTCCACCTTCTGAGAGGTTGGTGAGGTTAGCAAATTGCTGAAGTGTCGCATCGCTGTTGCCGTTGTCTTTGTACATCAGCCCGTTGTAACGATCGCTGGCCAAAATCTCATAATCAACGGAGCCGTCCACTGCATGCAGATGGGCATTGTTGAATCCTTTCGTTTTGAAGGAGAAGGTGGTTCCAAAATTGTCAGTCCTGACAATCTCTGCATCTCCGGCTACGAAATAGGAGGAATCAGTCGTTGGATCAGGAAGAACAATGAGTTGGGGGGTAGGAATGTAATTCCTAGAGAAACCTGGGAAAAACACACTTGAACCCGTGGTAATCCAACCGGTATTCTCGGAGTATTTGTACATACGCGAACCTCCCAAAACCAAGGAATTTGGATCGGTAGGGTGGACGGCAATCACAGAGGCGTATTTTCCTTTTCCACCGAATGGCAAGAAGTTGGAGGATTCAAATGGTGCCACACGGCTCCAAGTATCACCTGCGTCTGTGGTTTTCCAAACACCGTTACAATTGCCGTTAATCGAGGATACACCAGTAACGTAGACGACGTTGTTGTTGCTGGGTGCTGCAGCAAACAAAATGCGTGCACCACCGATGTTAACGTTGGGAGCCACGCCGTTCGGATAAATCACACTGTTGATACGACGGCCAAAGTTTGCTCCATTGTCGGTTGAACGGAAAATCGAGTCTTTGGTGGCTGCCATGACCACGTTGTTGCCAGAAACAATCACATCCACGATAGCATTGGATGTAAAGTGCGTTGAGGGGCTGGCTGCCTTGGTGATGGTGCCGAGGTTATTGTCGGAATAATAAAGACCATCCAAAGCGGCGATGAACACACGGGTGCCGTTGACGGCAATTTTCTGAATCGATTTGAAGGGTCCGGAGAACGGAGTTGACCCGGAGTTCCAGGTCCCGTTGTTGTGGGTGAAGGTGGCACCACCATCTGTGCTGACGAACACCCCTTGACCGGGCTGACCTGCATAGGTCAAAAATCCGTTCCTGTAAGTGGTGACCGAATCAGGGCCCCAAGGATTGATCAAGGAAGTAGCAGGCTCATAAAAAACGTTTTCGCCTGTTCCCACGTAGATATTTGAACCAGATACGGCAATGCATGAGACTGCCATATTATCTGAAACGCCACTCACTTGGGACCAACTTGACCCACGATCGGTACTTTTCCAAAGTCCTCCGCCGACAGATCCAGCCCAAACGGTTCCATTGCCGTCCACAGCCATAGCACGCACGTGGTTGCCTTGGTTGTTGGGGCCGATTTCTTCCCAAGAGAGGTTGAGCTGCGCTTGGGCAGTGGATTGCAACAAGCCGAGGGCGGCAGCCGCCAATGCAAGGAAATTCACGGTTTTTCTCATATTCCCAGTAGAATTTTGTCCAAATTGAAGCATCAAAAAAAGCAATTTAAATTCACCTAGCCAAACACCTGAGCATTTTTTTTGCCGAAGTGTCCGGTCAATTGCCGCGAGGCAAAATTAACCAGCCTAGTGTCCAGCCCCGCTTTTAAAAATCTCCCGTTGGTTTCGTGGATTTAGGCATGAATTAAGTCGTTCATCCACCACCGGAACCCACATGGTCAACACTCTCCGAGCCAATCGATTACATGGTAGAGATGCCTAGCCTAATCAAAGGTGCCGTTCGGCATGGTAGCTCGATCGTACCAAGGGTCCACTTTCCACGAATTTGAGGCCCATTTGCAATCCTGCCTCCCGATAGTGGGCAAACAAGTCCGGATGGATGAATTCTTGGACAGGCAAATGCATTTTGGTCGGTTGCAGGTACTGCCCGATGGTCACCACGTCGCAACCATGTGCATGTAGGTCGGACATGATTTCGTAAACCTCCTCAGGGGTTTCCCCCAAACCCACCATGAATCCTGATTTGGTCCTCAAACCCGCATCTTTGGTGCGTTGGATCTGTTCCAAGCTTCTTTCGTATTTGGCTTGTGGGCGAACTTTACGATACAGCCTTTTCACCGTCTCCATGTTGTGGGATACAACCTCGGGGGCCTGGTCCAACAACAGTTGCAGGGCGTCCCAATTGGCCTTGACATCAGGAATCAGGGTCTCCATGGTCGTTTCAGGACTTTGGATTCTTACCTGCCTGACGGTTTCTGCCCAGATACCCATGCCTCGATCGGTGAGCTCGTCACGGTTCACAGACGTCAAAACAGCGTGTTTGACCTTCATGAGTCGGATGGCTTCCGCAACCCTGTAGGGCTCATCCTTGTCCAATTCGGTTGGTCTTCCTGTGGCAACTGCACAGAATCCGCAAGAGCGTGTACAGACATTGCCCAAAATCATGAAAGTCGCCGTTCCTGCACCCCAGCATTCTCCCATGTTGGGACACCGCGCACTTTCACAGACCGTGTGCAGGGAGTGTTGGTCGATGATTTCCCTCACTTGGGTGAATGTCTTTCCATAGGGAAGTTTCACTCTGAGCCATTCCGGACGTTTGCCATCCCCTGGCGTGTTTTTGTTGATGACGGGAAGTTCAATCATGTCATTATTACCAATTGTTGCCCACCAAAACGGTGATGCTACCTCCGATGTAACGATTGCGGTTGGGCGTGATGTCCATGAGCTCAGGAGCTTTGATGTATTGGTCACAAAAAACGCCCAATTCCACAGTGCGAATATATTCTTTGCTGCCCGAAAAGTCCACAGCAGTGGTTGCTTTGAGCCTAAAGCCCGGTACGACCGACAGTTCATCCATCCCCAAAAAGAAGTCCGCCTCTCCTACAATGTTACTGTAGTTGTATTGTGCGGCGGAGTATTTGTCGACTTCCACATAAGCTTGGTTGCCAGAAATCGGAATGGCAACCTCTACAAAGTAGGGTTTTTGGATGGCAAACACGGGCCCAGCAGACAAAATCCCCTTCAGCCCCATTTTATTGAAAGGCGATTTGGGGATCCAGTCCTTGGATATGCCGATGGTTGGAGCAAAAGTGTAAACGTAATTTTTCTTGTCGAAAATGTAGTCTTTACCTCCTTGGTCGGCATATGCACTCTCAATCTTGAGTTCTTTCGGATTTTTAAGGGAGGTAAGGCCCAAGTCCAACACAACAGCTCCACCCTTCCGCAGGTAAGTAGCTTGGACATTCAATCCGAAGCCAAACGTGTGACCTACGATACCGATGGCAAGACCTACAGCAGGGTCCTTGGCTTGCTGTGCCTGCCCGAAAGCCTGCACAGGAATCCATGAAAAGGCAAAAAGGAGCCTCAAGCATCGAGAAATTGATGCTTTCAAGTTACAATCAACGTTTAGCGCAATCGAATTCAACATTTCCATCAGTCATGCTTACTCGATATTGCCTAAAATCTCCACGTCGTAAACCAAAGTCGATTTCGGGGGGATGCCTGGAGGGGTTTCCTTTTCGGGATAGCCCAACGCCGGAGGAATGATCAGGACTGCACGGGTACCCAACGTCAATTTCCTAAGTGCCTCTTCCATTCCTGGAATCAGATCGGAAGTTCCCAAAACGCAGGAAAATGGTTTTTTCCGAGACCTTGTGTCGTCGAAAACTGACCCTCCCAAAACACGGCCCTGATAATGCATTCGCAAAACGGAGCCTTCTTCAGGTCTTGGGCCTGGGCCTACGAGATGGGTGTAAATCTTCAAGCCGCTCGGGTATGAAACGATTTTGGAGGAGTCGCGGATGGTGAAATCCGGAACTACCCGTTCGGCTGTCAAGTCACCCACTGTATCTGGAAGTGCCGTTGCTTCTTTGCATCCCGACCATGCAAGCAGCATGGCGGTGAGGAAGATGGCCGTTATAGTCAATTGTCTCATCATCTCGATTCGTATTCCAGCAAGTGTTTGAAGGAGGGGAGAAGTTCAAGGAACTTGGCTTCGGTTGAGGCGAGGTCATGGTCCACTTTCCCGCCGGATGCGTTGTGATGCCCGCCCCCGTTGAAGTGTGCGGCGAACTCATTGCAAGGAAAACTGCCGATGCTTCGGAAGCTCAGGCGGGTACCCTCGTGGCTTTCCCTAAGTAAAACACCGAAATTGATACCACGGAGGCTGAGGTTATAGTTCACAAATCCTTCAGTGTCTCCGGCTCCAATTCCAAAATCCAATCCTTCCTGCATGGATATGGTCATGTAAGCGGTACGGTATTCGGGAAGAACAACCATTTTTTTGTAAAGGAGGTAACCCAAGAAGCGGTTCCTTTGTTCGGTGAAATTGTCGAAAACCAGGTTGTGAATCCTGCCAACATCGATTCCTTTTTCAATGAGGGCTGCGGCGATCCTGTGGACGGCAGCCGTGGTGGTGTTGAAACGGAATGAACCGGTATCGGTCATGAGGCCGACATAAATGCATTCTGCTGCATCTTGGTCGATGAGCTGCGACAATCCCATTTGCAATGCAAGACGGTAGACAAGCTCCGCAGTGCTGGATATGCCTTGAACGTGGAATCGCAAATGGCCGAAATCTTCAGGATCGATATGGTGGTCGATCATGATTTTGGGGGCGGGGGCGGGGATGACCAAATCGGCGAGGTCTCCCAATCGCTTGAAGGCTCCAAAATCCAAACAAAAAATCACATCTGCCCTGGAAATGGCTTTTTGGGCCCCATTGGGGTCACCTGTTGCATCAATGACTTCTTGCGAGCCAGGAAGCCAAGACAGATAGCGGTCAAATGCGTTCGGAATCACAACCACCACATTGTGCCCCAAGCCTTCCAAAACTTTTGCCCAACCCAAGGAAGAGCCCATGGCATCACCGTCCGGATTCCTGTGGGTTGTGATGACGATGTTTTGCGGAATGGCCAGCAGGTCCAAAAGCCGGTCGACGTCCTGGGGATCAAAAAGTGAAGAAAGTTGTCTGATTTCGGATACCATAGTCCGCAAAGGTAAGGATTAACTCGTTTGGGCAGGGTTACAGGACGACGACCGCAGATAAATTTGGCTTGAATGGGAATACTCATCTATTTTTGCGCCCTGAAACAAAAAGACAATCTCCATCATGAGTGGCAATCTTACATTTACCATCATCAAACCCGATTCGGTTGCCAATGGGCACACTGGCAAAATCCTCGACCAAATCATTGAGGCTGGCTTCAAGGTCAAAGCCATGAAATTGGTCTACTTGTCCGACAAAACCGCTGGGGAGTTTTATGACATTCACCGCGAACGTCCATTCTTCAAAGATCTTGTGTCCTTCATGACCAGCGGTCCTTGCATCCCAGCCATTCTGGAAAAAGAAAACGCTGTTGCGGATTTTCGCAATCTCATCGGTGCCACCGACCCCACCAAGGCCGCACCAGGCACCATCCGCAATCGGTTTGCCAAATCAATCGATGCCAACGCCATCCACGGCTCCGACAGCGATGAAAATGCCATCCGTGAAGGACGCTTTTTCTTCTCAGACCTGGAAATTTTCTGATTCCGGAGGTCTTAACAAGAGATTTTAGCCGCCCACATTTATTTTGGGCGGCTTTTTTTTGTAGACAATCGAAAGGAATTGGTGGGTTGGTAAAGGTTGCTTGAAGTCAAAAAGCACCTCATGTCCAAAAGATTTCGAATAGGAAGGATACAAATAATTGACCTCAATATTCTATTTATTGACGGCAATCAATCTATATTTGCACCCAATCAATCCAAAACAAAACCTTTTTTTTCCAACATCCATTAAGTTTTCGCCGACCTTCAGAGCCCTCTGAGGGTCGGTTTTTTTTGCTCGAATGTATACGGTCAATACCCCATCAGGAATTTTGCGATACCAAGTAGGTGGATAGCTGCTGTTTCGGACCTGAGACGGTTCGCTCCCAATGAGACAGGCAAAAATCCAGATTGTAAGGCAGCTTCCAATTCATCCGGTGCAAAGTCGCCCTCGGGACCGATGAGCAGGGTCACACTTGAGGCACCGCCAAGACTTTGCGACCATGAATCACCTGTCTGTCCTGATGGCCCGTGGGCAATCAAATTGACTTCGCTGAGCAGTTTGGGAAGGGAACGCTTGAGCTCCCCCGCTTCCACGATTTCCGGCAGCCTCGAACGCATGGATTGTTTCAAGGCAGCCACCAATATCCTTTCCATCCTGTCAATTCTGACCCCGGTCTTGACCGTGTGTTTGCCAGTGTAAACCGCAATCCTGTCCACCCCGAGCTCAACGGATTTTTCCAAAAGCCACTCAAATCGGTCGGGTTTGTGAAGCATGGATACAGCCAAGGTGATTTTTTGCTCCTTCTCACCCCAATTCTCGACTTTTTGGCGGATTTCCACCTTTACATAATCCTTTCCGGTCTCGACAATCAGCCCAGAAACCATGAATCCATGACCGTCTATCCCCACCACATGTTCACCCACTCGGTGGCGCATCACTTTCAAACAGTGTTTGGCCTCCTCTCCCGAAATAAAGGCGTTATTTCCTTCGATGTGGCTGAAATGGAATGGGGTCATATGGGGATATCGTGAGGAGAATTAAATTTTTCAAAGGTTGCAAACATGCTAACTTTGTAACCCAATTTCAATTTTATTCAGAGACTCAATTTAACATTATGAACGAGTTTGGGAATAAGTCCAACGTATTTAGTCTGAGCGACTCCGGCATCAAGAATGCAGTCAATGTCCATTGGAATCTCACACCTGCGGAACTGGTGGAGCAAACACTTTCCCGTGGCGAAGGTGTTTTGGCCGACAATGGTGCGCTTTGCGTCAACACTGGAGAGTTCACCGGCCGTTCGCCCAAAGACAAATTTTGTGTCATGGACGAACACACCAAGGACGTGATTTGGTGGGGTGACGTCAACAATGTGTTTCCTGCCGACAAGTTTCAACAACTGAAGGCCAAGGTCATCGCACACCTTGAAAACAAGGAATTGTGGGTGCGCGACGCCTACGCGGGTGCAGACCCCAAACACCGCATCAATGTCAGGATCATCAATGAAAACCCCTGGCAAAACATCTTTGTCAACAACCTCTTCATTCGTCCCTCTGCCGACGAGCAACGTGGCTTCACCCCGGAGTGGACCATCTATTGTGCTCCAACGTTCAAGGCTGTCCCAGCCGTAGACGGTACGAGACAGCACAATTTCACCATCCTGGATGTGACCAATCGCACGATTCTCATCGGAGGAAGTGCCTACACCGGTGAAATGAAGAAAGGTATTTTCACAGTAATGAATTACCTGCTCCCCACCAAAGGCTATCTTTCCATGCACTGCTCGGCCAACATTGGCAAGGACGGGGACACGGCAGTATTCTTCGGCCTTTCAGGTACGGGAAAAACAACCCTCAGCTCTGATCCGCAACGCAGGCTCATCGGCGATGACGAGCATGGTTGGACCCCGGACGGTGTGTTCAACTTCGAAGGTGGCTGCTACGCCAAATGCGTGGATTTGTCCCAAGAGAAAGAACCACAGATTTGGGATGCCATTAAGTTTGGAAGCTTGGTCGAAAACACCAAATTCTTCCCCGGAACCCGCAAAATCAATTTCGAGGACATCTCCATTACCGAAAATACCCGCGTGGCCTATCCGCTGAATTACATCAACAATTCAGTGGAACCCAGTGTTGGAGCCATCCCCAAAAACATCTTTTTCCTGACAGCCGATGCCTTCGGTGTGTTGCCTCCCATCAGCAAGCTGAACCCAGGCCAAGCCAAATACCAGTTCATTTCCGGATACACTGCCAAGGTGGCAGGCACGGAAGCTGGTGTGAAAGAGCCACAAGCCACGTTCTCTCCTTGCTACGGCCAGGCATTCTTGCCGCTTCACCCCACCCGTTATGCACTCCTCCTCGGAGAATTGTTGCGTAAATACAATGTGAATGTTTGGCTCATCAATACCGGATGGTCAGGCGGACCCTACGGCGTTGGTTCTAGGATGAAATTGTCCTACACCAGGGCCATGATCACTGCTGCATTGGAGGGCCACCTCAACAACGCCGAGTTCGAAACCGATGCAATTTTTGGCTTCGCCGTGCCCAAGTACGTTCCAAACGTGCCTTCAGAGCTTTTGACTCCCCGTAATACCTGGGCGGACAAAAAAGCCTATGACGCCAAAGCCAATGAGTTGGCTGCGAAATTCAACGCCAATTTTGCCAAATACGTTGATTTCGCCGACGATGAAATGAAGGCCGCTGCTCCCAAAGAGCTCGTCTGATTTCAATTAAAACGATTGTACAAGGCGGGGGGGAATCCTCCCGCCTTTTATTTTTAGCAGGCCGCCTCCCCATCTTAATCGGCAAACTGCTATTTTTACCACATCAACCCTTCAAGATGTCGGTAGACCTCAAAAAGCGCACTGAGTTTTTCATCCGTGACCTACACGCCCGGGAGTCCATGCGCCTGGGTTGGTACCGTCAGTGGCGTGACAAAGAGGAACGTCTCCAATACTTGAGGGCACGAAAAGCACAGCATACGGCATTTTTGAACGATTTGCTCCGAAGGAGAGGAATTTCCCCGGCTTGGTATGCAAGGCCTTTCTACATCGCAGGAAATGTATTTGGCCTCTTGTCGGCGTATTTCCCCGAAAAATGGGTGGCCAAAATCGAAGGTATTTTGGAGTGGTGGATATTGATGCGTTACAGAGATTATTTCCAACAAATGAAATTGGATTTCAACCTGCGAAGCATGATTGAGTCGGTGCAATTGAAGCGAATGCCACACAACGAACCTGCGATGGATGTTTTGGCCTTGATTGAGAAAATCATCGCCGAAGAAGAACAAGCCATGCGTTTGGGCGCCTGATCCGAGTGGCCGAATTGGGCGCTAATCTTCCCGAGAAAAGAAAAACTGGGTGGTTTCCTTGATTTGCTTGAAACCCAAGTGTTCATTTAACCCCAACATCGATGGATTGATGGGCGATACAGTGGTGGCAATTCGTTTCAAAGATGGAATGTCCTCAAATGTCTTTAGCATCAGGTAAACTTTGAGCGCTTTTGCCAAGCCTTGTCCTCGATGGAGTGGGTTGATGCCGGTCATGCCTTGTATGGCGTTGCCGTTTTCCATGGAGGCAACCATTTCGCACAATCCCAACCGTGTTCCATCTTCATGCTCCAAAAAAGCCATCCTTGAGGTTTGCCCGTTGCGGGCTTGGACCTCCCGAAATACGTCCAACTGAGCGGAGTCCAAACCGGTCTCCGGAAGAGTGACCCCGACAAGTGGCAACTCTTCACTGAATTGTCGATGCAGCCTCAAGTAATCACCATGGATATGT
>Ga0209990_10003549_pt1 | contig 11388 bp, 10 predicted proteins | sample NOAtaG_6_FD_187304 | JGI IMG/M metagenome (GOLD analysis project Ga0209990, IMG submission 187304) | Freshwater lake microbial communities from Lake Erie, under a cyanobacterial bloom - NOAA_Erie_Diel5S_2200h metaG (SPAdes) (version 2) | ecosystem: Environmental > Aquatic > Freshwater > Lake ...
GCGCTTCCACGTCACCGAACGCGGCATCACGCTGATCACCCCCGAGATGCTCGGCCAGGAGACGCCCCATCAGCGCTGATACCGCAGCGACGCGGCTGGTGCTGCTGTGGCACATGCACCAGCCCGACTTCAGAGACGGGCCGGGCGGCCATTTCCGGCTGCCCTGGGTGTACCTGCACGCGGCCAAGGACTACGCCGACATGGCCGCGCACCTGGAGCGCCACCCGGGGGTGCGCGCCGTGGTCAATTTCGTGCCGGTGCTGTGCGAGCAGCTCGAGGACTACGCTGCCGCCTTCGATGCCGGAGAGCTGCGCGACCCGCTGCTCGAGACGCTGGTAAGGCCCGACCTGGAGGGCCTGGACGCCGCCGGGCGCGCGTTGCTGCTCGACCGCTGCTTCCGCGCCAATCACGCCAAAATGATCGAGCCCTTCCCCGCCTTCCGGCGGCTGCGCGAGCTGCTGCGCCAGGCGCAATCCCTCGGCCCGGGTGCACCCGACTATCTCTCCGGCCAGTACTTCGCGGACCTGGTCACCTGGTACCACCTGGCCTGGACCGGCGAGACCGTGCGCCGCCAGCACGCCGCCGTGGTAGAGCTCATGTCCAAGGCCCAGGGCTTCACGCTGGAGGACCGCCGCCGGCTGTTCGCGGTGTACCGCGAGGTGGTATCCGGAGTGCTGCCGCGCTGGCGCGCCCTGGCCGCGCGCGGCCAGGTGGAACTGTCCTGTACCCCGCACGACCATCCGCTCGGGCCGCTGCTGCTGGACTTCGCCGCCGCCCGGGAAAGCCAGCCTGCGCTGCCCCTGCCCCAGTGCGCCGGCTATCCGGGCGGGCGGCAGCGCTTCGAGTCCCATCTCACCCGCGCGCTCGAGTCCCACGGCCGGCGCTTCGGCGCACCGGCGCGCGGCGTGTGGCCGGCGGAGGGCGCGTTGTCCGAACCGGTGCTGGACCTGCTCGCCGCCGCCGGCGTGCGCTGGACCGCCAGCGGCGAGGGCGTGCTGCACGCCAGCCTCGGAGCCGCCGGGCGCGGCGCGGACGGCCCCCGCGCGCCCTACCGCGGCCACCGCTGGCGCGACAGCGGCCTGAGCGTGTTCTTCCGCGATGACCGGCTCTCGGACCTGGTGGGCTTCGAGTACAGCGACTGGCACGGGCGCGACGCCGCCGGCCACTTCATCGAGCAGGTGCAGTCCATCGGCGCCGCCGCGCCCTCCGGCGAAGCCACCGTGGTGAGCGTCATCCTCGATGGCGAGAACGCCTGGGAGTACTACCCCTACAACGGCTATTTCTTCTTCGAGGATCTCTACGGCGCGCTGGAATCCCACGCCAGCATCCGCACCACCACCTATGCCGAGGCGGTGTCCGCCGGCCCGGCGCCCGGCGCCGCGCTGCACAGCCTGCGCGCCGGCAGCTGGGTGTACGGCAATCTCTCAACCTGGATCGGCTCGGCCGAGAAGAACCGCGCATGGGAGCTGCTGTGCGAGGCCAAGCGCCACTACGACCTGGTGCTGGCCAGCGGGCGCCTGGATGCCGCGGCGGCGCGGGCCGCCGAGCGCCAGCTGGCGGTGTGCGAAAGCTCCGACTGGTTCTGGTGGCTGGGCGACTACAACCCCGGCGCGGCCGTGGCCAGCATGGAGCAGGTGTTCCGCGCCAACCTCGCGGCGCTGTACCGGCTGCTGCAACTGCCGGCGCCGGCGGCCCTCGATACGCCGCTCAGCCACGGCGGCGGCGAAGCCGAACTTGGCGGCGCCATGCGCCGCGCCTCCTGAAGGCCGCTGCGTGACCCGCTCCATTTCTCTGCTGTTCGGGGTGCACGCCCACCAGCCCGCGGGCAACTTCACCGGGGTGGTGGAGGAAGCCCACGAAAAATCCTACCGGCCGTTCCTGCGCACAGTGCACCGCTATCCGGCGTTTCGATTCGCCATCCACGTAAGCGGCTGGCTGCTCGAGCAACTGCTGGAACGCCACCCCGAAGACCTGGCGCTGCTGCGCCACATGGTGAGCCGCGGCCAGTGCGAGCTGTTCGGCGGCGGCGACATGGAGCCGGTGCTGGCGGCCATTCCGGCGCGCGACCGGCTGTCGCAGATCGAGGCGCTGTCGTCGCGGCTGGAAGCGGGCCTGGGCGCGCGGCCGCAAGGCGCCTGGCTCACCGAGCGGGTGTGGGAATCCTCGGTGGTCACAGCGCTGCACGCCGCCGGCCTGCGCTACGTGATGGTGGACGACTACCACTTCCTGTGCGCCGGCCTCGACGCCGCGGCGCTGGGCGGCTGGTTCTCCACCGAGGAAGGCGGAGAGCGGCTCGACCTGTTTCCCATCTCCGAAGCGCTGCGCTACCGCCTGCCCTTCGCGCCCGCCCGAGAGGCGGTGGCATGGATCGAATCGCAGGCGCGCGAAGGCGGCGGTGAGGCAGCCATCTATTTCGATGACATCGAGAAATTCGGCATCTGGCCCGACACCTTCGAGTGGGTGTTCGAACAGCGCTGGCTGGAGCATTTCATCGAGGGCGTGCTCGCCTCGCCGGTGATCCGCACGCGCCACTTCGCCGAGTTTCACCGCGAACAGCACGGCCGCGGCGTGGTGTATCTGCCCGCCACCTCGTACCTGGAAATGGGCGAGTGGTCGCTGCCGGCGGCGCGCGCCGCCGACTACGCGGCGCTGCTCGAGGCCCAGAAGGCAGCCGGCCACTACGAACGCTTCAAGCCTTTCCTGCGGGGCGGCATCTGGCGCAACTTCATGAGCCGCTACCCCGAGGCCAACTGGATGCACAAGCGCATGCTCGGCCTGTCGGAGCGGCTCGCCGCGCTGCCCCGGGCCGATGCACGGCTGCGCGCGCTGCTGCACCGGGGCCAGGCCAACGACGCCTACTGGCACGGCCTGTTCGGCGGGCTGTACCTGCCGCACCTGCGCCGCGCGGTGTGGAATGCGCTGCTGTCGCTGGAGCGCGAGCTGGAGCAGCTCGCCCCTTCCGCGCCGGCGGCGCGACAGGATGCCGACCTGGACGGCCACGACGAGTTGCTGCTGCGCGCGCCCGGCCTGGTGGCGGCGCTGCGCGACGACGGTCACGCGGCGCTGGTGGAGTTCTCCTCCCTGCCGCTGGCGCACAACTTCGGCGACTCGCTCACGCGGCGCGTGGAGCACTACCACGGACGCATCGGCGAACAGGCCTCGTCCCATGCGGGCGAGGGCATCGCCTCCGCGCACGACCGGGTTGCCTTCCGCCACGCCATCACCCGCGCCGATGCCGAACCCGACGCTCGCAACCGCGCCCTGTTCCTCGACGCCTGGGAGTCCCGCGAGGGCGCCGCCACATGGCCCCGCTACCGGCCCACGCGCGGCGAGGAGGCCGGGTTCCATGCCCCGGTGGCGGGCGGGACGGTGCACAAGCGCTATGTTTTCCACGACGGTGCGCTGGCGGTGTCCTGGCAACTGGAGCCCGGGGACGCGGGCACCTGGTGCAGCGAGCTGAACCTCGCCATGCCAAGCTGCGACGGCTTCCTGGGCCGCTACCGCGGCGAGGACGGCGTGCTGGGCGGTTTCGGCGAGCGCCATGTGCTGGAGAACTGCGCCCGCCTGCGTCTGGAGGACGGCGTGCTGGGCGGCGGCCTGGAAGTGCTGATGGACCCGCCGGCGCGGGTCACGGCGCAGCCGCTTCACACCGTGTCCCAGTCGGAGGCCGGTTTCGAGAAGGTGATGCAGGCGGCCACCCTGGAGCTGCGCTGGCCTGTGGCCCCCGGCCGCGCCACGGTGTCGGTACGGCTGCGGCCCTTCCAGGGCGTTGACCCCTGAAGGCGCCCGGCACGCCGGGCTTGTAACCACTGGTGACAGAAAGGCGTCAACCACGTTGACGCCCGCGCCGTTGCGCCCCATGCTTGGCTCAGCAAACCCAGAAACAACAGAAACAAAATGCCCCGGTGCCGGGGCGGAGCCTGACCGATTCCAAGGATTTTTCCAGCGGCCGCCCGGCCTTGCGCAGCAACCGGCGCCGCCCGAACAGGAGGACACCCCGCCGCCATCGCCCCCGCCAGGCCCCATCGAGAAATCCCGCAACGAGGAGCACGAAGATGCAGACGCAACTGCAGATCACTTTCCGCGACACACCCCACTCCGATGCGCTCGAAAACCACATCCGCGAGAAGGTGCGCAAGCTCGAATCGATCTTCGACCACATTCAGGGCTGTCACGTGACTGTGGAGCAGCCCCACCGCCACAAGCACCAGGGCAAGCACTTCTGCGTGCACATCGACCTTCGGGTGCCCGGCTCCGAACTGGTGGCCAACCTGCACCACCACGAAGACCCCTACGTAGCCCTGCGCGACGCCTTCGACGCCGCCAAACGCCAGCTGGAAGACTACACCCAGCGCCTGCGCGGCGAGGTGAAGCGGCACGATAACGGCCGGCGCGAGCCCGCGGTCGAAGACACGGGAACGCAACCCCACGAGTCCTGAAACGGTCTACGCCGTTCCACACCGCGAGGGGCAGCCGAGGCTGCCCCTCGTCGCTTTAAGATCGGCCCTCGCTGAAGAAAATCACGGGGGAGAGCATGAAAAAGACAGCCGCCGAATTGCGCAGCCAGCGCTGGTTCGCCACCCAGGACTTGCGCGGCTTCGGCCACCGCAGCCGCATCCTGCAGCTCGGCCACGAGCGCGAGGACATGGAGGGCAAGCCGGTCATCGCCATCCTCAACACCTGGAGCGAGGTGAACCACTGCCACTCGCACCTGCGCGAACGCGCCGAGGAGGTAAAACGCGGCGTGTGGCAGGCAGGCGGATTCCCCATCGAGATGCCGGCCATCTCGCTCGCCGAAGTGTTCCAGAAACCCACCACCATGATGTACCGCAACCTGCTGGCCATGGAGACGGAAGAGCTGCTGCGCTCCTATCCGGTGGACGGCTGCGTGCTCATGGGCGGCTGCGACAAGACCGGCCCCGGGCTGCTCATGGGCGCCATCAGCATGAACCTGCCCGCCATCTTCGTGCCCGCCGGCCCCATGCTGCGCGGCAACTGGCAGGGCCGCACCCTGGGCTCGGGCTCGGACGCGTGGAAGTACTGGGACGAGCTGCGCGCCGGCCGCATCACCGAGCGCGACTGGCAGCAGATCGAGGAGGGCATCTCGCGCTCGCCGGGCACCTGCATGACCATGGGCACGGCTTCCACCATGACCGGCATCATCGAGACCCTGGGCTTTTCCCTGCCCTCGGCCAGCACCATTCCGGCGGTGGACTCCGGCCACGCGCGCATGGCCAAGGCGAGCGGCCGGCGCATCGTAGAAATGGTGTGGGAAGACCTCACGCCGCGCCGCATCCTCTCGCCCCAGTCCGTGGACAACGCCATCCGCGTGCTCATGGCCCTGGGCGGCTCCACCAACGCGCTCATCCACGTGATCGCCATGGCCGGCCGCGCCGGCATCCCGCTCAACCTCGACCGCTTCGAGGAACTCGGCCGCCAGACCCCCTACCTGGTGAACATGCGTCCGGCTGGCCAGTACCTGATGGAAGACTTCCACTACGCCGGCGGCATGGCGGCGCTCATGGAAGGCATGGGCGCGCTGCTGCACCGCGATGCGCTCACCTGCACGGGCCGCACCCTGGGCGAGAACGTGGCCAATGCGCGCATCCACCTGCCCGACGTGATCCGCACCCCCGGCAACCCCATCCAGCCCGAGGGCGGGCTGCGCGTGCTGCGCGGCAACCTCGCGCCCGACGGCGCGGTCATCAAGGCCAACGCCGCCGATCCGCGCCTGCTGCAGCACACCGGCCGCGCGGTGGTGTTCGACAACTACGACCAAATGGCCGCGCGCATCGACAGCCCCGACCTGGATGTGGACGCCGACTCGGTGCTCATCCTGCGCAACGCCGGGCCCCTGGGCGGCCCCGGCATGCCCGAGTGGGGCATGCTGCCGATCCCCAAGAAGCTGCTGCGCCAGGGCGTGCGCGACATGGTGCGCATCTCCGATGCGCGCATGAGCGGCACCAGCTACGGCACCTGCGTGCTGCACGTGGCGCCCGAGAGCTTTGTGGGCGGGCCCCTAGCCCTGGTGCGCGAGGGCGACCTGGTGCGCCTGGACGTAGCCGCGCGCCGCCTCGACCTGCTGGTGAGCGAAGAGGAGATGACCGCGCGCCGCGCCGCCTGGCAGCCCCCCGCGCCGCGCTTCGCCCGCGGGTATGGGGCCATCTTCTCGAAGCACATCCGCCAGGCGCCTCAGGGCTGCGACTTCGACTTCCTGGAAGGCACGGCGCCCACGGCGGAGCCGGAGATTCACTAGCCGGCTGGCGGCCCCCGGCGCGGCCTCGAGACCTTTGGATCAATACAGTCATCGTGGCTAGCCGCGGTGATTTCGGAAAGTTCGACTCGGTTTGTTTTCCTAGTGGTGTTTCTTTTCAGCCAGACGATTTTGTGAATCGAGGTTACCCGCATGTTCGATCGTCTTCCAGCTTCCGCTTCTGATTTCTACCAGCTCGTTCTCGGAACCACTCTGCGTGCGATCAAGGAAACCCATCTTACGGATAACTTTGACCACGAAAGATTCGGTCCGGACGGGGTTGATCGATCACGGGACTTTCGTCCCCAAGACCGGGTCTTTTACTTCGACTGGTTTTTTCGAACCCACTCTGCCCTGTTCGATGCTTACCAGAGGCTGGCCGATGATCATTCGAGAATGCTGCTGCTCCACCTCATTGCTTATCGTCTGGGGGGGCATCAGAGCGTCCGGATTCCGCTGTCCTTTGGACGTGACAGGCCGAACGATCGGTCGGCCTACTTCGATGCCGAGGCGTCACAGCCCAGCCAGTTGAGCATTGCCGGCATGTTTGGCGCACTGAAACACTTTGATTTTGTTTTCGAAGGGATACGTTACAAGGCGGACTGCATCGGTCTTGAATACTGCCTCTACCGCAAGCAGTACTTTTTCAGCCGTGATGGCATAAGGATCGCCCCTCAACTCGGGGACCATGTGATTGATGGCGGTGCATGCCTTGGAGACTCAGCGGTGGTTTTCGCCAATGCGGCAGGGTCAGAGGGCAAGGTCTACGCGTTTGATCCCGTTCAGGAACACATCGACGTCATCGACCATAACGCTCGGCAAAACCCTGGCCTGCAGATTCAGTCCATGCCTTTCGGGTTGTCGGATGTCGATGTCTTCGAGGAGCCCATAAGTCTGAAGGCGTACGCCCCTGGCTTTCGCTGCGACGGACAATCCGTGCCACTGGCCAGTATCGATTCCCTGGTCGCGTCTGGCGCCATCGCACAAGTGGATTTCATTAAGTTCGACATAGAAGGATCCGAGCTGAATGCCCTGAGGGGCGCCACATCCACCATTCAAAAATTTCGACCGAAGCTTGCTATTTCCGTGTACCACAAGCCAGATGATTTGTTCGAGATCCCCATCTATCTCAGCAATACCTTTCCTTTTTACCGGATGTACCTCGACCATTATTCAATCCACTCGGAGGAGACCGTTTGTTACTGTGTCGATGGCTCCGGTGCGCGATAGGCAAGGCCGGGCATCCGAATAGCGCAAGGTCAAGCGGAGGTCTTGAGGTCACGCATGGCGCGCCGCCCCCGGCATTTTCGACTGGCCGAAGCAGCGGGCAACGATCATGAAGGCCGTGCATCTTGAACGACCTCGCCGGACGCACGGGTTCTTCATCTTCACCGGAATCCCGTGCCAGCGTGGCTTCCCGTGTTGCGCCGTGTGGTTTGGCGCCAATTCTTCACATAAACGTTCTTGGACCCATTCAGGCCGGGGGGCCACGCGGGTGATGCACACACCCCACGGGCATCTCCCGCAGCAGCCCGCAAGTCCCGCTTACAGCACCATGCAACGCACCCTCAAGTTCATCCACATCGCAACCTCGGCCGCTTTCCTGGGCTCGCTGGCGGCAGCCGCCGCCCTAGCCGTGGCGGCAGCCCGCGACCCAGCCCAGTTGCCGGCCCTGCGCGGCGCTATCGCCTGGGTGCTGTGGCGCGTGAGCGTGCCCGCGGTGCTGCTGCTGTGGGTGAGCGGCGCGCTGGCCATGCTGTCGCGCCAGGCCTACATGGACGCACGCTGGGTATGGGTGAAGCTGGTGGCGGGCAGCATGGCCGCCGCGGTGGTGATGGTGATCGCGGCACCGGCGGCCGACCTGGCCGCCGATCTGGCGCGGCGCGCCGCCACAGGCCAGCCGGTGGGCGCTGCGCTGGCCGCGGCTCTGGCGCGCGAGGCGCTCTGGACGGGCGTGGCCGCCGCCACCGGGCTGGCGGCCATGGCCTTGGGGGTGTGGCGGCCACGGCTGGGAGGCCGATAGCCCGGCTACGGGGAATGGCGGCCCGGCCACGGCCCCCCAAGTTCGACACCCGCAGCCCTTTTTCTGTAGCTCCAGGGTGTCACCTTTCGGCATAAAGAAGCCACCGCGTTGTCGGCGTAATCAGGCCACTTGGCGGCCGGATCGGCTGGTCTGATTCTCGGCATATACAGGCCAGCCGTTTTCGGCATATTGCGGCGACTGCCGGGCCACGAGCATCTCGATCTGATCACCTCCACCGGTACCGTGCGGGCTTTTGTCCGCGGGAGGCGCCGGTTGCCAGACGGAGAATCGAGATGTTTCAGTACCGTCAAGTGCTCGCGCAGTTGCGCGCGGGCGACACCGACCGGGAAGTGAGCCGCTGCGGGCTGATGGGCCGGGCGAAGGTGGCGGCGTTGCGGGCACTCGCCGCCGAGCAGGGCTGGCTCGAGCCCGAGCGCGCGTTGCCCGACAAAGCCGAACTGGTGGCGCTGGTGGCGCCAGCGCGGCGCGCAGCCAGCACGGTGAGCAGCGTGGAACCGTGGCGACCGCTACCTGCGCATGCTGCTCACGCACGGCGCACGAACGGTGCTGCTCGCGGCCAAGGTGGACACCCAGGCCGGACGCGAGCCCGACAGCCTGCGCCGCTGGGCGCTTGGCGTTCAGGCGCGAAGCAATCACAACAAGGCCGCCTGCGCCCTGGCCAACACGATGGCCCGCATTTGCTACGCCACGCTGCGCGATGGCGAGCCCTACGGTCCCGTCACGCGCATGAACAAGAAGATCGAGCGCACTGCCTTCGCGCTGCCAGGCTAAGCCCTCGACGAACCTTTCAGCACAACATCAACCCGCCACGCCGACCAATCCCACCGCCGCTTGCACAAGAGACACGATCGCCCATCATGGCAACCAGGGTCGCCCCCACACCGAATGACGCCGATAACCCTTCCGGCAGCTTTACGCCTGCCGCTCGTAGCGATTGGGGCTTCGGTGTTGCAGATTCCACGTCGGCACGGGCCACGTCGAGCCCACTTCAGATGCCGGATATACGACTGCAGGCTTCACCCCAACGGCCAGATCTATCGATCAGTCTCTTCTCGAATGGGGGGAGTCCATATATGTAGGGTTATGCGTCGAGCGGTTCATTGCTCAGGCTGTTTTGGTGGATAAACGGTCCACGTGGATAGAAAGTCTGGATCGACAACTACCTCGCCAGTGCCCTTGAGTTTGTAGTGGCCTGGCGCTGCCGGCTCAAGGCGTGAGAGATCAGGAGGAACCCACCGTTCTTCACCGGTACCGGTCAGGCGAAGGATGATGCCTTCGTCGCGGCTGGCGCGGACGATTTCACCGTGAAATTGCTTAAGGCCGGTGATTTTCTCGTTGCGATCGCAATGTGTAACACCAACGAGGAGGCGTTTGCCAATAATGGCCTTCGCTTCCTCCTCATCGAAGTACGGTTCCCAATGCTCGGACGTGTATTCAGTCATGACGCATAACGAGGCTGTAGAAAAAGTCGCTGAACTCTAACGGGCCAAGAATACAGGGGTACGTCACCCCTCCCGCGGGTCGTAGCGTTCGATAGAGCGCGTCCTGCGAGGTCAATTCTGGTCTCATTTTCAACGCTCCGCGAAAGAGGACTTTTTCTACAGCTTTAACGTTCGAGGTAACCTGCCCGCGGAGGCAGGACTTGCAAGCCCGGAACCCGACGATAGTACAGGTGGTACGGACCGGGCTTACAAGGCCTGCCGTAGCGGGTCAGGTTGAGAGAGGGGATAGGCCACGCTGCATTACGCTGCCAATTCAATGTATTCGACCGTGCTGGTCGGCAGCGGCACTGGAAGACCGTCTTCCTTCATGCCTTCGATATGGAAGGATACCGCCTCTCGAATCTCTCGCTCGACCTCTTCCAGCGTCGCGCCAGTAGCAACACATCCGGGCAGATCAGGAACGTAGGCCGAGTAGTTGCCTTCGGCACGTTCGATCACAATAGCGTAGCGCATCTTGACCTCACTTCTTAAAGCCAGCTTGTTTGAGCATGCTGTTCTGAGTTCCTGGCGCCAGGTCATCATTCGGCTTGCCCGGGACGGTGACGCGTCCGGGTTTGCTTTCGTGCTTGTACTGGCGGTGGCTGCCTCGCTGGGCTACGAGGACCCAACCATCCTCCAGCAGCAGGCGCAGGATCTCTGAGACCTTCATCTTCTACGGATACTGGCTCTGGCGCAACACCCGTGCTTGGGCGCTCCGAGCGAGAAGTCGGTGGCCCTGCGTGGCCCAAGGAAAGTCTGAGAAAGTCTCGGCGATTTTGGTCTCATCGTCAGACAGGAACAAGACGGGGTAATCGATGAGCCAGATGCGTTTTGGGGATGCGGAGTACGCCGGCAAACGGAAGAAGACGCGCCGGGACGTATTCCTCGAAGAGATGGAACAGGTAGTGCCCTGGAAGTCGCTGCTGGCCTTGATCGAGCCGTTGTATCCGATGACGCAACGATCATCGCCGCGCCGAGCTCGACGAAGAGCGCGGCGGGCGAACGCGATCCGGAGATGCACCAGGCGAAGAAGGGGCCTCTCTTGAAATCCGAGTGGGTGGAGAGGGAGGCTGGATGGGGCTACCAAGGGGCAGAGGTGCACCACCGGTCGCCCCGCGAAACGCGGGTCAAGGTCGGGCGGCATGCAGTCTGCCGCGCGGCGGAGCGCACCCTTGACGCCCGAAATCAGTGATTTACGCTCTTCGATGGCCGGGAAACAGCGCACCTGAGCTTCCCGGCCATAGAGACCAAGGCAGTTGGCATTCATGGCCAAGGTTTTCCGATCCACCCACTCGAAATTTCGCAGAGCCACAATTTGGCTTAAGTTGCAGCATGAGTTCCCCCAAGATGATTGCGTTCAGGGTAGGGAATGGGCGGTCCAACGAACGAGTTGAGCGGCCGACACCAGCGGCGCGCGGCAGGATGCAGCATAGCGAACAGCATCCTGCCGCGCGCCGCTGGTGGAGGTCAGCTCGAACGCCAGGTTATGCCGCAATTTAGCCACCAACCGGCGAGCATACTTCGACCAAAGTTCCGTCTGGACATCGGACGTAGGAGACAACTTGCCCCCATGGCTTGGTCTCAGGTTCTTTCAACTCGGTGGCTCCAGC
>Ga0209990_10003554_pt1 | contig 11376 bp, 18 predicted proteins | sample NOAtaG_6_FD_187304 | JGI IMG/M metagenome (GOLD analysis project Ga0209990, IMG submission 187304) | Freshwater lake microbial communities from Lake Erie, under a cyanobacterial bloom - NOAA_Erie_Diel5S_2200h metaG (SPAdes) (version 2) | ecosystem: Environmental > Aquatic > Freshwater > Lake ...
ATTGTATACGGTGATACTGATAGTTGCTATTTCTCTGCACTTCCTATATTGAAAGATGATATTGCAAACGGTGAAGTACAATGGAACAAAGAACTTTGTATAACACTATATGACAATATTGCAGAGCAGGTAAATGAGAGTTTTCCTGCATTTATGGAACGTGCATTTCATACAACAAGAAAAAATGGTGCTATTATTAAAGCAGGTCGTGAATTGATTGGTGAACGTAGTATCTTTATCACAAAGAAACGATATGCTATAAACATCTATGACAAAGAAGGTAAACGTAAAGACGTAAATGGTAATACAGGACAAATTAAGGCTATGGGTCTTGATTTAAAACGTGCAGACACGCCTAAATACGTGCAAGACTTTCTAATGAGTGTATTAGAAAGGGTATTAGACGGTGCTGATCGTAATGAAGTTGTTGTAATGGTAAAAGAATTTAAAAACTACATGCGCAAGCAAGATAGTTGGACTAAAGGATCTCCAAAAGGTGTCAATAATCTTACAGCATATAGTGAGAAAGAAAAAGCACAAGGTAAAGCAAACATGCCTGGACATGTGAGAGCAGCATTAAACTGGAACACATTACGTCAGGCTAACAGCGACAACTACAGCCAAAAAATTGTTGATGGTATGAAAATTGTTGTATGTAAGTTAAAACCAAATCCACTAGGATTTACAAGTATTGCTTATCCAACTGACGAATTACGATTGCCAACTTGGTTCACAGAATTACCTTTTGATGATGCAGCAATGGAACAAACACTAATTGATGAGAAAATAGACAACTTGCTTGGTGTACTAGAATGGGATATTAGACAAAGTACAGATGTAAGCACAGCTTTTGATGATTTTTTTACAATAGGTTAAATTAGTTTTGATTTTTGCAATAAATTCCACTATAATACGTAAGATATATTCCTAAATACTTTAAAGGAGAAAATAATGAAGGATAATTTACAAGACTTAATAGCTCATATTCATGGGCTAGCAGCTATTGACGTAATAAAAATTGTTGGTACAGATACATCTACAAATTTTTCTGCAGTATCTCAAGATAAAAATGGAAGAATAGTTATAGAAGGACAATTACTAACTCCTGATCCAAACTTCATTGGTACGTTTGGTATGCCTAATCTAGATAAACTAAAAACAATTCTTGGTTTTGATGAATATGATGAGAATGCAAAAATACATACATCCTATGAAAGTAATATTCCTAAAGTAATACACTTTGAAAATAAAGTTGGTGACTTTGTTAATGACTATAGATTAATGAGTGCAGGCATTGTTAATGAAAAAGTTGGAAATGTTTCCTTCAAAGGTGCATTATGGAATATAGAGTTTGAACCTACTATTGAAGGTATCAATCGTTTGAAAAAACAGGCGCAAGCTAACAGTGATCAAGAAAATTTTAAAATAAAGATAGAAAATGATAACTTAAAAATCTATTTTGGTGATCCTGCAACACACAGTGGTAACTTTGTTTTCTATCCTAATATTTCAGGAACACTATCACGAACACTAGAATTTCCTGTAAATCTTGTCATTCAAGTTTTAAATATGGCAGGAGATAAAAAAATTGCTATAGCAGATAAGGGTATTTTAGAAATTACAATTAATAGTGGTATAGGATTATATCGTTATTTAATACTAGCACAATCAAAATAATATGATTAAATCAATCTATTCAGGTAGCATGGATGTAACTGTGCAAGGTGGCACATCATTTATGACCCCTATTAATTCAACGTACTCTGGTGCAGGTATGATTAAATTTGATCCAGCATCACAAAATTTTCAAGTAAACGATGGTATGAATTGGGTTAATATACCTAATGATACTGTGTCAATTGATTTAAGTTACGAATCAAAAATGGCATTAGAGTGGGCTAGAAGAAAGCGCCGCGAAGAATTAGAGTTAGAAGAACTTGCTAAAACTAATCCTGCTATTAATGATTTAGTTAATCAAATTAAAGAAAAACAAAATCAACTTGAAATGGTTAAAGCATTAATCAAAAAAGATAAAAATGTTGATGAAGAACCACAAGCATATCAAGCACCCTAATGGAAAAAGACGATTTAACTAGTAAACATAACCCTGAATGGGCACTGTTCTTACCCGCACTCAGTACATTTTATATTACTGGGTTGGGTAAGCAACGTAAGGGTGAGAACTATTTTCAACCTGAGCGTATACCACAAGGTATTCCTGACCTAGAAGGATTAAATTTTCTTAATAGTCAGAAAGCATTGTTCCCATATAAGTGGGCATTATACAGTGCAGGACATGCTGAACTTGATCCTAAAAAACAAGGTAATAGTGAAAGCATTGTACATGAACGAGAGAGTGGTACATTCCTATTAGGTGATAGTGGTGGGTTTCAAATTCTAAAAGGTCAATGGCCTGCAGATTGGAAGAATCCTGATTGCCCACGTGCTATGAAGAAGCGTGAACAAGTATTGAAGTGGATGGATACATATATGGACTATGGCATGGTTCTTGATATACCATCTCAATCATTAACTACTTATCATCTCAAAGATAAGAATGGTAACAGTGTTCATGGCATAAAGACAATTGAAGATGCTATCACTGCCACACATATCAATAACAAATATTTTATTGAGAATCGCAGTGGTAAATGCAAATTCTTAAATGTGTTACAAGGTCGTAATCATACACAAAGTGATGAATGGTATCAGGAGATGAAGGATTATTGTGATCCTAAAGTATACCCTGATAATCATTTTAATGGTTGGGCATTCGGAGGACAGACAAAAATTGATATCAGTCTTTTTCTTAAACGTTTGGTACATATTATCCATGATGATTTACTCCAACCTGGAGTACACGATTGGATTCATTGCCTTGGCACATCTATATTAGAATGGGCATTAATTTTTACAGATGTACAAAAGGTATTAAGGAAACATGTCAACCCTAATGTAGTTATTAGTTTTGATTGTGCAAGTCCCTTTTACAGTGCTGCAAAAGGATTAGCATACTTTAATAATACATTTGAAAACAGAGGGAAATGGTCTTATCAAATGGAAAAGACGGCAGAAAAGAAAAGTTATGCGAATGACACTCGCAAATTTAAGGATGCCGTACTAGCTGAAGGTATCCACAAAGTATTTACTAACAGTCCGATAACTGCTAATATGACAATGCGTGATTTGTGTTACAGAGGTCAAGGCTTTATTGGACAACATAATAAGGAAACTAAAACAAGTTGGGATACATTAAGTTACACATTAATACAAAGTCATAATGTATATCAGCATATGGTTGCAGTACAGGAAGCAAATAGAAAATATGAAGATAATGTTATTCCCAAAATGCTTGTACATGAAGAATTTGACCGTATCTTTTTTAAAGATGTAGTTGAAGAAATTTTATCTATGAAAGACAGACAAAGTGCCTTAGATAAAATAGAGGAATATGATTGGTTCTGGAGACAATTTAAAAGCGGTAGTCAAGGTTTTAGTGGTAAAAAAGCAAAAAATTCAAACACTGTTTGGGATGAAAATTTTATTGAAGTTAAAACAGAACAAAAGGTTGAACCGGTGTTAACGATTGAAGAACAATATCAACAAGAAGATCATTTAGATGATACTGCAATTTTAAATAATATTGAGGATTAACATGTACAAAGCTAAAATTCAACACTTAGAAGAAATGCATAGAGTTTTAAATAAACAGATTGATGATATGGAAAAAAATCATCCTCATACTGAAGTTGAAAAACTTACTGAGATGAAAAAAAGAAAATTACAGCTTAAAGATGAAATAAGTCGTTTAAACAAATTACAATGGGAACATGATCATGAACATTTGGATTACGGAGATGATAGATGATTCAAAGTGAAAGAGAAAAAATACAAAGGGTAATGCATGAAGCTCAAAGACAAATATGGGTTACTTTTCAAAAAGAAGGTATACACAAATATCCTGCAGCACTGGAAGAGCCTAAACTCAGTGATGTTAGCTTTCTTGGTTATCCCCATCGTCATATTTTTCACTTCAGGGTGTCAATCGACGTATGGCACAATGACCGTGATATCGAGTTCATCCAATTCAAACGATGGTTGGAAGCACTGTATTCAGGGGAACAAAATTGTCTGTCATTGGACTACAAATCATGCGAAATGATTGCCGATGACTTGTACTTAAGAATTGCAGATCGGTATCCAAACCGAAATGTAATAATCAATGTATCCGAAGATAATGAAAATGGCTGCGAGATACATTATAATTTAAATAAACCTTATCAATCAATTGCAATATAAAGGAAATAAAAAATGTCTAAAAAATATAATTTTCAACCTAACCCTAAAGTTCGTCAAATCTTTGAAGATTTGGAAAAATATAAAGAGTTCTGTGTAGACTATGGGTATATTTTTGATGAATCACATTTGTATGATATGAAACAATTTTCGTATCGTCAACATACAAAGCAGCTTGCAGGTAAACAACCTAAAAATAATTGGATTGAGGATAGCAAATAACTATGGCGACCTGGAGTGTAAAACCTACTTGGAAAAAATCAATCATTGAACGTCAATACATTAGTAAAGACGGTAACGAATTAGTTGTCGAGACTGGTTGGCGTTGGGGTGAATTCTTAGTTCACACTGATGATGATAATCCTCCTAACATAGAAGCAGGTGTAGATATCTATAACTGTGAATATGAAACAGAATTAGTAGAAACAACTGATGGCTGTTGGGAAGAGCATGATTTTGATGAATGCGATGATGAAACTCAGGCATGGTTAGAAAATTTCTTTGACGAAGGTAACAGTTGGTTAGACCTTGAAGAACACGGTTGGCTATTTGATGATTGCGAAATGATCATTGATTGCGATCTTGAAATAACGAAAGTGGAAGAAGATGCGTAAACTGTATTATATGGGCCTTGAACCATACAAGGCACGATATACGTTACAGTTGCAAGAATGGAACCGCGCTGTCTTTGAACGGCGCGGTTTTAATTACGTCATTGTACCAGGTGAAACATTAAGCAATGACAAAGCAATTGTAACTGGGCAGGTATTAGACGCACACGGTCGTACATACTTTGGCATGAGCCAAATGATGAATCTTGTTAAAATGATGAAAGCAGGAGAATTAAATCATGCAGATGTTGTATACTTTGAGGACATGTTTCAACCAGGTATCGAAAGCTTACCTTATATTCTCAATCAAATTGATGCTGCTCACCGTCCTCGCATTGCCGTTCGCTGTCTTGCACAAACTATTGACCCCGATGATTTCGTACATGTGTGGGGCATGCAAGAGTGGATGGGTCACTATGAAAAAATGGTTGACTCATTCGCAGACATAATTCTTGCTACCAATGAAGAAATGGTAGCACACATGAAGATTGCTGGTTGGCGTGGTAAAATCTATAATATCAGTGGTCTAGCATTTGGTAAAGACGAAGTTCTAAGTAGAGTAAAAGAATTAAAACCATTTCATCAAAGAAAACTTAGAGTTTGTTTTGCAGCACGTTGGGATCAAGAAAAACAGCCTGACTTCTATATGGATTTGATTGAGGAATTTCATCGTCGTAGTAAGATGGCATATTGGGAAGGTTATGAACAACATGAGATTGAATTTGCAATATTCAGTGGTAGTAAATTAAAATCAAACAATAGTAGTTACATAGAAAGAACGAAGCGACTAGTAGATGAAGGCAAACTAGTTGTATATGAAGATTTAGAAAAGGATGATTACTATGCCCTCCTTGCTGATAGCCGTGTTTTATTTAATTGCGCATTACAAGACTGGGTATCAAACACAGTCAGTGAAGCCGATGCTCTTGGCTGTAATGTGTTATATCCTGCTTATCGTAGCTTTCCTGAAACATTCGCCAATGACCCAGAAAGGCTTTACATTCCTTGGTCTATAAATGATGCACTAAACAAATTATTTAAATTACTTAAACATCCACACATTAACATAGGGAAAATTAGTGATTATAATGACAAGACAATTGATCGTATCTGTGATATAATTACTGGTCAAGGTGAAAAATATTTGCGTATGAATACAGATTATCGCAAACATGTAAGTGAAACTAAATTTTAAGGAGAAGTTATGAGAGAACAAATGATTGAAACACTTCGGGTGTATTTTTCCGCAAATGTTATGAAACATAAAATGAACATAGAAATTATGTTAAAAAAGCCAATGGGTATTCACGATCACACTGATTGGATGTCAGCAGTAGAACAAGAAATTGCTATTATTGCTGAATATGAGGACAAACTTGAAGTACTTAATAAACATTTTTCCTAAATGAAAAAGGTTTTAATTACTGGTTCACATGGTTTTATAGGTAGCCACACTGCTAAATTATTTAAGCAGCATGGCTACTATGTCATTGGTCTAGATAATAATTATACGCTAGAACATTGCGAAGATAATATTGAAAAATATCTAGACCAAGTTTACATTCAGGATTATGAAGAATTTTTACATTTCTTAGCAGGTAGTAAAAACGTTGATGCAATAGTTCATTGTGCAGGTAGTTCGTTAGTAGGTCCTAGTGTAGCTAATCCATACAAATACTACTACAACAATGTTAAAAAGTTAATGAATTCTTTGTATGCATTGCATGAGCAATATCCTAACTGGAAGGGTTCACTGATATTTTCTAGTAGTGCAGCAGTGTACGGTAATAACAATACCATTCCTATAAGTGAAAGTGATAATAAAGAACCAGTTAGTCCTTATGGTCGTAGTAAACTAATGGGCGAACAAATTATCAATGATTACTGTATTGCATATGGATTGAAGGCAATCGCACTACGATATTTTAATGCTACTGGCTGTGACATAGACGGTGAGTTGGGAAACAGAAAAGATGATACACATTTGGTACCTAGGGTAGCCTCAGCAATATTAAATGACAAACCATTACTTATTAATGGCAAAGATTACGATACACCAGATGGTACATGCATACGTGATTACTTACACGTTATGGATATAGCAAAAGCACACTTAATGGCAGTAGAATTAAGTGACCAGTTTGAAGATGGTGAATTTGAAGCATATAATTTAGGTACAGGCCGTGGCTATAGTAACTTTGAAATTGCTACGGCATTCACAGAGCATTTAGGATTAACATTACACATTCAATATGGGGATAGACAACAAGGCGATCCAGATGAATTAGTTGCTAATCCATTAAAGTTTATTGAAGATACAGGTTGGATGCCAGAATACAGTGATTTAAAAACTATAGTTACCAGTACGTATGACTTTATGAAAAAAACATTCTATAACAACTAAGATAAATAACTATGCAACACAACGGTTGCAAACATCAACAACAAACCATCACAAAGGAAGGTTATCAAAATGAGTTACAATAAAACAAAAACAGACCCTGAACTAGGTAAAGAAATCCATGATTATCTTGTATTAAAAGGAGTTGAAACTCCTGTTACTAATATTAATATGGACCGAAAAGACAAGATTGCTGAAATAGAAAAGCATTTTTCTTATATAATGCAAGTACTAGGATTAGATATTGACGATGATAGTTTACGTGAAACTCCTAAACGAGTTGCTAAAATGTATGTCAACGAAATCTTTTGGGGACTTGATTATGAGGCATTCCCTAAATGTACAACTGTTGAAAATAAAATGAAATACAATGAAATGGTTGTTGAGAGAAACGTCAGTGTTCAAAGTAACTGTGAACATCATTTTGTAGTTATTGATGGTCTTGCAACAGTTGCTTATGTACCTAAGGAAAAAGTACTAGGTCTTAGTAAAATTAATCGTATCGTTGAATATTTCAGCAAGCGCCCACAAATACAAGAAAGATTAACAGAGCAAATTTTTCATACATTATGTTATATTCTTGATACCACAGACGTTGCAGTTATGATTGATGCGCAACACTACTGCGTTAAGAGTAGAGGAGTAGAAGATACAGGTAGTTCAACTGTAACTACGAGATTAGGTGGAGGATTTAAGACTGATCCTGAGGTTCGTAATGAATTTTATCAAATTGCGAGGATGGGTAAGTGACTATCTTATTAATAATTATTGGCTTAATTATAATATATTTAGGAATATATGTCACAATGCATATACCAGGTTGTACTGGTAATTGCAATCAAGGCAGAAATGAATGTGATTGTCCATTAAGGAAAGGAAAAGAATGATATTTGATAAGATTAAAGACCTTAAAGCAAGAGGCATTAAAATAGGTATTACCTTCAGTACTTTTGATATGCTACATGCAGGACACGTTGCTATGCTTGCAGAAGCTAAAAATCATTGCGATTATTTAATTTGTGGATTACAAACTGATCCAACTATTGACAGACCAGATACTAAAAATAAACCAGTACAAAGTATCGTAGAAAGGCAAATTCAATTAGCATCTTGTCGTTATGTTGATGAAGTAGTTGTTTATCAAACTGAACAAGATTTGGTAGATATATTATTGACATTACCAATTGATGTGCGTATACTAGGTGTTGAATATAAAGGTAAAGAATTTAGTGGTGATGCTGCTTGCGCACTTAAAGGTATAGAGCTTGTATTCAATAGTCGTGACCATAGTTTTAGTTCAAGCAGTTTGCGAAAGCGTGTTGCTGAAGCACAAGATCAAAAACAAAAATGGTAAATAGTAATGAAGTTGAAGCCTTGTCCATTTTGTGGTCATGATTTAAATCAACAAGATTTTTGGCATGAAAGTGTTTACCCAACCAGTAGAGGAGCTACTATATGGTCAGTAAACTGTGCTGAAGAAAGAGGTGGGTGTTCCGCACAAATCTTAGGTTCTTCAGCAGAGGATGCAGTAAAAAATTGGAATAAAAGAACAAACAAAAGCGGCCTTTGACGTTCATCCCGCTATAAAAATTCTGCATGTCTTGCTTATAAAGGAGACATAACATGGCAACATTTAACATTGATGTAGAGAATCAAACACCAGAAGAAGCAATCGCAACGTTAGAACGACTTGGTGCTTTCGGTGATCAACCAAGAACTTACAAATACACTAGTACAAAAGAATACCATGACAGTTTTCCATGTGCATATCGTCAATGGCGTGCCGACAGTCATTGTAATTTAATACATGGTTATTCATTTAGTATGAAGTTTTATTTTGGCACAGATCATTTAGACGTTCGTAATTGGGCTGCTGATTATGGTGGACTAAAAGAATTGAAAAAGATTCTTGAAGATCAGTTTGATCATACATTACTTGTTGCACAAGATGATCCAGAATTAGAAACATTCAAGATGTTACAAGAGAAGAAATTGGCTAAACTAACCATACTACCACGACTAGGATGTGAGGGTCTTGCCGATATGCTTTACAAATATGTCAATGGCGTGTATATTCCTGATATGTGGGGACCTGGTGAAGCAGAAAGACTTTGGTGCTATCGTGTAGAAGTACGTGAAACACAAAGCAATATGGCTTTTCGTGAAGGTCACCGTGAATGGAATGAGGATTTATTTGCATGAATGAGCGAATAAAAACATTAGCAGAAATAGCTAAAACAAAAGTTCCTCCCGGACTATTTGTTGATCGTTGGATTGAGAGATATAATGAGGAATTCGCAAAGTTAATCATACATGAGGCTGTTTCTGTGATGTACACTAATGCGATTGACAGACAAGTACCACCTGACATTGAAAAAACACCCACACACTACGCAGTTGCAATATTAAAACATTTTGGTGAGGAACCATGAATTCAAAAACTGAAGAAGCGTTAGGCATTCTACAAGAAGAATGCGCAGAAGTAATTGTAGAAGTAAGCAAGGTTCGTAGATTCGGCTTAGACACAGCACATTATAAATCAGATATGCAACATACACATAGAGCAATGCTAGAGATGGAAATAGGGGATATACTAGCACTAGTTGATATTTTACTAGAACAAGGTATATTAGAACAATCTAGATTAGACACCTATAAGCAAAACAAAAAAGACAAACTTAAAATATGGTCAAAAATTTATGAATAAAATTAAAGTAGCTGAATTATTTTATAGCATACAAGGTGAAGGTAGATTTATGGGTGTACCTAGTATCTTTCTTCGTACATTTGGTTGTAATTTTAAATGTGCAGGATTCGGTATGCCTAAAGGTGAGATGAGTCTAGAAGCTAATAACATTGCTTACGCACAATCACGTAGTCATAATACCCTATATAAATCTTATCAAGATTTGCCATTGGTAAATACAGGATGTGATAGCTATGCAAGCTGGCACTCTGGATTCAAAGACCTTAGCGCAATGTATGATATAGATGTAATTGTTGAGGCAATCATTGGATCACTACCGCACAAAGAATGGCGTGATGAACATCTAGTTATCACTGGTGGTGAGCCATTATTAGGTTGGCAACGAGCGTATCCTGAACTATTAGATAATCCCAGAATGAAAAAATGTAAGGACATTACATTTGAAACTAATGGTACGCAAAAACTACATCCAGATTTTAAACTGTTCTTGTATAAATGGACACACAAAAAAGGTTATCATAATCTTACATTTAGTGTTAGCCCAAAATTAAGTGTTAGTGGTGAACTTAGAGAAGAAGCTATTCGCCCAGATATTGTTAGAGAGTATGAAGATTTGGGTCACACATATTTAAAATTTGTTGTTGCTACAAAAGATGATGTGGATGAGGCATTAGAAGTTATTGATTTATATAAGAAAGAAGGCTTCAGTGGTCACGTATATCTAATGCCCGTTGGTGGTGTTGAAAGTGTGTATACATTAAACAACAGAACCGTCGCAGAGCTTGCAATGAAACACGGTTTGCGTTATAGTGATAGATTACAAGTGCCACTGTTTAAGAATGAGTGGGGAACATGATAGGTCCAGAGACGAAATCGTGGGATCCATATGCATACTTTCACGATAATGCAATTTGGTCATGGCAATTTGCATGGTTACCACATCGTTGTGAATTATCAAATAAATTTATTTGGTTAAGCTATGCATACAGAGGTGTAGTAACAATAAATGATTATCCTGAATCAGTTCAGGTTCGTTGGAGGAACACTGATGAGCATCTTTTACATTTAATTAAACAATGAAAACATATAAGAAACGAATTGGATTTTTAGTAAGTTATCAAACACTAGTGCCGCATGGTGGTATTGGTCAGTTCACACAAAGCTTTATTAGATTAATGGAAGAAAACGGTGTTAAGGTCGATATTATCACCGATAAGAAACCGCAAGACAGTATCTTTATAAAATCACTAAACACTAACATCATCTATCCTGAGGAATCGTATGGGTATACAAACCACAGTGCTATTTTTATGTATGGCGATAGTTATTGCTATGAACGAATGGCTAACTTTCGTAACTCA
>Ga0209990_10003555_pt1 | contig 11371 bp, 12 predicted proteins | sample NOAtaG_6_FD_187304 | JGI IMG/M metagenome (GOLD analysis project Ga0209990, IMG submission 187304) | Freshwater lake microbial communities from Lake Erie, under a cyanobacterial bloom - NOAA_Erie_Diel5S_2200h metaG (SPAdes) (version 2) | ecosystem: Environmental > Aquatic > Freshwater > Lake ...
TGAGGAGGGAGGGATTAAGACGGAACTCTCTACGGTCGGCCGTATTAAAACTCTCTGAACGCTTCTCATAGACGTTACAGTGAGCTCTTCAGCCTCGTTCCTTTAACATTTTGAGTGAGTTTCTTGTTTTCTTACTCCTACATTTGTCAAACTTGGGGCCAAACCCACAGTAACAACGTTGTTGGAGGCAACCGTCGAAGACCCGACCAGACGGGCTTTCTTCGTGACTTCGTCAGAGACAGCTGAGCGCCTCAGTGCCCCTTAATCTGTTCACGGCGCTCGAAGACATCGTCTAAGACGTTTGAAATGTCACACATTCGGGAAGGGCCCACCAGGGCCTCAGGCGACTCCCTTCCGTACTTTTCCTAACGGCCTCACTGTCATACCTGAGCTCGTCTCTCAGCGCCTCCTGACGAGCTCAGTGGTGTCCTTTCATCGATCCGCACATACATAATTTCTTTTTTATTCGTTTTCCCTTTGCTAGAGGGCCACCCTCGCGTTGTCTTCCCTTTGTGCGTTAAATCTCTTTGGGCTCTGACCTTGCGTCCTCTCACCCCTAGTCTTTATCGAAGCTCGTTGCAAATTCTTCCCCTTTATCTCCATCATATATGTATATCAATTTCTGTCCGCAATCTGGTGCCGTCGCGGACACCACCGAACATTTCACGGCTCGAGGAAGAACATTTCCTTCATTCGCTTCCTTCATCACACATTCCCTTTTTCTCCGTTCGAACTTGTATTTTCCACTCTCAAATGCTTTAAAACTCTGATTTATAATTGTATGTTAAGAATTTCGACGCTATGGATCACTTTGGAGACGTGCGGCGTCCTCGAATTCCATCTTCTTTCCTTCCTGCAATCACTGGGTGATGGCCGCGAGGGACAGTGTCGGCGCTGGCATCGAGTGCACCGTCTTTTTCTTTCCGAATCCTGTTTGAAAGACTAATTCTGTTATTAGGAATGCGATTTGGAGGGGCGGAGAGGAACGTATTGACCTCCAGGTCGTTTCGACCTTGGGCTCGGATACCTCGTCGGAAAGCTGGGCGAGTGCGGCGAGGCTCTGAGTCGACTCCGACATCTCGAGGAGTGACTTCTTTTCGCTTAATCGCATTGATTGCACTAATATTCACTTTAGGGAAGCGATGGAGGAGGGCGATCGTAAAGCTGTCGTCTTGGAGGCCGTCTCGACCTAGGGCTCGGAGTGCGCGAGGGCAAGTCTGGGCGAGTGCGGCGAGTGCGGCGAGGCGCTGAGCCGGCTCTTGTGTCGAGCGCAGTATCGATTCTCCTCCTAATCGCATGGATTGCATTAATGTTGACATTAGGAAAGCGATTGAGGAGGGCGATCGGACAGCCTCGGACTTGGAGGCCGTCTCGACCGCGATAGAAGCGCCCCAGCGCGAGCAGCTGGGCGAGTCGGCGAGGCGCTGAGGCGGCTCAGGCATCGCGTGCAGTAAGATTTTTTCGCTTAATCTCATTAATTGTACTAATATTCACTTTACGGAAGCGACGAAGATGGGCAACTACCGATCTAACGCAACGGAGGCCGTCTCGACCTCGTGCGCAGTGACCCAGCCCGAGAAGCCGGGCGAGTGCGCGAGGGACAGTGTCGGCGCTGGCATCGAGTGCACCGTCTTTTTCTTTCCGAATCCTGTTTGAAAGACTAATTCTGTTATTAAGAATGCGATTTGGAGGGGCGGAGAGGAACGTATTGACCTGGTGGCCGTCTCGACCTTGGGCTCGGCGCCCGTGGGAAAGGCCGACAACGCCGCAGCTGCTGCGCCTCAACGCCAATTCAAGCGGAAGATCATGATCGAAGAGAACCTCATCTTTTCTAAGAATTGTTGTAATTTATTGTATTTCAATGTCTTTCTTGAAGAATCCCTTCGACTCCTCTTCGTCTTCGAAGCCTTGGCTTTTTTAGCTCTGCTGAGGTCGCAGTTTGCCCAGGAATCCTCCTAATACACTCCGAGTACAAAACTATTACCATAAATTTATATATTATTGCGTATTCTATTTCCCTATAATCTCAAATCGATGCTAAGCGCGGCAGAATTGGAAAAAGATTGGATTTTCCCGTCGAGCCGTCTCTTCAAGGGACCCCATTTGGGGAGGGGGTCACCGATAGCTTTATAACTTTCTCTCAAAGCACATTCCTCCAACTCTAGCGACTTCATCTTGAAGAATGCTTCGTATCTTATTGATTTGATAAATAAAAAGTGTAATACTAATGGTGACTTTTGCCACTTTTTGCGCAATCATGGTCGACCTCGAGTACGTCAAGGAGACCACCTAGTAGGTGGCGCTATAACTTGTTCTCAATGCACATGCGCCCTTTTCAAGCCACCTGATCTTTAAGACTACTTCATATTTTATTGATTGAATAAATAAGAAGTGTCATACTAATGGTGATATTTGCCACTTTTTGCCCAATCTTTCTTGACCTCGTCTTCGAACTACGGCCAGAAACCGTCACGGTCGAAACTCATCGCTTCCAACCCCTCCCCCTCCCGAGATCCGAAATGCCTCACTTACCCCGAACCCCCATAAGCTGCACAGATTCTTGCGCCATTTTTCCTCCAGAATCTCCCTGTTCCATTCATATCTGATTTGGGTCAAAGAGGACAAAGACGGGCTCTGGCGTACGTGAGACGACGAAGAGGTGAAGGAAAGGAAGGGAAGATCGTTTCTGGCGGCTTCCTGGTGAGGGATACGGCGCAATTAAAGCACGCATAATAATAAATAAAGCATATTCTGATAATTAAATGTGAAAATAAGCTTCCAGGGGGCCGATGATTGAGGCGAAGTGTCGGAGACGACCAAGCTGGTCCTTCGATGGGGTGGCCTCATTCCCACCCACGCCACTCGGTCCAAGACAGATCTACAACGCGCTTTACGCAGCAGCTACATAAATAACATATAAGAAGTAGAAACAAAGGAATGATATCGGTAGGCATTGAAGTGCGTCAATGGTAAGTCGCTCGCTCACTCTCAACATCGACGGAAGGCCTCGACGGAAGGGGTACTTTTGCGACCTCTCCAGCACGACCTATGTGCAATATGAAGAGCAGAGAGTGGGATAAACTGTACAATTTGCATATGAGGATTCTAAAAAACGATGAATTGAAGTGGTACCTCATGATGGCTAAGTCCAGGAAGCTCGACGATCTCGACGAAACTCCTCCACGGCGAAAACTTGAGTTGAACCATTATCCGATGACCACGCACTCCAGTATCGACCGCTTCCTGAGAAAATCCATATTTGAGATCGAGAATGGATATAGAAACTATTTTGGGGGATAATCGGGGTACAACTGGAAACTTGACTCCCGGAAGAGTCAAGTGTAGTCGATTACCGACGAAACGACCGAAAGTGAGAGCGACTCTACTTCAACACCAACGCATAGTTGAAAGCAGGCTGTAAGCCGATTTATAGCCTAAATCGCTTCAAAAATAAGTTGATATTAAGAAAATATGAAAAAAACGGGAAGGAGAGGGGATTTACCGCGGCAAAGTCCGGGTGAAGTCGCCTGACCAAATCTATCGACGAAATGCGGGTGCGTCAGATCAATTAGATGGCCCGCCACCAAGTCCTGTATGGACCTTTAGCAGCCGCTGCTTGTTCAAAGATTAATTTAAATATGCTGAATCGAATGAAATGAACAAAATAAGGATTTACCACCTATAAGTCCGGTTCGAGGTCGCTCGACCACAAGTCTCGACGACTGCGCGAGTTCACAAGCTCGATTGGGTCGCCCACCACCACGTCCCATATAGATCTTTTGCAGCCGCTGCTTGTTCAAAGATTAATTTAAATATGCTAAATCGAATATTATGCATAAAATTAAAATATACCGCAGCAAAGTCCGACTCGAGGTCGCTCAACTAAATCTCTCGACGAGCAGGGAGTGGGCGAAGATCGATTGCGTCGCCCACCACCAATTTCCATATGCAGAAATAGCAGCCGCTGCTTGTTCATAGATTAATTTAAATATGCTGAATATGATAGAATGAAAGAATTATTATAATATGAGGTACATTGCGCTGAAAAGGGTTTCTAGATTGCGACCACCGTCCTCCTCGAAAAATTCGCTAAGTGCCGAGCAAAGACCGGCACCTGACCAAGGAATCATCGCAACTAAACCAACCAATAAGTCAAAATAACCAAATATAAGAAATAATAATGGTGGTAAAGGGAGCAGCGGCGCCAGAAAGGGGCTAAGTAAGGAGAAAAGAGGCATCAGAACCGCCGACTGAGCCAGTCGAGGTACAAAGACACTCAAACTCGAAGAAAATGACCTTAAATGACACATTATAATTGAAATTGATACACTGAATCCGAATTTGGAATCAACAATGAGTAGTAACGAGAAAGAGGGAATGCCTTCAACTAAGGAACAAGGTCCTCCGGAGGTGAGTCTCACCCACGAGGCAGTGATAGTCTTTCGAGACCCGATTCAGTGACAAAAGTAACGAAGGGCATTAAGAAGTATAATGTTGAGACGGATCCTATGGTCGAAGAGGGATAAAGAGAGTGTAAAAAGAAGCGGCTGAGGTAAGACACAAGGTGAGAGTCCTTAAAGTGGGAGTGAGGGTCTTGACGAGGTTGGAGTGAGCATCTTTCTAGCGGAAATGACCTTAAAGGACCCAATGTTGGTTGTCAGAAGCCCTGCGAGGCCGCTTTAAAAGAATATATAGGCGAGAGATGGCGAGGAAGACGAGAGGGAACCGCAGAAAGGACAAGTATCTGACCTACAAGCGGATGATGATAAGATACGAAGGGGGAAACGAAGGGGAAAGAGAAAACGAGGGGTAACGAGAGAAAATCATGGCGTAGGAGGGATGAGGGAGGAGAAGGAGGGAGGAGGGAGGGGTGGAGGGGTGGAGGGTCGGATTGAGGACACAGCTCAAGATGGGGACAACAATAGCCGGATAACTGGCCTCGGGCAGGCCTCCGACCCGATAAAAGGATGCAAAGATATAAAAATATAAACAGTTAAGAGGATACAAAAGGGAAAAGTGATGGGGGCGAGGGTGGCTGGGGAGGAAAGGAGGAAGGAAGGAGGAGCCGAGCCGGCCACTGAAACCGTCCAAGTTGAAGCTTTCATGTACACTAAAACGAGGCCGTCGCGCGAAAATCAGACCAAACCTGGTCATTCTCAGGGGGTTTGCCACGGCTCTGGGTCGATCGTCTCAAGCTTGCCCTAATCCACGCCCCTATTGGCCTTCGTAAATCGAAGGTCCAATCGGCGGGAATGGCGATGGGGGGAACCGCCCAGAACGAGACTAGAGGGTCCCAAGGTAGGCAAGATCAATCGGAACTTTATCGGCAACATAGACGCAAACACATGGGATGAAACAAATCATCGGAAGAGCCATAAGGAACTGCGTCGGGAAGGAAAATAGAGGGAGTTCACAAAGGGAGAGCCAGGTAAGGACCTCGAGGTAAGGAGCGGCGTTACGGGGACGTTGTCAGACGTAAAGTAGACTAAATAAGATAAAGGATACATGGGAGGAGGGGGAGGGCGGCTAACGGCATTAGAAGGGAGTAAGAGGTGACGTCTCTGCTCTCAGCTTGGTCCCAGAGTCAGTGTTCACACTTCGTCACCCCTTCAGCCTGTCTCCCTAAAGACGACCTTCTCATGGCAGATTTCAGTCATCAAATTGAACAATTTTTCGATGAAAGCGTCCCTTCATAACGAAGAAGAAGCGGGTTAGGAGCAGTTCGTTGAGGTTTGTTGAGGGGGACGAGTTCCCGCCTCGTCAGTATGCTCCCTTACCGCCTTCCGTACTCAAGTTAGTAGTTGGGTTATATCATACGCAATACAATGACATAGACAGACAGCCATCATATATTGACAATCAAACACGCGGTCATCTCCTCGACCTTCAGTGGAATCTCGCCAACAAAAGCGCGAGCAAGGCTGCGTCTCGCTCTTTCTAAAAGAAAAATCGATGAGCAGTGGTAATTTTAAACAAATAGATATGTGATGAAGAGGGAATCGTACATATCGGCTAGCTGTTTTGGTCTCCTTTCCGTCGACTGAGACGAAAGCATCAAAAGGCGAGCGCGGTGTCGGAGCTGGCATCAATATTAGTGACGCTGGTAATTTAAAATAGATTAAAATGTCCTCATAGAGCTTAAGGGAAGCAGTTGAGAAGCGCTATCGGGAGCGCACCGCCCTCCGCGACGTCTCATCTTATTTAAGAGCCGACCGGCCTCAGTGGCAACGATGGCTGCGCCTCTCGCCCTTTCTAAAACGTAAAATCAATAATTAATGGTTAATACAATCAAATAATCGAGGGCGGAATCGCACAGCTTGGCTCGCAGGGCCGCTCTCCTTTCTCGTACTCGAAGCGGTGAGCGCTATGCAAGAGTGGACGTCGACGAAGGCGATGACGGCACAACGTACGAGGAAAGATAAAGAGGCCGAACTTCATCTGAATCATTACCTACAAAAGAATCTCACGCGAGGATCCTCGATTTGCGAAGAGGTAACAGAAGATGGAAGGGGAGAAGGAAGGAAGAAAGAAATCCATCCCGAGTGGACCTGGCAAGCACGAAAGATGGGATGCATAGAATATATACAACACTAATAGAAAGGGAAACGAAGATTAAAGTACAAAAGACGGCGCGTCGAGGCGTGGGCAGGGGAGGAGCGAGACGGTCACATTTCGATTTCAGCCGTAGTCGAAGCCTTGCGTCCGCAAGGGCCTTTGCGCTCAAAAAATCAATAATATTTTACCTTTCAAATCTAAAAAAGAATAAGATATTGAAGATGAAGGAGGCTTTCGAAGGGTAAAGCGCACGAATGACGAAGGAGCCTCATAAAAGTGGACAATCAGGTGCCAGCACCGAGCTGGAATCATTTATAAATTAAAATGAAACAAATAAACTCACGTATATAAGAGAGTGGCCTCAGGGGGAGGGGTGGACGCGCCGCACAGAAGGGGCGTTTTTGCCGACAAGAAGCGAAGGCCTGAAGCCTCGAGTGAGTGTCTTTGCCAAATCCTACCAAGGGACACGCGAGACCGAGAGCAAGCTCTAACAGCAGTATTCTTCGTATTTCAGGTAGAAAAGTTCATAAAACAACATATTTCATACTTTATAAGACGATTTTCTCGGGTGGAGGTCTTGACAAGCGTGATAAGCCCACGAACGGGTAGAAGGGAACGCCGCGCCTTTCCTGCGCCGTTTTCTGGGCTTGGCTGGGCTTGAGAGGGGAGATGAAGACCTTTTGTCGAATTAAAACGATGGACTGGAATTCATTGTAATAAAATAAGCGACAAAAAGGACACGTGACAGCCTTAGGGCCCAGAACTCGCCAGTTCTCGAAGTGTGCGTTTGCCTAAGGAAGGCCGTTGATGAAGGAATCCGCAGGGAGGAGGCGCGGGTGCTCGCCCGAAGGTCTAGCGGCATCAAAATGCGAATGAAGAGGGGACAGAAGCCGCGGAAGCCGCTGCACAACGTGACTTGTCCTGGTGGCGCGGTTTGGGGAAAGTGGAGGCAGGGCCCGCTTCAAACAGAAGAATCGTCCTTTCTGGACCAGAATAAGCCGAAGCCCGCTGTTACTACTCGCAAAAGTAAAAATACATTCATATCTAGCAAAGGAAAAGAGAGAAAGTACCGAAATCGGACATAATGCCCATAATGCGGAGAAAATCGAGGGAGGGCCTGCGGGACGACCACGAGATGCTTCCAGGGGAGAATCCTCCACTGACCAGGACGAGCCCACGCTAGCGAACTATCATGATAAAAGTAAGAAAATATGCATAATCATCTCATAAGAGGGAAAGGAGGACGAAAATCGAACATCTTGTGGAGGACGACGAGGAGAGAGGGTAGAGCCAATGCCGTCGCCCTCTACCAAAGTGTTCCGAGCGCGCTCAGGGTACCGATTCGAAGCAGCGGATCTACAAAAAGCTATATTAATACCTCAATACGATATTCTGAAAGAATAATGGATACCCTAAAAGGGCGATGTAAGTGCTGGGGCCACATCTGCAGAAGGGCGATGGTGTACTTCGAGGAGCCGAGGCGACCCTGATGCGTTTGACGGACTTGCGATCGATCGGCGGCGTTCCAGAGGCCGGCGTGGGCGGAGATGTGGCCGTAGAAGGAGCCGTGGTGTCGGAGACGCTCGCAGAGGAGCTCAAAGTGGCGCGCCTCGTCACTTGCGATCGATATCTGATCGAAAAGGTAATTATTGATCTATTAGAAGTGATAACAGGAGGGGAAAGGGACGAAATCGAGGAGGAACTCGTCGGAGAGGCCTTTGTGGTGGAAGCGCAGGATTGTGTCCCATGTGAGCTCAATCGCGTTCATCTCAATATCTTTTACAAGAGCGATCAGTATTGGAGCGAAAACCATAAAATAAAGAAAAGAAATGAGGAGCAGGCAGAAACGTACGAGCTATAGAGTGAATTAGCCAGACCGCAGTGGAGACGCCGCTCTCCTTCGCCGTCGGATTCTGATTTGGGGGCACCAGGCGGATCTTAATCGACCGTTTGGGCTCTTCTGGAATTACATCCACACCGCTTTCCTACATGAAGATTCAGGGGGTGAGAAGAAGTCCATTAGTTCACTAGAAAAGGATAAATACCTCGAAAGAGAGAAAGGAAGGCGAGACGAGGCCGCCGAATTCGACGGACAGGCGCGCTTTGAGGGCGGGATCTTCCGTGTTTAATATATTCTGAGCTACTTTATATACGTTTATCCTAAAAGAAAAGAAAATGAGCGCCCTACGTCGGAAAGAATGGGAAAGAGAAGGCGAACCTCGACGCCGATGTTGAAGGGACTCCAGAGCGTTCTCGAAAAATGGGACTGCAGCGGAACTGCAACGTCGTGCACCCTCGATAAAGTTCTTCCCACGGGGCCTCATAGCTTGTTTTTTTGACTGGAGGCGAATCACTTTTTTACATTTTATCATTGGTCGTGGGCGGCTTCGCCGGAAGCAGCGCGTTGACGAGAACGGCACGCTTGGAGTGCGAACCCTTTTTTCTGTCAAATGCGGTTCCGTCGATCACGCCAACAAGCCTGCACCCCGCAGCAATCGCCTCTCCTCCTTTCTACTATTGTTTTAATATGTAATTGGGGGCCACTCCGTGAGATTCCATGAGCGCAATGCAAGCTGTTGGCCTTCTCGCCTGTGTGCACACCTTCTTCGCTTTCTCTCCGCCTCGACCCTGACCCTCGCATTCTTTCCTCCCTCTCCCCCGTTTTTGTCCTATTATTTATTCGGTTTTTAGATTGGTCACGTGGAATGAGGAGAAAGCTGACGTACTTCTGCTGCTTCTGCCGAAAGCGGTACACAAATTCAAATTGGATAAACGTCGAGCGCTCGAGGCACGCGAACGAACTGAGAGGACTATCTCGTGTTACCAAAGACGAGCTAATACCCTTGAAGAAATCATCTCGACTCATTTGCTGTGCATCGCATGTCGAAAGTCTCGAGGAATCGATTCGTCATGGTCTGCGAGTCGTCCGCTTGCCGTCGCTCGAAGAAAACGCTGGCGACGGATTATTCGCAAGAGAAGATCTTGAAAAGAATGCACTCCTTACCATGTACGGTGGTCGATGGATGGTAAAGTCCAATGTCGACGCTTTGATTGACAAGAGTAGAGTGGCGAGCTTGAATAATGCGATTGTGATTGATGGTGCAGTGGGCCGACAACCTGGTTACCTGGCAGGCTTCACCAACGCCAGGCTCCCAGAAGATCCTGTCGCTCCGAATGCCGAGCTGTATAAAGACGACGTGAAGAATGTCATCTGGCTGCGCACAGTGATTGCAGTAAGAAAGGGCGAAGAACTGTTTGTTCGATATGGGCGACGGGAAAATGCGTTCATCCGGCAACTTCGAGCGTCTCCAACATCAACATCAAGACGACCTCGACAGCACAAGTTGGGCGGATTTTCTCCGGTTCACGTCAATTATCGAGTCAATCGTGGTGCAATAAAGAAGCGCCAACAATAACTGTCGCTCGCAGAATGTCTGGCCTTGAAATACTTATTTCGTGGTGAAAGTTTTGTAGGAAATAAAAGCAGAGCTACTATCTGCAGATCTATTTCAACCAATCTCGTGCCAACTAAGTTGAAAAAAGATGATCTGATTGAATAATTACGCTTTGAATGCTAATAAATAACATTCACAGAAAGGCAGAAAAACCGCTCGTCTTATTATTTCTTTTTTTCAAAACGTAAAATTCTCTTCGTCGCTCCAATTGTCACTGAGAAGAATTTGGGATTGGTCGGTGGGTCGCGAGTCCGTGAGAATGACTTGACAGATGACGGTAAACACTCTAACTCTGGGGTCTCCCGGGGCGCTGCTGGTTCGCAAATACGGCCCTTTGGCCCTTTCCCCTTCTTTTTCCCTCACATTCTTCGCTTTTTCTGCTCTTTTTTCATATTTTTCGATTGTTTAGATATTTTTACAATTTTTTGTTGTTGTAAATCTTGATTTTCGAACGATTATGTCCCCGAAATTATACGCCGTCGAACCTCGAGATGGTTTGATTGGTTTCTCCTTTCTTTCCTTCCTCTTCTCCTCTCTCCTCTGCCGAATATCGAGCTTTTCTCTCTAAATTTATATACAATATAAATATTTTGATATCAATTATATTGAAGGTCGAAGACGACGAGGCGCACAAGCTGACAAGAGCGGCACGCGCATGGCGCCGAAGATCGAGGTCGAGGTGGTGAACAAGGCCTCGAAGGACTTCCAGCTCCGCATTTCCGTCACCAACACCGATCAAACGAAGCCCCTTTATATCTTTAAGTGGCAGGACGGAAAATTCCATGAGGAGGGCTACATGATCTCCTACAGCATCCTCGAGACTGTCCATCTCCCTCCAACTTTCCTCTTCTTTTATTCTTCTTTCCCCCTCCTTCCTCCGTCAATACATCCCTTTTCTTTCTCTTTTCTATGAATAAATTAAAATTTTATATTTATTTTTCAGTTTTAGGGCTCCCGAGAGCGGCCGGAGCAGACGCCAGTGTGGACGAACAAGAAGCGCGGCCCCCTCGGCCCCAACGACCAGTCCTCCTCAAGATCGACCCCGGCGCCTCCCTGAGCAACATTTTGGAACTATCTAAAGGCTAGAATCTCAAATATAACATCGATTACACTTTTGCTTTCTGGTGCGGCAACCTTCAGCACCCCGACGACCTCTGGGCCAAGTCGAAGTCGATCCAGTAAATGTTCAAGCCCATCTGAGCCCTCCTGGCCTCCTCGGGGCTCGCTCGTCTAGATACCCTTTTTTTGTGTTCGAGTTGATAATATAATGTAATTTTGTTGATTTTTCTGTTGTTATCGTGGCCTAGAGGAGCGATTTCAAGGCAAGTACAGTAAGAGACCTCGTTTTGACAGGGGTCGGA
>Ga0209990_10003558_pt1 | contig 11363 bp, 13 predicted proteins | sample NOAtaG_6_FD_187304 | JGI IMG/M metagenome (GOLD analysis project Ga0209990, IMG submission 187304) | Freshwater lake microbial communities from Lake Erie, under a cyanobacterial bloom - NOAA_Erie_Diel5S_2200h metaG (SPAdes) (version 2) | ecosystem: Environmental > Aquatic > Freshwater > Lake ...
CTATGGCAAGACAATTGGGCGATAAAATTGAGCAGGAAAATGATCCCGAAATCCAAGAGCAGGTATTAGAATTAATAGAGACGGTGTTGGTGTATAAATTCCCGAAACTTAGTCGGCAGGAGATTGAGGCAATGTTTACATATAGCGATTTAAAGCAGACCCGTGTATATCAAGATGCAAAAGAAGAAGGCGAACAACGTGGTGAGCAACGTGGTTTACAGCTAGGTGAACAAAAAGGTTTAAAGCTAGGCGAACAGCGCGGACTGGTCAAAGGACAAGCTACGATGCTGCTGCGGCTGCTCAATCGCAAATTTGGACAGATTAGCCCAAGTTTGCGGGGCAAGGTAAACAAACTATCGGCAAAACAGCTAGAAAATTTAGCCGAAGCATTATTTGACTTAGAGACGATCGCCGACCTAAGTGATTGGCTAAAGACTCAAGGTAAAGCTAAATAGAGGATTTTTGAACCAATACTAAAAAAAGGCAGGACAGCTAAAGTCTTGCCTTTTTTGTGCCAATGGCTAGCGCCAGTTCTCAAGAACAAATGCATAACAACTGAAAGTTTGCCAAAAGCACAAAATCCTATGTTTGAAATTACCCCAGAAATTGAAGAACATTTTGACAGTTCTCTACGCATAAAAGCAGAAGCAACAGTAGAGGCGATCGCCCTATCGAAATCCATCCAAATTGGTGAACCAACCCAGCAACTAGAACTAGCCAAAGCATCGGGATGGGGAACCCTCACCGATATCTGGGTGGGAGCAAACCATCAAGGGAACACATGGCAGTACCGATGCTATGAAAAACTTTGCCAACTGCTCACAACCGCCGAAATTCAATCCGCCAAATCAGCCACTGCCACCGCATACCAAACCAGTTTTGAAGTCATCCGTGCTATGTGGGATTTACTCGCTGCGATCGGATTTACAGGTAGATCGATCCTTGAACCTGCTTGCAATACGCTATCCTTTATGGGTTGCCAGCCTCAGAATATGAGAATTAGATCGCAATAGGTTCTATATTATTTTGTTGGCAAAAGCTAATCAAAGCACTTTTAACTGACTAGCATCATTTATGACTATCTCCAAAATATTGCCCTCAATCTGCTGAGGAATTACATTGTTTAGCTCAATTTTTTTGTTCTTAATGTTTAAGGGACTTCCAGCATTAGGAATTTGGTTTAGTAATGTTGGAGTTATTACAACCCTATAAATTTTTCCCTCTGGAGTTTCCACATTAAGCCAGATAAAATCCCTAGACGAATTTTGGTATCCATTTACTTTGCCAGTAAACGTGATTTTAGATAAGACTGTTTTTGTGCTTGTATTGGAGATACTGGGTTCAGGACAGAAAAAATTAACGGGATTTTTGTCAAAATCAGAGCATTGCAAAATTTCTTCTACCCTTCTTGCTATTCCTAAAAAAGAAGAGTAGTCTGGTTCTTCTTCAATTACATAGTTAGCTTTTTTCTGTATATCTTGAGGCGCTTCAGTTAATGCCTTAGATATTGAGTTTCGATCTTGTTCCAAAAGACGAGGCGATAAATATACTGATGCACCTGGAATATTACGACTAATTGAGATTATACGAATCTCGGCGGTATCATTTTTTATTGTGTCTCCAAAAGCACCAGCACCAATTTCCGCGTCTCCGTTCTTAACCATTTTGATGATATCTGAACCACGATTACCTTTTTTAATAGTTAATGTCTTTCCATAAAGATCATAGGCTGGCATAAAGAAGCTAGAAGCTGAAGTGATTTCACCTAATGCTATTGTAGTTGTAGGTTTTATATCTTTTAATGATTTAATGTTACTGTTTTTATTGCTAACAAATAAAGCGGACTGGTAAAATGAGGGTTGACTAGGAAACATCCTAGCTATGTATAAATAGCCATTATCTTTCGCTGCCACTGAGTTCATTGGAGACAGTGTAAATGCAATATCCCATTCTTTATTGACTATTCTCGATCTTGCTTCTTGATACTTAATCTTACGATCACCATCAATGATAACTTTGATTTTGTCGCCTTTTAGGAATTTAGAAAAATCTTCAGGTATTAGTATACTCTCTAAATATTCTTCCAAAGGTTTATAGTCTTTAGTATCAGTAAGGATACCAATGGTTAGATGCGTTGTTTTTACACGCAGTCCCGAAGAAAACTGAAAGTACTTCCAACCTAGCCAACCGAAACTTAGAATAGCAAAAGCAGAGAAGAATCCAATGCCAACTATCAAAGGGAATTTAGAGTTTTTTTTCTGCTGTTGATTATCTGCCAGAGATAACAGATAGTTGCTAATCTGTTCAAGGAGATTATCACTAGCGGAAGAGATTTTAAAAAATTGTGATACATCACTACTATATTTCAAATTCTTGATTGGAGATAGCAAAATCTTGATTTGCATATCACTTAATTCATCAACATTACTACAATCAATTTTAGTCCCACCCTTATTTAATCTCTTTCCAGCTTCCTTTAGCCCCTTATTACCTCTTTGTAAGTAATCTTGAAGTTTTATGTATTCTGTACTTTCTTGTTCATTAAAAAGACTCATAATGTTACCCTTTGCCATTTATTACTATTTAAAATTGGTTTGATAAACTGAGAAGATTTAGATAGAGAACCATAAATCAAAAGATTTCGCATAGCTCGCGATGAGCCAACATAAAATAGTTTTTTCTGCTGTTTCAACGCTTCATCTTTTTCCTTCTCTGGAATACTATCTAGATAGGGTAAATATCCTTCTTCAAGACCAACTACTGCGACAAAGGGAAATTCTAAACCTTTTGATGAATGTAGAGTTAAAACTTTAACACAGCACTTTCCAATATCAATTTCATCACCTTTCATATACTCAGCTTTTAATCCAATGTTATTAAGCTGATTAGAAATTATTTGGCAAATTTCCTCATTAGGGCAAAGTACAGCAGATGAATACACTGATAATCTATACTCTTTTGCTGATTCGGTCAAAAATTCTTTGATTATTTTGGGATTAGTCATCCAAGTGTCTGACAAAATAATTTTGGGTTTTATACTTTTCATCCCCTCAGTTGGTTCAAAGATAGAAGTTTGTGGATCTCCGATATTCTCTAGTATTTCAATACAAGCGTTAGATATTGATTTAGTACTACGATAGCTTTGTCTTAAGCAACGTGTTGTTCCTTGAAATTTGATAATCTTCTGAATGTAATCCCAGCTAAAACCACGTTGATATAACGACTGTGATGTATCGGCAGTTAAATATAGACCTCTTGGATAGCGTACAAGTAAAGCTAACATTTTTAAGGCAACAGGTGAAAGATCTTGTGCTTCATCAATAATTACAGCATCATAAGCTTTTATATTTTCTTGTTGGATTATCTCTAAAGCCTTTTGTCTCATTTCTCCCTTACTCGTATATCCCGAAATATTCATTGCTTTTTTCCATGCTTCGTATATAAGCCACATTAACTTTCGCTCTGACTCTTTCAAGCTATACTGTCTTCCAAATCTTTGCTCTCTCAAATAATCATTGCTAGAGGTGATTCCACGGGCTTCAATAACTAAATTAATTTCTTCAAAAATATATTGATACCCTAATTTATCTATCAATTTTTTGTCAGATAAAGATAAGATACTATTGTCATTAATTGTTGCTTTTAACAAAAGTAAACCTTCATCATCAGCGAATATAGGTGCATTATAATTTTTGCGATAATATTTTAACGCAACTTGATCTACAGTCTTAACATCAACTCTATCTCGGCTAAAAGAATTACCCAATAGAACTTTGAGCAATTGATTGGAATAATTGGCTAACGAGTCAGTATAAGTCGTAAATAAAATTTTCTGTTGAGCAAAACTGCTATAAAGATATTTAACTCTATGTAAAGCCAGTGTTGATTTTCCAGTGCCAGGCGCACCTTTAACTAGGATTGCACTATCACCCTGTAATTCCGCAATCTCTTTTTGTTTATCATCTAGTTTTAGCAAAAATTCTTCGATTTCCCCCTGAATAAATTTATCTAAGTCCTCTTCTGTATTGAGGACAAATCGAGCTTGGGAATCACTTTCACTAATGTCTGATGGATAGTAGATGTCTATTATACGTTTGATATATTTGTCAGGTATTCGTACATCTAAGATCGAATCAATCGAATCAATATTAATTAATGCTTCCCAATATTCACTAGGAATAAGCCAATTCCTGAGTTTGGTTTCAGTAAATGGAAAATTGCGAGGCTCGTCTGCATCTGATTCTAAACCCTGCTTGTGTTGTGAATCGACTTGAGCTTGAATCACTTCATCTGAGTCAGCTTCAATAAATACGCCATCTAGTGTTTGCTTATAGCAATCTTTTCGATGACGAACACTTAAAAGCGTAACCCAACCATTCCCAACGGAATATATTAATCTGTAATTATCATCAACATAGATTCGATAACAGGCTTGCTTGTTCTGTAGCTTTTTAATTCCATTTCCAGTTGTTGAGAATGGGTTCTCTTGTATTTTTTTGATGGTTTTAGATATTTTCGCACTGATATTTCGAGGTAAAGCAAGTACCTCATTAAAAAATGTTTCAGTAGTAGAAATAGCGAATACCATACAAAATCTACTTTTATTGGTCTTAATTCTTTAATTTTACACTTTTTTTAAACGCAGTTAAAAATATTTAATCTTAGGATATTAGTCATTAAAAAATCATTTATAACAGATATCTTAGCCTTTCGCCATTGATGAGACTGTCCTCAACGCTACTCAGATGAAAGCGATCGCATCGGGCGATCCTCTGATCATGGAACGTGCTACCCTCGAAGCCGAATTGCAAGGACTAGGAATGCAGTTGCAAGCCTATAACGATACGCAGTTTAGGGATAAATCCAAAATTCAGTATCTAGCTGACATGGTAAATACCAACCACCCTGCCAACATTCAGCATATTCAATCAGACCTAGCCACCGTCGCTAAAGCCAACCTGAAGCAATTCATCAGCGATCGCGGTGTGATGTTGGATAAAGCCGTGCTGATAGACGAGCATATTTCTGAACAATTCCAAAAGTTGAGAAATAGCTATCGGTTAACTCAAATGCAAATTGGACAATTTGCAGGACTGAATGTGTATCTGAGTAGATTCGGCTCTGAGGTCAATGGCTCGATTGGTATGAGCATTAGTTCAGGCTATGAATTTAATGTTGATTGCCACAATCCCCATAGTTCTCTTTTGCATGTGGTGAGGAATGCGATCGCTGCCCAATTGACTACAGCCCAAGAAACTCTCGAACGCGATCGGCAAGAGCTACCAATCTTGCAAAAGCGAGTCAGTCAGCCGTTCGATCAACTTCAGACATACCACGAAAAAGCAAATCGGTTAGAATTTCTCAAGCAACTGTTTGATGTAATTGCTAACGAAGCACCCGTGGATAATGATGATCAAGATCCTAATCTTGATGATGAGGAATTGACCGATTCAAGAGAGATATTTTGGCAACGTGATTCTATAGTCGCCAAGTTGGAGCCACCATCAACAGCGATCGTGGAAGCATTGTTGCCGAGACAGTTTGAGGATTGGGTGTCAGGTGAGGCTGATAACTGGCTTGAACAAATCGCGCAGATTGTTAGCACTATTGAGATTGAAATTCCTGTGAATGGCGATCGGCTTTTGCAGTTTCTGCAACCGCAGGTATTCAAGCCGTTGTCTGAATTCATGCTTTTAGAAAGAGGAGGTAAGCAACTTGTGATTCCGCAGAAGAATATAAATGAGGAGAGAGAACAGTTGAAATTATTCTAAATTGAGTAAAGTATGGGAGCAAGTTTTCGCTTTGTGAAGGCTTGTTCTTGTACTATGACTTTACTAGATAATCCTTGTAACGAGAAAGACACTATTAATGGTTAATTCATTGCCAAATATACCTTTAGACATCGATATTGAAAGCAAAGCAGTCTTAAAAAAACTGGCAAAAGCGCATCAAGCATTGGCGGAACTAAAAGGAGTTGCTGCCAGCATTCCCAACCAAAGTATTTTGATCAATACTCTATCTTTACAAGAAGCGAAAGATAGTTCAGCAATTGAAAATATCATCACAACCCATGATGATCTGTATAGAAGTGATAGCCTTGCCGAGCAGTTTGTCAGTGTCGCCACAAAAGAGGTATACAACTATGCCACAGCCTTGCGAAATGGATTTACCCAAGTTAAGCAGACAGGACTATTGACGAATAACGACATTCTCAAAATACACGCTTGCATAGAAGAAAATCGTGCTGGTTATCGCAAGCTATCTGGTACTGCATTGAAGAACGATCAGACAGGAGAAACAGTTTATACACCGCCTCAGCATTATGACGAAATAGTAGCATTGATGAGCAATCTCGAAAAATTTATAAACGATGATACTCTCTGTGACTGGGATGAACTTACCAAAATGGCAGTAATCCATCATCAGTTTGAAAGCATACATCCGTTTTATGATGGAAATGGTAGAACAGGAAGAATTATCAACATCTTATATCTGGTCAAGCAAGGCTTGCTCGGTAGTCCCGTCCTGTATCTTTCACGCTACATCAACCAATATAAAACTGATTACTATTGTTTGTTGCAAGAGGTTCGCACCGAAGGAAATTGGGAAGACTGGCTGTTATTCATGCTGGAAGGGATTGAACAGACTTCTCGACAAACGATAGTGTTAATTCAGAGCATTAGGGATTTGATGCAGCAATACAAAATAAGACTACGAGGAGAACTGCCAAAAATCTACAGTCAAGATTTGCTCAACATTATTTTTAGCCATCCCTACAGCAAAATAGAATTTGTTGTTCAAGGGCTAGAGGTGACGCGCATTACCGCAACAAGATACTTAGACGAGATGACTCGTATAGGATTAATGAGTAAGCAAAAACTGGGACGAGATAACTATTACATCAACATTGCCCTGTTTAACTTGTTGGGTAATGTGCATGAAAAGTGAAGTTTTCTATACATATTGTAAAAACCTGTATAGAAAAATGAGCTTTTCTATATATATTGATCGCTGCCAAATTGACTACAGCCCAAGAAACTCTTGAACGCGATCGCACTATATTCCTGAGTGTGTTAGCTTTATACTATGTGATTATATGACTAAAACTACTACTCATGGCTAGGGATGAATAATGCTAGAAGTTACCTTGTCACAACATTATCAGATTTCTATCCCACAGGAAATTAGAGATTTGTTGAATTTACAAGTGGGGCAGAAGTTTTCGGTTGTTTTAAAAAATGATTCGATTACACTTGTCCCTAAATCTTCTATGCAATCATTCCGAGGTATCTTAAAGGGAGCTAATACTCACAATGTACGCGATCGCAGTGAAAGAGTATGAAGTTTCTTGTTGATACTTGTGGATGGTTAGAGTATAAAATCAGATTATTAAAGAGGTAATTGCTATGAGTCAATATGTTTTACTTCGCATTCAGTCTCTTCAAGAGGAGCTTGAAAGTTTAAAAAAGATTGTCAGTCATCAATTGTTGCAGGGTCAGCGTAAAACTACTTATATCAAGGGTCTATGGAAAGATTTTGAGATAAGTGATGATGATTTTGCTGATGCGAGAAGTGCTGTTTTTAAAGATGTAGCTCTCCAGACCAGACAAAATTAAATGAACCTGTGATAGCTTTGTATGTGTAATTTCATAACCAAAAGTCATGAGCATATCATCACCCCAAATTTCAACCTTGGTTAAAATTATGGAGTCTTTACCTGTCAGTTTGCAGGAGAGAGTTACCGATCATTTGCGAGAATATATTAATGACCTACAAGATGAGATTAAGTGGGATAACTCCTTTGCAAAGAGTCAATCAAAGTTAGTGGCGGCGGCAAGAATTGCTAAACAAGAGATTGCAGAAGGTAAAGCAGTTGTTCTTGATTTTAACCAGTTATGAATTCATCCATTTTGCCTTCTTTTTGGATTGAGTACAGCAAGCTAAATGATGATATTAGACAAAGTGCCAGAAAAGCCTATCGTCTGTGGGCGGATAATGCTTTTCACCCGTCTTTACATTTCAAATGCATTAATAGTGAGGAATCGGTCTGGTCTGTGAGAATAACAAGAAACTATCGTGCGCTGGGGATTCTTGATGGTGATTCTGTAACTTGGTTTTGGATTGGCAGCCATGATGATTACGAGAAGTTTTTCTAATTTAGAGTTATTTGAGTTTGATAAGTTAGACTGCGCGATCGCCTCATCACTCAGCAGTTTCCTGTTCGCTAAAATAACAAATCTTCTTTTAAAAATTAGGTGAATTGCATTTCATAAATGTACGCTACAAGATCGGCGATCGCACTATGATCAACACAATGTATAATTCAGCCAAGACTTTATAATCAGGGATATAATTGAATGTTTAATTTGTCCGCGCAAGAATTAGACAATGCTTTTGAGGCGATAAATCATCACGGATATAGCGCAATGTTGCCTGAACCCATCGAATGGGTGAACATACAGAACAAGTGGCAAGAAGTAAAAGATTATATCAATGCGCTAGATTTAGACACTTATGAACCCTACAAACCCATGAAAGTGTTTGCTCCCAAAAGTAGAGCAAACATACGAATTGTCCATCTTCTATACCCTCAAGACTTAATTATTTATACTGCTTTAGTTTTAATAGTTAAAAACGATATAGAAGCTAAGCGTCTCCCTAAAAAATCTCATCGGGTATTCTCATATAGAGTTGATACATTAAGAGAAGACAGACTTTATAATACACAAGGAACGCATGATTCTTATTTGGATCAATTACAAAAGAAATCTCATAAACCTGATATCAAATTTATTGGAATTGCAGATATCGCCGATTTCTATCCAAGAATTTATCAGCATAGATTAGAAAATGTAATTCAGACGGTTGCAACAACTCAGCGTGGAACAGATGTAGCGCGTGTCTTAGTAAAGAAATTGATTTCTAATTTAATGGAGCGTAATAGTTATGGTATTCCTGTAGGTCCTTATGCATCAAGGATTCTAGCGGAAGCTGTATTGATAGACGTTGACTCATATTTATACTCAAATAATATAGATTTTGTTCGCTGGGTAGATGATTACAATATATTCTGCAAGTCAGAGTATGAGACTCAATCTAATCTCTTTCGTTTAGCAGAATGGTTATTCTCTAATCATGGACTTACATTACAGTCAGCTAAGACAAAAATATTACCTACACATAGGTATATCAAAGAAGTGCTTGCAAAACCAGATGATGGTTTAAGAGATAGAGACTCTGCTGTTGCTTTGTTGAAAAAGGTTCATACAAGTTATCAAGACGAAGGAGACATTGAAGAAGAGCTTGATGAGGAAGAGATTCAAAATGTTTTGGAACAGTTACAAAGCTTTGACCTTCACAGTATGCTTCAGATATCTATCTCTGATACAGCTTTAGTAGATTACGAAATTGTCAACTATGTTTTGACTAGACTCCCTCGTATTCCTGGTGTACCCGAACAACTCAAGCATACAGTATTAGATTTGGTTATTGAAAGTGCCGAACTGTTTTACCCCTCATCTGAGCAAATTGCTAAATATGTTGTTTCTTTCACTAATCTTACAAAAAACGAAAAGAAAAAAATAGCAAAAAAACTACTAAATCCTTTGATTCGTAAACGCAATTCCCCTCCTGATTACTATGCAATGTGGATGTTATATGTCTTTAGCACATCAGAAGATTGGAATCACATAAAAGATATCATTAAAATTTATCAGAACTCCACCTCAGAGGTTGTGAAGCGCTATGCAGCATTAGCTATTGCAAAAAGTGGAACAAGATCAGAGGCACTTGTAATCAAGGATGATTTTGGCTCGGCTTCCGATATGTTGAGATTAGCTATTTTAGAAGCGTCTCAAAAGCTAGGAAAAGATGAAAGGAAGCATTGGAAGTTAGCACATCAAACCAAAGGCATTATTGAAAAAATTATCTAGTCAGATAAGCTCACACAAGCGCTGCATGACTGCACGATTGGATCGGACTCACAATCGGAAAGTTTGATCTCCGATCTTGTAGTTAATGCAATGTAACACATCTTATTTTTGTCATAACAAAAGCAATCTATTCCGAGAAGTTTCTGGTCAGTTATAATGCCAGATAAGGATCTAGGAATTCACAATCATGGCAGTCCATCAACCCCGCTATAGCAAAGAAGAGTTTGCCCAACGTGGCGATCTAATTTATCAAACTCAAATCCGCCCACAAGTCGAAGCAAGTAATCATGGCAAAATAGTTGCCATTGATATTGAGACTGGAGATTTTGAGGTAGCTAATTCACCGATGTTAGCAGTTGATAAACTTTATGAACGAAAACCCGATGCTCAACCTTGGGTGATTCGGATAGGACATAGAGCCGTCTTCCGCTTTGGCAGTCGCAGCCTGAGAAAACCTGTATGATGTTCGGTTTTGTCAATAATAATTGTGAAGCAATTATCAAAGTTGCAGTGGGTCGTATCGGTTCACCCAAAATAGCTCTTGATGCTGTCATTGATACAGGATTCACCAGCTTTTTGTCTTTGCCGCTTTCTGTCATCACAGATCTTGGATTGCCTTGGCACTATCGAGATATTGGCACATTAGGCGACGGGAGCGAAGTCGTTTTTGAAATATACAAAGCTTCTGTAATCTGGGATGGTCAAGAGCAAGTTATTGATGTAGCGGCTTCTGATGCAGATCCGTTAGTAGGAATGGGTTTGTTGTATGGTTTTAAACTTCAGATTGAGGCAATTGAAGGTGGGCGCGTTACAATCGAAGCCTTGACTTAGCTTCAGTTCCGAGAAGTTATCCGCGATTCTTTTCAGGATGCATTCCGATGCTCAGAGCTTGTCAAAATTCCTTAGCAGGAGTTTTAATGAAAATTAAATTAAGGAAAAGGATTGAACCAATGAGCTTGAAATACAATCTGTCAGATTTACCAACTGGAAGTGAATCAAGGCAGAGCCATGTAGAATTTATTCGCGTGAATCTAGAGCTACTGCTAGCCGTAGCATGGAATGGCTACGAAAGCGAAGGAAGAGGAGCAATCGTCATTGACGTAAGCCTATCCAAAGCATCACAAATTGGCATAAATCCATATCAACGTTGGCTAAACTCGGAGAGCTATGGTAGCTATCTGAGTCTCACCACTGTCAAGAGAATAGCCACAGAATCAGGCTATCCAAATCCCTTTCAAGGAGAAGAAAAGAGGCAAATCAACGAATATAAGCCAGAAAAGCAAGTAGTAGTATGTTTCATCCGTTCCGATGGCGGATTTAGCTCCTATGTAATCGCCCATCCATTTCTAACCGCAAAACAAGCTTACGAAGCCAATAAATCAAGGCTAGAAGCCGAGTTTGCCGTGGATTCACCCACCTAAAACTTGCAAC
>Ga0209990_10003562_pt1 | contig 11362 bp, 9 predicted proteins | sample NOAtaG_6_FD_187304 | JGI IMG/M metagenome (GOLD analysis project Ga0209990, IMG submission 187304) | Freshwater lake microbial communities from Lake Erie, under a cyanobacterial bloom - NOAA_Erie_Diel5S_2200h metaG (SPAdes) (version 2) | ecosystem: Environmental > Aquatic > Freshwater > Lake ...
CAGTGTTGATTTCTTCCCGGATCTTTGTTTGATCTGCGAGGTTTCCCGGAAGGGCCGCCATCCTGGATTCGAGAGATCTGAGGAGGTTGTTTTCTCCCAGCAGGGTGGCCAGGTGAGCGATTTGGCTGCCGATTGCGATATGGTCTTGCAGGAGGCTTTGCAGGTGATTTAATGCTGTCTTTAACCCGTCGCGGCTATTGTCACGGTCAATTCTCGCCTGATCAACAAAGCGTTCGATGTGCTGGTGCCTGAAGGGGTGATCGGTAGAGAAGCAGAGCGGGCAAGGCTCCCCGGCACGAAGGGTGCCCCGGTCGGCATCGTAATTGGAGATTCGAAGCTGCTGTTCAAAAATGGCTTCGCGGAGCTGTACAGTCGTTTCCAGTGCTTCGGCTGAATCCATGGCAGAAAGGATTGCGATACCAATTTTCCGGTCGGCATTTCGCAGGGATTCCAGTTCGGCGAGTTGTTTGCTGCGTTCGCCAAGTAAATTTCGATAATCGAGAAAAGCCTGTTCGAAGGCTTCCAGTTCCCTGCATCGGCTGGAAAGGGTATCCACATCCTTTGCGATGATCTGCAGGAGCGAGCTTCGGTCTCTGGGATATTGGGGCGGCATCGCCGTAAAAAAACGTTCTTCGAGCACCTGAAACTGCCTTTGTGCCTGCTCAAACCCATCACAGGCATTCCGGAAATCGGCGGATTTTTTCTCCAGGGCCTCCTTTAGGGTTTGCAGGTGGGTATGCTCTGCCTCAGTACTTTTTACCAGTTCGCCGTACGCGCGGCATTCACTTTCCATCAAAGCATATTCGCCCGTTATTTCCGCCCATACCTTATGGCTGCTTATCCAGTCAGTGAGCACATCGCTTTCGCTACTGATCGTTTGGAGTTCCTTTTCGCTTTCTGCTACTTTCCGGCCTGCGTTCACGAAATCGGATTCACAACGTCTGGCGTTGGCTAATGCCTCCTCAAGCGGGTAGCTGCGCTCTTCCAGACGTAGGTCGAGCTGGAGGGTTTTTTCCCAGACAGGCCCTTTGGACTGGAAAGTGGATTGAAGATACTTGTACCGGGACTCCTGCTCTTGAAAGAAGCTTTGTTCGTGCTCCATCTGCCCTTTTAGATTTTGCAGGCTTTCCTTTTCGCCAGCAAGCCTCTCCTGGAGCCTTTTTAATTTTTTAGATTGATTATCAAGTGTTTGCAATTCAGCACTAAAAGGATAGGCCAATTCGTGCAATTTAAGATATTCGAGTTCTGGTGCAAAAGCAGCATGTTGCGCTTTGAGTTCGGCCTGGGTTTTAGCAATTTGGTGTTGGGTTTCGATAGCTTTATCGTAGGCTTCTTTATCGGCGATTTGCCGGCGGAGTTGCTTTGAGGCAGCGGCAGCTTCTGAGGCTTTATATTGAAGGGAGGCGATATCTTCCTGAATCCGGGAAATTTGTTGTTCGTCGAGTAGATTGAGCTGATTGATTTCTGCTTTAATTTCCTCAAGTCTTCTCGCTTCCAGTTTCCAGCGTTCAAAAGCGGCTTTGGAAATTCGGGAATAAATTTCCGTCCCGGTGATACGTTCCAGCAGATTGCTGCGATCTGCGGCATCTGCATCCAGGAAGGCGGCGAAATCCCCCTGCGCGAGCAGGACGGACCTGCGGAAGCGATCGAAGTCGAGTCCTGTTATTTCCTCGATAGCGGCGTTGGTTTCGTTAATACTGTTCGCAATCCCCAGAAAATTACCCGATGCTGTATCCCATTTGGATAAAGTCCGGCTGGGCTCCTGGATTTTCCCCCCAATTTGGTTTCGGGCACGACGCAGCGTCCAGCGGGCCAGGAATTTCCCTTCCGGTGTTTCGAAGATGACTTCTGCCATACTATCGGCTGCGCCAAAAGACATCACTGGTTTAGTATCCCTGGAATACCGGGGAACTCTTCCGTAGAGGGCCAGGGTGATGGCGTCCAGAATCGTACTCTTGCCTGCCCCGGTATCCCCGACGATGGCGAATAACCCGGAATGCGCAAGGGGGGGACTTTGAAAATCAATCGTCGCCTCCAGGCGTAAGGAGTGAAGATTTTTGAGGGTAATACTCAGGATGCGCATAATTTCAAATTAGGGTTCGACATCATTTTCATTCATCCACTCGAGCAGTTCACGGAAGGTTGATTCCAGTTCCGGGTACTGTTCCGGTAATTTTCCCTCAATTTCCAGTTTGCGGCGGAAAACCTCCAGAGGCTCCAGGGTTTTGAGCGATTCTTCGGTTTGTACCCGCTGCATAGTAGGGTTCGCCGACTGAACGCGGATTTTGAGCAGGTCGAGTTTGAAATTTATACAGTAATCCCTAAGTTCATCGTCCAGCCCGGGGAGAATAGTGTCGGCATGTACAATTACCTCTACCCATGACCGTAATTCGTCGGAATGATGTCTTGCATCAAAATCCTTCAATGCCTGCTTTACCTGATCCAGCGTGCCTTCAATGGTTTTCAGACGCCTGAAGACAGGGAAGTCAACAAACCTGCAGCTGTTGAGGATGCTGCCGGAATAATCCAGGACATATACCCCTTTTACGTCCCTGGTCTCACTGAAACTCAGGGGTATCAGGGAACCCGAATAGCGCACCCGCTGTACCCCGCCCACGATTTGAGGCCGGTGGATGTGCCCGAGCGCTACATAGGAGAAAATCTCCGGGAAAGCCCCGGCCTCAATATTTTCTACGTCGCCGATGTAAATATTGTTCTGTTCGCCTGAATGCTCTGCGCCAACTGCAAAAAGGTGGCCCATGCAGAGTATCGGGATATTTTGTTCCTTAAAGGCGAGGGCGCACTCGCCCACTTTGCTGAAATATTCCCGGATAGCTTCCCGTATGCGCAATAAACGATCCGGAGCGGATTCGCCGGGAATGGTCGTACGAAGATCCCGTTCCCGGAGATAGGGCACCGCGGCGACTACCGCTTCCAGATGACCGGAGCCATTACACAATTCAACCAGGTTCTCCGCATATTCTCCGGGCGCAGCACCGGCTACAAATACGTTCAAATGCTTTAAAAGGGACTTTGGGGCATCCAACATCCCGGGCGCGTCGTGGTTACCACCGGTAATAACCACATATCGGCAGGAAGTGCCCAGCAAAGCGGTTAAAAAATGGTAGTACATCCTGCGCGCCGGGATTGGCGGGTTTCCGATGTCGAAGATATCGCCCGAAACGATGAGTACGTCGGCGTTTTCACTTTGAATCGTTTTGAGGAGATAGTCGAGGGCGCGTTGCTGCTCTTCCGCGCGGTCGTTTTGCAGAAAACGCTGTCCGAGATGCCAGTCCGAGGTATGAATAATACGCATGAAAAAGATTGGGGAAAATCGCGAATATTGTTCAATAGTATAGTGCCTTTTATTTATGGGGCCCACACTGCTACCAAAAATACAGAAAAATCTGCACTATGCGCCGGGTTCCTCAAAATTTCCGGTCTTGCGGTTTTTGCTCACTGCATGCCAGTGGAAATAGCGTCCATTCATGGCCACATAGACTCCAGCGGGAAGGATTTGGACAAAAGCGAGGGCACTGCCGAGGTTGAAAAATCCGTCAGAGGAAGTCCCGAACGCATAGGGGATCATTGCCCCAGTCAGGACAATCGTTTTTCCGGAGATATCCGCGTGTGCGAGAAAATTGGCCGTTTCCACAATGCTGTCGGTGCCATGGGTAATCAGGATCTGATGGTGTGGGGAACGCCTGCAATTGTGTGCGATAATGGAACGGTCATCGTCGGTCATTTCAAGGCTATCCACCATCATCAGTGTTTTGACATCTGTTTCGAGGGTACAGCGCCCACGTTCGAGCATCTCAGGGACATTAGAATCCTTGAAATCCAGGGTCCCGGTGAGGAAATTATAGGCTTTGTCAAAAGTACCACCAGTGATAAATATTTGTACCATGCAGGTCCGCTGTTATTTTAGTACAAAGATAGGTACTGTTGGAACAGGTGAGCTCAAAATAATGTTGCAGTATATTTTTTTTGTCCTTTTGGAGATTTTGGATAAATTGGCCCACCTGGAATAACCGTTCGAAAATCAATTTCTATGGATAGCTTGTCAGCACCCCGCTTTATTGAAGGAAAAATAGATTTCGAGTCGAAAAAGTATTGCCTGTTGGCGTACCTGCAAAAAATAAACGCCTGAACGATGACAGCATTCAAGCAAATCCGGGGGGTCATCCCCCCCATGGTAACGCCCTTTGATCAAAACGGTGCCGTTGATTTGGAAGCCCATGAACGCAACATTTCGCGCTGGAATACACAAGGGCTTGCCGGATACCTGGTTTTGGGTTCAAACAGCGAAGCTTCGTCCCTGAGCGAAAGTGAAAAGCTATCACTGATTGCCCGGACCGCCGCAACGGCTTCGCCAGATAAGGTAATCCTCGCAGGTACCGGTCTGGAATCCACAACGGAAACGATCCGCTTCACACGGGCTGCACAACGCGAAGGCGCAGCGGCGGCGCTGGTCCTTACGCCTTTTTATTATCGGGACGCCTACAAGGACGAACACCTGATCCGGCACTTCCAGGCGGTGGCAGATGCTGTAGAAATCCCTGTCCTCCTGTACAATGTCCCGAAATATACCAATATCAACTTATCCAACCACGCCATTGAAACGTTGAGCCGGCATCCGAATATCGCCGGCATGAAGGACAGTAGCGGGAATATCGCCCAACTCGTAGATTTCCAACGAGTCGCAGATCCATCCTTTCAGATTCTTGTCGGCACCGCGGGTATTTGGTACCCAGCCCTCGTGCTTGGAGTCCAGGCCGGGATTATGGCGCTGGCCAACTGCGCACCAGAGGCCATGGTTGCAGTTCAAAAGCTGTACGAAAGCGGAGACACTGCCGCAGCCGAACAGCTCTACCGCAAATGGGTCCCCGTCAACCATGCCGTAACAGCAACATTTGGTGTCGCAGGGCTAAAATATGCCTGTTCGCTAAGGGGGTATTCCGGCGGATCGGCAAGGGGGCCGTTGCAGGAAACGGGAGCGCAAGGGAAAAAAGCGATCGCTGAGTTGATCGCCGCTGCAGAGGGGTGAAAAGGCTTTCCTGCCAGAGCGGCACCTGCAGCCAAAGAATATCCTCCAGCGTGCCGTTCTGATTGATTTTGCTTTGCAAAATCAATCAGAACGGCACGCTGAGAAATTATCCTCGACATACCCGGGCTTTTCACACAACCCCTTACTTATAGGGCAGCATCCACCGAAAATAATTTTTGGCGGCTGGTTCAGCCGGTAATTATTTTCGGACGTACATGACTTCTTTCACGGCCTTGATTATTTTGGCCGGGCTTGGCATATACTCATCTACCAGGGTAGGCGCGAAGGGCAGGGAGGTATCTGCGGCATTTACGCGGACTACCGGTGCATCCAGATAATCGAAGGCATTGCGCTGAATTACATAAGCTACCTCTGCCGAAACTCCTGCGAAAGGCCAGGATTCATCAATAACGACCAGTCGGTTGGTCTTCTTTACCGACTCGACAATAGTGCGGATATCGAGTGGCCGGATGGTTCGAAGGTCTATAACTTCGGCAGATATTCCTTCTTTTTCGAGGGCTTCCGCGGCATCGAGGGCGGTGAGGACCATTTTGTTGAAGGAGATCAGCGTCACGTCTTTACCTGACCGGCGGACTGCTGCTTTGCCGATCGGTATCAGGTATTCCTCTTCCGGCACAATGCCTTTGTGCGCATACATGAGCTCGGATTCCATCATACAGATGGGATCGTCGTCGCGGATAGCAGATTTCAGCAAGCCCTTGGCATCTGCGGGGTCAATGCAGCTAATGACTTTGAGCCCTGGAACATTGGCCATCCAGCTCTCGAATGTCTGGGAGTGCTGTTGGGCTAGTTGACCTGCAGAACCTGAGGGGCCGCGAAAAACTATCGGGCATTTATACTGACCTGCCGATTGGGACAAGGTTTTTGCCGCGTTGTTCACGATTTGGTCGAAGGCGAGGATTGCGAAATTCCAGGTCATAAATTCGACGATCGGGCGCAGGCCGTTCATTGCAGCCCCTACCCCAATGCCTGCGAAGCCAAGCTCTGCAATCGGGGTATCCACCACACGCCTGGCACCAAACTCATCGAGCATCCCTTTACTCACTTTGTAAGCACCATCGTATTCGGCGACCTCCTCTCCCATGAGGAAGACGGTTTCGTCCCTGCGCATCTCTTCGATCATCGCTTCGCGAAGGGCGTCCCTAAGCGTTAGTTCTCTGGACATAATGTTGGTTTTCTTGTATGATGTATTCTGGTTGCGCCTGGCTTATGACCATTTGCGCGGCAAAAATAGAAAGTCTGAGGGAAGTGGTGGAAAGTAAACGGCTAAAAAGTTTTATGTAAAACGTTTTTGGTCACTTTTTGAGCGACCTGTGGCATTGGGTACATAATTTCATAAACCATTTATACTATATTTGCAACCTATTCGTTTTAAACCGGATTTCAATTAAGGCCAATTGGCCCAACCATCAGAAAAAACGATTATGATCCGCCGACTCATCAAGAAACGTACGCTTTTATTCGCCGTTTTGTTCGCAACCTTTCTGGCACAGTCCTGTAATCGTGGCGTTGGCTGCCCTACCAAGTTTTCCGTCTGGGACATTCCGGGGGAAATCCTGCAGGTAGTCGCACTTATATTTTAGTATCCCGCGTGGACACTGGCCCTGAAATATTTTTGACCCAGGATGGCTCGCATACCGTTGTGGCGCATCAGTACGGCGTGAGTTATCATTCCAAATACGGTGCCATCCGAGAGTCCATGCACGTTTTCATCGAGGCGGGGCTGCGTCCGTTCCTGAATACGGGAAAGGAAGTCGCTGTGCTGGAGGCGGGCCTGGGCACAGGACTCAACGCGTTCCTAACCTATCTCGAAGCGAAACTAAGTCCGGCGGGAGTTTATTACGAAGCGCTGGAAGCGTTTCCTTTGGAACTGGAATTCGCGGCACAGCTCAACTATCCCGCCGTCCTCGGCGCTGCAGAAGACGCTGCAGTGTTCGACGCCATCCATCAAACCAAGTGGGGGGATAGGACGCACCTGGGCCCAAAGTTCCAGCTCAAGAAAATTGAAGGTAAGTTTGAGGAATATCGCCCCGATCGTGCGTTTGATGTGATTTATTACGATGCATTTTCACCCGGGGCCCAGCCCGGCGTTTGGAAAAGCGAGGTCCTCGCCCGCTTTTACGAAGCCTTGCGAAAAGGTGGTGCCCTGGTCACTTATTGTGCCAAAGGAGAAGTCAAAAGGACACTCCGGGCACTGGGCTTTGAGATAGAAACATTGCCAGGCCCACCCGGGAAACGCGAAATGATCCGCGCAATCAAACGTTAGGCGAGGTCGTCCGTTTTCTTTTTCCGGCCCCTTGGTTTAGCACTGTGCTTTCCTTTTTGAGCGAGCAGTTCTTCCGGCGTCTTTGGCTTAATGACATTCAGCTTCCCTTCCTCCCCATACAGCTTTCTGGACATCTTGTTGTAAGCGAGCGCAGCCTCCTCCGCAGTAGGGAACATCCCGATGTGCACCGACTTTCGATTGATTGAAATCACAGCGCGATATCGGTTGTTCTCTTTATAGACCCCGGTATAGCCCGCCTTACTGCTGGTTTTGCGCTTTCTGCTCGCAATGGAACGCGAGCGATACGCCAGGTTCTCCAACCTGCAGTCGAGTTTGTTGCCATTCCTGGCCCCTACCAGGTTGCGCTCCGAAGACCTGGTGTTACCCAGAAATTTTTCAGCGAGTAATTTGTGGAGATAAATCGTCTCCGTTTTATAGCTGCCGTCAGCTTTTCTCCAGGTTTTCTGAAATACCGCGCATCCACTTGAATGCCTCCGCAGGTTGTTGATAAAATCAACTTTTACGAGATAAGGATCGCTGGTGAGAAATTCATAGCATTGATCATCCAACAAAACCGTTTCATCAGAGTTCTTAAGTTTGACCTTGTAAAGCACAAATTGAAGTTTTAGGTGAACAATAAGTAGCAGTTGGGGTCTTTATCCTGAATCAATGGCCGTGGGGCTGTCCGCAACATAAGGCTACCAGATATGGTAAAGCAGGGAAGCCCAAACTATGGCCAACTCAGGCAAAATTTGGTTTTGATGTTGTACACCAGAATTGTTGCAATGAAATAACCAATAGCGAAGGATGGTCACCTGACACCGTGCTGACCCCTGGCAACAAATCTGCTGCGTGCCCCGTTCGTTCTTACCTGTTGAAATATCGCCTGTAATCCGCACGCGGCAAGCATATTTCAGAAGACAGCACCACAGGGGCATTTCCGAAAAACTATTCATGGGATCCCAGGATACTGGGAAAAGAACGCCTGTTTTAACTCCAAATGTCGCTTACAAGGGGAATATGGGTTGTACCAATCGGCATAAAAGTACAAAAACTTTGAATTTTGCTTAATTTGATTTTTTATTTATCATGTGATGCCAATATTTTTTTTTCAAATCGGCCAAAATGCAGTGGATTATAGAAGAACAAATCATGCAAAGGTGCTTTGATCTGGCCCGCAGGGGGATGGGACAAGCCTCGCCGAACCCACTGGTCGGCGCAGTACTCGTCCACGATGGGCGGATTATCGGGGAAGGTTACCATGAAAAGTTTGGGGGACCCCATGCAGAAGTAAATGCCCTGGCAAGTGTTGCGGTAAATGACCGTCCGCTGATCCGGCAGGGTACGTTGTATGTTTCCCTGGAACCATGTTGTATCTACGGAAAGACCCCTCCCTGTACCAACCTTATCCTCGAACATGGTATCCGGCGAGTGGTGGTATCCTGCCTTGATCCCTCCCCTGAGGTCAATGGCCGCGGTATAGCGGCTTTGCGCAAGGCGGGTATTGATGTAAAAACCGGGGTTTTGGAAGCATTGGGAAAATTATTGATTTCCCCGCGCAGGACTTTTACCTGCGAAAAACGCCCACATATCATCCTGAAATGGGCGGAAACCTCAAACGGGTTTATGGCACCGCTAAAGAACACCCCCTTCTGGATCAGCAATGTTTACAGCAGAAGGATTGTACATCGCTGGCGGATGGAAGCAGACGCTATCCTGGTCGGCGCCGGAACGGCAATATCCGATAATCCCGAACTGAACAATCGCTACTACTACGGAAAATCGCCACTGCGTATTGTGATTGACCCTACCTGCACGCTTCCGCCCCATCTGCATCTTTTCGATGGGTCTGCCCCTACCCTCCTGGTCCATAAAAAAGGGCTGGAACGCCAGGCCTTGCAGAAGCCCTCGGTTTCTCCGATCACTGCGGACACCTTAGCGGAAATGCTTGAAGCGCTTCACAAGCGTTCCGTGGGTATCCTCCTGGTCGAGGGCGGACCAGCTACGCTTGGCCATTTTATCCGCGAAGGGTTCTGGGACGAAGCCAGAGTGATTACTTCGGCTGTTCAGGTGCTCCCGGAAGGCAGGCGCCCCCCATCGCTCCCGGTTCGACACGCACAGGAATTTTATCTGGGCAGCGACAGGATACGGTATTATTATCCCCTGCCACCCCGTTAAACTTCTTTTAAAATTGCCGCTATTAACCACAAAATGCAGATCGGTTTTGTTTACCCGAAAAGCGATCTCAAACAGCCCTGGCTATATCTTCTGAATAATTCTTGTTTATGTGCGGTACACATCGAATAGTTCTGCTAATCGTCATGCTCTTTTTCCATTCGGCAAACATGTTTGCTCAAAAAACGTTCCTGCCCAAGCAAAGCAGCCCGGCAACCGCAATGAGTAAACTGAAATGGAATGGCTGGGAAAATAACTGGCAGGCAGCCGGGTCCAAATCAAAAACACTTGTCAACATCTATACCGTCTGGTGTAGCTGGTGCAAAAAAATGGACACAGAGACCTTTTCCCACCGCGGGGTAGCCGAATACCTGAATGAACATTATAACCTCATCCAATTCGACGCGGAGCAGATTACAGCAATTGAATTCAATGGCCGCACCTACGGACAGACGAAGGTAGGCCAACATACCTATAACGAACTTGCTTATACCCTGCTCAATGGCAGAATGGCTTTCCCCGCATTAGTATTCCTGGACGAAGACCTCGAAGTCATTCAGGTCATACCCGGATTTAAAACCCCGCAGGAGCTAATGCCAATCCTGGTATATTTTGGCTCCAACGAGTACAAGGTTAAGCCCTGGGCCCTTTTTCAAAAGCAATTCAAAATGCAGGAGTAGCCTGGTTACCGGCGCCGGGAAGTCCGAACGCCCAGTACCGAAAGCAGGCCACGGGTCAATTCACGTGCAACTGTGCGCCCTACTTCCCGGGTTGCCGGATGCCGTATGATATCTTCGATGAAGCTACGTTCGCCTTTCTGGGTGCGGGAAGAAGCCTTACTCGCCTGCTCGAGTGCCTTGCGGCGCACCGCTGCATTTTCCTCCTCCCGCAGGGTATCCATTTTTTGATGGAGGATTTCCTTCGCACTTTCGCGGTCAACCGGGTTTTTGTATTTTCCGGCAATCTGCGATTTCCGCACGATGGCATCCAGCTCATCCTCACTGAGGATATCCATACGCGACTGGGGTGCGCGCAGCAGGGTATATGCAAGCGGCGTAGGGATACCTTTCTCATTAAGCACAGTGACCAGGGCTTCCCCGGTACCAAGCTGGGTCAGTAACTCGTCCACGACATAATATTCCGTGACGGGAAAATTCTCGGCAGCGAGCTTAATGGCCTTGCGGTCTTTGGCCGTAAATGCGCGAAGGGCGTGCTGTACTTTCATCCCCAACTGCCCCAGTACGGCATCGGGTACATCCACGGGGTTTTGGGTGATGAAAAACACCCCTACCCCTTTAGACCGGATGAGCTTCATAATCACCTCGATCTGATCTAACAAGGCCTCTGTTGCTTCCTCAAAAATAAGGTGGGCTTCATCAATAAAGAGTACCAGCCTGGGTAGCTCGGGGTCTCCCTCTTCCGGAAAGGTACTGTAGATCTCTGCAAGGAGCTGAAGCATGAAAGTGCTGAATAATTTTGGCCTGCTCTGAATATCAGTGAGCCGCACGATGGAGATCATCCCCCTGCCCCGATCATCGAAGCGGCAAAGATCGTCCACATCAAAAGAAGGCTCGCCAAAAAATTTATCGGCACCCTGTTGTTCCAGCTCGACGATTTTCCGCAGGATAGTCCCCGCCGAGACTGAGGACATCGCACCGTACCTGGCCTCTACTTCTGCTTTGCCCGGCCCTGTAATGTACTGGATCGAACGCCTCAAATCCTCGAGGTCCACCAACGGAATGTCATTATCGTCACAATACTGGAATATCGCCGCAAGGATACCCGATTGGGCGTCCGATAGTTCCATCAGGCGCGAGAGCAGTACCGGCCCAAACTCGGTTACCGTGGCGCGC
>Ga0209990_10003563_pt1 | contig 11358 bp, 8 predicted proteins | sample NOAtaG_6_FD_187304 | JGI IMG/M metagenome (GOLD analysis project Ga0209990, IMG submission 187304) | Freshwater lake microbial communities from Lake Erie, under a cyanobacterial bloom - NOAA_Erie_Diel5S_2200h metaG (SPAdes) (version 2) | ecosystem: Environmental > Aquatic > Freshwater > Lake ...
CAGACGGCGACTTCGGGTTGGTTCATCCGGGTGACTGGGCCTGCGACAGCTTCCGTCGACCGCGACGGGTCACTGCCGAGCCATGGGATTCACTTGGTTAGCGACCCTAAAGAAGACACTCGTCCGACAACCTGTGCGCCGTCTCAGGAGCCGTCTCAAGGGGCAATGACATCAAGCGTCGGGAAGTAGCTCTTGAAACGGCTGGCGTCCCGAGTCAGCAAAGGCCAATCCTCGACGGCGGCATGGGCTCCGATGAAGAAGTCGGGAAGCACCTGCCCCTTGCTGCCGCCGCGCCGGCGGTATTGCGCGTAGGCCCTGGCTGCCAGGAAGAGGGCTGGCCGAGGAATCTCGCGCAGTTCCAGCGCCATGGTGAGCACCACGTCGTCGAGTGCTTCAAGCGTCGAGAAAGACAATGACATCTCGGCGTAGATGACCGGGTTGATGACCAAGGCATGCAGTTTGGCCTGGGCACGCAACTGTGCGATGGACCAGTCGGCCCATTGCGGATCGTTCTGCAATACGTCCACCAGGACGTTGGTATCGACCAGCAACATCAATCGTCGGCGCGCAGCAGCTTCATCAATGCATCGGTGCGCCAGGGCACATCAGCTCGACCCCGAACCGCATCGAAGCGGTCTCGGGTCGGGTGGCGCGCACCTCCGGCGGGCCGTGCTGGGTGAAGAACCACTTCGCCGGCCGCGTTCACCGAGAACTCAACAGGTGCTCCTGGCACCAAATGCATCGCATCACGGATGCGCTTGGGGATCGTGACCTGCCCCTTGCTGGTCAGCGTCGTAGTCATGCACGTTCTCCATGAGTGTTACCGATCGACCGCATAGTAATACATCCGAGGTTGGGCGGGGATTCCAGCAACCTGCCGAACGGCTGCTGTCGCTCTGACCAACTGTCTCCTGATGGCCGACAGCCGCCATTGAACAGCGGCGGGCAAACGCCCGCAACCGCTGCAAAGCTGCCGTTCACGGCGCAGGCTCGTTGCGCCGCTACAGGACCACAACGGACACCCCCGGAGTCGGCCGCCCGGTCGTTCGACCTCGATCACCCGCCTGACCGCGTTCTCATCGCGACCCCGGGGTGTTGCCATCCCGGGTTGCCGCCGCGACGCGCGCTCGTCCTGCGCCGGCCGCCTCTCACCCTCTCAGGCCTTGAACCCGGGCAGCCGCCGCCGTACCGCCACGAGCTTCAGCTGGGCGTACTGCGGCAGTCCATCGACCGTCGGCGTGCGCACTTCGCCGGTGATGAGCGGCGCCAGGTAGGCGCGGCCGCGCGCGCTGATGCCGAAGCCGCTGGGGTCGATGTACTCGGGCGGCAGCTTGCGCTCGACGTTGGCCACGTCCCGCAGCGCCGCCGTGCCGATGCGCCAGGCGTACGGCCGCTGGCGCACCCGCACGATGGTGGGCATCACCGCGCTGTGGCCCTGCAGCGCCAGCTCGACCGCCGCCTTGCCCACCGCGCGGCTGTGCGCCAGGTCGACGCCGGCGGCCAGGTGCCGCGCCGAACGCTGCAGGTAGTCGGCGGTGGCCCAGTGGACCTTGACCCCGAGCTCGCGCTTGACGGTGGCGGCCAGCAGCGGCGCCACGCCGCCGAGCTGGGCGTGACCAAAGGCATCGGTGGCGCCGCTGTCGGCGAGGAAACGGCCGTCGGCGGTCTGCACGCCCTCGGATGCGACCACCGTGCAGTAGCCGTGCTGCGCCACGCGCTCGCGCACGGCGGCCAGGAAGCGCGCCGCATCGAACGGCACCTCGGGCAGCAGGATCACCAGCGGCAGCGGCAGGCGGCGGTCGCTGGCCAGCGCCGCGGCCGCCGCGATCCAGCCGGCGTGGCGGCCCATCACCTCGAGCACGAACACGCGGGTCGAGGTGGAGGCCATCGAGCGCACGTCGAGACTCGCCTCGCGCGTGGACACCGCCACGTAGCGCGCCACCGAGCCGTAGCCCGGGCAGCAGTCGGTCAGCGGCAGGTCGTTGTCGATGGTCTTGGGCACGTGGATCACGCGCAGCGGCCAGTCGAGCGCGCCGCCGAGCTGCGCCACCTTCAGGCAGGTGTCGGCCGAGTCGTTGCCGCCGTTGTAGAAGAAGTAGCCAATCCGATGCGCCCTGAACACCGCGAGCAGCCGCTCGTAGCGGGCCCGGTCGCGCTCCGGGTCGCCCAGCTTGTAGCGGCACGAGCCGAAAGCGCCGCCCGGTGTGTGGCGCAGCGCGGCGATTGCCGCAGCGCTCTCGCGGCCAGTGTCGATGAGATCTTCCTCGAGCACGCCGACGATGCCGTTGCGCCCGGCGTACAGCCGGTCGATGCGCGACGGATGGCGGCGCGCCGTCTCGATCACGGCTGCGGCGCTGGCGTTGATGACGGCAGTCACGCCGCCGGACTGCGCGTACAGCGCATTGAGCGCAGCGGCCTTGGGTTGGGCCTTGGGTTGGGCCTTGGGGCGGGCCTTGGTGTTCATCGTGCGGGTGGCCATGCGGGCGAGGGGAGCGCGCGCCAGGCGCCGCGGTCAGCGGCTGGCGCGATCGACGAGGTAGAACACCGAACGGTACGGCAGGCCGCCCCGCTCCGACAGGCCGATCTCGCAGGTGCGGCTGGTGGCAACGCCTTCGCTGCAGCCGGCCACCGCCGGACCCAGGTCGCGCAGCGCATGCGCGTTGAGCTCGGGCGTGGTGAAGCCGAGCGCGCCGGCCCAGCCGCAGCAGCCGATCGCCGCCGGCTGCGTCACCTGCTCGCTGCACTGCTCGACCACCCGCAGCAGCTTGCCTTCCACGCCTTGCTTGCGCACGCTGCACACCGGATGCACGGCCACGCGGCCGGGCTGCGGCCTGAGCTTCAGGCGCGGCAGCACGAGGTCGTGCAGGCCCTCGGCGGGGTCGAGGATCGCAAGCGGCAGGCCGCGCTCGGCCACGTAGCGCTTCATGCGATCGGCGCAGGGGCTGGTGTCGAACAGCACCGCAACCGCGCCGCCGTCGCTGGCGGCGAGCAGCGCATCGGCCAGCGCCGCGCTCATCCGGTCGGCCGCCTGCAGCAGCCCCTGGCTCTCGAACGGCTGGCCGCAGCACAACGCCGACGCCCCGGCCACGTGGCGCGGCGCAAAACCAGCGCGCCGCAGCACGCGCTCGGCCACGGTGGGCGCGTCCTCGGCGGCGGCGTCGCCGCGTGCCGGCCCCATGCTGCGCGCCGCGCAGCTCGGAAAGTAGACGAGCGGCTCGCCGCCGGCGGCGCGGCCCGGCTTGAACCACGCGGCCCGGGGCAGTTGCGGCGACCAGCGCGGCACGGCGCCGCCGCTGGCGCGGCGCGCAGCGCCAGTGAGCGCGCCCATCGCCCGGGTGCCGAGGGCCGCATGCAGCAGGTCGGCGCCAGCCAGGCCGAGCCGCACGCCCGCGGTGAGCGGCCCGTACTGCGCGGCCAGCGCACCGGCCACGCCGCGCGCCAGCCCGCCGCGGCCGTCGGCGCGCAGCGCCTTGACCAGCTTGCCGGTCTCGATTTCCACCGGGCAGGCCAGCGCGCACAGGCCGCAGCCGGCGCAGGTGTCGAGCCCGGCGTAGCGGTACTCGCGGCGCAGGGCGCGCACGTCGGTGCCGAGGCGGGCCGCGCGCGTGATCTCGCGCCAGCTCGTGATGCGCTGGCGCGGCGTGAACGTGAGCGCCGCCGACGGGCAGTGCGGCTCGCAGAAGCCGCATTCGATGCAGCGGTCGGTCAGCGGATGCGCCGCCGGCATCGGCTTCAGGTGCGCCAGGTGCGCCTGCGGGTCGTCGTTGAGGATCACGCCCGGATTGAGCAGGCCGGTCGGGTCGAGCAGACGCTTGATCTCGCGCATCAGCGCCAGGCCCTCGTCGCCCCACTCGCGGCCCACGAACGGGGCCATGTTGCGGCCGGTGCCGTGCTCGGCCTTGAGGGCGCCGTCGTAGCGGCCGACCACCAGCCCCACCACGTCGTCCATGAAGGCGGCGTAGCGCTGCACCTCGGCCGCATCGCCGAAGTCCTGCGTGAAGACGAAGTGCAGGTTGCCCTCGAGGGCATGGCCGAAGATGATGGCCTCGTCGTCGGGCCGCATGTAGCCGTGCCGCGCCAGGAGCCGCTGCAGGTCGAGCGTGGCGGCGGCCAGGTGCGCCACCGGGAAGGTCACGTCCTCGATCACGACCGTGGTGCCCGGCCGGCGCCGCGCGCCCACCGACGGGAAGGTGCCCTTGCGCACCTTCCAGAGGCGGGCGATGGCGGCGGCATCGGTGCTGAACTCGACCGGCGCGGCGGTCGGCAACGGCGCCAGCGCGCGCACGATGGCCTGCACCTGCGCGGCCACCACCGCCGCCGACTCGGCGCGCGTTTCCACCAGCAGCGCGGCCGCGTCGCGGCCCAGGGCGCCAATCGCCGGCGGCATGCCGGGCTTGTGCTCCACGCTGGCCAGCGCAGCACGGTCCATCAGCTCCACCGCGGCCACCGCCAGCGGCTTGAGCAGCGGCACCGCGGCGCAGGCATCGGCCAGGCGGTCGAACAGCAGCAGCGCGGCCGCCTTGTGCGCGTGCTCGGGCACCGTGCGATAGGTGACGGCGGCCAGAAAGCCGAGCGTGCCCTCGGAGCCGATCATCAGGTGCGCCAGGATGTCGACCGGATCGGCAAAGTCGACGAGCGCGTTCAGGCCATAGCCGGTGGTGTTCTTGAGGCGGTACTTGGCGCGGATGCGACTGGCCATCGGCTCGCGCTGCGCGCGCCGCGCCAGCGTGGCCAGCCCCAGCAGCAGCGCGGCGTGCGAGCGGCGGAACGCCGCCACGCTGGCGGCCTCTTCGGTGTCCAGCAGCGTGCCGTCGGCCAGGATGATCCGCGCGCCGGCCAGCGTGTGGTAGCTGTTGTCGCGCACGCCGCAGCACATGCCGCTGGCGTTGTTGGCGGCGATGCCGCCGATCTTGGCCGCATCGATGGAGGCCGGGTCGGGCCCGATCTTGCGGCCGAAGGGCGCCAGCAGCCGGTTGGCGTGCGCGCCGACGACAGCCGGCTGCAGGCGGATGGTCGCGCCATCGGCGCCCACCTGCGCGCCGCGAAAGCCGTCGCCCAGCAGCACCAGCACGGAGTCGGAGATGGCCTGCCCCGACAGGCTGGTGCCGGCAGCGCGGAAGGTCAGCGGCGCATGGTGGCGGCGGCAGGCGGCGAGCACCTGCTGCACCTCGTGCTCGCTGTTGACGGTGACCACCAGTTGCGGCACGAGGCGATAGAAGCTCGCGTCGGTGCCGTAGGCAAAGCGGCGCAGCGGATCGGTGACGACGGCCGCCGCCGGCAGCGCGGCCGCGAGGTCGCGCTGCAGGGCGGCATAGGAGACGGCGGGCGCCAGCATCCGCGCACCGTAGACCGATGCGGCAGCCGGCGTCTTGCGTAGCCGCAAGAACCGGCGCCGCCCGGCGCTGCCCGGCGCTGCCCGGGCCAACGCCGGGCAGCGCCGGGCACCTGGCGCAGCCGCCGGCGTGTGCCGGCCGTGGCGAGCGGCGCTGTCTTTGCCGCTGCCACGCAGCGGCTGCCACGCAGCGGCTGACACGCAGCGGCTGCCGCACAGCGGCTGCCGCACAGCGGCTGCCGCACAGCGGCTGCACGAGCGCGCGGGGCGCCGCCAGCCAGCCGTCCGGCCGGGGGCTACTCCAGCAGCAGGTAAACGCCCAGCCCCACCATGGCCAGCCCGGCCAGCAGCTTGAGCACGCGCCCCTCGCGCTCCTGCAGGCGGTGGCGGCTCAGCAGCACCACGCCGGTGCCCAGCACGAGCACGTCGTCGAACATGTAGGCGGCCATGTACAGCAGCAGGTACCCGTAGTAGCTCGACGGCTCGAGCTGCTCGAGCGTCAGGATGCGCGTGAACAGCGCCGGGAAGCCCGAGGTGCACAGCAGCTCGACGATCTGCACCAGCACCGCCAGCACCACCGCGCCGGCAATGGCGGCGGTCATGCTGCGGGCGTGCAGGATGTTGCGCATCCGGTTGTAGATGCCGGGCTTGGCCTGGTCCGGAATCGACAGCGAGATGCCGCCCCACTTGAAGGCCAGGAAGTCCTTCAGGTTGATGAGGCCGGCCACGATCGCGATCACCGCAATCAGAATCTGCGACCAGCGCGCCAGCCCGATCAGCAGGAACAGGTTGAGCCAGGCCGCCAGGAAGATGAAGTAGGCGATGCCCTGGATCACCACGAAGGTGCCGGCAATCGCCAGCATGCGCGGCCGGTCGTTCAGCGGCGCCAGCAGCGAGATCATCAGCAGCAGCACCCACATCGAGCAGGGGTTGAAGCCGTCGAGCGTGCCGATGGCCAGCGTGAACAGCGGCAGGCCGATGTCGTCGAGCGACAGCGTGCGGCCGAGGAAACCGATCTCGAAGCGCTCCGGCGGCGCCGGCGCCGCGGCAGCCTCGGCGTGGCCGCCGAGCGGGCAGGGCTTGAGCAGCACGTCGTTGGGATCGGCCTTCTCGTCGGCCAGCTCGCAAGTGGAACCCGCCGCGCCGGCGGCACCGGGAGCACCAGCGCGCTGCGCGCGCTGGCCCGCCAGCACGTTGCGGATCAGCAAGTCGGTGCGCGCCGCCTCCGAGAAGCCGAACAGCAGTTGATCGGCCAGGAAAAACGCCGGAACGCGCGCCACGCCGCCATGCTCGCGCGTCAGCTCCGTCAGCCGCTGCAGGGCGGCCGGCTCGCGGGTGACATCGCGGATCACGATGTCCAGTTGCGGCTGTTCCCGGCCGAGAACGGCGAGGAACTCCTCGGCCTTGGCGCAGTGCGGGCAGCCCTCGCGCACGAAGACCTCGATACGCTGCACCGCCGGTGCTGCGACCTGTGCTGCCGCCGGTGCTGCGACCTGTGCTGCCGCCGGCGTGAGCCATCCCGGCAGCGCCAGCGCCAGTCCGAGCAGCGTGGCCCAGCGCCACACCGCCGCCCTTCTTTGACCTTGCACCCCAGCCTCGCCTGTTTGCATTGTTGGCTGGACGCAGGCTAAGGACGGACCGGCCGGCGCGGCTTGCGATGGCGCAGGCCGGCCGTTGCGCGGGCTTTACCCGGATCAAATGCCTGTGACCGGAAAGCGGGCAGGCGCGGCAATCGGCGCCCCGGGGCCGGACCGGGCGCGCGCCGGGGCCTACTCGTCCGGCACGAACCGCAGCGCCACGCCGTTGCTGCAGAAGCGCTGGCCGGTGGGCGCGGGGCCGTCGTCGAAGACGTGGCCATGGTGGCCGCCGCAGCGCGCGCAGTGGTACTCGGTGCGCGGATACAGCAGCTTGTAGTCGGTGGAGGTCGCCAGCGCGCCGGGCAGCGCGGCGTTGAAGCTCGGCCAGCCGCAGCCGGCGTCGAACTTGGTGTCGCTGCGAAACAGCTCGGCCCCGCAGCCGGCACACACGTAGCGCCCCTTGCGGTGCTCGTCGTTCAGCGGGCTGGAAAACGGCATCTCGGTGCCCTCTTCGCGCAGCACGCGGTACTGCGCCGGCGTCAGGCGCTGGCGCCACTGCTCTTCACTCAGCTCGACGGGCCAGTCCTGCCCTTTGGAATGCTTGCTCATCACGGTCTCCTGGGTGCCCGCTGCACGCAGCCGCGCTGCGAGCGGGCGCCGGGTCAAGGGTTCACGCCGCCGGCGCCGGCCCGCTCCAGCCGGCCGTCGGGATGGCGCGCAAAGCGTGCCGGGTCGGCGCCATGCACCGGCGCCGGCGACGGCCACGGCCAGCCGCCAAACTGGGTGCGTCGGTAATCGGCCAATGTCTGCGCGATCTCGGCCTGCGTGTTCATCACGAACGGACCGTACTGCGCCACCGGCTCGTCGATCGGCCGGCCCTGCAGCAGCAGGAACTCGGCCGGGGCTGCGCCATTGACCAGGCGCGCGGCGGCCTCTGCCGCCAGCTCCAGCGCGGCGGGCGCGTCGACGCGATGACCGTCCACCAGCACCGAGCCGCCGGCAAAGAAGTACAGGTGGCGCCGTGTGGCCGCACTGTGCGCCGCCGGCAGCGTCCACTCGGCGCCGGGCTGCATCGCCACCGTCCAGATGGCAACGTCGGCGGCGGCACGCGCGGCCCATGAATCCGGCGGCGGCGCCAGCGGTGCCCCGGCACCGGGCAGGGCGCCGGCGATCGTCACGACCTCGGTGCGGCGACCGGCGGCATCGTGCGTGACGAGGCGCGGAATCGCATCGGCCCAGAACATGGTGAAGTGCGGTGCGGCCATCTTGCTGGCCGCCGGCAGGTTGAGCCAGATCTGGAACAACTGCAGCGGGTTGGCCTGTGCGGTGTCGAACAGCGGGAACATCTCGGCATGCACGATGCCGCGGCCGGTGGTCAGCCACTGCACGTCGCCGCGGCCGTAGCGCGCCGCCGCGCCGAGCGAGTCGGCGTGGTCCACCAGCCCCTTGCGCACGATGGTCACGGTCTCGAAGCCGCGGTGCGGATGCGCCGGAAAGCCCGGCACCGCCGTGCCGTGGTACATGCTCCAGCCGTCGCGCTGCGAGAAGTCCTGGCCGATCTGCCGGCCCGCCAGCGACGCCGCCGGCCCGAAGGCACCGTTGGCGCGCGGGTAGGCGTCGTCGTGATGGACGCAGAAGAGAAACGGGTCGACCGTGACCCAGGGCATGCCCAGGGGCTTGATTTCGCGCAGGGGGTGATTGGCCATCGGCATCCGAGGTTGGGGCGCCCGGGTGGGCTTCAACGGGCTTGATTCTGTGGGCTCGATTCCGTGGGCTCGATTCTGTCGGCTGGTTTCTGTCGGCCGGATTCTGTGGGCTGGATTCAGCGGGAGAGACTCGGCGGGAACGACTCGGCCGGAAAGACTCGGCGGAAAAGACTCAGCGCGCAGCCGTCTCGGCCGGCGCCGGCTCGGCCGCGGCCGCCTGCGGATGCACCGGCAGCACGCGCAGCTCGCGTATCCGTGGCAGGCGCCAGGTCGCCAGCGCCAGCAGCAAGCCGGCGGCTCCCGCCACGGCCAGGGCCGCGCGCAACCCCAGGTGCTCGCCCAGCCAGCCGCCCAGCAACGCGCCGGGCACCGCCGGCGTGAGGATCAGCCAGCGCATGGTGCTCGTCATGCGGCCGAGCAGCGGCGTCGGCGTGGCGGCCTGCCGGATGGCCAGGAAGTTGATGAAGATGAAAATCGCGCCGGCACCGAAGCACATCAGCATGAAGGCAAACAGCAGCCGGCCGGTCGGGCCGACCGGCCCGGCCGCCGCCGCCAGCCAGCCGACCGCGCACAGCGCAAAGCCCAGGGTCATCGTCGGCCCCGGCCCGAGCCGCTGCGACACGCGCGGGCCGATCATGCTGGCCAGCACGGTGCCCACGCCGACCATCATGTACGACAGGCCGACCGCCGCCTCGCTCATGCCCAGCACGCGGGTTGCATACAGGATCTGCACCGCAAAGGCGACGTAGTAGCAGACGTGCCAGGCGCCCACCGCGCAGGCCAGCGTCATCAGCAGGCGGTGCGTGAACACGAACTGCAGTCCCGCCCTGAGCGCCGGCGCAAACGGCTCGCGCAGCGGCGGCGGCTCCTGCACGCGCAGGCCGCGCAGGATCAGCGCCGCCAGCGCCAGCAGCACGCCGTTGACGGCCAGCGTCAGCGGCGCGCCCACGAGCTTGATCAGCGCGCCGGCCAGGCCCGGCCCGGCCACCTCGGAGGCCGAATTGGCCAGCGCGTTGCGGGCGTGCGCCTCCACCAGCCGCCCGCGCGGCACGATCTGGGTGAGCACGATCTGCGCGGCGCTGCCCGATACCGTGTTGACCACGCCGAGCACAAAGCCCACGAAGTACAGCCAGGGCATGCCGAGCCAGCCGAACCACCAGGCCACCGTGACGCTGAGCGCCGCCAGCGCCAGCAGCGCCTCGCCGGCGACATAGATCGGCAGCTTGCGCATCCGATCGATGAACACGCCGGCCGGCAGCGACAGCAGCGCAAACGGCAGCACCTCGAGCGCCACCAGGATGCCCATCTGCGTCGGTGTGGCATTGAGCAGCACGGCCGCCGCCAGCGGCAGCGCGAGCGCCGTCATCTGCGTGCCGAACGAGCCGACCAGGATGGCGCTGAACATGCGCCGGTACACGCGGTCGCGCAGCAGGTCCTCGGGCGGCAGCGTCAGGCGCCGCCGCACGGCCTGCGCCGCGGCGGCGATCCGCCCGGCCAGGCGAGCGCGCCAGCCGGCGGCTTGCGTGAGCGTGTTCAAGATGGGCGCAGGGGAAAAGGCATTGCCCGGGCAGCGGGCGGGCGCGGGACGTCGAGCTTAGCCCGGATGGTTTACGCGGTTACCCGGGTGGATCATCGTCGTCGCTCTGCACATGCGCACAGCGGCACGCGCTGCGCCGCCGCCGGTTGGGTCGGCCGGGGCGCCGTGGGATGGCGCGGGGCCGGCGTACAGTGCCGGCGGCTGCGTGCCGGTTGCAGCCCGCGTGTCCGCAGCCGCGTCGGCGGCCGGAGCGGCTGTCGGGCTTGCAATGCGCGAGCGCGTAACGCGCCGCACCGGAACGCGGCTGAACCCGCACTGGGATGGTGACCTTGTCCGACACCTTGCGCCCGAGCGGCGCGCTGGCCGATGCCGGCGGGCCCGCGCCGCCGGTGTGCGGTGACGATGGCGGCGATGGCGGCAATGGCGGCAACGGCGGCAATGGCGGCCATAGCGGCAGTGGCGCGGTAGCGGCCAACCGGTCCGCCGCGACGGCCGCGCCAACCAGCCGTACCGACCCCGCCGCGCCGCTGCGCATCCTGCACCGGGACGAGGCTGTCGTGGCCATCGACAAGCCCGCCGGGCTGCTGGTGCATCGCTCGGCGCTCGACGCGCACGAGCTACACAACGCGCTGCATCAGATGCAGGCGCAACTGGGCATGCCGCTGTGGACGGTGCATCGGCTCGACAAGGCCACCTCCGGCGTGCTGCTGCTGGCGCGCAGCGCGGCGGCGGCGCGGGCGCTGGCGGCGGCTTTCGAGGCCGGGCAGGTTCGCAAGCGCTACCTCGCGCTGGTGCGGGGCTGGCCGCCCGCGGCCGGCACCATCGACCAGCCGCTGGCGCGCGACCCGGAGCGCCCCTCCGCCGGCCAGCCGCGCGTGCCCGCGCGCACCGACTTCACGCGGCTGGCCTGCTTCGAGTGGCCGTTTGGCGACGGCCGCCATGCAAGCAGCCGCTATGCGCTGGTGGAGGTGCAGCCGCTGACCGGGCGCCGCCACCAGATCCGCCGTCACTTCAAGCACATTGCGCACCCGCTGGTGGGCGACAGCACGCACGGCAAGGGCGCGCACAACCGCGCCGTGGCGCACTGGCTGGGCTGCGGGCGCCTGTGGCTGCACGCGCTGGCGCTGGAGCTGCCGGCAGCCGCCGCGGGCGCTGCGCTGCGCGTGCAGGCCACCCCCGGCCCCGAGTGGCGCCCGCTGCTGGCCC
>Ga0209990_10003566_pt1 | contig 11353 bp, 12 predicted proteins | sample NOAtaG_6_FD_187304 | JGI IMG/M metagenome (GOLD analysis project Ga0209990, IMG submission 187304) | Freshwater lake microbial communities from Lake Erie, under a cyanobacterial bloom - NOAA_Erie_Diel5S_2200h metaG (SPAdes) (version 2) | ecosystem: Environmental > Aquatic > Freshwater > Lake ...
CACTGCACAGCACTTTTTGCCCCGCGGGGCATCAACCCTGACGGTGCACGAAATAGCTGCCGCCCGCGCTGCCATGCAGCAACCGTTGCTTGCCCGCGCCGGTTTGACCCGCGGAGACTTTAGGCAAGCAATGGATTTACTTATGTTTGACGGTTTGAGCGCTGGAGGTGATTCGACCTACACTGTTGCACTTGACGCCGACGCCCGCGCCGCTTTGGCACGGCAAATTGCTATTGACGCTGAACTGGCTCTAGCCCTCGCTACAACTGAGGACGACTTGGCTGCCGTCGCTGATTTGGGCGAGCGTGTCGCCTGGACGCCGCTGGGCGCCGGCGCCGCTCCTGTCGCTGTGCACGCTGGCGCTGCTGCTGCCGCCGCCGCTGCTGCGCGCGCCGCTGCCGCTCGTGACCAGCGCGCTGCCGGCGAACTGTCCGGCGCCACTGCCGCCGCCATTATCCTCGCCGGCAACACCCGCCACCACTCCGACTCACAAAACGTGCACGACAGCAGCGTCGTCGATTCGCTGCAAAACGCCGCCTACCGCCTAGTGCTGGAGCACGGCGTCCCGTCTCCGGCGGCGTGCGACGCCGCTGCTCACTGGGCAGCAAACGCGGCGCAATCCACTTTCTCTCATGGCGTTGATGCTTCTGTTGTCAGCCAGCACGCCGCCCTGACATCCCTCCGTTCGCTCCACGGCAATTCGTCAGTCCGCGCCCGTCCTAACCATGAACAGCCCCTCACTTTACCGCAAGTGCTTGCGTTAGTCCATGCGCGGGCGAACGACCCAGCCAATGAAGCCACACGCGCATTCATTGCTGAAAACACCGCCAAAGCCCTCGCTGAGTCCGCGGGCACTTGCCCCACTGGCCGAACCAGCGCAATCCTTGGCGCCCTCACACTGAACGACAATTTGTTTACTCCGCCCGAAACGCAAGAACAAATCCGCAACGACGCGTTCGCTGCCGCCCGCGACGCCGGCTATGAAACCGCCCGCCGTTTAGCCAACGGCTCCGGTCCATTAGCCGCTGCCGCCGCCAATTTTATTGATCCGCAGACAACTCCCGACCCTCCCGCCGACGTCGCCGCCGAACTCAACGCCACGCTCGCCGCCGCCGCCGTTGACGCCGCGCAAGGCGTAGGCAAAAAATTTATGTTGCGCCCTGATGCGCTTAGCAAACTCGAAACCGATGTGCGCGCCGCTTATGTGTGAGTTTTGCACTTTCCACGCATCTTCTTGTATTTGCCGCGAATTCTTTTGGCGCAACTGAAGACTCTCTCCCGCCGCACATTTTTCCGCCGATTTCGCTCTTCCTCTTGCAGCACCAAAATCCTGTCCCAAGAAGGAAGCGTCCAAGTTTGCAGTGCCGGCCCGTTTTGATCCGGAGCCGTTTGCCCCGAAACTGGCACTACAGTAACTTGTTTGGCCATTTTTTGGTGCCGCGCCGGCACCGCACCTTTGCTGACCCATCCATTCAGTTCAACGTTCCATTGGGGCGACTTGGGCGGCGACTCGGGCGGCGACTCGGGTAGCGACTCTGGCGAGTCCGCACCAAGAAATACAGGGACTTCGCGAGGGTCCGGCGATTCCAGACACCCCAGATTTATCCTTCTTCTTTTGTTTCCATTTTGAGGGACGGGAACTGAGCCCCATCCTAGCTCCGAAAGTAGGAGATTCAGTGAGTCCGGGTCCAGCTCGTTTATGTCCAGCCCGCCTGAGCCCGGCCCTGATAATTCATTGAATTCAGCGAGCAGGCTGTCTGGACTCTGTCGCCCAAATTCATCGCTATTGTATCCGTCGTTGTTGTCCATTCTGCAGCCAATAATTGATTATTGGTTGTTGTATAAATTGCTATTCAATTTGTTCAAACTCATTTGAAAGACGATTTATATATCACTCCGGCACAACATGGGCGTCTCATTTTCGCGCATCCGGCCGCTGCTGCAGATTACTAACGAAAGTTTGTCGCTCGACATCGTCGTGGGACAAGCCGTCGTCCGGCTCCAGCGTGCCGGCGAAGCCACGGTTTTCCAGACCGCGCAAGCCCTTGAAAAACTGCTCAGCAAAACTACTTTGTTGTCTGAGTTGTTCAGATATTTCTCAGAAGAAGCTTTTGCTGAGATTGATTCCGACGGCTGGAGGCTCGAAATTGGAACGCACGCCGCTTGCGCCACTTTGCAGATTTCTTCTGACGAAGCAGACTCAATTATGCGGTACGTCACCGCCGAGTGCCGCAGTATTTTGCAGTCCGTCGGCGAAAGCGAAACTGTTGGCGACAACGATGACAACGCTGGTGAGTTCGCTGCCGCGTCCGCTGCCGCGTTCGCTGCCGCGTCCGCTGCCGACGGAGCCGACGAACCAGTTGCGCCCGCTAACAGTGAAGTCGGCGAGTTGGCGGTAGACTCGGATTCGGAAACTTTTGCGGACCCGCCGCCACCGATGTCCGATGCCGCCGAAGTTGACTGGAACACCAACTTTGAGCGTTTGCGCGATCATGTATCGCTAACTGGCGGCCTAACTCAGATGGAACCACATCTGTACAAGTGGTGCCACAACCAAAAGATCGCGTACTGGCGGTTGCAAGCTTCGCGCGCGTGCGGCCGCGATGTTTCCGGCATGTTGTCCGCGGCCCGCATTGCGCTGCTCACAGAAATACCCGGATGGAACTGGGAGGCTACTGCGGGCGGAGCGCAGCCGAACGAATTGAAAGAAACAACGTTTGCGGACATTTTGCACATTTGGCGCACTATGTTTGGCGCGCTGCAACAGCATGTGGCTCAAACTGGTTCTCTCGCCAACATGCCTCCTGAACTCTACGAGTGGTGCCAAAATATTTCGGCAGCGTTTCGCAATTTAAACGATGAGCAAATTATCTCGTTGAACCGCATTCCTCAATGGGACTGGGCCAAACCCGCTGGCGGCGCCACGGTCGCGCCGCACCAGCCCGCAGCGGATCCCCATCTGATGAATTATTCGCGGGCGCCACAACTACTGAGTGTTGCCGACGACAACGTCTTTTAGGCGCCAAACTAACTCCGACAGCGCTCGCTGCGGACGCGAACGGTTTAATTTTTTTATATACCATGGGGGGCACAACCAGCGCGCCCGCAGTCGTGTTCGAAATCACCGACCAGATCGCCAGCATTTCTTTCCGGGTTGCTGCGGCGAATATTTTCCTCTACCAAAAAACTACTGACCCCGCTGTAATTGTTGCTGCCACCCTACTACAACAACTAAACAAGGCCCATTTTGCCGCTCTTGCGCAGTTCTTTGACGTCCCGTACGAGTCCCAAATCAGCGGCGGCGTCATCAAAATCGTCAACAACTGGGTCGCTCGCGCGGAATTCAGCCTTACTGCCGCCGACGAACAGTCCATTACTGAAGCCGTCCGCGTTGCCTGCCGCGCCATCTTTGAGCAGCCCGTTGCTGAGTCCGAAGACTCTGACGACCCCGAAATCGTTGAGTGATGTGTGACGTTTCTGACGCTTCTCAGGCACTCATTGCGAAAGCGTTTAAACTCCTGGACTCGCCGTCGTTCTTGTCCGATGAGAGTGCTGACGTCATCAACCAGGGCGTCAGCCGGTTGTTGCGGTGCCCCGACGCCGCCAGTCTGGCCCGCGCCGGCCAGCGCGTGGGGGACCGGCTGATGGCCGGCGATTTGCGGTTTCTGGCGGCGGCCGCAGCGCTTGAAACTGCTGCGGCGGGCACAGCGGCATTACGAGGGGGAGTACCGCCGCACCCCCCGCCCACACTGGGGAATTTGCAGAAATGGCTCGCTAATCCCGCCGCAGCGCCGCCGTTCGTGTTAACCACGTTCGCGCACATCGATTTCTTCGCCGCTGTCGCCGAGCACTCCGGCAACTCTGATGAAGTCCGCGCTGCCGCCGCCGCTCTTGCACTTGTCCGCGGCAGCCACTTAGCCGCCCTCGCCGCTTTCCGCGCCGCCGTCCCGCGGCTGTCCGCCCGTCTCACAGCCCTCGCCGCCGACTGGGACCAGCGCAAAATAACCACACGCGACGGGGTGGCCGCCGTCATGAAAACCAGCGGCCCCTCCGCATTCTGTTCGCTGTCCGAAGACTGCCGCGCTGTGTTTGACGAAGTTATGAGCGACGTCGCCACGCTGTTTTACGCCCCGCTGCTGGAGTCCCCGCTACAAACGTGCAGCGTCGACGTTTCCGCCTTCAGCGCCACCAAGTACACTCCCAAACCCAGCGGAGCATTCGTGCCCGTGTCATACACCCCCGTTTTCGCGGCACCAGCACCTATTATCAACAATGCATGGACTTTGGCCCAAGCCCTCGTTTCGCTCCCCGTCCCTTCCCCCATCCCCACGTTAGACAGTTTAGTCACAAAAATATCGCCCACTGTCTGGGCGCAGTACGCCGACGGCACACTAACTGCCGCTCAACTCGCCGCCGCTGTGGCGAAGACTTCCGCCGCCAGCGACTTGGGTGCGTGTTTCGCCAACATCAGTCAGTTCGCCAAGTACTTCGCCCGTGATTTGCTCCTTATCCCCGCCGCCCTCGGCTCCCTCGGAACTGGTGCATGGTCTGCCGCAGCCAACCCCTTAATCCCCGACGCCGTTCCCACTGTGTGCGGTTTGTGGGCCCGCACTCCTGCGCCGCGCAAAACGTCGCCCTGGGGCGCTAGCAAAGCTTGTGGTGGCGACCCCCCGTCTGCCTGGACGTCGCCCGCCACCGGCAAAGAATACGCCGCGGCTTTGGCCGCCGCACTCGACCCTGTCGTCTCCGTTTCCGACGCCGCTCTGCTCGCCGCTCAACAAGCCCGGTCCCCGCTGGCGTCGCCTGTGTACAACTCCCGGTTTGCCGGACTCACTCCCATGTGCGCCCGCCTGGCTGAACTCGCTGTAGTTATCGTCCGCGCCGCCGGCAGCGCAACCCCCAGCGTCAGCCTGGCCGGCAGCACTGCAGCGCTGCAGTGCGCCCGGTCCCCCACACTCCAGCAATGGATGAACAGCAACAACTTCCCCACTGACCGCGGCACGCCGGCGGCGTACTGGCGGCTGCTCGCTGACGTTCTGGCTCCCGCTGCACCGCAGATGGTCGCCGCCGCTCAGCGTTCTATTGCTGCGGCTTCGCGCCCGCCGCCGCCCCCGCCAACTATCCCGGCTCTGGCCCTGACTATTGCCGTGTTTTCAGCCGCAGCCGTCACTGTCATTGTTTTGCTGCTTGCCCTCGGTGCGCGAGCATTCATTGGCCCTGCGACGTACCACTACACGTCGCATTCTGCCAACCTAGCCCGCGCGTATCAAAAAGAAATACACGTTAACACTATTATTTAACAGTTTGAATTATATTTTTTATAAATGGATTCGACACCAGCAAAAATACGAGAATTTCTGAGAATTCATAGTTTGACTAATGCAGGGACAATAGTTATAAACGCAGCAACAAAAAATAGGGTGGATGTACTAGAGTGGCTGCACGAACGCATACCAGGCGGCGTCACAGCCGAGGACTGCAGAGCCGACAACAACTATGCGCTGCGGTGTGCAGCACATTACGGACACGTAGCGGTGCTGGAGTGGCTGGCAACAAAACTAACGTTAGCGGAGTTTGCGAAATTAGGGCGCGAAAACGTGTGGTTGCAGGTGCGGAGGGGAAGTATGTTGGCGCTGGTGGTGGCGGGCAAACGGAAAAAAATGAGGCTGCCGCCGGAGTTGTGGGACCTGGTAGTACAGTGGTATTAACTGTTGTTTTTCTAAATTTGATTTGAAATGTGTTTTTTATAAATGGATTCAGCGCCAGCAGAAATACGGAAATTTCTGAGACTTCATAATTTGACTAATGCAGGGACAATAATTCAGGATGTGGCCCAATATAATCGAATAGATGTGCTGGAGTGGCTACACGAACACATACCAGGTGGTTTAGCAGCCGCGGATTGCAGGGCCGACAACAACTATGCGCTGCGGTGGGCAGCCGAGAACGGACATGTAGCAGTGCTGGAGTGGCTGCACGAACACATACCAGGAGGTGTAACCGCCGAGGACTGTAGGTCCGGAAACAATCATGCGCTGCGGTGGGCAGCCGAGAACGGACATGTAGCAGTGCTGGAGTGGCTACACCAACACATACCAGGGGGTACAACAGCCAAGGATTGCAGGGCCGAAAACAACGCTGCGCTGCGGTGGGCTGCGTGTTGCGGTCACGTAGCGGTGCTGGAGTGGCTACATCAACACATACCAGGGGGTACAACAGCCAAGGATTGCAGGGCCGAAAACAACGCTGCGCTGCGGTGGGCTGCGTGTTGCGGTCATGTAGCGGTGCTGGAGTGGCTGGCAGCAAAACTAACGTTAGCAGAGTTTGCGAAATTGGGGCGCGAAAACGTGTGGTGGCAGGTGCGGAGAAAAAACATGCTGGCGCTAGTGGTGGCGGGGAAACGGAAACAGTTGAGGTTGCCGCCGGAGTTGTGGGAACTGGTAGAACGGTGGTACTAATTGTTGTTTTTCTAAATTTGATTTGAAATGTGTTTTTTATAAATGGATTCGGCGCCAGCAGAAATACGAGAATTTCTGAGAAACCACAGTTTGACTAATGCAGGGGCAATAGTTGGGAATGCAGCAACAAAAAATAGAGTGGATGTGCTGAATTGGCTACACGAACACATACCAGGAGGCATAACAGCTGAAGACTGTAGGGCCGATAACAACTATGCGCTGCGGCATGCAGCACGCGCTGGACATATGGATGTGCTTGAGTGGCTGCACGAGCACATACCAGGGGGCGTAACCGCCGCGGACTGCAGATCCGATAACAACTATGCGCTGCGGATGGCAGCATGTTACGGTCACGTAGCTGTGCTGGAGTGGTTGCATGGACACATACCAGGAGATGTTACCGCCGCGGACTGCAGGGCCGGAAACAACTGTGCGCTGCGGATGGCAGCATGTTACGGTCATGTAGCTGCGCTGAAGTGGCTGCACGAGCACATACCAGGGGGCGTAACCGCCGAAGACTGCAGATCCGATAACAACTTTGCGCTGCGGTGGGCAGCAAGTAACGGTCATGTAGCTGTGCTGGAGTGGCTGCACAAACACATACCAGGAGGTGTTACCGCCGCGGACTGCGGGGCCGATAACAACTATGCGCTGCGGTGGGCAGCATATTTCGGACATGTAGCTGTGCTGGAGTGGCTGCATCGGTGCATACCAGGAGGGGTTACTGCTGAGGACTGCAGATCCTATAACAACTATGCGCTGCGGTGGGCAGCAAGTAACGGACACGTAGCTGCGCTGGAGTGGCTGGCAACAAAACTAATGTTGACAGAGTTCGCGAAATTAGGGCGCGAAAACGTGTGGTGGCAAGTGCGGAGAAAAAGTATGTTGGCGCTGGTGGTGGCGGGAAAACGGAAAAAAATAAGGCTGCCGCCGGAGTTGTAGGAGCTGGTAGAACGGTGGTACTAATTGTTGTTTTTGTGTGCGTGGTACCGCGCGGAAACGGTAGGTGCTCGTAGTTGGTAGCAGAACGGTTTGACCATCAGGGAAACACATGCGATATTGTGCGAAAAATGAAAATATAATTAAAGTTGATACAAAGTCCAATTGATAGCAATCGAGAGATGTGCAAATTCTGGCACGGAGTAGTTTTATTCTGCTTTTCCCGAAGTTGGCGGCTGGTCTTTGTTTTTTGCAGCACAAACTCAATCTTCTACATTATCCTCCACATCTGCGTCCTCCGCGCGATCGACTTGCGGCCACAGAACGGACATGCTCTGCAACTGTTCCGCCATGTTGCTGCGCAGCAACATGTCCCGCAACACCGGTATTTTTTCCGGACAATCCGCTAGCATCCGCGGAACGAACAACTCAGTCCAAAACGTCTCGTCCACAAATTTCGCGCAAGCCTGCAAAAGCTGCTGGGTTGTCCCCCATTCCTCAAAACTTAAAGTTTGAGCAAGCGCCTGCGCCATGAGCTCCTTCACAGTCGTTGGTTCGTCTGCGTGAGGGACCACGCTGAATCCTTCGACCGGGCCGAGACCGTTTTCTGGGTTAGTGAGCAACCCGTCAAGTAGCCGCCTCGCTTCGTAGACGGTTCTCCACAACTGCCCATTCGCGCTCGACAACATTCCGATGACTTTCTCTGGGTTCATTCCCTCAATCAAACGCTGAAGCGCTTCTTGCAGCGTTTCGTGGTCGTCGCCGGGCATCGCGCGCAGTCGCTGCTCGAGCTCCCCCACAACTTCGAAAATCGGCGATAACGCCCGTGAGTCCGCAGCGGCCAAATACGGTGCCCATTCCGGGTACTTAAGAACAAACGCTTTGTAAACCTCATTTGACAATGCCGGCAGTTCAGCTCCCATTTCGAGCAACTGCAAAATTTCTTCATTTGTTTCTTGTAAACCATTGTGTTCCGCCATTCTAACTAATAAAAGTGTAGTAGTATGGGAATATAAAACGAAATTCAATTTGTCAGCGTAACCATATTCCTTGCGCTTGAATGAGCTGCAGCCCGTTCACCGTTACCTGGGCGGCCCAGTAGAGAAACAGCACTAGTTGCCAAAAGATAAACAAGACGCCAAAATCGGGGTAACCGCCCTCCCATTGCTGGCTAATGTGCACCGCGCACACAACCACTAAAATACCAATAAACTCTTCCATGCTGCGGTGATGCAAAAAAGAATTCATTTGTTTTCACCCCGCCCGCAACCGGTCTGCTGGCATTGGAACGGGGAGCGGCCGGTCCCACCACCAATAGACCAATTCGGCTGCGTACCACAAAACCACTGCCGTTATCAGCGCGGGACCCCACGGTTGTTCCGCCAGAGTTTCGCAGAAAGCGCAGAACAACATGACGTCAAATTCGTACATAATTATCAGTTAACCGTTTCATTTAGTTTCGTGAAACGTTAACGTTTATCTGCGCAGAATTAACACCCCATATTTTTTAGCAGCGTTATTATCTGCCGCGCTGCGACCGTTTTAGCCGGCGGCGGCGGTAGTTTGGCGCGCTCAAACACGCTCGCTAACCGTGGCGCGGCGTCGTACATTTCCCGCCTCAGTTGCGGCGGACCGGCGTGGCCCCGCAAAGCGGCAGCGGCCGCTCGCGGCGTGCACCCCATAGCCACTAGCGCCACCGCCACTGCCGGCGCTATCCGCGACCGCAACTCATGCCGGTACCCGATTCCCAGCGCCGCCGCCGCCGCCACAAATTCCGCCGCAAACACCGGCAGCAGCCGCGGACCCGCTAAGTCCGCCGCAATTGCTGCCGCAACTGCTGGGCCGGCCGCTCCTGCTGCTTGCTGCAAACAGTCTGCGGCCAAACTGACCATCTCCTTTGGCGCGTTCCCGTACCGCTCCATTTTCGCCGCTTTTCCGGCCGTCGCTTTTTTCGGCGCCATACCGTTCACGCCCGTGAAAGCTGCGTGTCGCCCAAACAACAGCCGCACCGCGTCCCCGTTGCACGGCACCGCCAGTTCCGCCGCCGCGCGCTGCACACACGGCGCCAGCCCTTCAGCGGTTTCGGGCAAGTCCTCTGCCGCATGGATCGTTATAGCCCGGTCCAGCACCGCCGGCGGTACAAGCGACCGCTGCATAGCGTTGTTGTGCCGCAGCCGCCGCGCAAACGAATCGACGCCGCCGCCGTGAAACTTAACGGTGTTGCCGGCGCTCCCTATCCGGTCGTCGCCGGCCACTTCCTCCGCCTCAACGAACTGGATCGCGCCGCACATCCGGCAGTACACATGCACTTCTTCGTTGTGGTCGTCAGTCCGCCGGGCCAGTTCCCCGCGCCCACAATCCGTGCACAGTTCCCTCTGCGGCGCTTGGCGCGCGCGTCCTAGCGCCGCCATCGGCTGCCAACAGAGGGCCATCTTGTTCCTCACTTCGCGGGGAAATGAGGAACAATATTATATAACTGCTATCCGCCAATGGATTCATTTGAGTCTGTCCGGTCGCTCAGCGAAGCCGCCGGCGCTGAGTGGCGGTCCCGGTCTCGCGCCCGCGAAACCCTCGCCGCCATCGGCAGCGTCGTTGCCGACTTCATTCGTGAGCGCAACTTGGTCGTCTACGGCGGCCAAGCCATCGATTCCGCCCTCCGCCTCGCCGGCCACCCCGGCCTTTACGACGACACTGCGCTGCCAGACTGGGACTTTTATTCGCCCCGTCACGCCGCTGATGCGTATGACTTAGCCGACCTCCTTGCCGCACGGTTCGCCCCGCACCGGTTCCGCGTTTTCCGCGCACTACACCTCCAGACCGTCCGTATCCGGTGCGACGCCCTCAGCGCCGACACGGTCGCCGACCTTTCGTTCCTTCCGGCGGCGGTGTACGACTACCTCCCAGTCCTCGTCCGCGACGGCCTCCGGTCAGTGCACCCCCACTGGCAGTACGCTGACCAGCACTTAGCGTTGTCGGCCCCATTTGGCCGGTTTCCGCACGAAAACGTGTTTTACCGTTGGCCCAAAGACGTGGTCCGCCACCGCCTGCTGTTTGAGCACTACCCCGTTCCCGCGGCCGCCCCGGACACTTTGGACGGCGCCGTGTCCGTCGCTGTCCCCGCCGCCGTCGCCGGCCCCCTGTACTTACTCGGCGGACTTGCTGCAGTAGCCGCTATAGTGGCGGCCTTCCCTGATTTATCGTGGCCCGAATCCTTCCGCGCCAGCAAATTCAGCGTGAGCCCCGCCGGCCCCACTTACTTTGTTCCCCCGTGGCACCGCGACCCCAACGCCCCCTGGGACGCTCCGCACGCCGACGCAGTCGTTGACGGGTTTACCGCCGCCACCGCCGCCGACCGCCGCACTTCTTCCGCCATCGAATTCCGCGCCGTTATGGACGTAGCTCCGCCGGCGGTCTTTGTGGAGTCGCGCGGCGCTTTGTTGCGCGTCGAAAACTCCGCCGGCGCCCTGGTTCCCTTTGTTTCGCTGTCTGTCTCCGGCGGCTCTGTGCGCACCGTCTGCGCCCAGTACGTTCTCAAACAACTGGCTTTCTGGGCTGTGTCCCGCCGCGAACCCCGGTACTGGATCTACTACGCCGCCGTCCGGCAACACTGCTCGTGTTTCGCCGCCGACTCCGCCGCTCACACCACTGCGGCGCCGTACTGGCGCCTCGACGCCGGCCTCGACGCTACCCATTTACTGGGGCGCGCAACTGCTGACCCATCCGACGATTTCCGCGAACGCAGCTTGCGTTCCGCCCTCGAAAACCGCCCCGACCCCGCCCTAGCCACCGTCCCGGCGCCGTACGCCCCCTCTGTCGTTGACGGCCGCGTAACTTCCCGCCCGCCTACGTTCGTCCCGGCACCCCCCTGGTTCGTCCTTGACGGCGGAGCCGTTCCCGACAAAAAATAATTGCACTCAGTCCGTTCCCCCCAACGTCTCGCACACAAACAACTCAAT
>Ga0209990_10003567_pt1 | contig 11352 bp, 12 predicted proteins | sample NOAtaG_6_FD_187304 | JGI IMG/M metagenome (GOLD analysis project Ga0209990, IMG submission 187304) | Freshwater lake microbial communities from Lake Erie, under a cyanobacterial bloom - NOAA_Erie_Diel5S_2200h metaG (SPAdes) (version 2) | ecosystem: Environmental > Aquatic > Freshwater > Lake ...
ACTATCCGGCAACATCATCGTTCGTCAGCGCGGCACCGTTTATCATCCCGGTAAAAATGTGGGCGTAGGTAAAGACTACACACTATTCGCACTTACCGAAGGAGTAGTTGAATTTCGCAAAGGAAGAAACAACCGCACATTTGTTTCTATCACTCCTGCCGAAGCCTGATACGCATCAACCTTACGGGTCGCATAAGCAGCTTAGCGCCAAAATTTTGTAGAAAAAAATTTGGATGTTAAAAAATATGTACTATTTTTAACATCGTTAATCCATTTTACTAACACATTAAATTCAAAAAAAATGGCTACAAAGAAAAAAGCTGCCAAGAAAAAGGCTGCTCCAAAAAAGAAAGTTGCTAAGAAAAAAGCAGCTCCAAAAAAGAAAGCTGCTAAGAAAAAAGCTGCTAAGAAGAAGAAGTAATCTTCCAGAAGTTAATAGAAAATCCCCCGTTCTCGGGGGATTTTCTCGTTTAAGCCCCTGCCCCATTACCCCGAAGGCCTTACCTTGCGGCTATGGACAATGCCGCCATAGCTGAGCAGCTGAAGCTACTGTCTACCCTACTGGATATTCATGGGGCCAATCCCTTTAGTGTAAAAAGTTATGGTGCTGCGGCTTTTGCCGTCGACAAACTCCCCTATCCACTTAGCCAGACCCCGCGAGAGAAGCTACAGACCATACGGGGAATTGGAAAAAGCGTGGCCAAAGCCATCGAGGAACTACTGGATACCGGAAAATTGATCTTGCTGGAAGAACAAATTCGGCAAACTCCGCCGGGTGTCATCGAGATGCTCCAGCTAAAGGGACTGGGACCTAAGAAAATTCACGCCATCTGGAAAGAGATGGGTATAGAATCCGTTGGAGAGTTATTATACGCCTGTCAAGAAAACCGGTTAGCCGCTTTTAAAGGATTCGGCACAAAAACCCAGCAGTCACTTATAGAATCGATCCAATTCTTTTTACAACATCAAGGTCAATTATTGTATGCAGAGGCAGAGGCCGTATATCCTGCTATAGTAAATTATTTGCAGCAATTGTTCGGCCCGTCGAATGTAGCCGTGACCGGCGCTTACAGAAGACAAGCGCTCACCCTCGAAGAATTGGAGTTTGTTGTGGCCGAACCTCTTTCCACCATCAAACCTAAATTCAATACCGCACACCCCCCCGCCTTACTGGAAGAGACAGACCAAAGCCTTTTATATGAATTAAAGAATGGACTCAGACTCCGTCTCTACACGGCCGATCAGCCAATAGCCCATCGCCTTTTTTGGACAAGCGGCAGCCCCGAATTCCTGGAGGCATACGAGTTACTACCCACACTCGACAATAACTTACTTGTCAACGCCCATACCGAAGAGGATCTTTTCGAGGCCAAAGGCCTCCCTTTTATTGCGCCTTGCAAAAGAGAGCGCGCTGCTGCCTTGCAAAAGGAATCGAGAAATCCATTGCCTGCTCCTATCGAGACAAGCTCTATTCGCGGACTGATACATGCTCACTCTACCTGGAGCGATGGAAGCAATAGCATAGAGGAGATGGCCAAGGCCTGTATCGAAAGAGGATGGGAATACATGGTCATCAGCGATCACTCCGCCTCTGCTACTTATGCCAACGGACTACAGGAAGAACGGGTGGCCGCACAACACCAAGAGATAGCGCTGCTCAACGCTAAACTGGGGCCATTTAAGATTTTTCGTTCCATCGAGAGTGATATTCTCGGAGATGGAAACCTTGACTACCGTCCGGAGGTACTGGCCAGCTTCGATCTGGTCATAGCCTCGATACACAGTCAGCTTGGCATGAGCGAAGAAAAAGCCAACGCCAGACTCATCAAGGCTATCGAAAACCCCTTTACGCGCATAGTAGGACATCCGACCGGACGATTATTACTTAGCAGAAAAGGATATCCCATCGATCATCAAAAGATCATCGATGCTTGTGCCGCGAATGGCGTGGTGATCGAACTCAATGCCCATCCGCGCCGCCTGGACCTCGATTGGAGATGGATCGACAATGCCCTTGAAAAAGAGGTGCTGATCTCCATCAATCCCGATGCCCACTCCACACAAGGATTGGAGGATGTACGCTATGGGGTGCTGGCCGCACAAAAAAGCTATCTGTCGGCCAGTCATAACCTGAGCAGCTTTTCGCTCGATGCGTTCGAACTGTGGCTCCAAAGCAAGAAAAGATATTAATTTTACGAAGGCTGTTGTCCCATTCTTATAATAGACCCATGAGGCTAGCATCTTTAATCTGTTGTTTCTTTTGGGGTTCCCTTGCTTCTCAGCTAGGGGCGCAAGATTATGTAGGGCTGCGCGTAAAAGAGGCGCAAGGCCGTCTAAAAAAAGAGATGCGCCCCAGACAACAAGCCATTCGGTCGTTACCGCCTGCCTCCGCCACCAAAGAAACGCTTACGGCAGCCGTATCTGCTGCGGTTGACCTACAATTGGGCTGCGATAGCGCTGGGTTTTGTTATTCAGAACAATACTTGTGTGCAGATGAACCTTCGGCCATGGAATGTCTACGCAAGATCGTGGCTAAGAAAGAGTACGGATGGCAAGCCCTCAATGAGAATCAACATGTATCATCAATGGAGCGCCAACGCTTGCTAGAGATCTACCGCCATGAATCTTTTTGGGTAGTACAGGTATTGCGCACCAATTGGAGTCCACTACAATACCAGCTACTTTTTTCAACAACGCTCAACTTGGCAAAATGAATAAATGTATCCTATGGATCTCACTTAGCGTACTGCTGTCGGGATGCCGATCCGCGGAAGATATGCTCACCCAACAAGAGGTAACCGCCATCATGGATCAATTTGATAAAGGGTGGAAAGAAAAAAAACCCGCGCTTGTCGACTCGGCCCTATCTACGCATTATCTCTATTTTACCCAATCAGGAAAAACCTTTTCACGTGACGCCCTCATAGCCACAGCGGGATCGGACATATATGGGCTGCAAGATATGTCTCGCGAACAGATCTCTATTCAAATAGATGGCAATGCCGCTGTGGTCAATACCGTGTGGAGTGGCAAAGGGATGTACCACGGAGAAAGCTTTGATGATAAGCAACGCTGTAGCGTGACCATCATCAAACACCGGGGAAAGGTAAAGATCTTATCAGAGCACTGTACGCCCATTAGGTAATGTAAAGTTTACCCCGTTTTCCGTTTTACCTTCTACCTTTGTTCCTCAATCTTTTTGTATGCGTATCTCCTCTGCTCTTTACTCGCTGCTTTGCTTGCTTTTTGTTTCTAATGCACTAGCGCAAACAGCCGCAACTACGACTATGTCCAAGCCTCCCCGTCCCCGGTTGGTGGTTGGATTGGTGTTAGACCAGATGCGCTGGGATTATCTATATAGATATGCCGATCGCTTTAGCGATAAAGGAGGCTTTAGACGCATGTTAAGCGAAGGAAACACCTGTGAGCAAACACTGATTCCTTACACCCCTACTGTGACCGCTTGCGGCCACAGTGCTGTTTACACCGGAACGGTGCCCGCCATCAATGGTATCACCGGAAACGCTTGGTGGGATAGCCAACTACGAAGAACCGTATACTGTACCGAAGATAAAGCGGTTAGCACGGTGGGTAGCAGCAGTTCACTAGGAAAGATGAGTCCTAAGAACATGCTGGTTACGAGTATTGCCGACGAGCTGCGGGTGGCTACCAATTTTCAGGCAAAAGTAATTGGAGTGGCCATCAAAGACCGTGGAGCCATCTTGCCGGCCGGGCACAGCGCCAATGGTGCCTATTGGTACGATAACAGCACCGGAAACTGGATCACATCCACCTATTACAATAACGAGCTTCCTGCCTGGGCGCAAACATTCAACGAGAGAAAGATCGCTGATTCTTTTTACAACTTGGGTTGGTCTTTGCTGTATCCCGCTGCCAGCTACAAGGCCAGTACCGCCGATAATAAATCGTACGAGAACAAGGTTTTTGGAGAGGCTTTTCCATACGACCTAAAAAAATACATCGGAAAAGATTACGGCAAGATCAGCACGACCCCCATGGGCAACGACATGACCTTTGCTATGGCTAAAGCAGCGCTGCTGGGCGAATCGCTGGGCCGAGATGAAATAACCGATATGCTGGCGATCAGTTTCTCCTCTCCCGACTATATCGGACATAGCTTTGGACCCAACTCCGTAGAGGCCGAAGATGCGATGCTTCGCATAGACCTTGCCTTGGGTCAATTCTTTGACCTCCTCGACAGGCAGGTAGGCAAAGGGCTTTATACCGTTTTTCTTACCGCCGATCACGGGGCGGCACATGTTCCGGAATTCAATCAAGAGAACAAATTACCCGGCGGCAGGGTCTTTATGGGAAAGATCATCGACCGGCTCAATCTCGATCTGGAGAAAATGTACCGGCTTAAAAAGCTCATCGTCAGCGATGACAATTATCAACTTCACCTCGACCACCCGCAACTGGATTCGGCCGGTATTAACACCGATCAAGTGATCGGCTGGCTTCAAAAAGAACTCATGAAAGAATCCGGCATAGATCGTGCCTTTTCGATCAAGGAACTCAACACGGTGCCGCTGCCCGCCACGGTCAGAAAAATGCTCAATAACGGATACCATCCAAACAGGAGCGGTGATCTGCAGATCATTTTAAAGCCCGGATACATCGATGCCTACGGCACCACCGGCACTACCCATGGGCTTTGGAATCCTTACGATTCGCACATACCATTGCTTTGGTTTGGATGGGGCATTAAAAAAGGGATCACGCAACGAGAGGTCTATATGACCGACATAGCCCCTACACTGGCTGCATTATTACGCATTCAGATGCCCAGCGGAAACATCGGCACCGTTATTGCAGAAGTCTTAAAATAAATAGCATGGAACTAAATGAACAATTCGAGAATGCCGTTGCAAAAAGCAAACAACTAACGGAACGACCCTCTAACGAAATACTGCTGCAGCTCTATTCGCTCTACAAACAAGCTACCGAAGGAGACAATACACAAGATCCTCCCTCTAATCCATTTGACTTTGTGGCCAGAGCTAAACATGATGCCTGGTCGGCACTGCGGGGCAAGCCCGCTTTGGAATGCATGCAACAGTACATAGCGATAATAGAAACGTTACAAAAACCTTGAGGCTTTCGAAATAGACCACGTTCGCTACAAGAGCTAACTTTTGCAAAGGGCGTTTACTATTGCGGTAAACTCTGAAGCCACCAGCGAAGCCCCGCCTACCAGTGCACCATCCACATCGGGGCAAGCAAACAACTCGTCTGCGTTAGACGCTTTGACACTTCCCCCGTACAAAATAGGGATTTGCCCGGCCAATTGTTGACCGTAATGCACTTCCAGCACCTGACGAATATGAAGATGCATGGCCTGGGCCTGCTCGCTACTGGCCGTTCGTCCGGTACCAATAGCCCATATAGGTTCATAAGCAATTACAGCTTGACCGACCTGCTCAGCAGATAGTACAAAAAGGGATTCCTGTAATTGCCGAGCCACGTATTCGTTTTGCTGCCCCTGATCGCGAATGGCCAATGGCTCACCACAACAAAAGATAGGGCGAATCGAATTCTCGATACAGCGCACTAACTTATCGGCCAGTACAGCATTGGTTTCTCCATTGTACTCCCTTCGCTCACTGTGTCCGACCAGGCAATAAGGGATACCGATGGAGGCCAGCATACCAGCGGACACCTCTCCTGTATAGGCGCCTGCTGCCAAGTGGTGACAATTTTGTGCGGCTACCTGGTATCCGGATGTTCCCTTGGTCATTGAGCTGACTGAAGCCAGGTAAGGGAAAGGAACCGACAGGATCACCTGGTGAGTATCTTGCATAGAGGGAGTAGCCCCCAGCAACGACTGTACCAATTCATTTCCTTGCTGCCAGGTGAGATTCATTTTCCAGTTAGCGGCGGCGATCTTTTTTCGCATAGATAGATCAGTATTTTTTATAGATGGTGGTGATAATTCTTTCCTCGAAGTCAGACAGCGACCGCCCTTTGAATTGCTTCCAGCGGCCAATAGCTTCTAAAAGTTTTGGCAACTGGTAACGATCGATACCCTCTTGGCCCCAAGAAAAACAGGGAATGTAGGCTGGTGTTAAACCCTGGCCCATCACATTACACCCCACTCCAATCACCGTACCCGTATTGATCGAGGTATTAATGGCAGTTTGCGAGTAGTCACCCATCATAACCCCGCATTTTTGTCCCACTTCTTTCTCTCCTTGCAAGGTCCACACTTTTACCGGTGCTCCCGTGTTTTTGATATTAGAATTAGTGGTCCCCGCCCCCAGATTACACCATGTTCCGATAACGGCATCTCCCAAATATCCATCGTGCGCTTTGTTGCTGTAGCCTTGCAAAACACTATTTTTTATTTCGCCCCCCACGGTACAATAAGGACCGATGGTGGTGGCGCCATAGAGCCGGGCTCCCATTTTTACGCAAGCACCTTCTCCTATAAAGAGAGGACCTCGCAGCAAAGCACCCTCCATGACAGTTGCTTTGTTGGCAATATAGACCGGGCCGTCTTGGGTATTGATGGTAGCAACGTTGATCGAGGCGCCTTTTTCGATAAATAATTTACCCCGACCACTAACACGCGTTCCCTTGGGTACAGGGGACGACTTTTTTCGTGCTGTCAATAATTTGAAATCTTCTTGCAAGGCCCATGCATTTAGCCGTACGATATCCCATGGATATACAATGGAGTGAATCTCTTGGTCAAAGGATATACTGCGAAGCATCTTGACCTTGTGTGCACTAATCACTTGTTTTTTACAGATCCGGTAAGCAAGGGCACTTCCGCCTTTATCGAGCAGGCAGTCTCCATTTTGCAATGATCTTATGGCTTTACACAGAGCAGGAGTGGGTAAGATATTGCCATGAAGCAACCACCAAGAATCACCCGTTTTCAACCCATCGAAGTCCACATGACACTCACTATCCTTGTAATCATTTTGCCGCTTGTCCACAGAAGGTAATCGCATCATCCTCTCCCACTTTTCCCGGATGGTCAGCATACCCACCCTTATGTCTTGCATAGAGCGACAAAGTGTAAAGGGAAAGAGCAGCTCCGGCTGACAAAACTCTTCGGTAAAAACAATTCGCTGCTGCGGCATAGAGACTGTAAAAGTAAAAAAAACGCCCCGACAAAGCGAGGCGTTACTAAGGTAAGGAGGCCACCACAAGGGGACCAATTACTTTTTGGCGTATTTCTTTTTGAACTTATCGATACGACCGGCCGTATCGACCAGCATGTTCTTACCGGTAAAGAAAGGGTGAGACATGTTGGAGATCTCGAGCTTGATTAGAGGATACTCATTGCCATCTTCCCACTTTACAGTCTCTTTGGAAGCAGCAGTGGAACGGCTCAAAAATGAATGACCGTTACTCATGTCCTTGAACACTACCATACGATAGCTTTCGGGATGGATTCCTTTTTTCATAATACTATGATTTTTAAGGTCTTACGGATTTTGCCGTAAAGATTATAAAATAATGGACCGCAAAGGTAAGCGAACGAAACCTGTGCACCAAATCAATCGCGCATATTGATGTATTGCAACGGCACCCCCACCGAAGCGGTCTTACAGCACTGGATCACAGCTTGGAGATCGTCTATCTTTTTACCGGTAACACGCACCAGATCATCATTGATGGAGGCCTGTACTTTCAGGCCGGAATCTTTGATCAACTTAACGATCTTCTTGGCATCTTCTTGTGCCAGCCCGTTTTTGACCTTGACCTCTTTTCGCCAAACCTTTCCCTGCTGGCTCCCCTCTTTGGCCGTATCAAAAGCCTCCGGGGCAATCCCCTGCTTATGAGCCCGATTGATGAGCACATCCAGCAGCTGGCGCATCTTCATATCATCATCTGTCTCGAGTTTGAGTTGAAACGTTTTCTTGTCGAGCTCGATGAGCACATGCGAACCTTTAAAATCGAAACGATTGGTGATCTCGCGCTGTGTAACGTTGACCGCGTTGTCTAGGGCTTGGGCATCGACCTTGCTGACAATATCAAAAGAAGGCATAGGATAGCTATTTTGTGCAAAGATAGCGGCTAAAAACGCCCAAAACCGAAGAGGCCTTGTTAACTTGCAGCAATGAGTACTACGTTCATCGATTACCGATCCGATACCGTTACGCGACCTACTTCCGCCATGCGAGAAGCCATGGCGGCGGCTCCGTTGGGCGATGATGTGTTCGGAGAAGATCCCTCCATTAACCAACTCGAGGATAAATGTGCCCGATTATTCGGAATGGAAGCCGCTGTGTTCTGTCCCTCGGGCACCATGACCAACCAAATCGCAATCAAGTGTCATACACAGCCGGGCGATGAAGTTATCTGTGAGGAAAATTCCCATATCTATCAGTATGAGGGAGGCGGTATTGCGTTCAATGCAGGCGCCTCCGTAAAGTTATTGTCAGGAGACCGTGGGCGCATTACGGCCTCGCAAGTAAGCGGAGCCATCCAACCTGATGATGTGCACCGCCCTGTAAGTCGGTTGGTATCGCTCGAAAATACCAGCAACCGCGGCGGTGGCTGTTGCTACGATTTTGAGGATATCGTCGCGATCAAGGATCTGTGTCAAGAAAAGGGATTGGCCCTGCATCTGGACGGAGCGCGAATTTGGAATGCCATCGTGGCCAAACAAGAAGATTATCTCCGCTACGGAAACACATTTGACAGTATTTCGGTATGCCTGAGCAAGAGTTTGGGTTGCCCTGTGGGTAGCGTGCTGTTAGGAAGCAGACCCTTCATAAAAAAAGCCCGCCGCATCCGTAAGGTCTTTGGGGGAGGCATGAGACAAGCCGGTTCGCTGGCAGCGGCCGGCATCTATGCCCTGGACCATCATATTGCCAGATTGGAGCAAGATCATTTACATGCGCGTCTGTTGGGCGAGTGTCTGCAAAATAGATCATTCGTAAAAATGCTCCTGCCGGTAGAGACCAACATCATCATCTTTGAATTACAACCCGGACAGTCGGCCCCCGCGCTGGTTGCCACGCTTAAAGAAAAGGGCATATTGGGATATGCCATCAGCCCCGTGCGCGTTCGGCTGGTGACCCATCTAGACATCAGCGAGTCAGACATTCAAAAAACCATCGATATTTTCAATTCGCTATAGTGCCATGTTAGCCACCATCAACCCTACCCAAACCAAGGCCTGGAAACAACTGAGGCAACACTATGCCCGGCAAAAAAAGGTTACACTGCAACAACTCTTTGCAGCAGACCCCGATCGATTCAAGAAGTTTTCGGCCTGTGCCAAAGAACTGGTCATCGATTACTCTAAAAATCATATTACCGAAGAGACACTGTCGCTGTTGCTGAACCTGGCCCGCGAATGCAAACTGCCCGAGGCCATAGAACAACAATTTACCGGGCAACCCATCAATGAGACGGAGCAACGTGCGGTCTTACATACCGCGCTCCGCAATTTTTCGAAGGATCCGGTCTTTTACCAGGGTGTCGATGTAATGCCAGCGGTCAGAAAAGTGCAGCGACAAATGAAAAAATTCTGCGCGGGTATTCATGGGGGTACGCTGCGGGGCTACACCAGAAAAAAGATTAGATACATTGTCAATATCGGTATCGGCGGCAGCGATCTAGGCCCCCAGATGGTCACCGAAGCCCTACGGCCCTACTGGAAAGAGGGAATAGAGACTTTTTTTGTCTCCAACGTAGACGGATCACATATTGCTTCCGTGTTATCCAAAGTAGATCCCGAGCAAACGCTTTTTTTGATCGCCTCCAAGACCTTTACCACGCAGGAAACCATGACCAACGCCTTTACTGCGCGTCAGTGGTTTTTGAAAACAGCAAAACAAGAGAAACATATCGCCAAGCATTTCGTGGCGCTCAGCACGAATGAGAGCGAAGTAAAAAAATTTGGTATCGACCCCGCTAATATGTTCGTCTTTTGGGATTGGGTAGGCGGACGCTATTCGCTGTGGAGTGCCATTGGCCTGTCCATTGCGCTGACTATTGGCTATACAAATTTTGAGGAGCTGCTCAAGGGAGCTCACCACATCGATAAAGAATTTCGCACCCAACCGCTAGAGCATAATATCTCGGTGATCATGGCGCTGATCGGTGTTTGGTACCGTAATTTCTTTGGAGCAGACACTGAGGCGATCTTGCCCTACGACCAATACTTGCACCGCTTTGCCGCCTATTTTCAACAGGGCAACATGGAGAGCAATGGAAAAAGTGTGAACCGCAGCGGACGGGCTGTTCGCTATAGCACGGGCCCCATTATTTGGGGAGAACCCGGCACTAACGGGCAACATGCCTTCTTTCAACTGATACACCAGGGTACCACGCTGATCCCTTGCGATTTTATCGGAGCCGCACGATCGCATCATCCGATCGGTGACCATCACCAAAAATTAATGAGCAATCTATTTGCCCAAACCGAGGCCTTACTCAATGGACAAACAGCGCAACAGGTAAAGGCTGCCTTACAAAAGCAAGGACTGTCGGCAGCCCGCATCAAAAAATTGCTTCCCTACAAAATCTTTAGTGGCAATCGCCCCACCAACACCATATTGGTCAAAAAAGTGACCCCCTTTACCCTGGGCGAATTGATCGCTATATATGAGCATAAGATCTTTACCCAGGGCATCATCTGGAACATTTATAGTTTCGATCAATGGGGCGTAGAGCTTGGCAAAGAATTGGCCGGCAACATACTTCCCGAGCTTAAAGACCAACGCCCTGTCCGTTCGCATGACTCCTCTACCAATGGACTGATCAACTGCTATAAAGCCATGCGTTGATACAACCTACCAGCATTGGTCAATTACAAGCGTCGAGTGGCCCACAAAAAAAGTCCCCGGATAATCCGGGGACTTTTTTATAACGAGAGTCGAATATCGATTACTGTACCAGTACCAGACCAGATACGATCTTGCCACTATACTCGTGGGCCACTTTGACCACATATGTTCCACGGGCAGCACCGCTCATATCCACATCCATACGGAGGTAAGGAGCAGAGCTGTACGTAAGATCAAAGGTCTTAACGGCCACCAACTGACCAAGCGGGTTGTACACAGAGATGATACGCTTTTCATTGGCATCACCTGCATGATAGTAGCGAACCTGGAAGGCGCCCGCAGTTGGGTTGGGGTAAATAAAGAGCTTATCAGAAGCTTCACCAGAAATGGTAAGCACATTCGATCTGTTGATACATCCGTTTACATCGCGAACAGTAGCTTGGTAGTTGCCCAGTCCATCGATGTTAACTACCTGAGTAGCTGCAGCACCTGCAATTGCATTACCGTTCAAGGTCCAAGACCAAACAGCGGCAGCTGGAGAGCTGGTACCATTGATGGTAGTCGTTCTGCCAGGAGTCAG
>Ga0209990_10003568_pt1 | contig 11350 bp, 7 predicted proteins | sample NOAtaG_6_FD_187304 | JGI IMG/M metagenome (GOLD analysis project Ga0209990, IMG submission 187304) | Freshwater lake microbial communities from Lake Erie, under a cyanobacterial bloom - NOAA_Erie_Diel5S_2200h metaG (SPAdes) (version 2) | ecosystem: Environmental > Aquatic > Freshwater > Lake ...
ATTAACATCAATAACATCATTAATGGTTTCAATCAATCCATCATCACAAGGAGTCCCTGTAATCAAACATGATCCATCATCAGAGACGGCTGTAGCATCGTAATTACAAGCCAATGGATTAGTGCAACCACTGACAACAGTCACATTAGTAGCCCCAGGAGTGGGCGCTTGGGCAACATATAAATTCAAAGTTAAAGGAGCACCGCCATCTGGAACCCTTGAAAGCGAGTTGGTGTTATTGGCCATTCCTTCATCCAATTGTGTTTGGCCTGGCACCAAAATACTGATCAATTCAGCATCTGCAGGATCGGCTGTACCATACACAACAGCATCCAATAAATTGATATTACTGGCTAAAGTCCCCGCAACAAAGTCGACAGAGTCTGCGATATACAGCCCCACGGCATCCGCACCATTTTGCAAGAATCCGGTGGTTCCACTTGACACCGTGTAATCAGCACCAGTAACAGAACCCAGAACAAAAAATCCAGAGGTATTCAAACTGTATCCATCCAAATCATACACCTGATAACTCACATCTCCATTCCCATTGAAAAGCACAAGAGACAAACCTGACAATGACATATTAGGAGTCCCAAACAACTCAATAAACTCAGCATTATCGGCAGCGGGTTGATCTGCATCTACCTCATTAATCACTACATTGAATGTTCCTCCCACTCCGATACATTCACAATTGACGTTCACCATATCCTCAATTGTAAGCGGATCTCCGTCATCACAAACAGCGCCAACAATGAGACAACTACCATCGTCCATCGTGGCGGCAGCATTGTAATTACATGCACCCAAGTCCATACATCCCATCACCATTATCACCCCTGAACATTGGCAATTCGCATCGATCACATCACCCGATGAATTGGGGTTACCATCGTCACATGAAGTACCTACGATCAAACAACTGCCATCATCCATATTAGCGGCTGCATTGAAATTACAAGCGTTCACATCCATACAGCCCATCACCATCAATATTCCAGAACATTGACAATTGGCTCCAATGACATCATTAATGGTGCTAGGGTTACCATCTGAACAAACGTCACCCACTAAAATGCAAGATCCATCGTCCACCAAGGCCGAGGGATCAAAATTACAGGCCAAGGAATTGGTACAACCCCCATTGGGAATGGTTCCAGAACATACACAGTTGGCATTGATGATATCATTCAGCGAAATAGAATTGCCATCATCGCATGGATCTCCTACAAGAATACAAGACCCGTCGTCCGTATTGGCATTAGGGTTGAAATTACAAGCCGAAGTATTAGTACACCCGTTTACTGGATTAAAACAGGCCGAACATGATCCATAACATACTGGATCTAATACGATATCCGATGTCAAATTTAACAGTCGATTAGTGAAATTGTCAGTTGTAATAGTACATGGATCCCCTGGTGTCAGTGTTTCTTGACCTGTCCAGTTATCTGTAGAAAACTTGTACTCATAGGTTCCTTGTAATAAGGTGAGTGTGACATTCCAAATACCATCTCCATTGGCATCAGACATTGGAGTACAGTTACCGCACCAATTATTAAAAGTTCCATTGAGCTCCGGAGTGGTAAAACCAGTTTGCTGATTCATATCCACCGCAAAGGTGACATCATAATAAGGTGTTGCTTGACTACAATCAACACAAGCTCCCCAACAAACCACGGGCAGAACGGCATCTCCAGAAACTACTAAGGTGCGATTGGTAAAAATCCCGTTGGTCACCGTGCAGGATGAACCGGCGATCAGGTTCTCTTGCATCGCCCAAGCATCCGCAGAAAATTTAAACTCATAATTACCGGCCAACAATGGAATGGTCAACTCCCATATTCCATCCCCATTGGCGTCAGACATCGGTGCACAATTGCCACACCAATTATTGAAAGTTCCATTTACCTCAGGCGTTGTAAACCCAGATTGCGTTGTCATGTCCACCTGAAAAGTGATATTGAAAGGAGTAGTTAGTGGAGTACCCGCACAAACGCAATTGCTCGTTAATACATCGCCAGTGGTTCCTGCATTACCATCATCGCAGGCATCTCCCACGAGAATGCACGAGCCATCATCCAAAGTTGAACTTGGATTAAAATTACACGCCACTGGGTTGGTACAACCCGCGACACTGCCCGGGCAAGCACTGCAAGAGTTAAAACAAACTACAGGAACAATGACATCTGCTGAAGTAATGTCCAAGGTTCTGTTGAAACCTCCAAAAGTATCATCAACACCGCATTCCGCATTGCCCGATTCCCAACTTACACCATTGATGAACTTGTATTGTATGGTTTGATTGATCCCAATGCTCAAAGTCAATTCATAAATATTATCTCCGTTGACATCACTCATCGGATTGGCTGTAGAATTCCAACCTTGAAAATTTCCAGCGAGAAATACACCACCTGGTCCTATGGTAATTCCTGTCATATCTACCTGAAAAGTTACACTCACCTCAGTAACATTAACGGAACCCGTGCAAATACATGAGGCGTCGTAAGCATCATTGATTGTATTCGCATTACCATCGTTACATAAGAATCCTGGGAAAGCACATGAGCCATCATCAGCCAGTGCATTGGCACTGTAATTACAAGCAGTAGGATCTGTGCATCCCAGAGCACTTCCACCATCCAAATTGGTAGCTCCCGGGGTAGGCATCTGCGCAACAAAAACAGATAGCGTTAAAGGCGCTCCACCATCTGGAAATCTGGAGAGAGAGTTGGTGTTATTGGCTGTACCTTCATCTAGTTGTGTTTGACCAGGGGTGAGGGCCGCTAATAATTCCAAATCTGCAGCGTCCGCAGTCCCATACACGACAGCATCCACTAATCCTGCATTGCTTACTACCGTTCCCACTGGCCATTGAGTATCATCGCCCAGCACCAACGCCACGGCATCCGGTCCATTTTGCAAAAAACCACCCGTGCCCGCGGAAGTGACATAATTGGCATTGGGCACTGTTCCCAACACAAAGAATCCGTTGGCATCCAAACTATAACCATCTAAATCATATGCAGCGTAACTTTGGTCATTATTTCCATTGAATAATACCAAAGCGTATCCATTGAGAGACATTCCGGGATTACCGAACAGTTCAATGAATTCAGCGTTATCAATGGCGGGTTGATCTGCATCAATTTCATTGATCACCACTGATCCTCCTCCTACCGCTTGAGGACCCACCGTCAGTGTAGTAGAATATATGTGATCCCCGCTTGTTCCACCATTTCCATTAGCTGCATTGGCCGTGACATAAAATGTAATATCCCCAATGTCAGTTGAAGGAGCCGTCCAAGTAAAATTAAATGTATGTGTTCCTGTTGAAGCACCTCCGTTTTGATTGTGGGTAACATAATTTCTTGGGAAACCCGCGATATTTAAAATTTCGGTATGGTTGTCTGTCCCTGCTACCAATGTACCACCATTATCTCCGCTGGCCTGTAAAGCCACCGCACTGAACCCGAAGAGAGAGGATGTGGCATCTGTTACTGTTACGGACAAATTATACGTTTGTCCGGGCTGGTATTCAGAAACTCCTGAAATGGTGACGGATCCTCCGTTGCTGTTGATCACCCCTGCATGACATTGAGTGCAATTGTTCTCCCCTGGAGCTCCTGTCTTTCCCGACTTACCCGCACTGCTCACCACCCCTTGGATCATCACCCAAGCCACTGCCAAGGAAAAAATAGAAAAAATAATTTTCTTCATCGTAATAAAAATTTTTACAATAATAGTCAAAAATATGTGAACGGACTTGACTTTAACTACTTCAAAAACAGATTTGAAAAGTTAAAATCAATCACAATATTACAGAATGGTTAAACCCTTTGCCTTTCAATCCTCGCCACTAGAAAAATACTTACTTCGTATAGCAATAGTATAGGCATGCTCACCAAAATTTGGCTTGTAACATCAGGAGGAGTGATAATCGCTGCTATGATCAAGTTTACCACAAAGGCATGTCTTCTGTACTTCTTCAAAAACTCACTTGAAATAAGTCCAATTTTTCCAAGAAAATAAACCACTACAGGCAACTGAAAAATGAGCCCAGTACCTAAAACTAATGAGGTCACTAACTTCAGGTAGGACAGAATGGTAGCATTCACCTCTACATCACCAAATTGAAAATTGCCTAAAAAATTGATGGATAAAGGGGTTAAAACATAGTATCCAAATAAACAACCACTAAAAAACAACAATGCTACATAAAAGACAATTCCATTGACTGATTTTCTCTCTTTCATGTGCAAACCTGGTCGAATGAAGCCCCACAGCTGATAAAAGACAAAAGGAAAAGCAATTACCAATCCTGCTACTATTACCACCAGCATGTAAGCTGAGAAATTTCCTCCCATTGTGGTGCTCTGCAATGTAAAATTCATTGCATTGAAACACAGTTGATCTTCCAAACCCATCCAATGAGAAAACTCGCAGAACTTTCTGTAGGTAATGAAATCCAGGCTCTTCGGGGCCATAATAACATCGTCGATCAACCATTGATCAAAGTACACCATCACGCAAATACCTACCACGACGGCTAAAACAGACCAAAAGAGCCTCTTTCTGAGCTCTTCCAAATGATCTAAAAAACCCATTTCCTTTTTATCTTCCATCAAAAAATACCCTCCCTTAACAAATCATGAAGATGTATAACTCCCTTAAAATGGTCCGATTCATTCACCACCACCAATTGTGTAATACTTTTTGCCTCCATCGCTCTAAAGGCTTCTACCGCCATTGATTTTTCGTTGATCTTCTCTGGATTCCTGTTCATGATGTCTGAAGCTAAAATATTATGAACATCAACAGATCTCTCGATGGCTCTCCGGACATCTCCGTCTGTGATTATACCGACGATCAAATGCTCCTCTACAACAACTACCGCACCCACTCGGCCGGACGAAATTGCGGATACAATTTGGGCAAATGAGGTGTTGACTGATATTTTTAAGGCATCACCATTTACCATCATATCCTCCACTTTTTGGGTTAGTTTCTTTCCTAAAGCTCCACCCGGATGAAAACGGGCGAAATCATCGCTACCAAAATGGCGTTGTTCCATCAAGCAAATGGCCAAAGCATCACCCATTGCTAATTGCAATGTTGTGCTGGTAGTGGGCGCTAAGTTGTTGGGACAGGCCTCTCTGACGACGGGAGTATGAAGAACAAAATGTGCCATTCTACCTAAATAACTGTCTGGCATCGCCGTCACTGCCACCAATTTATTGCCCATCGCTAATATGAGGGGGAGCAAATATCGAATCTCAGGAGATTCTCCTGATTTTGAAATGCATACCACCCAATCCGTTGGCTCTATCATGCCGAGATCACCGTGTATAGCATCCGCTGCATGCATAAAAACAGCCTTTTGACCCGTGCTATTAAAAGTAGCCACCCATTTTTGAGCAATGATTCCACTCTTACCAATCCCGGTCACTACCAATCTAGCCTCCTCCTCAATCACACTCTCTATCACCTGCACTAATTGTAAATCCAGGGCCATTTGCATTTCCATCAATGCCTCCGATTCCATTTGAAGGGTCTTTTTTGCGATATCCAAAAGTGTACTCATAGCATTGTAAAAGAGTTGCAAAGATGATAAAACCCTCGCATTCAGAGGAAAAAAACTCTAAGAAATAAAGATTAAAAAAGATTTCATTGATGAACAAAATCTTTGTAAATTCGTTCTCCTTTTTAATAAAGCAATCGTTTTACGTAAACATGAATACAACCACCACACTTCGCCCAAAAGAAGCACTAAAACATTTTTTCGGTTTCAATCAATTTAAAGGCAAGCAGGAGCAAGTTATACAATCTGTCTTAGACGGCAGTGACACCTTCGTCATCATGCCCACAGGGGGCGGTAAATCATTATGCTACCAGCTTCCCGCACTCATGATGGAAGGTTTAGCCATCGTGGTTTCACCCCTTATCGCCTTGATGAAAAACCAAGTTGATGCCATGCGAGGATTTAGCTCTGAAGACGGGGTAGCGCATTTCATCAACTCCTCACTGAACAAAGGGGAAATAGCTCAGGTAAAGTCCGACATTCTGAGTGGAAAAACCAAAATTTTATATGTCGCACCAGAGTCACTTGGAAAAGAAGACAATGTTGAATTTTTAAGACAATGTAAAATCTCATTTGTAGCCATCGATGAGGCTCATTGTATTTCGGAGTGGGGACATGATTTTCGACCTGAATACAGAAAACTCAAAAGCATCATCAAGAATATTGCAGATGTCCCTATCATGGCCCTTACGGCCACGGCCACACCCAAAGTACAACAAGATATTCAGAAAAATTTGGGGATGATTGAAGCGCAAGTTTTCAAAGCTTCTTTTAATCGACCCAATTTGTACTATGAAGTAAGACCCAAAACCAATGTGGGAAAACAGATTATTCAATACATCAAATCCCATTCAGGAAAAAGTGGAATCATTTATTGTTTAAGCAGAAAAAAGACGGAAGAGTTATCGGAGTTGTTAATCGCCAATGGCATTAAGGCAATGCCCTACCATGCCGGCATGGATGGTCATGAGAGGAGCAAAGTGCAAGATCAATTTTTGATGCAAGATGTGGATGTCATTGTAGCTACCATCGCCTTTGGAATGGGAATTGACAAACCCGATGTGCGTTTTGTGATTCACCATGACATTTCGAAAAGTCTCGAAAGCTATTATCAAGAAACTGGTCGTGCAGGAAGAGATGGAGGAGAAGGAAATTGCATCGCATTTTATTCTCCCAAAGACATCGAGAAACTGGAAAAGTTTTTAGCCGGTAAGCCTATCGCTGAACAAGAAATTGGTGTTCAACTGTTACATGAAGTAATGGCTTATTGCGAGACTTCGGTGAGTCGTAGGAAGTATTTGCTTCACTACTTCGGAGAAGAATGGGATGAAGCCAACGGTGAAGGAAGTGGTATGGATGATAATATGCGCAAGCCCAAAGAACTTTTCGAAGCGCAAGAATATGCTCTACAAATTTTAAAATGCATCCTGGAATTTAAAGAAAAGCATAAATCGAAATTCATCGTCAAAGTTTTGAGAGGCCTCGAAGATGCTGAAGTTAAAACCTACAAAGGCAGTCAGTCTGAATTATTTGGATCAGGTAAAGAAAGTGATGAGAAATTCTGGAATTCCATCATTCGACAAATGCTGGTCAAAAATTGGATTAAGAAAGAAGTCGAAACCTACGGAACGATCAAACTAACGGCGGAAGGAAAAGCATTTTTGAAGAAACCCACTTCCTTCCCCGCGGTAAAAGAAGAAGAATACCCCGATACCGATGATGATGGAAATTTGATCATCACTCGATCTTCTGGTGGAGGAGCCGCAGACGAGGTATTATTTGGGTACCTCAAAGATGTTCGTTTGGCTGTATCCAAAGAAAAAGGCATTCCTCCCTATGTAATTTTCTCCGAGCAAAGTTTGGAAGAAATGGCCACTCAATATCCCATAAACATGGAAGAGCTTTCTCATATTGGTGGTGTGGGACGCAACAAGGCTCAGAAATTTGGGGCTCCTTTTTTAACCTTGATCAAGAAACATGTAGAAGAAAATAATATTGAAAGACCTCAAGACATTTTTCTAAAAACGGCTCCCTCAAAAAGTGGACAAAAAGTTCAAATTATTCAGAACATTGATAAGCGCATTCCACTACTAGATATTGCAAGAGGTTTTGGAAAAACAAAGCTTGAACTAATCGCGGAGATTGAAGCTGTCGTATCGTCTGGAACTAAGCTGAACATTCAATACATCGTAGATGAGGAGGTGGATGAGGACGCGCAAGAAGAAATCATGGAATACTTTATGCAGTCAGAGAGCGAAGAAATCATCGAGGCTGAAAAATATTTTGATGGGGACTATGAGGAAGACATTCTACGGATCATGCGCTTAAAATTCATGAATGATGTAGGGCAATGATCCATTTCTCACTTTTGGTGAAGAACAATTTGGTCTACTCAAGAAAACAACTATTTCTTTCTTCAAATCATAAAAAAGAGGCTGTGGATGTTCCAAAAGCCTCTATTTTTTGCTAAACTACTCTATTTAATTATGCCACCGCCATTTGATTATTGGTGGCAGTTAGGTGCTTTCTAAAAACCGGTCCCTGGTACTCAATACTGTAGGAAAAAGCCAAGTGAAGGATGTAAAAGACGTTCAATATACAAGCCCATAAATAATCAGATGGGCTGGACTTACCAAAGGCGCTAGCAATCTCCGTGCACATCTTGAATCCAAGATATACATTATAAATTGGAATCAGAAACAAGAAGATGTGCTTGTCCGGTCTGCCCACAATTCTCATGGTAATGACCATGTCATAGATGGGGACAAACGATGCCCAAGCCGGCTGTTCCGCCTTACTGAACAATGCCACCTTACCTATTAAACCAATGCCCGAGAAAATACCCAATGCAATTACGTAGGGAGCGAACAATCTCCAAAAATCATTGAACTCATGAATTTTGGAAAAAACACCAAACATTTCATTCATAATAAGAGTAATTAAGGTAGAAGCAACAGCGCCTCTCAGTTATTAGACGCATTGAAAGTGAATGGGTTGCCTTTTTAAAATTTAGATTAACAAATAAGTATTTTTCTCCAAAAAGGGATACGAGCTCCCGAAAAAAACAATGGGATATTTGTTCCTATATTTGAGGACAGAAAAACCAGTACATGAAAAAACACTACAATGTAGATCCGGCACAGAAATGGGACTACGAGAATGGATTTTATCTCACCTGTGAACAAGGCCGTCTCGGTAAATTATTCAATCAAATTGAAATCTACAAGAAGATTCTGCACCTACCCGGAGATGTACTGGAATTTGGTGTTTATAAGGGGGCTTCACTGATGCGCTTACTTTCCTTCAGACATTTCTTTGAAAGTGAAGAGGCAAGAAAAGTCATTGGATTTGATATTTTCGGGAAGTTTCCAGATCAATTGCAACATGACATCGATAAACAATTTGTGGATTGGTTTGAAAATGAAGGCGGCTTGGGAATTCATCATGACACTCTTTCCGATTTGATTAAAGCCAAGAATATCGGTAATTTTGAATTGGTTCCCGGCGACATCAATCTCACTGCAAAAGAATATGCCGCAGCGCATCCCGCCCAAAAAATTGCCCTATTGCATATCGACGTTGATGTTTATGAACCCGCTAAAGTCATCTTAGAAACTTTCTGGGATCGGGTGGTTTCGGGAGGTATCATCATGCTTGACGATTATGCTTATGAATATGGGGAAACATTGGCCGTGGATGAGTTTTTCAAGGAGAAAAATGTAAAAATTGAAAAACCTCCTTACAATTTCATCCCCACCTACATCGTGAAGCCGTAATTATTGTATAAGACATTCGAAAAACAAGAAGGGAAGCAATGACGCTTCCCTTCTTGTTTGTTTAGGAAATCATGTTTCTCATGCTAGGACAACCGTTGTCATTCGAAGCGTAAGTACTTTGGTAGCGATTTGCTCGTCGCTATGAGTATGACGCGTTTTTTTTCAAAGGTTGCCTCTATGCATATAATAAACTGCACCCTCGCGTTTCAGCGGTTGAAATTCTTCCTAAAACTTTGAACTCATCGGGATGCAGCACTTCTCCCAAATCATCGGTGGCGATAAAGGCACAACTATCGACATTGGCCAAATCTATAATGTTCAAAGCGCCTCTGCCCCCACCTTGGTGAAATTTCAATGGATCATCCACCTCCCTTGTCAACACTTGCATCCATGGAGGGCAAAGAAAACTTGAACTTTCCTTTGCATAAGCTTGTGAAAAAAGTTCAGTCATGCCATACTCACTATGAATTTCGGCATGGGTTCTTTCTTTAAGCAAAGAATGCACTTCCTCTCTGATGGGCTCGCGACCCCGGCCCTTCATTCCACCCGTTTCCAAAATAACAGTGTTGGATAAACGATTGGGATATCGCTCTGAAAAATCTAATAAGGCAAAGGTAACCCCAACCAATAAAGTATGTTGTTGAACGGGAGTGCTCAGCACTCGGTCAAGGGATTCAAAATCATGTAAAAAAAACGCGTTGTGCGGATGGCCACTGACCTTCATGAGGTATTCCACCATATATACCAGAGATGAATTTCCTCTCTCCAAGTAGGAAGGCAAAAGAGCTACAATTCTATATTGTGAGGGATGCCCATATTGCAAAATGAAGTTCTGCAGAAATGACCATTCATACAGTTTTCTGTCCAGCACCCAATGTTTAGAGGGTATTTGGCCTGTTGTACTGCTGGATTCAAATAAGGATATCGGATTTTCGTCAAATGAGCGAACGGAATGGGTTTTAAAAAAGGAAATTGGCAAAAAAGGAATGTCCAACAGAGATTTCACCTCCACAGAATGTCGGTTCAGAGCCTTTACATAGGAACGGTACATCTCGTTTTTTTCAATCTGATAATGAAAAATGGCTAACGCGAGATCTTCAAATGACGCTGGTGAAACATGCTTCAAACGTTGAATAATTTCCTGCCTTTTCATTTTTCAAAACTACGAATGAAAACAGTTTCGCTTACCTTTGTCTTATGCATCTTCGAAGCATCATCACCATCTTTGTTTCCATTTTCTTAGCCAGTTGTCTGCGCATTGAAAACTATCCTAACGAACCCGTCATACAATTTGAATCTTTCACCCCTAACGATAGTGGGGCTTTGCTCAATATTTCCTTTACAGACGGGGATGGTAATTTTGGATTAGGGCAATTAGATACTACTGGTATTTTTGGTGATTGTCAATGGAAGTACAATGTTTTTTGTGAATATTATGAAAAACAAAATGGTGTGTGGAACCACATTGAATTAGATCCCTGCCTAGATGTCAATATCATCCCATTTTACTACCGCGCTCCCATTGCTGAACCGCTGGGACAAGCTAAGGCGCAAAAAGGAAATATCCAACTCCAAATGTATCCGTTGTATTATTTACCTACACCCTTTGATACCTGTAAATTTGAAATTCGAATAGCTGACAGAAATCAAAATGTGAGCAACAGGGTATTTACTCCTGAATTTATCAAGCCCTGATATCCATTGCTTGGTTCACTCCTGCCCCGAACAAAGCAAAATCATATTTTACGGGATCTAGTGGGTCCAATTTTCGCAATTGTTGATCCAATTCTTGTACAGCTTTCCAATCATTCTGCTTTCTTTTTAGCAAACCCAAATGCCTCGCTACATTTCCAGAGTGCACATCCAAAGGAATAGAAAGTTGGGACATCGGTATATTTTTCCAAATACCAAAATCTACTCCTTCATCATCCTTTCGGACCATCCATCGCAGGAACATGTTGAGACGCTTTGCTGCTGAACCCTCTTGAGG
>Ga0209990_10003576_pt1 | contig 11330 bp, 11 predicted proteins | sample NOAtaG_6_FD_187304 | JGI IMG/M metagenome (GOLD analysis project Ga0209990, IMG submission 187304) | Freshwater lake microbial communities from Lake Erie, under a cyanobacterial bloom - NOAA_Erie_Diel5S_2200h metaG (SPAdes) (version 2) | ecosystem: Environmental > Aquatic > Freshwater > Lake ...
AACAATATCAATTTTGGGTACGACTGGCATCGCTAATTTATCCAGTTAATCATCTTTTCTATAAGTATGCCATAGTTTTTGAAATTTGGTATAAGGGGAGGAGTTCGGGGAAAGCGAATACGAATATTTCGGAACAAATTCAAACTAAACCTCTATTTGAGCCATCGGATTTTTTGCAACTTCCTACGGGTCGCTGCATCTTACTCAATCCCCACTTCAAGCGAGGTAAGTCGGCTTATATTCCGCTTTTGGAATCGATTAATTTAGATGCTGATTATCAGGCGATTATTAAGTGGTCGGAATCTCGTTGGGATAGAGTGCGTCAGGGTTTGGCGGGACGAAGCACTCAAGTTTCGGTCACTCAGGAGGATTTGACGGCGCGTTATCAGTTGGCAGAAAGGATGTTTCCTAGTGGGAAAAGTAATGGTGACGAAAGTGAACTTTTTGCGGCGATGTTGTGAGAGAAATTGCCCAAGAAAAGTGTCATGCAATTTCCGCTGCTCTCATGCCTGTAAGACTTTTGCCAACAATTCCGGCGCAATCCGAAAGCCAGCTTTCTGGGTGAGATCTTCAATCACAGGTTGTAGAGATGATAGCTCACCGAATTGTTTAGCGCGAAGCAGAATCCCTAAAACTCCCGTTACCTGAAGTCCCAGAGATTTTGCCACTTTCCGCCCATCTCGCTCATCCAAGAGCGTCCATTCGGCTTGCAGTTCTAGCGCGAGGGCGATCGCTTCTGATTCCCCACCATCTAAGGTTTGCCTCAATAGCTGAACGAAAGGTAGGTTACTGACAGGCTGGACTTGAATCCATCCGGTATCAATGGCAGCTTGAATTGCTTGAGAACCAGGTCGCTTTTCGTCAATTTTTAACTCATCCAAGACAGCAGGCGGAATCTGAATTTGACCAAATTGTTGGCGCAATAGAGCGAGTCGATCCACAATTGCCAGATTCAAAATTGGGGATGTGTTACTGACGGTGGGCATAGGCGAGATCGTCTTCTAGTTCCTCGGAACCATAGTGCCGCAGAACGCCCCGTTGGGCGAGTAGCTGTCCAAATTCGTATTTGTCCATCTGAGCGAGTTCTCTGGCTTTGCCGAAGGATAGCAACTCTTGGGCGTAAAGAGCAATAGCTAGTTCATGCAGGAGTTCTTGTTCGATGCGCTGTTCTGGCAGACGAATTGCCTGGAGGATGGAGTCGGGAATGGAGAGTTGCAGGGTCATGATTTTGGATGTAGTATCAATAATAATTTATTCACTTACAATCTTCTAATAAAGAACTCGATCAACGTTTTCAGCGTAGTTAGTAATGACCTGACCCTGGGTATCTTTACCAATGATATATTTTGGGTCAGGTTCACTGACTTCTAGACTCCCGCATAGTTCCCATGTGCGAGTTTTAGTGATGTCTTGTGATTCAGTTTCAAGGTAATTTTCTAAAGCTTTGATGACGATTTCTTGAATGGGAGAACTTTGTTGTTCTAAACAAGACATCAGTTCATCAGGAATTTCAAAGGTAATTCGAGTCATTTTGTTACCTCATATATTAAACGCTACTAATACACTGGAATCGAGTAAGACATTTCCGATCATTTTTTGCCGAAACCCTTTAAATACTCTTTATTGGTTGATAAATCGCCAGGACCAAAATCAACACAACCAGCAAACTCTTTGGCAGCTTCATAAGCAGAAATGGGTTCTTTCTCTTCTGTACTTTCTGACTGCTTTTGTAACTGAAAGTGTAAGAATTCGATAAAATCTAGCACTTCCTGTTGTTTTTCGGAAGGCAATTGTCTAACTCTTTCGATGATTAGGTCTTCTTTGCTAATTGCTTGAGTCATGGTATTATTCTCCTTTTTTAAGATTCTTTCTCTAATTCTACTATCGCACTACATCTTATCCAATGCCAACTCTCTTGAACAATTCAGTTATGGGAGCGAAAAGTGGTTTTATAAGCTCTGGAGAAGCCTCCTTCTTGTAGACTTCCCAAATGATATTGCCGTTAGCATCCTTTGTCCACTTGACGGTAGTCGTTGCATTGAGCAGCGTTAGGTTGATCAGTATTCCGAAAACGATAAGGGACTTGCGTAAAAATAAGATGCCAGCTAGGAGGGTAGAACCGTCACATCCCATTTGGGCAAAGTTTCAGAACGCTGCGTTGAAAGGTTGCAATTGTTCTAATTCTTTAGTCAAAACCTTCACCCCTTTTTCATAAGTTCCTTCTACCAAATGCACGCTTAGGCTTTATGCCCTTCCAAGTCATGTTAGAAGCCCAATTAAGAGCCGCATCAATTGAATCTAAAATTGCCCCATTCCAATAGTTCTCTAAGACGGCCCAACACCGTTCAATGGGATTATATTTACTATGGTAAGGTGGGTAGTAAATGAGCCGTATTTGCCACTGGGTTTTTTGGGCAAATTCTACCATTCTTTTGATAAATTGAGTGCGGTTGCTGCGAGTGGCGGCTCCTCCATCTAAATCAATGACTAATTCTTCTAACCCTGGATAGAGCGCTTGATTTTCTTGCCACCACAACTCTAAACAATCTGCTACAAAATCTGAGGTTTCAGCCGATTGACCGAAATAAATAGACAGGCGTTCTCCCCTCATATCTAGAATTCCTAAAGGGACTAAAACAGCCCGCCATTCACTATCATGATCATCCGCTTTTAATGGCTCGGGATAGCGGGCTTTACCCTGACGAGACAAATTTCCTATCTTAACTTTAGCTTTGCTATCCAAGGAAATTCTCAAAGATTTAGGATGTTTGTCAGCGGCTTGATTGGCTTGAGCTACGTTAGCAAAAATTGCCTCGGTTTCTGGGATTTTTTTGAGCGGTTTTATTTTTTGTGTTTTTTTTAAACTATAGCCCATTCGATTCAAAATATCTCCAATGGTTTGACGAGAAGGCAATTGTTCATCTCGATAGCCTTTTTCTTCTTTTAATGCCTCTCTTACGGCTCTGGCACTAATTTTTGTAAAAGCAAAAGTTGATTGAAATTTAGGGTCTGCTTGCGAGTACATCTCCACTAAACTTTTGATGTCTGCCTCTAAGTTTGGTAGCAGTTCCTCCGTTTTTTTTCTCCCCCTAGCACGATAATTATCAACACAAATAATCCCAGTTTCTAGCTCTTTCAATCCCGTTGCTATTGCCTGCCTAGACCATCCCAATTCTGTTTCGGCCCGGCGCGGCGAAGAGTTAAAATAGTCTATAGTTACTTGCGCCATAAAAGCCCTTTTCTTAAAACCTGTCAGCTTTTTTGCCGCATCTTTCAAGCTTGATTTGATTTTTTCAGTCAGTTCAGTTACCATAGTTGAGAGTGGGAGTAACAAGTTGCTTCTCTAGTCTAGATGGTAATTTATTAATACGCAAGTCCCTAATCCACCACTTAAACCACCAAGTCCACCATTGAGAACGTCTTTTCGGATTTTCCATATTAGGTTTAACCGTTTATTCCAGTCGTTGTTTCTTTCAGCTACTTACGATGCCGAAGGCACTGCGTAGCAGATCAATCGCATTTTGTGGTTAACGGTCGTACACCCCTGTAACCCAGCGAAAAGCAGGGGTTATGTAACTCACTAAAGAACGCTCTTCTACCACAGCATGGACATCTGCGGTAGTCCCGTTGGTAATTCTTTGGGGCGCTCCCTTAGCTTGAGTCCAGTAAAAACCACTCGGTGTATTGCGATCGACCTTCAGCGCTAAAGTGGCTTTGATAACACTTGCATTGACGGGTATAGGCTTATCGCGATCGTCTTCATCTCTACCCAGAAACAGCTTGCTGGCGAGTTCATTACTTCCGACTATATTTGCCAGTTCTGCCACAGTTACCGGCTGCTGATCGACGGTAATTACCTTAGCAACGATACCCCCATAGCGTTCGCGATCATAGAGATCGGGAACGACTTCTACTTCCTGGCCTGGTTCTAATCGTTTGGCATCACCGCTCTTAAACAAAGCTACCACATTGGTCTTGGCCTTTAGATTGGAGACTTCTAACGTACCGATGCGCCCCCCCCGGAGCCAGAACTTCCCCCGGATTAACAGATAAGTCTAAAATCTGGCCGTTGTACAGACTCACTACATTTTTGTTGGCTTGAATAGTGGTTTTTAACGTATTAATCTCTCGTTGCTGGTCAGCGATCGCATTGTAACGAAGAATATCACTGGCTGTATCTTGGAGGTCTATTTGCCGTTTTTCTGTGTTTAGTATATTATTCTGTGCCGCCCGTGTTCAACTACTGGCAGGCTTTCATCAACCCCCTTCAGGCGGTCGCAACGCGCTCGCTACGCGAGACCGAGTTCTATTTGGACGCGATTGATACTATTAGAAGCCTCTAGATTATTGAACTGAAACAAATAGGAGGGAAAATCTAGCTTGGCGACAGCCCCCTCTTCGATAAGTTTATCGTAGGCGGCTAGTCTTTCATCCGTTGAGTTCTGGAAATTTTTAAGGTATCGAGCATGGGAGAGATAGGCTTCTCGCTGTTTTTGATTACTGGATAATTGAACTTGAAGTGCTTTAATCTGAAGCTGATTCGCCTTTTGCTGGCGATCTATTGAGGCTGCATTCAATTGGCGACGACTCACTTCAATAGAGTCAACTCTTTTATCCTGCTGCTTGAGAGCTGCTAGTCTATCCTTTTTATCCTTTAATTCTGTTTCTAATTCAGGAAACTCTAAAGTTGCCAGTAATTGCCCTTTTTTGACAGAATCTCCCGGTTGAATCAGGAGGGTTAACACCCGCCCACCTTGACGGGGTTCGATATTAACAATAGAACGAGGAATCAAAATGACCGCTCGTCCTTGAATAGGAGTCGGAATCTTGCCAACTATCGCCCAATAACTCAGTCCTCCGAGCAAAAGACCGACCGGCATTAAGCGCAGGATTATCTCCCCTAATCTTCCTGTTGGCTCCGAATATTTAAACGTTTTTTCCGAATTAATTTTAGGATCAATTCCCGTTTTTATTTGATTATTATCCTGATGTTCTATCCTAGCCTGTGTTGTTTTCTTCGCACCCATATCTGGCTGCTGATGATTCTGATCAGACATAGATTCGGCTTGATTCTTTGCCATTGTACTGAAATGAGTAAAAATCACTTAATTTGTAACATTATAAGCATTCAGAGGATATTACTTTAGACCAGGAAAATCCTCTGAAAAAATCGCTCAAGCTATTTTTGACATAAGATAACTAGGCTACCTCGAAAGATTTACCGAAGGCTCAAACCTTTAAAATTTCCTGTAAGAAACCTAATAAAGTATTACTCTTGATGTGACCTAAAACAACCTAATTAGGGATCAAGTGTTTGAGTCCAACACTCCGACTAGAGAGATAATCTATCGAACGAGTTTACACCATTCCAGCTTTTAACTTACATAAGGCGTATAGTCTCATTGTGACCGTTCAGGGGGGGGGATGTCAAGCCGCCAGTGGCATTGACTCAGTGGAAGAACTCTCCTGGGGTAGCAGAGAAGGAGAAGAACTGCCTTTGCTAACTAACGTCAGCATCCGCGCCACAAAAACACTACCCGCCTCACTTTGAGAACCAAAGCTAGTGCGCCGCCACAGCACCGTTGCTCTAGCTGTTCTATCTTCAAACCTAACTGCACTACTAGCTGTCTGACGTTGGCGGTCGTTCTTTCCCAATCCCCTGCACCAATTCCTGGTATCAACCGTTGGTGCTTCTCATCCATGCCCCTTAGATTACCAGATTTCGTCCCCCCCTGAACGGTTACCAACATTTTAAAGGCGGTTTTTGGGGCAATTCCATGTGTACTATCATGCTAAAAACCTGAAGTCTTGTGAAATAGAATCGTTAATCCCATTAAATTTTAGCCCGTATTATGTGAACTAAAACCTGAAACCTTTGCTACAGCGCAAATTTAGAATTGCTGACTTAATAACTTTTCTCTATTTTTTAAATAAGGAATTTTGTCATTTTCTTTAGGAAAGTTATTACGAATAAACTTAACTAAAAAGATGCAAGATATAACTCCTAAAATTGAGTATAGAACTAAAAAAGGTTCATTTATTTTCCTATACTCAAGAATTGAAAGATAGGGAAAGTTGAAGTTTTGAGCATAAAAAATAAACCATAACATATTAGACATTAGGGTTGTAATTGCCCCAAAAACAAATATATCTAATAAATTGGCAGTTTTAAACAATAAAATGGATAAGATCAATATGTAAAACAAACTAACTAGGAAATTGGGCTTAAACGTAGGAAGCCACAATATAAAAAATATAAGAAGTATCACTAAAATAGCTTTTTTATTTCCCACTTTAAGAGATATTTTTTGTAATAAAATTCCTTGAAATAAAAAAATATGGAATGGATACGTTATTAAAATGTCAATTAAAAAATCAAGTAAAAACATTCCAAAATCTTGAGGATTATATTGATTAATTATTTTTTCCATATGGTCAGGCAATATTAAAGAAAAATGGTCAGGCAATATTAAAGAAAAACTATAATAAATTAACCTACCCAATGAGATCGAAAAAGTAGTGTAGATAATCGCTATTTCAGTAATTATTCGCCAAGAGATTTTCAGATTAGGAATAAAATCTTTGAGTTTAAAATCTGCTATTTTTAAATCTCTTATAACTAACAATAACCACAGAAAGATGTAGAATGCGAAGAAAATTGTTCTTTGTCCACTTGTTTCGTTGAAAAATCCCGTATAGTCCCAATTATTAAGTTTAAAAAGTGGCATTGCACAGATCACCATTGTGTATAGTAAACCTATGCTGTAGAATAAAAAAATTTCTACAAGGTTAATTTTTTCAAAAGGAGTAGTCGTTGACTGTTCTTCAGATAAATCTTCTGAGGATATAACGGTATTTTTAGGAGTAATTGCCGATAAAAGAAATAAGCCAACAAAACTAAGTAATCCTACTATCCCCCAACTAGGTGAGTATCCTTTACTTTGAATGTAACGAGAACAACCCTTAACAAAAGGAAAATATCCATATATTAATAATCCTAATACAATAAATGCTAACACGCCTAATAAGGGTGATTTATCAGGAATAATCTTAGCCTTTGAAAGTACCACAATAGTTATCAAGGGAAGCCATTGAATACTTAATCCCTTCATAATTAATTTAATAGCTTTATTTTTTTTGTCTGTCTCTATTGTTTTGGTTTCTAGCATAATTCCGTTTACTGGTAACTTTTGTAACAATTTTTTACAAAAAAATAACACAAAACAAACCGCTAGTAGGAGAACTGACCCGAATGTTAGAGGAATACCGCCAACACGCTGAATAAAAGAGCATTGCTTGGCATCCCTCCCCTCAATGCCACCAGACCTCCCAACTTTGTGAACTCCTCAAAAATCCCCCTGAAGAACAGAAGGAATAACTCTTAAGTTTATTGTAACCGTTCAGGGGGGGGGGATGTCAAGCCGCCAGTGGCATTGACTCTGTGGAAGGACTCTCCAGGGGCAGCAGAGAGGGAGAAGAACTGCCTTTCCTAGAGGCATGGATACTACTCTCTCACAGTAGCCGCTCTTTTCTACGTCTTTTTAGATTATCAGATTTTGTCCCCCCCTGAACTAGGGTTGATTCATTGTAGGGTTGATTCATGAATCAACCCTACCCCCTGAACAGTTACTTCAAGGGAGAAAAAGCGATCGGGCTATAATAGAGAAAATTTCATTTTAACTTGAGAAAATTCATTATGACAGCCACTATTGAAGACATTCGGGAAATACTAAAGGAATTGGCCCAATCCCAACAAGAGTTATCCCAATCCCAACAAGAGTTATCCCAAGCTCAAAAAGAAACAGATAAACAAATCAAGGAAACAGATAAGCAAATTAACAGAGTTAGTAAGCAGATTGGGGAGTTGGGCAATCGTTTAGGAGAGTTTGTCGAGTGGCAAGTACGTCCTGCGGTGGTGCGTCTTTTTCAGGAGCGGGGCATTGATGTGCATGAGTTTCACCCCGGCATTTCGGTAAAACGGGATAATGAGGGTTTAGAGATTGATCTATTGGTAGTGAATGATACGGATGCCATTTTAGTGGAGGTCAAAAGTAAGTTAACTCAAAGGGATGTGGATGAGCATTTACAACGTTTGGCGAAGTTTAAGCGGTTAATGCCTCGTTTTCGAGATGTAAAGGCTTTGGGAGCAGTGGCAGCGATGATTGTTCCCAATGAGGTGGCGAGTTACGCTTGTCGTCAGGGTTTGTTTGTGTTGGTGCAGTCAGGGGAAAATGTAATAATTTTAAATGATGCGGAGTTTACGCCCCGGGTTTGGTAGGTTTAGCTTTCGTTCCACCCCCTCGCTAGGAGAAATATATCTTAGAATACATTTTACCCACCAAATCCAAGAGAGCCATGAGAGTGAAGAGATTGAAAATTTAGAGATTTTATTTTTCTCCAAACGTTTAGAGTCTCAAACCCAATTTGAATTACTATTAGAGGAAAATTTAAAAATGACTGAGCCATTAACAGCAGGTTTACTTATCACCTTAGCAGTACAAGAGTTTGTGAAGTCTGGGACGGGAGATTTAGCGAAACGCTTTACGGCTGAAGCTTTGGCTAAGATTCCTGTTTTATGGTAAAAGATCAAAACTCGCTTGGTAATGATTCGGTAGTAGTGGCGTAGCCCTCTTGCTTACCTGGTATGAATTGTGTAAAATATTTATTAATAAAAATAATTGGAACCCGCTCAGTCTTTAAACCTCTAGCTTGATCATGACTTTTCTGATAAATATCTTTTTCTGGCTCCTGTCTGGCTTACTCAAATATCAGTCTAGCACCGAACAAAGTACCCCCTTCACCTCCGTTCCCCTGTCAAGCGTTGTGGTTCTCACCATAGGATCAAGAATGGTTCTATTCCTAAGGGAAAACCCAAACGTCAATGTAAAGAATGTGGTCAACCGTTTGTGATCAATCCCACTAATAAAACCGTCTCTGACGAAACCAAACAATTAAGTGATAAACTCTTGCTCGAACGAATTTCCTTGCGAGGAATTGCTAGAGTAACAGGGGTAAGTTGGTCATGGTTACAAAACTATGTCAACAATAAACTGGCGGCTGTCCCCCGTCAAATAAAGGTTTCGGACAAACCAAAAGGTAAATTGGTTAGAGAATGTGATGAGATGTGGTCTTTGGTTTTTTCTAAGACGATAAAGGTTTATATTTGGCGGTTAATTGATAGAAAGACAAGAGAAATTAGGCTCTTCGTTACTTGTTATGGTTCGATAGGGGGCATAAATCGACTAAATCCTTATCTGGCAAAAGACTTAATTGATTAGTTCGCTCTAGATAAAAAACAATTGACAAAAATCGCTAAATGCCTTTCTATATAAGGGTTCCATCCCTTATAACCCCCGTCCATTGCATAACACAAACCGAAGAGCCAGAAATTATTGGTTGCTATGCGCGGAGATAGGAGTCGTCAATCAGCTAAAAAACTTTGGGGCTAGTTTACCAGGTGTTTACCGACAATGCGCGGTTGCTTACACAGACTTTTGGGAGTCCTATAAGACAGTAATTCCTAGTAAACGTCATCGACCGGTCGGAAAAGAAACTGGTCAAACTAATCCTATTGAAAGATTAAATAATACCTTTCAACAAAGGATTTCTCGGCTGGTGAGAGAGAGTCTATCTTTCTCTAAAAAAATGGAGAATCACGTTGGGGAGCCCTTTGGTATTTTATTCATGACTACAATGCACAGCAAAGCAAAGGATTAAGCCGCCATCACTACTACCGAATCACCACCGGTTTAGAGTGGACCGGCAGATTTAATGGGAGCGAGGGGGACAAATTGACCATTTTTGACCTGTAGAATCAAGTAGCGGCGATCATCAGGATTATTATTCATGTTGCGGACACCATTCTGATCAAATGTAACAGTGCCAGTCATTCCTTCGATAGAAAAATCGTTTCTTAAAACTTGATTTAATGATTCTCGAGCGAATTTTTGTCCTTGTTGGTATAACTGTCGCAAAGCGGTGAGGATAACTTTAGTCGCATCGTAGGCCATGGGAGTGCGCCAAACATTGATCTTATTTTGCCAAAAACTGTGGATATAATTATCTTTTTTGAGATCATACCAAGGCACGGTGATAACTAAATTTTCTACTCCTTGTTTACCTTCTGCAAGGGTGAGATAACTTTGAAAAGTGGGTGAACCTAAAGTTACTAAGTTTAACTGTTGTGCGGGACGTTGCTTAAAGATACTGACGGCTCTTTTCAGATCGTCAATATAGGGAGCAACCATGAGAATATTTACTTGGTATTGAGCGATTTTTTGATAAATTTTCTCTTGATCTAAATTATTTTTTGGTTCGATATTGCAGTCAAAATCTGCATCTTTAATGACTTTTTGAAACTGCTGACCGAGAAGAATGTTTCTATATTTTTGAGCGAAGTTATAATTATCCCCAGAGCGATTATCGTAACAAATTAAATTAGTGGGGTTTTGGATAATTAGCTTGTCAGTTTGTTTGCGGATGTATTCACTTAAGGTTGTGGCAAAAGTTTCCAGATCGGGAACCATCTTATACACATAGCCATTACCGGAGATTTTCGGGGAAAAGCTGGTGGGAGATAGGGCAACAATTTTCCCTTGTACATAGCTATCTTTGGCCGCTTCACTAGCAGCAGAAGCATTATGACCAACCACTGCTATAATTGACGGATCTTTAACAAATTTTTCGGCTCGATCTTTGGCATCTACGGGGCTATTATTATCATTAGCGACCACTACCTGTAGAAAGTGAAAATCGGGGTTGTTGGCCTGTTCATCATTTAACTCCTGTTGCAATAAAGCAATACCTCGTAAAATTTCTTGAGCTATTTCTGGATTATTACCAATAGGAACACTGGTGGCAATTTTTAAGGGATTTCTGTCTTGATGAGCCGCACGAGCGTTATTATAATAGATGCGAATCTCTGGATTATTGGGCAAGCGATCGAGGGATTTTTTAAAAAGCTGAATTGCTTGTTTATATTCTTTGTTTTTAAAAGCTTGTCTTCCCCGTTCAATACTGTTATCTTGTCGGTTTGTCTTTAATAATATTTCTTCACCTAAGCTAATTTCTGGGTATTTACTAGCATCATCGGAAAATACTCCTCCCCAATATAAAACTGATAAAGTTACCAGAAGACTTAAAATAAATAACAGAGCTTGTTTCCAGCGACTAGATAGACGTAAAGGCCAACTTTGCTCATCATTATTTTGGTGATTTTCCTCCGTATTTTCAGGGGGTAAAGGTAAAATTAACGGTGGTTCTTCAGGATTTTCTATCAAACGAGGCAGTAAAGAAGAACTAGCAGCATCCTTCTCAAATTCATGTAATCT